>ENA-UOJC01000329-UOJC01000329.1-human-gut-metagenome-genome-assembly--contig:-C104-NODE-329-length-85885-cov-12.635337_pt1 | contig 85885 bp, 71 predicted proteins | sample MGYA00242339_ERZ723886 | MGnify/ENA metagenome assembly ERZ723886 | reverse complement strand
CACTTCGTTCCGTCAAGGTGGCTACACCCCCTTGCGCCGCTTATGCGGCTATCCCTTGTGGACTTGCCGTCCGCAAACGGTTTTGACAAACCGTTTGCCGCCAGCAAGTTTGAAGATTAGACATAAACAAATCCTCCGCATGGTCTAAGCCATACGGAGGATTAACTGTTTTACGGACACCCGTCTATATGCCGACGGCTTTTTTGCGTATAGTGGAAGGAGCGGAAAATCCGAACAATCCGGTAGGGGTCATGGCGCGCTTTTTCGGCTCCCCTGTGCAAGGGGAGCTGTCACCGTTAGGTGACTGAGGGGTTGTCCCTGAGCTTTGTAACAATCCCTCCGTCGGCTACGCCGCCACCTCCCTTTGCACAAGGGAGGCTTGGATGGAACGGCAAGGATGCGGGCGATTCGTGAATTGCCCCTACGGGGGTGTGCCTCGTCCCCGTCCGCGCCGCGCTCCCCCTCCGTGAACGGGGTGTGACAACTGCCTGAAACTTTCCGCGATTCCCTTGATAATTCTGCGGCAATCGTGTAAAATAGAGGAAGACATTTCGGAGAGGGGGAAGACGATGTTCGGGTATGTGCGGGCGCGGCGCGCCGATCTGCTCGTGCGCGAGGATATGCTCTATCGCGGCGTCTATTGCGGGCTTTGCCGCGCGATGGGGCGCTGCACCGGGCAGTGTTCCCGCCTCACCCTGTCTTACGACATGGTCTTCCTCTACCTTGTGCGTGCGTCGCTCGCCGGAATCAAGCCGGACGTGCAGCCCGGTTGGTGCGCGGTGCATCCGTTTCACCGCCGCCCGATCGCGCGGCGCGATGCAGAGCTGGACTATGCTGCGCGGGTCAGCGCCCTCCTGGTCTACGGCAAGATTTGCGACGACCTTGCGGACGAGCGCGGCATCCGCCGCTTCGGCAAGCGGCTGCTTGCTCCGACGGCACATCACATGCAGAAGCGTGCAGGGCTTGACGATCTGTACGCCGAGCTGTGCGCGCGGCTCGACGAGCTCTCCGCCATCGAGGCGGAGAAGCGCGAGAGCGTGGACGCGCCTGCCGATTGCTTCGGGCGGCTGCTTGCCGCCGTGTTTGCGCACGGGCTCTCGGGCGATGCGGCGACGGTCGCATCGGCGATCGGCTACCGCACCGGGCGGTGGATCTACGCGGCGGATGCCGCCGACGATCTCGCCGAAGATGCGAAAAAAGGGAACTACAACCCGTTTTTACTGTTGTACGGCGGCATGCCGGACGACACGCAGCGCGCGCTGACGGAGAGCGCCATGCGCATTGACCTTGTTGAAATCGAAAACGCATGTGCGCTTATCCCCGAGAGCGAAACGCTCGCCGTGGTGCGCAACATTGCGGCGCGCGGCATGGCGGACGCAGCACACCGCGTCCTGTACCCCGCAGAACCGGGAGGAAAAGATGAACAAAAACCCTTATGAAGTGCTCGGCGTGCGTGAAGACGCCACCGACGAGGAGATCAAGGAGGCTTACCGCGCGCTCGCGCGGAAGTACCACCCCGACAAATACATCGACGAAGGTCTCAAAGAGATGGCGACCGAGAAGATGAAGACCATAAACGAGGCTTACGAGGAGATCAAGAACATCCGCGCAGGCAAGAGCAGCGCGGGCGGCTACGGCAGCGCCGGCAGCTATGGCAGCGCCGGCGGCTATGGCAGTTCCGGCAGCGGCGGCAGCGGAGACTTTGCCGAGGTGCGCCGCCTTATCAATGCGGGCGCGTACATGCAGGCGGAGCGCATTCTCGATGCGATGGCCGCCGACCGCCGCGGCGCGGAGTGGCACTTCCTGCGCGGCTGCATTCTTCTGCGCCGCGGCTGGATACATGACGCGGCGAAGTATTTTGACACCGCCTGCCGGATGGATCCGCAGAACGCGGAATACCGGAATGCGCGCCTGAACATCGAGCGTATGGCGCAGCAGGGCAGCGCGGGGCGCACCACGGGTACGGTCTGCGCCGACGACGGCTGCGGCTGCTGTGCCAATCTGATGCTGGCGGATTGCTGCTGCGAGTGCATGGGCGGCGATCTGATCCCCTGCTGTTAGAATGAAGACGAATCGGACGAAAAAGATCGCGTTTTCCGCGATCGTCACCGCGCTTGCGGTGGTGTTTCTCTATGTCGGCGCCCTGTTCGACGTGCTCGATCTGTCGGCGGCGGCGCTCGCGTCGATCTGCGTTTTGTGGATCATGGTGGAGTTCGGCGCCCGGTGGGCGCTGGCGGTCTATGCCGGGGCATCGATCCTGGCGCTTCTTCTGCTGCCTGCCAAGCTCCCTGCCGTGCTGTTTGTCGGGCTGTTCGGCTATTATCCGCCGCTCAAGGCGTTCTATGAGCGAAAGCTGCATGGCATTCTGCAATGGGTTGCCAAGCTGCTCACGCTGAATGCTGCCGTCTTTGTGATGATCCTCGTCGTGCGCTATGTTGCCGCCGAGGCGCTCTGGTTTGAGGTGCTGTTGCTCGTCACCGGCAACATCGTGTTTGTCATCTATGACATTGCGCTCACTCGCCTGATGCGCGCCTATGTGCTCGTCTGGCGCAAACGCCTGCGGATCAAGTTCTGAAGCGGGGCGGGCGGGGCTTGCTCCCGCCGCAATCAAGCCTTCCCCTTTGGGAGAGAGGTGTACGAGACGCATCGGCGTCTCGCGGAGTTGACGGATGAGGGATTGCAGGCAGTCGGCACAGCATGGTGCGATATTTTGCTTGCATCAGTCCCGCATCAGTCGCTAACGCGACAGCTTCCCCCAAGGGAAGCCTGATTTTGATTGCATTGATTCATACAAAGAAGGACGCGCCGTCGCCTGCCTCCATTTTTACACACAAAAAAGGCTTTCCCGCATGGGAAAGCCTTTTTTATCGCTTTTACTTCTGTTCGATCTTGTACTTCGTGCCTTGTGCGGTGTCTTCGAGGACGACGCCGCGGGAAAGCAGCTCGGCACGGATGGCGTCTGCCTTGGCGTAGTCCTTCGCCTTCTTGGCGGCGGTACGTTCCGCGATCTTTGCCTCGATCTCGGCGATGAATTCGCCGTTTTCGTTGGCTTCCTTCACAAAGCCAAGCAGACCGGTCAGCTCGTCGAAGATCGCCTTTGCTGCGCGCACGGTCTTCTCGGACGCGCCGCCCTTGACCAGGAGGTTCAGCTCACGCACGATGTCATAGACCGATGCAATGGCGCTGCCGGTGTTGAGGTCGTCGTCCATCGCCTCGATGAATGCCGCCTTGGAGGCTTCAATGCGCGAAAGCGCCTCTTCCTCGCCGTCGGCATGCGCCTCGGGCTGCACGTTCTTGAGATAGAACTCCACATCCGCTGCGCAGTTGAAGATGCGCTCCAGCGCTGCCGCCGACTGCTCGATGATCTCCTTGGAGAAGTTGATCGGGCTGCGGTAATGCGCGCTCAGGATGAAGTGGCGGATGGGCAGATAACCGTACTGCTCGGCGATCTCGCGCACCGTGAAGAAGTTGCCGAGCGACTTCGACATCTTCTTGTTGTCAATGTTGATGTAGCCGTTGTGCAGCCAGTAGTGCGCGAAGGGCACGCCGTTGCAGCACTCGGACTGCGCGATCTCGTTCTCGTGGTGGGGGAAGGTGAGGTCCTGCCCGCCGCAGTGGATGTCGATCGTCTTGCCGAGGTAGCGCAGGTTCATCGCGGAGCACTCGATGTGCCAGCCGGGGCGACCCTTGCCCCACGGGCTGTCCCAAGACGGCTCGCCCGGCTTTGCGCCCTTCCAGAGCGCGAAGTCCAGCGGATCTTCCTTCTGGGAGGACACGTCGATGCGCGCGCCCGCCTCGAGGTCTTCGATCGGCATGTGCGAGAGCTTGCCGTATTCCTTGAACTTCGTCGTGCGGAAGTAGACGTCGCCATCCACGGCGTAGGCATAGCCCTTGTCTACCAGCGTCTTGACGATGCAGAGGATGGTGTCGATGTTGTCGGTTGCCAGCGGGTGCACGTCCGCGGGGCGGACGCCGAGCCCCTTGGCATCGATGAAATATTCGTCGATGTAGCGCTTGGCGATGACGTCATAGGTCACGCCCTCCTCGTTTGCGCGGCGGATGACCTTGTCGTCGATGTCGGTGAAGTTCTGCACGAAGGTCACGTCATAGCCGCGGTATTCGAGATAGCGGCGGAGCATGTCAAAGACGACAAAGCAGCGCGCGTTGCCGACGTGAAAATAGTTGTAGACGGTCGGTCCGCAGGCGTACATCTTGACCTTGCCGGGCTCGATCGGGACAAATTCTTCTTTTTTGCGGGTAAGCGTGTTGTAAAATTGCATGGCTGCGGTCCTTTCAGGCATCGGCGGACGGGGTCTCGCCTTCTGCCTTGGTTTGTTCTTCGGTGCCTTTGGCGGCGGCTTCGTTTGCCGCTCCGGCGTTCTCATACTGACGGAGCTTTTTCTCCAGCGCGTGGAGCCGGTGCTCAACGCGGCAGAATTCCTGCGCCACAGGGTCGGGGATATGGACGTGGTCGAGTTCGTCGGTGACCTTTTTGCCCGCGATGCGCACCACGCGCGCGGGCACGCCGACGGCGGTCGCGTCGCTCGGCACTTCCTCCAGCACAACGGCGTTGGAGGCGATCTTTGCACGGTCGCCGACCTTGAACGGACCGAGCACCTTGGCGCCCGAGCCGACCATCACGCCGTTGCCCAGCGTGGGATGGCGCTTGCCGGTATGCTTGCCGGTGCCGCCGAGCGTCACGCCCTGGTAGAGCGTGCAGTCGTCGCCGATCTCGGCGGTCTCGCCGATGACGACGCCGCTGCCGTGGTCGATCACAAGACCTTTGCCGATTTTGGCGCCGGGGTGGATCTCGATGCCGGTGAGAAACTTTGCGCCCTGGCTGACGGCGCGCGCACTGACCTTGTGCCCGTGCGTATAGAGCGCATGGGCGGCGCGGTGCAGCAGCACGGCGTGCAGTCCCGAGTAGAGCAGGAGCACCTCAAGGTCGCTCGATGCGGCGGGGTCGCGGTCGCGGAAGGCGGCAACGTCGTATTTCACCGATTTCACCGCACGTTTCACCGCGCGTTTCGCCTGCCCGAGGTCGGGCAGCGCGAGGTCTATGTTCAGTTCAAATTTATCCTTCATGGGTGTCCCTCCGGGAGACGTTATACGTTATGATTATACGCGTTATAGGCAGACTTGTAAAGAGTTTTGTTAAAAGCGCCCGTTCTTTTTCCATTCTTTTTTGTCTTTGAGAATGCGGTACAGCTCCACATAGCTGTCGTGGCGGGAGCGCTCGATCTCCCCGCGCCTGACGGCTTCGCACACGGCGCAGCCGTCCTCGCAGAGATGCGTACATTTGGTATAGCGACATCGCCCGAGCCAGGGCGCAAAATCAGGAAATGCGTCGGCGAGGTCGCCGACCTTCATGAAGTCAAACCGCATGAAATCCAGCATGCTGAAACCGGGGGTATCGGCGACGAGTCCGCCGTCCGCTTCAAAAAGCTCGACATGGCGGGTGGTGTGCCTGCCGCGCTCGATCTTTTCGCTGATGCTGCCGGTTGTAAGCGCGAGCGTGGGGAACAGCAGATTGAGCAGCGTGGATTTGCCGATGCCGGAGGCGCCGGCAAATGCGGCGGTCTTGCCGGGGAGATTTGCCGTGAGAAAGGCGCGCAGCGCCCCGACTTCCTCCGGGTCGATACTCACGTCCGCGCCGCCCGCGTCCTCGCCGAGCCCGCGCAGCGTAAACGCGGGAAACCCGCTCTTCCGGTACAGCGCGGCGATGCGCGCGCCACCGTCGGGGTCGAGGTCGCACTTGGTGATGACGAAGACCGGCAGGATGCCGCCGTGCACGCAGATGGCGCTGAGCTTGTCCAGCGTGGAAAGCACAGGCGCGGGCTTTGCCGCGGCGGCGGTGATGAACAGAATGTCGAGGTTTGCCATCGGCGGGCGGATGAGCAGGTTCTTCCGCTGCCCGATGGATTCGATATAGGCGTCGCCGTTTTCCTCAATGCGCAGCGTCACGTCGTCGCCCACCTCGGGCGATATCTGCTCGTGGCGGAACGCGCCGCGCGCCCGCGCGGTAATGCGCACGCCGTCCGCGCAGAGGACGGTGTATTTGCCGCCGACGCCCTTGACGATCTTTCCGTTTTGTTTATCCATATCAGTGGAAGCGACCCGAGAGCCAGTCGTCAAAGTCGGTGGTGGTCTGTGCCGGTTCGGTCGATTCGGTCGGCTCGGTTGTCGCGGCGGTTACCGGCGCGGTCACGGCAGGTTCTGGACCCTTGGAAATGATAAAGTTGATCTTTGCCATGCCTTTCGGGACGGTCGTGCCCATGCTGAGGCTCTGCTCCACGATGATGCCGTAGTCGGCGTATTCGTCATAGCGGTAGCTGATCGTGCCGAGGCGCAGATCGCTCTTGACGAGGAGCTCATAGGCGTCCACCGAGGTCGTGCCGACGAAGTTCGGCACCACGGTAGTCTCGATCTTCTCGCCCTTGCTGACGAGCAGGACGACCGTTGCGCCTGCCGAAACCTTTTCGCCCGCCGCGGGCGAGGTCGAAATGACGCAGCCGTCCGGCACAACGTCGCTGTAATCTTCGCTGACCGTCACGGTGAAGCCCTTGCCGCGCAGGTCGATCTGCGCCTGCCGCTTGTCGTAGTAGGCGTAGTCGTCCATGTACAACTCCTCTTCGCCGCGGCTGACCGTCAGCGCAAGGTCTGCAAACTTTTGTCCCTTGATGCCCTTGCGGGATTCGCCCGCCTTCGGCGTCTGGGCAATGACCATGCCGCTCTCGGTGTCGGCAGAGTAGATGTAGTTCACACGGACGCGGTAGTTCGACTTTTCGAGTTCCTTTTGCAGTGCGTCGTCATAGGCGCGGCCGACAAACTGCTCCACTTCGATGGTGACCGTGTTGTTGGCGGTGTCGCTGAAGAAGATGTCGTGCACCACGGTGAACGCGCTGATCAGTGCGACCAGGAGAAATGCCGACGCCACGCCCATGATGATGGGGAGCATTGAGCCCTTTTTCGATTGCCTGCCTTCGTGCTTCTTCGAGGGGGTTTTCTGCTTGAACACGACGCCCGGATTCTCGCGCACCCGCTTTAAGAGGTCGATCATCTGCGTCGCGGTCTGAAAACGCTTGTCCTTGTCCTTTTCCATCGCGAAGAGGATGATCTGCTCCAGCCCCTCCGGAATGTTCGGGTTCAGCTCATGCGGGGGCTTCGGCTCCTCGCTGATCTGCTTTAAGGCGATGCTGACCGGATTCTCGCCGTCAAACGGCAGCTTGCCGGTGATCATCTCGTACATCATCACGCCGACCGAATAGAGGTCGGCGCGGCGGTCGATGCCCTTTTCACCCGCCGCCTGCTCGGGGCTGATGTAGTAGACCGTGCCGATCGCCTTGTCGGTGGCGGTGAGGGTCTTGGCATCCGGCAGCTTCGCAATGCCGAAGTCGGTCACCTTGATCTGCCCGCTGCGGAGCAGCATGATGTTCTGCGGCTTGATGTCGCGGTGGACAACGCCGCCGAGATGCGCGTGCTCCAGCGCGCGCAGGATCTGGATGGAATACGCGATGGTCTCCTTGACGGAGAGAGCGCCCTTGCGCTGCATGTATGCCTTGAGCGTGATGCCGTCGATGTATTCCATGACGATATATTTGTATTCGCCCTTGACCGAAACATCAAAGATCTTGACGATGTTGGGGTGCGAGAGCATGAGAACGGCTTTGGATTCGTTGATGAAGCGCTGCACCGACACCTCGTCCGCCGCAAACTCCTCCTTGAGGATCTTGACGGCGACGGTGGTCTTTTTGAGTAGGTCATCCGCCTCGAAAACCATTGCCATGCCGCCGATGCCGACCAGGCGTTTCAGGCGATAGCGGTTGTCGAGGACAAGCCCGATATAATTCTGATATGCGTCCATATATGCACGGTCTGCCGGAGCAGCCTTAAACCTCCTCTTCCGGTTTGTCAAGCTCGACGGCGACGGCGGTGATGTTGTCGCTGCCGCCCGCACGGTTGGCTTCGTCGATGAGCGTTTTCACAAAATCCGCACAGTCCGGGTGCTCGCGCCGCAGCGGGGCGAGTGCGGGTGCGTCGATGTAGTTGGACAGCCCGTCCGAGCAGAGCAGCAGCGTCTTGTCCGCGTACTGCTTTTTCTCGATCACCGAGACGTCCACCGAGACCTCACGATCCACGCCGACGGCGCGGGTGATGATGTTCTTCTTGGAGCTCTTACGCGCCTCCTCGGGCGTGAGCTTGCCGATGTCCACGAGGTACTGAACAAAGGAGTGATCGCGCGTGATCTGCATCGCGCCGTCGCGGTCGATGAGGTAGGCGCGGCTGTCGCCGACGTTGGCGATGTAGATCCTGCCGCCGGCAAGGAGGGCTGCGACCATCGTCGTGCCCATGCCTTCCAGCGCGTGATCGGCTTCGGCAAGGGCGTAGATCCTGAAGTTGGCGCGATCCGCCGCCGAGGCGAGCGCCACCTGTATCACGGCGGGCTCGGTGCCGTGCCGCTCGGAAAAGAAGGTATCGAAATAGCTTTCTACCTCATGTGCCGCCGTGGCAGAGGCACATTCGCCGGCATTTGCGCCGCCCATGCCGTCGAAGACGGCAAAGAGCGCGGCGTCTCCATAGCTTTTGGCGAGGTAGGCGTCCTCATTCAGTTCGCGGACGCTGCCGACATCGGAGAGGGCAAAAAATTTCATGAACCTGACCGTTCCTTTCAATGAAGTCATGCGTTGGGTGGTGTAGAATGCGGGTGTGAGTGTTAACTTGTAGGGGCAACCATCGGTCGCCCGCCGTATCTCAGCCTTCCCCCTTGGAAAGGTATCAACGTAATTGACGGATGATGGATTTATGGCAACCGGCACAGCATGGTGCAATGTTTTGCTTCCATCAGTCCCTCATCAGGCGCATTCTGCGCCAGATTCCCCCAAGGGAAGCCTTGAGCAGCGCTGTTTGTTTCCATGCGCTCCAATCAGGCTTTCCTCTTGGCGGAAGCCTTACGTCCGACCGCTTGCGCGGCGGAGCTGCCCGCAGGAGGCGTTGATGTCCGGACCGAGCGTGCGGCGCACCGTGGCGGTGATGCCGCTTTGCTCGAGGTTCTCGCGGAAGCGTTCCACGCTCTCGCGGCTGCCTTTGGAAAATCCGCTCTCCTTGACCGGGTTGACCGGGATGAGGTTGACATGCAGCGCGTCGCCGCGTGCAAAGTAGCGGCGGAGCAGGGCTGCAAGCTCCTTTGCGTCGGCAGGGGTGTCATTCTCCCCGGCGATGAGGGTGTATTCGATCGACACGCGCCGCCCGGTTGCGTCAAAATAGTGCTTGGCGGCGGTGAGCAGCTCGTCGATGCTCCACTTGCGGTTGACCGGCATCAGCGCCGAACGGCGCGTGTCGTTTGCCGCATGGAGCGAGATCGAGAGCGTGATTGCGAGGTCTTCCTTTTCCAGCTCGTAGATCTTCGGGACGATGCCGGAGGTGGACACCGAGATGTGCCGTCCGCCGATGTTCAGCCCGTCCGCCGATGTGACGAGATGCAGGAATTTTACGGTGTTTTCGTAGTTGTCAAGCGGCTCGCCGATGCCCATCATCACAACGCCGTCGATGCGCTCGCCGAGGTCGTGGGCGGCGGCGGTGAGCTGCCCGAGCATTTCGGACGGGCGCAGGTCGCGCACCTTGCCGCCGATGGTGGAGGCGCAGAAGCGGCAGCCCATACGGCAGCCGACCTGCGAGGAAATGCAGGCGGTGGTGCCGTGCTTGTAGAACATGATGACGGTCTCCACGCATTCGCCGTCGTCGAGACGGAAGAGGTACTTGACCGTGCCGTCCACCTTGGAGACCAGCTTGCGCTCGATCCCGGGAATGCCGCTCGTGCAGGTCTCGGCGAGACGGGCGCGCAGGGGGGCGGGGAGATTTGACATGCCGTCAAAGTCCACGCCGCGCCGCAGCCATTCGGCAATCTGCGCCGCGCGGAAGCGGCTCTCGCCGATGATGCGGATATAGTCATCCAGCTCGGCGCGGGTCATGGAGCCGAGATCGGTTTTGGTGAGGGTGTCCGCCATGTCAGTCTCCTGTTCTTTGCAGCATGCCGATGAAAAAGCCGTCCCGGCGGCCGTTTGGCAGCAGGGTGACAAAGCCGCCGCGGCTCGCAACCGATCCGACGGTGAAGTCGAGCGGTGCAAACGCGGGGTTTTCGGCAAGGAATGCGTGGAAATTGTCTTCGTTCTCCGCCCGCGTCAGCGTGCAGGTGGAATAGAGCAGTCTGCCGCCGCGGCGGAGGTAGCGCGCCGAGGCGCGGAGGATCACACCGCCGAGCGGTGCGAGCGTCTTGTAAAGGTCGGGATCGTGAAAGCGGATCTCCGGCTTTTTCGCCATGACGCCGAGCCCCGTGCAGGGCACGTCGCAGATGACGAAATCGCATTTGCCGCACAGGTCTTCGCGCGGCGTGCGCGCGTCGCGCGCCTCGGTGTCGAGGATGTCGATACCCAGCCGCGCCGCCGACGCCGTGATCAGCGGCAGCTTGCTTGCGTGCAGGTCAAAGTCGTGAATTTCGCCCGTGTTCTGCATGAGCAGGGCGGCGTGCAGGCTCTTGGAGCCGGGGCAGGCGCAGACATCCGCGCCGAACTCGCCGGGGCGGGGGTCAAGCGCCGTCACCGCGATCTGCGATGCTTCGTCCTGGACGAAGAAGTTTCCGTCGCCGAGCGCCTCGCAAAGTGCGCTGTAGGGTAGATTCTGCAAGAGGGTGATGCCGCGCGGCGCGTCCGCGCAGATCTCGGCGGCGATGCCCGCCGCATGCAGCGCGGCAAGCGCGTCTTTGCGCGTGCGGCGCAGGGTGTTCACCGCAAGGGTGATCGGCGGATGCGTCGTGAGCGCGCGCAGTGCGCGGTCGGCATCCTCGCCGAGGTTGTCGTCAAGGAGGCGGACGATCGGCGCAGGAAAGCCGGTCTCCACCGCCCGCCGCTCTATGGGGTCGGTCGGCAGGGGAATCTCCGCCCCGCGGCGGAGGTAGCCGCGCAGGATGCCGTTGAGAAAGGCACGTTCCCCGGCGCTTTTGCCGAGGGCGACCGTCTCTGCGACGGCGGCGTGCGGCGGGATGCGGTCGAGGTACATCAGCTGATACAGCCCGAGCCGGAGGATCTGCCGCATCCGCGCGCCGACCTTCTTCGGGTCGGCGGCAAGCGCGTCGATAAAGTAGTCGAGGGTCACGCGCCGCTCGGTCACGCCGTAGACCAGCGTGGAGAGCAGGGCGCGGTCGCGCGCGTCGCAGGGGTTGGCGTTGAGATAGCCGTCCAGCGTCAGCGCGATATATTTGTCACCCGCTTCTGCATCGCGCAGCAGCGAGAGCGCGGTCTTGCGTACATTCATGCGTCTTTGTGCGTCAGTCGCGGCGATTGCGGTTGCCGAACAGCAGGATGATGCGGAGCAGGCTGGCAAGGCTGACGGCGAGTGCCGCAACATAGGTCAGCGCAGCCGCGCGCAGCACGGCTTTGGCGCCCTTGACCTCGGTGTCGGAGACGCAGCTCGATTCCAGCGTGGCGACCGCGCGGCGCGAGGCGTTGAACTCGACCGGCAGGGTGATGAGCTGGAACAGGGTGGACATGGAGAAAGCGATGATGCCGATGTCCACGAGCATTGCGGAGGAGAAGATCAGCCCGAGCAGCACCAGCGGCATCGCAAGCTGCGAGCCGATGTTGGTGGCAGGGATGATGGCGGCGCGCAGCTGCATCGGCGCGTAGCCGACGGCGTACTGCACGGCGTGCCCCGCCTCGTGGGCGGCAACGCCGACCGCCGAGACGGTGGTCGCGTCGTAGACGCTCTCCGAGAGGCGGATGGTGTTGGTCTTGGGGTCAAAATGATCGGTCAGATTGCCGGAGATGCGCTCGATGCGCACGCCGGTCACGCCGTTGGCTTCCAGCACGCGGCGGGCGCTCTCCGCGCCGGTCATGCCGCTGGGGGCGAGCACCTTGGAATAACGTGAGAACGTGGTGTTGACGTTGATCTGCGCCCAGAATGCAAGCAGCATTGCGGGCACGACCAGGATGATATACCAGGGGTCAATATAGAGGTAAGGCATAAAAACTCCTTTCCGTGCGGCATGCGCACATGCGGATCAGCCGAGCTTTGTGCCGACGGCGATCTGTCTGCCGTTGATGAGGTCGGCGGCGCTCTGCGCCTTTTTGCCCTCGGGCGTCGCGGTCTCGATCACGAGCACGCCGCTGCCGCAGGCAACCTTGATGCCGCTTTTGTCGGCGGCAATCACTGTGCCCGCCGGGGCGGAAACGGTCCCGGCTTCGGGATGGGTGCGCACGATCTTGAAGAGCTTGCCGCCCGGCAGCGTCGTATAGGCGAGCGGGAAGGGCGACAGCCCGCGGATCTTGTCGTGCAGGCGCTTCGCATCCCATGTCCAGTCCACGAGGCATTCCGCTTTCTCGATCTTGGCGGCGTAGGTGGAATCCGCGTCGTTTTGTCTGATCGGGTGCAGATCGCCGCGCTTTGCCGCGTCCACGGTGCGGAGCAGCACGCGCGCGCCTGCCTCGCCGAGCTTGTCATGCACGGCCTCAAAGTTGTCGTCGGGCGCGATGGCGACTTTCTCGGTCAGCAGCATGTCGCCGGTGTCCAACCCCTCCGCCATGTACATCGAGGTCACGCCGGTGACGGTCTCGCCCTCCATGACGGCGCGCTGCATCGGTGCCGCGCCGCGGTACTTCGGCAGGAGCGAGCCGTGGATGTTGATGCAGCCGTATTTCGGGTAGTCGAGGACATATTTCGGCAGGATCTTGCCGTAGGCAACGACCACGATCATCTCGGGGTCGATCTCGCGCAGTTCGGCTTCAAATGCGCCGTCCTTCAGCGTCTTCGGCTGATAGACGGGGATGCCGTGCGCGGCTGCATAGACCTTGACGGGCGGCGGCGTGAGCGTCATGCCGCGCCCTTTGGGCTTATCGGTCTGGGTCACGACGGCGGCGACGTTCTCCCCCGCGTCCACAAGGGCGCGCAGCGAGAACAGCGCAAAATCCGGCGTTCCCATAAATAAAATCTTCATCTATAGTATACCTCCCGTGAGGGTCGTTTCCTGTAGGAAAATCGGGGATTTGCGGATGAGGGCGAAATGACGCACCATATCCGGCAGGGGTCGGCGCCTCTTAGCCTTCCCCGGTGGGGAAGGTGGCACGCGAAGCGTGACGGATGGGGGCATGCAGGTAGCCGGCACAGCATAGTGCGAGGTTTTGCTTTGTGCAGTCCCTCATCAGGCGCCTACGCTCAGGATGTTTTCCCATCGGGAAAACTCCGCGAGACGCCTTTGCGTCTCGTACAGCTCTCCCAAAAGGGAAGCTAAAGAAAGCATCGTACAGAGCACTACTTCTTCCCCCTTGGGGGAAGGCTTACTTTTATTCCTCGTCCAGCATGCGGACAACGCAGTCGGTGAAGAGCTTGCCGTCAAGATGGTCAATCTCATGGCAGAAAGCGCGCGCCAGCAGATCCTCACCCATGTATTCCACGGTTTCGCCGTGGCGGTTCTCTGCGAGAACGACCACTTTTTTCGGACGGTGCGTGATACCGTACTTGCCGGGGATCGAGAGACAGCCCTCTGCCTCCTCCTGCTCGCCCTCGCTCTCGATGATGCGGGGGTTGATGAGCTCGAGCAGCTTGCCCGCCTCGGTCTCAATGACGACCACGCGGCGCAGCACGCCGACCTGCACGGCGGCAAGACCCACGCCGTCTGCGGCGCGCATGGTCTCTGCCATGTCGTCCAGCAGCGTAAGAATGCGCGGCGTAATTTCGGTGACCGGGCGGCTGGTTTTGCGCAGCAGCGGGTCGCCCTCTTTGACGATTTTGAGTTTAGCCATAGTTATCCTTGCCTTTCGGAAAGTATTGCAGCCGGGGTGACCCCGCTGCAAGCGTGTTTCTGCAATTTTACAGATTGGTCGGGTTGATGTCCACGCCGACCGAAACCGCTTTGTAATCCTTGGTTGTGAAATGTCGGAGCAGCTCGCCGAGCATGGCAAGCAGCCGCTTTGAACGGCGGCATTTCAGCACCACACGCATGCGGTAGCAGTCCTCGATCTTGTAGAGCGGTGCTTCAAACGGACCGAAGGAGATCACCGGCACATCGCGGTAGTCGCCCGACATCTTGTCCTTCATAAAAGTGAAGATCTCCGCCGCGCACTTTGTGCACGCCGCCTCGGAGGCGCTTGCTGCCGAGATCACGGCAATGTCGCAGAACGGCGGGAACGTGAACGCCTCGCGCAGCTTGATGTCCCGCGCATAGAACGCGCGGTAGTCCTGCGCGGCGGCAAGGCGAATGACCTCGTGGTTCGGGTTCATCGTCTGGATGACGGCAACGCCGCGTTTGGCGGCGCGCCCGGCTCTGCCGATGACCTGCGTGAGCATCGAGAAGGTGCGCTCCCCCGCGCGGAAGTCGTCGAGGTAGAGCGCGGCATCCGCGTTCAGCACGCCGACCAGCGTCACGTCGGGGAAATCGTGCCCCTTGGCGACCATCTGCGTGCCGAGCAGCACGTCGGCGCGATGCGCGCGGAATTTGCCGAGCAGTTCGTCGTAGGCGCTCTTTTTCGTGGTGGTGTCCGCATCCATGCGGAGCAGGCTTGCGTGATAGGCGCCGCCGAATTTCTCACCGAACGCCTCCTCCACCTTCTGCGTGCCGTAGCCCATGAAGGCGAGGTGCGCGGAATGACAGGACGGGCATTCATGCGGGATGGCTGCGCGATAGCCGCAGTAGTGGCAGAGCAGATAGTCCCGCCCGCCCTCCTTGTGCCGCGTGAGCGACACCGAGCAGCGGGGGCAGAGCACCGCCTCGCCGCAGTCGCGGCAGGTGAGAAACGCGTTGTAGCCGCGGCGGTTGAGAAACAGGATCGCCTGTTCGCCGCGCGACAGCGTCTCGTTCATTTTTTCGGTGAGCAGTGCGCCGAAGGGCGACAGGTTGCCGCCGAGCGCATTTTTGCGCATATCGTCGATGTAGACCTCGGGGAGGCGCGCGTCGCCGTAGCGTTCGGTCAGCTCGACGAGCGCATATTGCCCGCTCCGCGCCTTGTAGTAGCTTTCGACCGAGGGGGTCGCCGAGGCAAGCAGCAGAAGCCCTTTTGCCCGCCCGATGCGGAACGCGGCAACGTCGCGCGCGTGGTACTTCGGGCTCATGTCCGACTTGTAGGTGTGTTCCTGCTCCTCGTCGATGACGATCATGCCGAGGTTCGGCAGCGGGGCGAACACCGCGCTGCGCGTGCCGATGACGAGATCGACCTCGCCCGCGGCAATGCGGCGGTAGGCGTCATGCCGCTCCCCCGCCGAGAGCGAGGAATGCAGCACCGCCACCCGTTCGCCGTAAAACGAGCAGAAAAGCGACACGGTCTGCGGGGTCAGCGAGATCTCGGGCACAAGCACGATCACCTGCCGCCCGTCCGCGCGCACGCGGTCGATCATCGCCTTCATCACGCGGGTCTTGCCCGAGCCGGTCACGCCGTAGAGCAGGGCGCAGTGCGCGCCCTCCGCGGCGTAAAGTGCGCACAGGCGGTCATATGCGGCAGTCTGGTGCGCGCTGAGCTTGTTCTCCCGCCCTTCGTCGATCTTCAGGTCGGCATACGGATTGCGGTAGACGGTCTCGGTGCGGAGCTCGACAAGCCCCGCTGCACGCAGCGCCTTCAGCTGGGCGCTGCCTGCTCCGCTCTCGGCAAAGGCGTCGGCAGCCTTGGAGAAGTCCGCGCCGATCGCCGCATAGAGCGCGCGCTGCTTTTCGCCGCGCAGCACCCCTGCGGGCACAGCCGTGCGGCGGACATAGACCACCTGCTTTTCGGTGGCGCTTTTCAGCGCGGAGAGCGGCGGGGTCAGCGTCCGCACCGCGTCGCCCGTGGTGCAGAGCGTGTATTCCTTCAGAAAATCGCAGACCGCCAGCTGCTCTTCCGTGAGCGAAATCAGCCTGTTGACATCGAGAATGTCCTTGGTGCGCGGGCTGTCGGTCTCGTCCTTCACGCATGTGACCAGCGCCACATGCCGCCGGTTTGCCCCCGAAAAGGGGACGTGCACGAGGGAGCCGCGTTCGATCAACCCCGCGAGGTGTGCGGGAATGCGGTAGTCAAACGGGCGGTCGAGCGCGGACGGCGCATCCAGCAGACAGACGCTTGCATACTGTGCCACGCACCCACCTCCGTTTTTTCAGCGTCCTCGGTTTTATCTTGGATCAGTTGCTGTCGGGATTGACGGCGTTGGCATTGACGTCCGCGTCCGCCTCTTCGCGCTCGACCTCGCGCTCGGCTTCGAGCGCTGCCTCGTCGAGATAGCCCTCTTCGCCGGGATGCACGACCTTGTAGAGCCCTGCATGCAGACGTGCAACGGCGTTCTTGACCGCCTTTTCATCGCGGATATCCTTGTCGATCAGCGCGCTGATCGGCTTGTCGGTCTCCTTGCGCTCAATGAGTTTTTCGGCATAGGTGCGCTGCTCGACGTATTCGTCGGTGATGAGGTGCGCGCATTTTGCGGTCGCGATGACCAGCTCATAGCGGTTGAGACCGTCTTTGGTCAGTTCTTCTACGGAAGGCTTGTTAATCATGGTATTTTGTCTCCTTTGGGATGTTCGTATCAGTTATTTGGCGAAATATTTTGCGGCAAAATCCGCGCGGTGCGCGGTGCGGAGCGCTTCGGCGTGGGCAACGGTGAGAAAATCGTCGGTCGCCCGGTCGAGCTTGCCGTCCTCGTTGACGATGAGGTAATCGTATTTCGGCAGGTAGTCAAGCTCCGCCTCGGCGCGCTTCAGACGGCGCGCGATCGACTCCTCGGTGTCTCTGCCGCGGCTGTGCAGGCGGCGGCTCTGCTCGGTGACGCTCGGCGGCGTGACCATCACCAGCACCGCTTCGGGATACTGTTTTTTGATCTGCGTCGCGCCGTCCACCTCGATCTCGAGGATGAGGTGCTTGCCGAGGGCTTTTGCCCGCTCGACCTCGCTTTTCAGCGTGCCGTAATAGTTGCCGCAGTATTCGGTGTATTCCAGCACGCCGTGCGTGCGGATCTTTTCTTCAAAGGCTTCACGGCTGATGTAATAGTAGTTCACGCCGTCGACCTCGCCTGCAAGGCAGGGGCGGGTCGTCGCGCTGATCGCGCACATGAAGCGGTCGTCCCGGCGGAGCACCTCGGCAACCACTGAGCCCTTGCCGCTGCCGGCGGGACCCGAAATGATGAAGAGCAGACTGCCGTTCATTCTGCGTCCTCCTCTTCGTCCTCCACATCCTCCGCGTCGTCTGCCAGACGGTTGGAGATGGTCTCGGGCTGCGTTGCGCTGAGGATGACATGGTCGCTGTCGGTGACGATCACGGCGCGCGTGCGTCTGCCGCAGGTCACGTCGATGACTCTGCCGCCCTCGCGCGCTTCGCCGATGAGGCGTTTGACCGGTGCGGATTCGGGGCTGACCAGCGCGACCACGCGGTCCGCCGCCACCATGTTGCCGAAGCCTACGTTGATGAATTTCATTTCCGTTTCCTCTTATTCCTCTTGTCTCTGTATTCGGTTATTCGATGTTCTGAATCTGCTCGCGGATTTTTTCCAGCTCCGCCTTGATGTGGACAACACGTTTGGCAATTTCCAGGCACTGCGCCTTGGAGCCGATGGTGTTGGTCTCACGGTTGATCTCCTGGAGCAGAAAGTCCAGCTTGCGCCCGCAGGGCTCGCCCGATGCGAGAATGTCGCGGAACGCGCCGAAGTGGCATTCCAGCCGTGTCAGCTCCTCGTCGATCGCCACGCGGTCGGCGTAGACGGCGCACTCGGTCAGCACGCGGTTTTCGTCGATGACAATATTATTGTCGCCGAGCAGCTGTTTCAGTCTCTCGGTGAACTTCGCATGGTAGGCGGCGATCTCCTGCTCGGAGAGGGCGGCAATCTCACCGGCAACGGTGCGGATGCCTTCCATCTTCGCGATGAGGTCGCGCTCGATCTTGCCGCCCTCGGCCTCGCGGGCGGCGATGAACTCGGCAAGCGCCGCGTCCAGTACGGGGCGGATCAGCGCAAAGTCGCGCTCGGCGTCGTCCTCGGCGCGGCGCACCGTGAAGACCGCGCGATCGGCGGCGACGCGCATCACGCTGATGTCGTCGGCAAGCCCGAAGCGGTCGCGCAGGTCACAGAGCGCCGCGATGTAGCTTTTTGCATACGCCTCGTCCACCGTGATCTGCGTCTCGGCGTCCGCCAGCGTGTCCACGCCGATATACACATCCAGCTTGCCGCGTGAAACGCCGTTCTGCTGGATGTAGGTCTTGATGCGGTCTTCGAGAAAGGCATAGCGCCGCGGCAGGCGGATCGAGCAGTCGAGATAGCGGTTGTTGACGCTTTTCAGCTCGACGGTGATGTCTTTTTCATCGGTCGTGACGCGGGCGCGGCCGAAGGCGGTCATACTTCTGATCAAAGCGAAACCTCTCTTTTCGGGTGGAACGACTCGCAAATGCGAATATGATTCCATCGTAAAATTATTCAATCTATTATATATAATTTCAGCCGTTCTGTCAAGTCAAAACGCACATCGCGGCGAAATTCGACGGCATTTTTCCAAAGTGACTTGACGACCCCGCGCGGATTTGGTACAATAAAGTGAAAAAGTATCTGACGGAAGCGAGGCACACGCATGAAAAAGAACCGTTTTCTTGTGGTCGTCCTGATCCTTGTCCTGTTCATCCCGAGCTATATCGGCGTGTACAGCTATATCCATACGAACAAAAAGCCGGTCACGCCCGATACGGCGACCGGCGTGACCATCAGCGACATTGTGGGCAAGTCCTACACCGCGGCGGCGGACAGCGACATCGCAAAACTCTTGAACCGCATAATCTCGTCCTCCACGCCGCTCTCGGAGCCGCCTGCGGCGCTCTCCGGCTCGGACTATTTCAAGGTCACGTTCACCGAGGGCAAACGCTCCACCGAGTATCGCTATTTCTTCTCGCAAAATACCGATGCGGTCTATTTTCTGGACGCTGCGGGTAAGTCTTACCTTGTCTCCGAGACGGACGCAGCGGAATTTTTGCAGACCCCCTATGCGCAGTGTCTCTATGCCGAGGCGTATCTGCCCGAGATGAAGAACGGCGATAACGTGATTCTGCCCACAAGCTACAACTGGGCATATCAGACTGCCGGGGCGAAGAACATTCTGGCATCCACGCTTGCCGAGACGGCGACGGACACGGTCTCCTATACCAGTAAGAGCGGACTTTCGTTCGACTTCGGCGACCGCACGCCCGCATCCTTCACGGTGACGCTCACGGCGGACGGCAACGTGCTTTACAGCGGCGATTATGCGTCGATCGGCGGCGCGGTCGATGTCAAGAAGTACAGCGCGCTCACGGTTGAGGCGGCGGTCGAATGGAAGGACAACGAGGAACATATGTCCAGCGGCAGCGCCACATATAAGTTTGTGCTGAACATCGAGGCGCAGACCGAGTTCTTCCTCGGCGCGGACAGCGTACAGCCCGGCGGCATCATCCCGATCTCGGCGTACAACGTTGCGGACGCATCGAAGATCACATTCGCCGCAGAGCCTGCGCTCACGCACGGCGGCAAGACCATCACGCCGAAGTTCTATGCCGACGGCAAGAACGCCTATGCGATCCTGCCCACCACCTATGAGACGGTGCCCGGCACCTATACGCTTACCTTCACCTACGACGGCATGTCTTTCCCGTTTACGTTCACCGTCACCGAGAAGACCTTCAAGAAGCAGGCATACGACATTGCCAAGGCGACCGCAGAAGCTACGCGCAACGCGAAGACACTTGCCGCTTATGACAAGCTGGTTGCAGAGATTGCCGCGGGCGACTTCGGGACGAAGTATTTCGACGGCGTGTGGAATACCGGCATCGCCGAGGAGGGCTACAACGGTACGATCATGACCGGCTACGGGCTCTACCGCAGTATTTCGAAGACCGGCGAGGTCTGTCGCCATGACGGCGTGGACTTCTACGCCAAGGACGGCTCGAAGGTTCTCGCGGTCAATGCGGGCAAGGTCGTCTACGTCGGCGCGTCGGATTATCCCGGTGTCTTCGTCGTCATCGACCACGGCTACGGCTTGCTCAGCTGGTACGGAAATCTGGCAAAGGCGACGGTCAAGACCGGCGACGTGGTCGCGGCAGGCGATGCCATTGCCACCAGCGGCTCCACCGGCTTTACCAAGGGCAATTCGCTCCATGTGGGGCTGACGGTCTTCGGCGTGCCTGTTTGCCCGTATGATCTGTGGGAGAACCCGATCGCATTCAAATGATGTGACCGGTAATGTGACCGGCGGATGCGGTCCGGACCGCCCGGCGAAACACATGAATTTCGGAGGACAGTCTGCCTCTGACCATTAAAGATGAAAACCGCTCGGAAACGAGCGGTTTTCTGCATATTGGCATATATTTTTCGCAATCCCGTAGGGGCTGGTGTGTCATTTGCCTTCCCCAATGGGGAAGGCTTGTTTAGATTGCGCTTGCATGCGGCGGGAGACAGAGGGCGCCCTACGGTTGCATCTCAAATCTACCCGCGCCTCACTCACCAGCGGCGGGGGCGGCATCCGGCTCCTTGGGGATGCGGATGGTGACCTCAAAGCTGTCGCCGAGATCCTTTTTCTTCGTTTCCGCCGCGATGCCCGCGCGCTTCATGATGTCCACGGCGCGGTCGACCGTGTTGTAGAAAATGCGTATGTCGCGCACCAGCGCCGTGCGCTTCTTCGGCGGCTTTTCGCGCTTGTCGCTTTCGAGCAGGCGCGCGACATACGCCTCGGTTTCCGCCACGTTCATGCCGCGCGCGATCACCGCCTCCAGCGCGTCGCGGCGGGCGCGCGCGTCGCCGAGGCGCAGCAGGGCGCGGGCGTGCCGCTCGGTCAGCCGCCGCTCGATGATGACCTGCCGCTCAAAGTCGTCAAAGCGCAGCAGGCGCAGCTTGTTGGCGACATAGGACTGGCTTGCCGACAGCTTTGCCGCCACTTCCTCCTGTGTCAGCCCGTAGAGGTCGATCAGCGCCGAGATCGCCGACGCCTCGTCAAACATGTTGAGATCCTCGCGCTGCAAATTTTCGATGATGGCAAGCTCGGCGGAGCGCAGGCTGTCCGCCTCCACCACGATGCAGGGGACTTCCGCCATGCCGAGCAGCTTGGCGGCGCGCAGACGCCGCTCGCCTGCGATCAGCTCATAGACGCCGCCGTAGTCGTCGAGGTCGCCGACCGAGATCGGCTTGCGCACGCAGAGCGGCTGCAGGATGCCGTGGCGGCGGATGCTGTCCGCGAGGCGGAGCGTTTCGTCCGAGTCAAAGTATTTGCGCGGCTGTGCGGGGTTCGGCAGGATGCGGCAGACCGGGATCTTATGTACGCGCTCGGTCGGGTCGGTCGGCGGGTTTTGCAGCTTCAGCTTCGGGAGTACGTTTTCGAGCAGATTCATTTCGGTTTCCTTTCGTTTGTCCGTTTTTTGTGTCTGCTCCTATGGTAGCGCGTCGGGCGCGGAAATATCCGAAAAGCCTGCGGCGCGCTTTCCCGCGCGCGCTGCCGAATTTTGACCGCGCGGCGGCGCGGCGGCGGCTCTCTGCCAAAGAAAAACGAAAAAAGCCGCTTATCAAAGCGGCTTTTTCTTGATTTGTGAAAAATTGCGCGGATAAATTTTTTCGGTTTCTCCGATTTTTTCGATGCCCGCGATCATGCGGGTCTGCGGTTCCTCGGCGGATCCTGTGTCAAAAATCGTGAATTCCTCGCAAAAGCGCAGCTTTGCGCGAAGCGTCCCGATGGCATTTTCCGCCTCGGCAAGCTCTTCTGCGCCGCTTTTCGCCTTCATCGGCAGAAATACGCCGCCCACGCGCAAAAGCGGGATGCAGAATTCACACAGCATGTTCAGCCGCGCCACGGCACGCGCCGTCACGCAGTCGTATTTCCCGCGCAGCTCTCCCGCGCCGACGTCCTCGGCGCGCGCCGTCACGGCGGTCACGTTGTCAAGTCCGAGAAGTGCCGCCGTCTCGCGGACGAAAACGATGCGCTTGTCGGTGGAGTCGATCGCCGTGATTGCAAGATCGGGGCGCGCAACGGCGAGCGGCAGGGTGGGGAAGCCCGCGCCGCAGCCCACGTCGGCGACTTTGGCGCCGGATGGCAGGTATTTTGCCGCGCGCAGACTGTCGGCATAGTGCTTTAAGATGATCTCATGCGGATCCGTGATGGCGGTGAGGTTCATCACCGCGTTGACGCGCAGCAGCCGCTCGGTCAGAGCAAAAAAGCGGTCGGCAAGCGCCTCGGTTGCAAATTCCGCAAGCCCGTTTTCCGTGAGGATGCGTACAAAGGCTGCGGTGAAGTCGGCGCACTCAAGCGTCGGTTCAGTCTTGTTCATCGGCGTCTCCTTTCGTCTTCCCCGCGTCGGCAAGGCGGATCATCAGCACCGAGATGTCGGCGGGGCTGACGCCCGAGATGCGCATGGCCTGCCCGAGCGAGCGCGGGCGGATCTTGTTCAGCTTCTGCCGCGCTTCGAGTCGGAGCCCGCCGATCGCGGCATAGTCGATGTCGGGCGGCAGCAGCTTTTCTTCGAGCTTTTGCAGCTTTTTCACTTCCGCCAGTTCGCGGCGGATGTAGCCGTCGTACCGGACGCGCACCTCGGCGGACACGCGCACCGCGCGCGGCAGCGCCGGGCGCGTGGGATCGACGGGAGCGAGCAGGTTGTAGGTCAGCTCGGGGCGGCGTACAAGGTCGCCGAGCTTTGCGCCGGTGGTGATCGGCGTCGAGCCGCTTTGCACGAGCAGGGCGTTCACCGCATCGCTCGGCGGAATGTTGGTTTTCGTGATGCGTTCGACCTCCGCATCGATCGCCGCCTGCTTTTCGAGAAAGGCGGCGTAGCGCCTGTCGTCCACCAGTCCCACGCGGTGACCGTAGGGGGTCAGGCGCGCGTCGGCGTTGTCCTGTCGGAGCAGCAGACGGTATTCGCTGCGCGAGGTCATGATGCGGTAGGGCTCGTTTGTCCCCTTGGTCACCAGATCGTCGATCAGCGTGCCGATGTAGGAGGATGCGCGCGGCAGGACGAGCGGCTCGCGCCCGAGCAGCTGCATCGCGGCGTTGATGCCCGCGACCAGTCCCTGCGCCGCCGCCTCCTCATAACCGGAGGTGCCGTTGAACTGCCCCGCGCCGTACAACCCTGCAATCGCCTTGGTCTCCAGTGTCGGGCAGAGCGCGGTCGGGTCGATGCAGTCGTACTCGATCGCGTAGGCGTAGCGCATGATCTCGGCATTGGAAAAGCCTTCAAGCGAGTGGAGCATTGCAACCTGCACGTCGGTGGGAAGCGAGGTGGAAAAGCCCTGAATGTACATCTCCTCGGTATCTCTGCCGAGTGGTTCGATGAAGAGCTGGTGGCGCTCCTTGTCGGCAAAGCGGGTCAGCTTGTCCTCGATGGAGGGGCAGTAGCGCGGACCCGTGCCATGGATCTTGCCGGAGTACATTGCGCTGCGGTGGATGTTCTCACGGATGATGCGGTGCGTCTCGGCGTTGGTGTAGACGATGTGGCAGGGGGTCTGCACAAGGTCGTCAAAGGCGTGCGGGTCTGTGCGCACCGAGAAGGGCGTGATCGGGCATTCGCCCGGCTGTACTTCGAGGTTTGAAAAGTCGATGCTGCGGCGGTTGATACGTGCGGGCGTGCCGGTCTTGAAGCGGCGGAGCGGCAGTCCGAGCGCGCGCAGGTTGTCCGAGAGCGTGGATGCAGCCATCAGTCCGTCCGGACCGCTTTTGTAGGTCACATCGCCGACGAAGACCGCGCTGTCAAGATATGTGCCGGTCGCCAGCACGGCGGCGCGCACCGCATAGACTTCGCCGAGCGCCGTCGTCAGCGTGGCAATTCGCTTTTTGCCGTCTTCCTCGGTCACGCCGAGCGCCACGATCTCGGCTTGGATCAGCCGCAGATGTTCGGTCGTCTCCAGTGCGTGCTTCATGCGCGCGCGGTAGGCGGCGCGATCTGCCTGAATGCGCTTGGAGTGCACGGCGGCGCCCTTGCCGAGGTTCAGCGTGCGGCTTTGCAGCGTGACTTCGTCCGCCGCCTTGCCCATTTCACCGCCCAGCGCGTCGATCTCAAAGACAAGGTGTCCCTTGCCCGTGCCGCCGATGGACGGATTGCAGGGCATGTTGCCCACGGCGTCCAGATTGATCGTGAACAGCACGGTGTCAAGCCCGAGGCGCGCGCAGGCAAGCGCGGCTTCAATGCCCGCGTGCCCCGCGCCGATGACCCCGACGTCTGCTGTATATTGCATGGGAACACCCCCTGAAAATAAAGTGAATTGCCTTCCCTATGGGGGAAGGCTTTAATTAGTTGCTCTCTCCTCTTTACTTATGATACTTCCCGCCGGCGTCGATGGAGAGCGCACGGTAGAGCGCCTCGGCGAGGATCACCCGCATCAGCCGGTGCGGGAAGGTCAGCTTTGAGAAGGACAGCCGCCGGTCGCACGCCGCCTTGACCTTTTCCGCAAGCCCGTGCGACGAGCCGATGACAAAGCAGAGCTCGCCTGCCGTGCGCTTGACCTCGCCGATCAGCGCGCCGAGCTCTTCGCTGGATAACTGCTTGCCCTCGACGCAGAGCGCGATCTTGTAGGCGCGCGGCGGCAGATTTTTCAGGATCTGCTCGCCCTCGGCATCCAGCGCGGCGGCGATGTCGCCCTCGCGCACGCGGTCGAGCGGCGCTTCCTTCAGATTGATGTTTTTCAGCTCGGCGTAAGCGGAGGCGTGCTTCTCGTATTCGGCAATCGCCTCGGCAAAGTAGCTTTCCTTCATGCCGCCCACCGAAATGATCGTGATCTTCAGCATTACAACAGCCTCGTGGGTTCGCCCTCGCGCGCGGCGACAATGTGCATCTCCGGACAAGCGGCGCATGCCGCGTCGAGTGCGCGCGATGGGGTATTGTTTTCGGCGGAGAGGTGCGCCAGCAGCACATGCTTTGTGCCGGCGGCGTACAGGCGGGGCAGGAATGCATCGCAGGCGGCGTTGGACAGATGCCCGCGGTCGGAGGCGATGCGGGATTTGAGCCACGCGGGGTAGGGACCGTCCATCAGCATGTCCTCGTCGTGGTTGGATTCCAGCACCACGGCGTATGCGCCGATGAGGTTCTCCTCGATCTCGGGCGTGATATGTCCGATGTCGGTCGCATACGCCAGCTTGCATCCGTCCGCCAGCGTGATCGTGTAGCCGACGCTCATGTCGCTGTCATGCGGGGTTGTGAACGAGGCGACCGTCATCCCGCCGACCTGCACGGAATAGAGCGGCGTGTGCAGCACGGCGCGGCACGGCAGGTATCGGGCGGCGGGCAGGAGCCGCGCCGCCGAGCCCTCGGTGATATGGATCGGGATGTCGTATTTCTTTGCCAGCATCTCGAGCGCGCTCGTGTGGTCGGCATGCTCATGCGTGACAAAGACGGCGTGCACCGTCTCCATACTGCCGCCAGCGGCATCGAGCGCCTGCGTCAGCGCACGCAGACTGCGCCCCGCGTCGATGAGAATGGCGTCCCCGCCCGCGCGGATATAAGTGCAGTTGCCCTTCGAGCCGGAATAGAGCGTGCAGAGCTGCAAATCTTCCATATGTAACAAACCTCGCGAATGAAAAATGGAAAGGTGCTGTGAACAGAACAGCACCTTTTACAAGTGTCGGGCTCGGAAAAAAGATGCAGAATCGTCGAAAGGCGCTTCGTCGCCGTATTGTCATACGGCAGGAGCAGCTTTCGGCGATAGAAAAAGGGGATTTGACGCTGTGTGGGAATCCGCCGCGGCGGATTCCGACCTACAGTCGGTTCGCAAAATCACAGCGTCTGCATTGGCATTTTGCTTCCCCTTTTTCGGTCTGCGCTTTTTTACAGCCTGAATTAATAGACTTTGATTGCGCCTTCGGGACGAATCGACATCACCACGCATGCGCCGTCGCCGAACGCGGCGTTCATCACGCTGCGGTAGTGCTCGACCTCGGCGTGCGGCACGAATGCCTGGATCGTACCGGCAAATCCGCCGCCGTGTACGCGGTATGCGCCGCCGCGGCCTGCGAGGGTGTCCTCGGTCAGGCAGAGCGCCAGCGACAGACCCTGCTCGCGGACGTTCTTCGTGGTGAAGACATTTTGCAGGTATTTGTAGCTCGAATCGCCGGATGCCAGCACGCCGCGGAAGAAGGTCTCGATATCGCCTGCCAGCAGGGCTTTCTTCTGCATGGCAACGCGGACGTTCTCGTTCTCAAAGTGGATGGCGCGCAGGATCGCGCGGTCGCCCACCGTCTTGCGCAGCGCGGGGATCTCGCGGATGATCTCTTCCTTGGTCACGTCGCGCAGCACCGTCTTGCCGAAGTGCGCGGCGACCGCCTTCATCTCGGCGGGCACCGAGGCGTAGTCCTCGTTGAGGTCGGCGTGGTTGCCGCCCGTGTTGGTGATGCAGAGGCTGTAGCCCGCCTTTGCCATGTCAAAGGCAAGCGGCTCAATGACGGGCGCCTTGGGATCTGCAAAGTCGATGGCGACAAAGCCGCCGACCGCACAGGCGGTCTGATCCATCAGCCCGCAGGGCTTGCCGAAGTACACGTTCTCGGAGAACTGCGCAATGCGCGCAACCTCGGCGTTGTCCACGCTGCCCTCGTTGTAGAAATGGTTGATGATGTTGCCCACCATGACCTCAAATGCTGCGGAGGACGAAAGCCCCGAGCCCTTGTGGACGTTGTTGGTGGTAAAGGCGTCAAAGCCGCCGGTCTTGTGTCCGTAGTTGACAAAGCCCTGCACCATGCCTGCGATCAGCGCGCGGGACTTGAAGTAGAATTCGGCGTTCGGCGTCTTGCACTCGGTGACCGTCATGCGGTCCTCGGAGTAGCCCTCGCTGCGCAGACGGACAAGCCCGTCGCCGTTCTTCGCCGCAACGGCGATGATGTCGAGGTTGATCGCGGCGGCAAGGACGCAGCCGTGGTTGTGGTCGGTGTGGTTGCCGGAGATCTCGCTTCTGCCGGGAACGGAGAAGAGCGAAACATCGCGGTCGATGCCGTAGTCTGCCTCAAAATTGTGAATGGTGCGGATATAGCGCGCCTTCTGCATCTCGGCGTCCTTTGCGCCGTAGAGCTTCTCGAACACGGCGTTCAGCTCGCCGCTTTCGATTTTGCGGACAAGTTCGGTTGTTTTCATGCAAGCAACTCCTTTATGTACGGATAGTTTGATTCTATTGTAAACTGTGCAGCCCGTGCGGGCAATAGCATTTTTATCGGGAACTTTCATCGGAATTAGTACCCATACATATTTAATATATCATATATGTGCGCAAATGTAAACAGGGAATTTTGCGGCACTTTTTTGCACATGGGTGTGCTTTGTGAGGATTTTGATAAGACTTGGACGGCGGAAGCAAGCCCCCGTCCTACGATAAAATGGTGTGCGGTGCAGAAATTTTTTGCCCCCATACGGGTTTGCGCGCCTTTTTGTACCTGTGTTTCCCTCCTTTAACCTTTTACAACTGTTCTTGACTTTGCGGCGGCGGTATAGTATGATAAAGTAAGAATTTTTTCGGGAGGATGCAGCTTTGCCAAGAAAGCCCGAATTGCTCGCACCGGCGGGCAACTTTGAAAAACTGAAAGCCGCACTGCTTTACGGGGCGGACGCGGTGTATTTTGCCGGAGATATGTTCGGCATGCGCGCGGCGGCGGGCAACTTCACCGCGGAGGAGATCTTCGAGGCGGTGGCATACACGCACGCGCGCGGCGCACGCGCCTATCTCACGGTCAACACCATGCCGCGCACGGCGGAATACCCCGCGCTGCGGGATTACCTTGCCTCGCTGCGCGGCAGCGGGATCGACGCGCTGATCGTCAGCGACCTCGGCGTGCTCGAGACGGCGAAGGAACTGCTGCCCGAGGCGGAGCTGCACATTTCGACGCAGGCGTCCTCGGTCAGCGTGGCGGACGTGCGCGCCTGGCGCGCACTCGGCGCATCCCGCGTGGTGCTTGCGCGCGAGCTGACGCTCGATGAGGTTGCTGCGATCGTGCGCGCCGTGCCGGACACCGAGATCGAGTGTTTCATCCACGGCGCGATGTGCGTCTCCTACAGCGGGCGCTGTCTGCTCTCCAACTTTTTCACGGGCAGGGATTCCAATCGCGGCGCGTGCGCGCAGCCCTGCCGCTGGAACTATCGCACGCTCGAGGTCGTCGAGGAGAAACGCCCGGACGCGCCGATGCCGCTCTACGAAGACAAGGACGGCACCTTCATCATGTCCTCGCGCGACATGTGCATGATCGAGCATGTGCCGGAACTTGTGGACGCAGGCATCACCAGCTTCAAGATCGAGGGGCGCATGAAGAGTGCCTACTATACAGCCGTCGTCACCAACGCCTACCGCATGGCGATCGACGCCTATTTGCGTGGCGGCGCGGACTACCGCTTTGATCCGCAGCTCTTCCGCGAGCTGGAGAGCGTCAGCCACCGCGACTACGGCACGGGCTACTGGTTTGACACGCCGCGCGAAGAAGCCAATGTCTGCAAGAACATGGGTTACATCCGCGAGAAGGCGTACATCGCCACCGCGCTCGGCTACGACGCAGCAAGCGGACGCGCGACCTTTGTGCAGCGCAACAAGGTCTCCGCTGGAGAGACAGTGGAGCTGATCTCGCCGGGCAAAGTCGGGCGGGCATTTACCGCCTGTGAGCTCTGTGACGAGGCGGGCGCGCCGATCGAAAGCGCGCCGCATCCCGGCATGATCTTCAGCCTGCGCGTACCCTTTGCGGTCAAGGAGGGCGACATTTTGAGAGGGGGCAACTGATATGGCAACGGCTATCGAATTTCTGAAGGCGATCCTGATCGGCATCGTGCAGGGCATCACCGAGTGGCTGCCGATCTCCAGCACGGGGCACATGATCCTTCTGAACGACCTTGTGCACCTCAACGTGAGCGACGCGTTCTGGGAGATGTTTGAGGTGGTCATCCAGCTCGGCTCGATCCTGGCGGTCGTGGTGCTGTATTTCTCGCGGCTGTGGCCCTTTGCGATGAAAAAGAACATCGGGGGCGGCGACCTGCTCTGCGGCATCGGCAAGGTCGGCATCAAGCGGCACACCATGGTGCTCTGGCTGCATGTGCTGATTGCCGCCGTGCCCGCCGGTGTCGTCGGCGTGCTCTTTAACGACTGGTTCGACGCGCATTTCTACAATCCGGTCTGCGTTTCGGTTTCGCTGATCGTCTACGGCGTGCTGTTCATCGTCGTGGAGCGGCTGCACCGCGGCAAGACCTTCAAGATGAACGCGGTGGAGGACATCGGTTACGGCACGGCGTTCGGCGTCGGCGTCTTCCAGATGCTTTCGCTTGTGCCGGGCACGTCGCGCTCCGGTTCAACGATTCTCGGCGCGTCGATCCTCTCGGTCTCGCGCCCGGCGGCGGCGGAATTCTCGTTCTTCCTCGCCGTGCCGGTCATGCTCGGCGCGTCGCTGCTCAAGGGCATGAAGTTTGCGGGCAAGGTTGCCGCCGGCGCGGAGGTGTTCGGCGGGTATGAGGCGATGATTCTCGCGGTCGGCTGCATCGTGGCGTTTGTCGTTTCGCTGGCGGCGATCCGCTTCCTCATGGACTTCGTCAAGAAGCACAGCTTCACCGCGTTCGGCATCTACCGCATCGTGCTCGGCGTACTCGTGCTGCTTCTGCGGGTGTTTGTCAAGTGAGCGGGGAGGAACTGCTCCGCACGGCGGACGGCGCGTCGCTTGCCTATCTCGGCGACTGCGTGTTTGAGCTTTGGGTGCGGCGGCGTCTGCTGCTGTCGGGCATCAAAGGAACGGGCGCGCTGAACGAGGCGTCCCGCCGCTATGTGACGGCGAAGAACCAATGCGCGGCGTTCCACCGCATCGAGGGGATGCTGACCGAGGAGGAGACGGCATATTTCCGCCGCGGGCGCAATTCGCCGCATCTGTCGGTGCCGCGTTCGGCATCGGGGGCGGAATACCGCACGGCAAGCGGCTTTGAGACGCTTTGCGCCGCGCTCTACCTCGCGGGGGATGAAACCCGCCTCGATGCGCTGCTGACAAAGGCATTTGAAGCATAAATCGTCATAGGGCGGGGGCTCGCTCCCGCCGCGTCCAAGCCTTCCCCCAAGGGAAGCCTAAGAACGCATCGCGTCTCGTACAGCGCTCCCCCAAGGGAAGCCTAAACTACACATCTTTGAGGACAATATTATGGACAAGCAATTTTTATCCGCACATTACGACCGTTTCTGCTGCACCAATATCGAGCTGATCCACGGCGACATCCGCGGGATCATCCTCTATTTCAACGGACTCGGGCACATTGTTAACCCCGGTCCCGACATGATTGACGCGCCCGCAGCGGCGGCGCGGAATATTCTCTACATCACCCCCTATTACAACCCGTGGGCGTGGATGAACCGCGACACCGTTGCCTTCTGCGACATGCTGGTGGAGATCGCGATGGAAAAATGGAACATTCCGACAGACGCACCGGTCGGGCTGTACGGCGGCAGCATGGGCGGCTATTCGGTCTTCCATTACGCCGTGCAGTCGAAGCACAACATCGTCGCGGGCGACCTCAACTGCCCCTGCTGCAACCTTGAATATGAGGTGCTCTGCAACAAAAGTTCCATCCTGCACACGCTCTTTGAGGCGACGATGGGGTACTGCGATGACTTTACGGCATTTTTGCACGACAATTCCCCGGTCAATATGGTCGGCAAACTGAAGCGCATCCCCTACCGCTTTGCGGTCGGCATGCAGGACAGCGTGCTTGCGCCCGCGCAGCATTCGATGAAGCTGATCCCGCTGCTGCGTGACGCGGGCTACACCGTTGATGTCGCCGAATACCCGCACGCCGGTCACTGCAACATCGGCGCCGAAGCGCGCGCGGCGGAGCATGCCTGGCTGATGGACAGGATGCTCGGGGACTGAAAAAACGCGCAGGAACGCGTGAAACTGTATGAAAGAAAATTCTTGACAACCCTATCACTTTGTGCTACACTTTTTCTAAAGCAGCAACGACGGGGAGGAGTACCCGTGCGTGCGCCATGCAGAGAGCGCGTCGGTCGGTGAAAGACGCGTATGTGCGCCGTCGGAGAAGGTCGCCCCCGAGCTTCGGACAGAACGGAGACAAGTAGAGTCCGACGTGTGCCCCCGTTATCGGGCAGGAGTGATAAATCCAGGTGGTACCGCGCTTTCGCGCCCTGATTTCGGTCAGGGCGCTTTTTATTTTGCAAAATAACCGTTTAAGGAGAAAGATATGAAAAGCGAACTCGCAAAGACCTATGCCCCGCGCGAATTTGAGGACAGAATCTATCAGAATTGGTGCGACAAGGGCTATTTTACCCCCGATGTGAACGACGGCAAGCCGCCGTTCTCGGTCGTCATTCCGCCCCCGAACGTCACGGGGCAGCTCCACATGGGGCACGCGCTGGACGAGACGCTCCAGGACATTCTCGTCCGCTACAAGCGGATGCAGGGCTTCAGCACGCTGTGGATCCCCGGCACCGACCATGCCGGCATTGCCACGCAGATCAAGGTCGAGGAGCAGCTGCGCAAGAATGAGAACCTCACCCGCTATGATCTCGGGCGCGAGAAGTTCCTCGAGCGCGTCTGGGACTGGAAGCATCAGTACGGCAGCCGCATCATCAATCAGTTAAAGAAGCTGGGCACGTCCTGCGACTGGACGCGCGAGCGCTTCACGATGGACGAAGGCTGCTCCCGCGCAGTCAAGGAGGTCTTCGTCAACCTCTATGAAAAAGGGCTGATCTACCGCGGCAACCGCATCATCAACTGGTGTCCGCACTGCGCCACCGCCCTCTCCGACGCGGAGGTCGAATACAGCGAGCAGGCAGGACATTTCTGGCACATCAAGTACCCGATCAAGGGCAGCGACAAGTATGTCGAGATCGCCACCACCCGCCCCGAGACGATGTTCGGCGATACTGCCGTCGCCGTCAACCCGAACGACGAGCGCTACACCGACCTTGTCGGCAAGACGCTGATCCTGCCGATCGTCGGCAGAGAGATCCCAGTCATCGCCGACGACTATGTGGAGATCGGCTTCGGTACGGGCTGTGTGAAGATCACGCCCGCCCACGACCCGAACGACTTCCTCGTCGGGCAGCGCCACGGGCTTGAGCAGATCAAGGTCATGAACGATGACGCCACCATCAACCACTTCGGCGGCAAATACGAGGGTATGGATCGCTACGAAGCGCGTGACGCCCTTGTCGCCGACCTGGAAGCCGAGGGCTACCTCATCAAGGTGGAGCCGCACACGCACAATGTCGGCACCTGCTACCGCTGCGGCACGACGGTCGAGCCGATCACGTCCAACCAGTGGTTTGTCAAGATGCAGCCCCTCGCCGAGCCCGCGCTCGAGGTCGTCCGCGATGGCAGAGTCCGTTTTGAGCCGGAGCGTTTCACCAAGATCTACACCAACTGGATGGAGAACGTCCACGACTGGTGCATTTCGCGTCAGCTTTGGTGGGGTCACCGCATCCCCGCATATTACTGCTCGGGGTGCGGCGAGATGGTCGTCTCCAAGACCGATGTGGACACCTGCCCGAAGTGCGGCGGCCACATGACGCAGGAGAGCGACGTGCTGGACACCTGGTTCTCCTCGGCGCTCTGGCCGTTCTCCACGCTCGGCTGGCCGGACAAGACGCCCGAGCTGGCAAAATACTATCCCACCTCGGTGCTGGTCACCGGCTATGACATCATCTTCTTCTGGGTCGCGCGCATGATCTTCTCGGGGCTTGAGCACATGGGCAAGGAGCCGTTCTCCACGGTCTTCATCCACGGTCTCGTGCGCGATGCCAAGGGCAGAAAGATGTCCAAGTCGCTCGGCAACGGCATCGACCCGCTGGAAGTCATCGACAAGTACGGCGCGGACGCGCTCCGCTTTGCGCTTGCCACCGGCAACGCGCCCGGCAACGATATGCGCTTCTCGGATGAAAAGATCGAGGCGGCGCGCAACTTTGCCAACAAGCTGTGGAACGCGGCGCGCTTCGTGCTGATGAACCTCGACATCGACGAGGTGAAGCTGCCGGAGGCTGCCGACCTCGCCCTCGAGGATAAGTGGATCCTCGACAAGCTGAACGACCTTGCGGCAAACGTCTGCCAGAACCTCGATCACTACGAGGTCGGCGTGTCGCTGGCAAATATCTACGACTTCGTTTGGGATATGTTCTGCGACTGGTATATTGAGCTTTGCAAGCCGCGTCTCTCCGCAGGCGACAAGACGGCACAGAACGTCATCGCCTATGTTCTGCGCGAGACGCTCAAGCTGCTGCATCCCTTCATGCCGTTCATCACGGAGGAGATCTATCAGAAGCTGCCGCGCGATGCCGAGAGCATCATGATCTCCGCCTTCCCGCGCGAGGATCCGGCGCTGCATTTTGACGCCGAGGCTGCCGAGATGGAGAAGATCATCGCCCTCATCAAGGCGATCCGCGCGCGCCGCACCGAGATGGGCGTTGCCCCCTCCCGCCGCGCAAAGCTGTATATCGTCACCAAGAGCACAGAGACCTTTGCGGACGCCGCGCCTTTCTTCCAAAAGCTCGCAGGTGCGTCCGAGGTTGAACTCGTAGACAGCTACGCCGATTCCACAGCGGTGCAGATCATCACCGACAGCGCCGCAGCGTATATCCCGCTTGCCGATATGATCGACTTTGAAGCCGAGCGCAAGCGCCTCACCACCGAGCTGGAAAAGAACGCAAACGAGATCAAGCGCGTTGAGGCGAAGCTCGCCAATGAAGGCTTCACTTCCAAGGCGCCCGCCGCCGTCATTGAGGGCGAGCGGCAGAAGCTCGAAAAGTACCGTGAGGTGCGCCGCGGGCTGGAAGACGCGCTGGCAAAGCTGGGTTGACGCGATGGAACGCATCATGACCTATGAGACCCTCCGGTGGTACGCCTACGTCAACGATAAAATCTGCAAGCAGCCGATCCGCGGCGTGGTCGTCGCGTTCTTCGGCTTCGGCAATCAGACGCGCTACACGGAGGACCCGGTCGAGGGCGAGTTCTACGGCGATCGCGGGATCCTCTATGTCTACCCTTATAACAACCCGTGGAACCGCATGAATCGCCAGGCGGTGGATTACACCGATGAGGTGCTGGACGTGCTGTTTGCACATTACGGGATGGATGAAAAAACGCCCATCGTCGCCTCGGGCGGCAGCATGGGCGGGCAGGGCGCGCTCACCTATATGGTGTATGCAAAGCGCACGCCGGTTGCCTGTGTGGCAAACTGCCCGGTCTGCGATATGGTCGGACACTGGAACGCACGCGAGGATCTGCCCCGCTCGTTCTACAGCGCGGCATACGGCTATCCCGGCAGCTTTGAGGAGGCGCTGCGGTCGCTGTCGCCTCTGCACCTCGCGGACAGAATGCCGGATGCGGACTATCACATCTTCCATTGTACCGAAGACCGCGTCGTGCCGAAGGCACTGCATTCGGACAAACTCGTCCCCGCGCTCCGCGCGTCGGGGCGGCGCGTCACCTATGACGTGGTCGAGGGGCGCGGGCATTGCAGCCTGACCCTCGCCGCCAAGGAGAAGTACGCCGCATATATCCTCGCCGCCTTCCCGGAAAAAGCATAAGCAAAAAGCACCCCTCGGGGTGCTTTTTGCTTCTTTTGTTGTACTTTACTTGTTGTACTTCACTTGACAATTCACAGCCTGAACGCCCTTGTAACCGGTCGAAAACCTCGGTTTTCGACTGAATTAGTATGCGATGCCCTGGGCGATCATCGCCGTCGCAACCTTCTCAAAGCCTGCGATGTTCGCACCGGCGACAAGGTTGCCATTCATGCCATACTTCTCTGCGGCATTGTAGGAGTTGTGGAAGATGCCGGTCATGATGTTCTTCAGCTTTTCGTCCACTTCTTCAAACGTCCAGCTGTAGCGCATCGAGTTCTGGCTCATTTCGAGCGCAGAGGTGGCAACGCCGCCTGCGTTGGCAGCCTTTGCGGGTCCGAAGAGCACGCCTGCCTTCTGGAACGCTTCGATCGCCTCGGGGGTAGAGGGCATGTTTGCGCCCTCGGCAACGGCGATCACGCCGTTTTTGATGAGCATGGCAGCTTCTTCGCCGTTCAGCTCGTTCTGCGTTGCGCAGGGGAGGGCGATGTCGCACTTGACGCTCCAGATGCCGCGGCAGCCCTCGACATACTTTGCACCCTTGACGCGCGCGGCGTATTCCTTGATTCTGCCGCGCTCGACTTCCTTGATCTGCTTGACGACGGCGAGGTCAATGCCGTTTTCGTCATAGATATAGCCGTTTGAGTCGGACATGGCGACGACCTTTGCGCCGAGCGCCGTTGCCTTCTCATTGGCGTAGATTGCTACGTTGCCCGAGCCGGAGATAACGACCGTCTTGCCCTTGAAGGAGTCGTTCTTCATGCACTTCAGCATTTCCTCGGTGTAGTAGCAGAGACCGTAACCGGTCGCCTCGGTGCGGGCAAGCGAGCCGCCGTAGGTCAGACCCTTGCCGGTGAGCACGCCGGTGTACTCGTTGCGCAGGCGCTTGTACTGCCCGAACATGTAGCCGATCTCGCGGCCGCCGACGCCGATGTCACCGGCGGGCACGTCGGTGTCTGCGCCGATGTGCTTTGCAAGCTCGGTCATGAAGCTCTGGCAGAAGCGCATGATCTCCCCGTCGCTCTTGCCCTTGGGGTCAAAGTCGGAGCCGCCCTTGCCGCCGCCGATCGGCAGCCCGGTCAGGCTGTTCTTGAAGATCTGCTCAAAGCCGAGGAACTTGATGACCGACAGGTTGACCGAGGGATGCAGACGCAGACCGCCCTTGTACGGACCGATTGCGGAGTTGAACTGCACGCGGTAGCCGCGGTTGACCTGCACCTTGCCGTTGTCATCCACCCACGAAACGCGGAAGAGGATGGCGCGCTCCGGCTCGACAATGCGCTCGATAACGCCGTTCTTTTCGTACTTGGGATCGGATTCGATCACGGGTTCCAGCGATTCGAGCACCTCGGTGACCGCCTGGAGAAATTCAGGTTCATTGCCGCTGCGCCGTTCAAGGTCGGCAAGAACGCCTTTCAAATATTCGTTTTTCAGCATGGTAGTAGCCCTCCTGCAATATTTTTGAATGAACGCTTTCATTATAACCGAGAAAAACCGCGATTTCAAGTGGTTTTGCAAAGATTTTTGCAATTTTCTTGAAAAAATAATGCAAAAAAGGGGTTTGCATGTCGAACAGTTTCGTGCTATAATAGAAGAACACAGCGAAAAAGGGGGGACACGGATGCAGATCGAAGGGATGCAGAAGCTGACGCTGCTGGATTATCCGGGCAAAACGGCGGCGATCCTGTTTGCGCACGGGTGCGACTTTCGCTGCCCGTTCTGCCACAATGCGGGGCTGGTCACGCGCCCGATGGCAAATGCGGTGTCCGAGGACGAGATCCTTTCCTATTTATATAAGCGGCGCGGACTGCTGGACGGCGTGGTGCTGACCGGCGGCGAACCGCTGCTCCAGACTGACGCGGGCGAGCTGCTCCGGAAGATCCGCAACCTCGGCTACGCGGTCAAGCTGGACACCAACGGCTCGTTTCCCGACCGCCTTGCCGCCCTGCTCGACGCGGGACTGGTCGACTATGTGGCGATGGACATCAAAAACCGCCCCGAAAAATATAAGGAGACCGCCGGATGTACCGATGCACAGCTTGCCGCCGTGTGCCGCTCGGTCGACCTGCTGCTTACCGGGCGCGTGGACTACGAGTTTCGTACCACGGTCACGGGCAGACTGCACACGCCCGCAGACATCGGCGCCGCCGCCGCGTGGATCGCGGGGGCAAAGCGCTACTTCCTCCAGCCCTTCAAGGACTCGGGCGACCTCGTCGGCGACGGGGATTTTACCCCGGACGATGCGGCACTTGCCGACATGTTGGCGCACGCCAGACGATCAGTCCCGAACACGGAGCTGCGTGGCTAAGTGGCGGAACGCAGCACACAATATATAGTGTTGTGCGCCAAAAAAAGAATCAAAATATTGTACCTTTTGAACATTGACAAGCCGCTTCATCTGTGGTATGCTAATAACACTGACTGCGAAAAAGCAGTGTGAATGCACCACAGGGGGACGGCTTTTATGTACCATGTAAAAAAGAGAGACAACAAAATTGTTGATTTCGACCTGACCAAGATCTCGAATGCCATTCAGATGGCGTTTGAGGCGTGTGAGGTCAATTTTCATCCGAGCATCATCGACTTTCTGGCGCTCCGTGTCACTGCGGATTTTGAGCCGAAGATCAAGGACGGTCTGATCGCCGTCGAGGACATTCAGGACAGCGTCGAGTCGGTGCTGATCCAGGGCGGCTACGCCGAGGTTGCCAAGGCGTACATTCTTTACCGCCGCCAGCGCGAGAAGCTGCGCAACATGAAGTCCACGATCCTCGACTACAAGGAGCTGGTGGACAGCTATGTCAAGGTCACCGACTGGCGCGTCAAGGAGAATTCCACCGTCACCTATTCGGTCGGCGGTCTGATCCTCAGCAACTCGGGCGCGATCACGGCGAACTACTGGCTCTCCGAGGTCTATGACGATGAGATCGCGCAGGCGCACCGCAGCGCGGACATCCACATCCACGACCTCAGCATGCTCACGGGCTACTGCGCGGGCTGGTCTTTGAAGCAGCTCATCCGCGAGGGCCTCGGCGGCATTCCGGGCAAGATGACCTCCGCTCCCGCAAAGCATCTGTCGGTGCTCTGCAACCAAATGGTCAACTTCCTCGGCATCATGCAGAACGAATGGGCGGGCGCGCAGGCGTTCTCCTCGTTTGATACCTATCTTGCGCCCTTTGTCAAGGCGGACAACCTGAACTATGAACAGGTCAAAAAGAGCCTTGAAGCCTTCATCTACGGCGTCAACACCCCCTCCCGCTGGGGTACGCAGGCGCCCTTCTCCAACATCACGCTTGACTGGACGGTGCCGAAGGACATGGAATCCATGCCTGCGATCGTCGGCGGCAAAGATATGGACTTCACCTACGGCGACTGCAAGGCGGAGATGGATATGATCAACAAGGCGTTCATCGAGATTATGATCGAGGGAGACGCCAACGGCCGCGGGTTCCAGTACCCGATCCCGACCTATTCCATCACGCGCGACTTCGACTGGTCGGAGACCGAGAACAACAAGCTGCTCTTTGAAATGACCAGCAAGTACGGCACGCCGTATTTCTCCAACTATATCAACAGCGACATGGAACCGAGCGACGTCCGCTCGATGTGCTGCCGCCTGCGCCTCGACCTGCGCGAACTGCGCAAGAAGTCGGGCGGTTTCTTCGGCAGCGGCGAGAGCACGGGCTCGGTCGGCGTGGTCACCATCAACATGCCGCGCATTGCCTACCTGTCTGCGGACAAGGAGGAGTTCTATCGCCGCCTCGACCACATGATGGACGTCGCGGCGCGGTCGCTCAGCATCAAGCGCACGGTCATCACCAAGCTGCTGAACGAGGGGCTGTACCCCTACACCAAGCGCTACCTCGGCACGTTTGAGAACCACTTCTCCACGATCGGTCTGATCGGCATGAACGAGGCTTGCCTCAACGCGCGCTGGATTCGCAAGGATCTGACCGAGACCGAGGCACAGGACTTCACCAAGGAAGTGCTGAACCACATGCGCGAGCGCCTCTCCGACTATCAGGAGCAGTACGGCGACCTCTACAACCTCGAAGCAACGCCGGCGGAGTCCACGACCTACCGCCTTGCCAAGCATGACAAGCGCCGCTATCCCGACATCATCACGGCGGGCGGCGACGACGGCGCACCCTATTACACAAATTCCTCGCATCTGCCGGTCGGCTACACCGAGGACGTGTTCTCCGCGCTCGACATTCAGGACGAGCTGCAGACGCTGTACACCTCGGGTACGGTCTTCCACGCCTTCCTCGGCGAGAAGCTGCCCGACTGGAAGGCGGCAGCCAACCTCGTCCGCAAGATCGCGATGAACTACAAGCTGCCCTATTACACGCTCTCACCCACCTATTCCATCTGCAAGAAGCACGGCTATCTTGCGGGCGAGCTCTACGAGTGCCCGCACTGCGGCGAAAAGACCGAGGTCTACAGCCGTATCACCGGCTACTATCGCCCGGTGCAGAACTGGAACGACGGCAAGGCGCATGAATTCAAGGATCGCCGCACCTACAACATCGGGCGCAGCGTGCTGACGCATGCGGGCGTGCTGCATCCCGATGCGGCGGCACCCGAAGCGGAGGCGGCGGATCTGCCGGTTCGCCTCTTTGCAACGGCAACCTGCCCCAACTGCAAGATCGCGGCAAAGCTGCTGGACGAGGCGGGTATCCCCTATGAAAAACTGCTCGTCGAGGAGAACCGCGCACTGGCGGAGTCACTCGGGCTGAAGCAGGCGCCCACGCTGGTCTGCGGCGACGCGAAGTTTGCGGGCGTTGCGGGCGTGAAGGACTTCATCGCGCAGAAGGAAGCAAAAGTCCATGCATGACATCATCATCGTCGGCGGCGGCCCTGCGGGGCTGACCGCCGCCCTGTATGCACGCCGCGCGGGTAAGCGCGTGCTCATCATCGAAAAGGGCGGCTTCGGCGGGCAGATGACCTTTTCGCCGAAGATCGAGAATTATCCCGCGTTCCTGTCGGTCAGCGGCAGTGAGCTTGCCGACAAAATGGTGGAGCAGGTGCTCGAGCAGGGCGCGGATGTCGAGGTGGAGACGGTCACGGGCATTGAGCGCCACAGCGACGGCTTTCATGTGCACTGCGGCGAAAAGGTCTTCGCAGCAAAGGCGGTCATTGTGGCAACCGGCGCACGCCATCGGCTCCTCGGCGTGCCGGGCGAGGACAAATTCCTCGGCGACGGCGTGTCGTTCTGTGCGGTCTGTGACGGCGCGTTCTACAAGGATAAGCATGTGATCGTGGTCGGCGGCGGCAATTCGGCGCTCCAGGAGGCGCTGCTGCTCGCCGAGACGGCGGAGCAGGTCACCGTGGTGCAGAATCTGGACGAATTCACGGGTGAGGTGCGGCTCTGCGAGCTGCTTGCCACAAAGCCGAATGTCGAGACAGTCTTCGGACACACGGTGGTCGGTATCGTCGGCGACGACGCGCTCACGGGCGCGGAGGTCGAGGACGTGCACACCGGCACGCGCCGCGTGATCCCGGCGGACGGCGTATTTGTCGCGATCGGGCTCGCGCCCGACAACGGCGCGTTTGAAAATCTCATTGCGCTCGACCACGGCTATATTGCTGCGGGCGAGGACTGCAAAACGAGCGCCGAGGGCATCTTCACGGCGGGAGACTGCCGCACCAAGGGCGTGCGTCAGATCGCCACAGCCGTTGCCGACGGCGCGACGGCGGCGCTTGCCGCCTGCCGTTATATCGACGGCGAATAAAGCAAACAAATCAACAAAAAAGCCGCCCGCGGGCGGCTTTTTTTGAAAACGAAAAGGAGACTTCTATGAAAACCGAGAAGGAACGCAGAAAAATTATCCGCGAGCTGCTGGATGGGACCGATCGGGAATTTACCGATGAGGAGCTGATCCATCAGCTGATCATGACCTCGGTCACCGAAAATGCGGATCGCAATGAAAAGCAGACGCTCGGACAGCGCGCAGCAGACGCGGTCGCACGCTTTGCAGGCAGCTGGGCGTTCATCTTCAGTTTCATCGCCGTGATGGTGGTGTGGATGATCCTCAACATCGTGATGGCGGAGCGCGCCTTTGACGCCTATCCGTTCATCCTGCTCAATCTTGTGCTTTCCTGTATCGCCGCCGTGCAGGCGCCGCTCATTATGATGAGCCAGAATCGGCAGGAGGCAAAGGACCGCGCCCGCGCCGAGAACGACTATCGTATCAACCTCAAAAGTGAGCTGATCATCGACGATCTGCACAAGAAGCTGGACCTCGTGCTGGAGAATCAAAAGAAACTCGAGCATAAACTCGAACTGCTCGAACAGCAGACATCGCAGCGCGACCAATAATCGGGTCTGCCCGGCAACTGAAAAAGGACTTTCCGCTATGCGGAAAGTCCTTTTTGTTATGTCTTATTTTCCGGTTGCGATGTAACGGAGCAGACGGACGACGTCGGAGAGTGCCGCGTCGCTCTTACCGTTGACCATGGCGCGGAGCAGGAGCAGGGCGTCGATCAGCTCAATTTTGCCGTCATCGTTCATGTCGCCGTACTTCAGATCGGGCGCACCCGAGGTTGCACGACAGATCAGGCAGACGTTGCCGCCCTTGGCGTAGAGGTGTGCACCGTCGCAATGGTCCGGTGTGTGGATTGCGACATCGCGCACCGTTGATGCCGCCAGCGGTGCGCCGAAGACGGGGTAGGTCAGCGTCTTGCCGTTTACGCGCTTTGTTTCCGTGGTGAACTGCTGGGCAAAGGTGCGGCGTGCATTCCAGAAGACCGGCGTGCCGTTTGCGTCGTTGCCGTCCTTCACCGAGGCGTTGGGCACGGCGTGGTAGTAGATCCAGTGCGTACCGTCGATGCTGTTTTCGACAAAGGAGGCGTGTCCCGTGCCGAACATGGCGTTCTCTTCGCTCATCTCAAAGACGGGACCGTCGCTCTTCTGCCATGCGGCGGCATCCAGCGGATCGCTGCCGACCAGGGTCAGCATGCCGAGACAATAGCGGCGCGTCCAGCTGCCGTTTGCCGAATAGACGATGTGTGCCGTGCCGTTGAGGACCAGCGCCTGCGGACCCTCCAGCAGCGGGGAATTGCGGCGCTCCCAGCTCTCGGTCGGTGCTGCCAGCAGCGTGCGCGCGCCGTCCTTCATCTTCGAGGGCGACTCCATCTCTTGAATGTAGATCTGCTGCGTGCTGCTGTCCGTGGGGTGACCCGACCAGATAAAGTAGAGCTTGCCGGAAAGCTTCATGACCGTGCCGTCGATCGCCCAGCAATCGTCTGCGGTCTCCAGCTCGCCGACCATCTTGTATGCGCTCTGCGCATCCTCGGGATCGGTGGCGCGCAGGACGTACATGCGGTGATTTGCGTCCTTGCCGTCGTCGGCGGCAAAGTAGATGTACCAGCCGGCGTTGTCTTTACCGACTTCGTCCGCCGAGAAGTAGTGGATCTCGGGCGCCCAGTACTCTTTCTTCGCGTTGGCGATGTTGGTCTCACTGCTCTTGAACACCTTGACCTTATTGTAGTCGAAGCGGGAGAAGACCATCTCACGGCTTGCCGACACGCTGATGCCGTCACCGTCGCCGTAGGCGATGTAGTACATGCCGTCTTTTTCAAAGACGAAGGGGTCGGGCGTGTTGCTGATCATCCCGGCGAAGTGTGCGGTCTCGGTGTCCTTTTCCGCAGGAGAGAGGTCGTTTGAGAACAGAAAGTTGTGGATGTTCTCGATATGCGGGCGAAGCATTGCTTCCGTCTCTGCCGAGCAGCGGATCAGCACCGTGCCCATCAGAGAGCGGTTGAAGAACTTCATGCTGCCTGCAAAGCTGCCGCCCGTGATGACCATGGTCAGATCCGCGTAGTTGCGGATGCTGCCCGCAATCGACGCGTCGGGGCCGCTTGCGATATGCTTGTTGAACTGACCGCCGCTGATGCGGAAGACAGCCTGCGCCGTGCCGTAGCCGCCTGCATCCTTGGTCGAATCCGTCGGGCGTGCCTGCGTGCGGCGGAACATGAAGAACTCGCAGTTGAAGATGCCGTCGGTGATCTCCAGCACCATTCTGCCGGTGTGGATGTTTGCGCCGCCGAGGCTGGCATATTCGCCGCCGGAGCCGGTGAAGGTACCGCCTTCAATGCGGATATAGCTGTCGCCGGAGACCTTGCCGAGCACCTGCGAGGCACCCGTGCGGCGGTTGCCGCCGTAGAAGCTGCGCCACGTGCCGCCCGCGATGGTCAGCGTGAAATCCGCATCGGAGCTTGCTTCTTCCAGTGTGGCGGGGGTATTGGCGCCCGCGAGGATAATGGGATAGTGGAAGGTCGTTGCAGTCGCAGCCTGCGTGCAGCTGACACCTGCACCGAAGCCGAAGTTGTGGAACTTGCCGGAGAAGACAAGCGTGGTTTTGGTGATGGCAAGATCGATGTTGTCGAAATAGGTGTCGTTGGAAAATGCCATATTGCCGCCGACCGACAGCTTGGCGCCGCTTTTGCGGTAGTCCGTGCCGCCGTATACGGAGGTGTAGAGCACCGCGCCCTTCACGGCTGCGGGATTGTATGCCGCCGTGAGTGCGGCCTCGCCCGAGACGACGACCGTGCCGCCGTTTGGCAGCAGGCTCTGCGCCTTCTGCGGGGTTGCCACGGCTGCGGCAGGGGTCGCGCCGCTGTTTGCGTCATTGCCCGCCGTGCCGTCCACATAGACAACCGCGTCGCTGCCGGGCAGAAATGCATAGGCGCCGACCGCCGCCGTCATGGACAGCATCAAAAACAGGGTGCAGGCGAGGAACAACAGAGTTTTTTTCATAGAAAATTCCGCTCACTTTCTTCGGTAACTGCCGTGCGTGAAGAATCACGTACTTTTTCTTCATTTTATCATATCTTTTCGGATGATTCAACAGTCTTGCACGGAAAGCCGGGACAAATTTTGTGCGGATTTTCGAAAAAATTTGATTTACACCGAAAGAAGCCGTCCCGAAGGACGGCTTCACGCATTTTTGCCGCTATGCACGGAACAGACGCCGCAGAAGCGCCCGCAGCGCGCGCGGCGATTTTACGGTGATGATCTTCATCGGGACCCCCAAAAAAACGGGCGCTATTTGACCGAGAAGTACAGAAAACCGACGCCGATGATCACGATCGCCTCAATGACCACAAGCCACCCCGTCGGCAGGAAAAACGATGCCAGCAGCCCGATGCCGAAGGCAAGGACGGTCAGCCCGATCAGCTTGGCGGCACAGCGCAGATTGTTCATGATACTCCCCCTTCTCTCCCGTCTGTCGTCAGTATATGCACGAGACGCGAAAAGGTGAACCGCGCCCGCACGCCCGCCCCGCGCATACACTGATAGCGGGACGTCTGCGCAGTGTCACAATTTACCGGACAAAAATCTGCGCGGCGTGTTTAACGTACCCCTGCGGCAGGGAAGAATAAGCATGCCGCAGCTGCGGCAAAATCCAAAACGGAAAGGATATGATCCATGTGAGTGTGCGGCGCGGAGATATTTTCTACGCCGATCTCAGTCCGGTGGTCGGCTCCGAACAGGGAGGACTCAGACCGGTACTTATCGTTCAGAACGACGTCGGGAACAAATACAGCCCGACCGTGATCGCAGCGGCGATCACCAGTAAAATGAGCAAGACACATCTGCCCACGCATATCGACATCTACGCGGACAAGGTGGGGCTGGCGCGCGACTCGGTCATCCTGCTCGAACAGATTCGTACCATCGACAAGCGGCGGCTGCGCGAGAAGATGGGGCATCTCGACGAGACGGTGATGCAGGATGTCAACAATGCCATTTCCATCAGCTTCGGGCTGGGCGGCAGCGGCGGCGCTGTGTAAAAAAGTATAAAATGTCGGCGAATATTTATAAGACAAATGTATTGCATTTTTCTTCGTCTTGCGGTAGAATAATGCTAAGGATTTAACAAATTACAAAGGAGAAGAAAAATGGCACTTGTAACAACCAAAGAGATGTTCAAGAAGGCTTACGAGGGCGGTTACGCCATCGGCGCATTCAACATCAACAACATGGAGATCATCCAGGCGATCACCGAGGCGGCGGAAGAGCTGCGCTCCCCCGTTATCCTGCAGGTTTCCGCAGGCGCAAGAAAGTATGCAAAGCATGAGTACCTCGTTGCACTGGCACAGGCTGCGATCAAGGATACCGGTATTGACCTCGCGCTCCACCTCGACCACGGCGCAGACTTCGAGATCTGCAAGACCTGCATCGACGGCGGTTTCTCCTCGGTCATGATCGACGGTTCGCATCACACCTTTGAGGACAACATCGCGCTGACCCGCAAGGTCGTTGAGTACGCGCATGCGCACGGCGTCGTCGTTGAAGGCGAGCTGGGCAGACTGGCAGGCGTTGAGGATGACGTCAAGGTTTCGGCTGCGGATTCGTCCTACACCCGCCCCGAAGAGGTTGAGGAGTTCGTCGAGAAGACCGGCGTTGACTCGCTCGCCATCGCCATCGGCACCAGCCACGGCGCATACAAGTTCACCCCCGCACAGTGCACCCGCAATGCGGACGGCATTCTCGTGCCCCCCCCGCTCCGCTTTGACATTCTCGAAGAGGTCGGCAAGCGTCTGCCCGGCTTCCCGATCGTGCTCCACGGCGCATCCTCGGTTCCGCAGGAATACGTCAGGGAGATCAACGCCCTCGGCGGCAAGCTGCCGGATGCAATCGGCATTCCCGAGGAAGAGCTCCGTCAGGCAGCCAAGATGGCGGTCTGCAAGATCAACATCGACTCCGACATCCGTCTCGCAATGACCGCAGGCATCCGCCGCGTCTTCTCTGAGAAGCCGGACGTCTTCGATCCCAGAACCTACCTCAGTGTTGCACGCGACGAGGTCCGCAAGATGGTCGCGCACAAGATTGAGAACGTTCTCGGCTCGGCACACACCCTGTAATACGAACGGCGCTTAAATTTCCGTGATACTTCGTAGCTCCGCGGCGGCAAACTCAATGACCGACAGGTCACCCTCGTCCGCCGCCTCGGGTGCGCCTCGTCTCACGAAAATTGCAAGCGCCGTTTTTTATTTCGACCGTACATATTTATTTTAAGAAAAGAATCATGAGTTATTCCGACAAGACCAATGTTTTCGGGCAGGACGTGGATCTGAACGGGCATCTGCGCCCGTCCGTGCTGCTTGCCAAACTGGAGGACGCCGGTTCGCGCCAGATGGAGGCGTTCCCGCCGTCCAACGACGATTTGCGCGCGCGGGGCATGGCGTTTGTCATCAGCCGTTTGCTGCTGCGCATCGACCGCCCGCTGCGCGAGGGTGAGATCGCGGACGCGCGCACCTTCCCGACGGTAAGCCGCGGCGTGTCCTACAACCGCTGCTATCGGATGTTCTCCGGCGATGAATGCGTTGCCGAGGCGTACACGTCCTGGGCGCTGCTGAACTTCCGCGCGCATAAGCTCGTCCGCATCGGCGAGACCGAGCCGATCGGCGGCGAGCAGGAGGCGCCGATCGACGTCGGCATTCCCATGCGCGAGCCGTTCCCGCCCGCTGAGGCGTTTGAGACGGCGTCGGTGCGTGCGGTGTATTTCAGCGATGCCGACCGGAACGGACACCTCAACAACACGAAGTACTTAAACTGGCTGTGCGACTGCGTGCCGGACATCGCGCACAGGACGCTGCACACAGCCAACGTCAGCTTTGTCACCGAAGCACCGCTCGGCGAGACGATCACGATTCTGCGCGCCGAGGTCGGCGGACGGTATTTCTTCAGGATGCAGCGCGCGGACGGCAAACTCTGCTGTGAAGCCGTGCTCGGCTTTGCGGATTTGGAGAAGTGAGTGCTTTTAGGCTTCCCTTGGTGGAAGCTGGCGCCGTAGGCGACTGATAGGGAATGCAGGCAGCCGGTACAGCATTGTAGGATGCTTTACTTTGTATAATCCCTCGTATAATCCCTCATCCACCGTTGACGCGTGATGTTTCCCGCAAGGGAAACTCATTGGAAACGCATTGCGTTTCCGTCTTCTTCTTCCCCAACGGGAAAGGCCATGACACATACCCGCAAAAATTTTTGCGGGTATGTGTTTTTTTCGTGAGGAAAAAACAAACTGCCTGCGACTAATGGGTGCATACGGAAAAAGCGAGGCATGCAAGTTTAAGTTTCACTTAATATTTCCTGTGGCATCTTGACTTTAGGCAGACGATAGGGTATAATAACTGTACTGCTAAAAATAGTACAGTTTGAAAACGGAAACATACAAAATGAACGGACACAATTTCGGAAAGGAGGCGGCACGATGAAGCAGAAAAAGGCGAAGCCGGAGAAGATCCGGCACGACAAGCGCGAGCGCATCGACCGCTTCAAGACTTCCTTCTTTATCGCTCCCTCTTTTATTGGCGCGGCAATATTCTTCATATTGCCGTTTTTCGTTGTCGGCTACTATGCGCTGATCGATAACCCAATCAGCCGCGAGTTTGTCGGCTTGCAGAACTTCATCAACCTGTTCGACAACATGGCGTTCCGCACGGCGGCGAAAAACACGGCTGTGTTTGCCGCGGTGGCGGTGCCGCTGGCGGTCGTGCTGCCGCTCTGCTTTGCGCTGATGCTGATGCGCAAGCTGCCGCTCGGTTCGCTGTTCAAGACGGTGCTCATCAGCCCGCTGATGGTGCCCACCGCCTCGGTCGTGCTGATCTGGCAGGTGCTGTTCCACTACAACGGCACGGTCAACGCCTTCCTTGAGCGCTTCGGCATCGACAAGATCGACTTCTTCAAGTCGGACTACTGCCTCATCATCATCGTGCTGCTCTTCCTCTGGAAGAACATCGGCTACAACATGATCCTCTTCATGTCGGCACTTGCCGCCATCCCCGGCGACATCACCGAGGCGTGCATGCTGGACGGCGCGGGACCCATGCGCGTCTTCTTCAAGATCAAGCTGCCCTACATATCCTCGACCGTCCTGTTTGTGACGATCCTGTCGCTCATCAGCTCGTTCAAGATCTTCCGCGAGGTCTATCTGATGACCGGGCGATACCCCTACGAGCGATTGTATATGCTGCAGCATTTCATGAATAACACCTTTGAATCGCTGGACTATCAGAAGCTGTCCGCCGCCGCCATTATCATGTGCGCGGTGATGATCGTTCTGATCGGTGCGCTCTTCATCATTGACGACAAGCTGGGGAGGGATATCGAGTCGTGAACGCGAAATTCGTCAAGAAATTTGCCGCCGCGCGGAAGACGACGGCAACGGCGCTGATCTTTATCTTCTTCCTTGTGATCTCGATCGTCTTCGTCATGCCGACGGTGCTGACCTTCACCAACTCCCTGATGTCCAAGAGCGAGATTGCTGCCAACTACGGGCAGATCTTCTCAAGCGTGTCGGGCGACGCCAAGGTCTTCGTCTCCACGCAGACCAACCTCAAGCTGATCCCCGATATGGTCACGTTTGACCAATACGAAAATGTGCTGATCAAAAACCCGCAGTACCTCATCAAGTTCTGGAACTCGGTGATTCTGACCGTGCCGATCGTGGTGGGGCAGATCCTCGTGGCACTGCTCGCGGCTTACGGCTTTGCCCGCTTTGAGGGCAAGATCCGCAGTCTCATCTTCTTCGTCTATGTCATTCTGATGCTGATGCCCTATCAGGTCACGCTGGTGCCAAACCGCCTCGTTGCGGAGTGGCTGAACCTCTATGACACGCGGTGGGCAATCATCTTACCCGGCATTTTCTCCCCCTTCGCCGTCTTTATCCTGACCAAATTCATGCGCCGCATTCCGAACGCGATGATTGAGGCAGCAAAGCTGGACGGCGCGGGCGAGATGCAGGTCTTCTGCAAGATCTGCGTGCCGATGTCCAAGGGCATTATCTATTCGGTCGCCATCCTCGTCTTCATCGACTACTGGAACATGGTCGAGCAGCCGCTCGTGCTGCTGAAGACTTCGGATATGCACCCGCTCTCGGTCTTCCTCTCGGAGATCAACTCGGGAGACGCGGCGCTGGCGTTTGCGGTGGCAAGCATCTACATGGTCATACCGCTGCTCACCTTCCTATACAGTGAGGACTACATCGTCGAGGGCGTTGCCTACGCCGGCGGCGTCAAAGGCTAAGGCAAACATTTCGTCAAAACAGGAGATACATATGGAAACGAATAAGCGGGGCTGGATCAAGAATCTGATCATCATCTTTCTCGTACTGATCCTGATTTTCACCCTTTTCTCAAACACCTTCATGAACCGCTCGCTGCCCGAGGTCGCCGTCTCCAATTCCGAGAGCGGCACGATCACCACGCAGGTGAAGCTCACCGGCACGGTCAATGCAAACTCGGTCAAGCAGATCACGCTCGACTATGCGCGCAAGATCAACGAGGTGCTGGTGCGCCGCGGCGACACGGTCACGCCGGGCATGGTCATCGCCACGCTGGTGGCGGGTGAGAGCCCCGAGATCGACAACCTCGAGATCGAGCTCAAGCAGCTGCAAATTGAATATAAAAAGATGCTGGTGGAGACCGAGGATTCGCTGATCACGACGCGTTACCAGCTGGAAGATACGAAGAAGGAGCTTGCAGCGCTCAACGATTACATCACGGCACTGCCGACGTATGACCAGCAGAAGCAGGGATACGAGGATCAGATCGAGGTGCTCAAGGGGCAGGTCAAGGAAAAAGAGAGCGTCATCAAGGATCTGGAAAAGCAGATGGCGAAGCTGGAAAACCCGGGCATGTCGATCGAGAAGCTCACCAAGGCGATCACGGCAGCCGAAGCGGCGCTGAGCGACGCCGAGCGGAATACCCGCCGGGCAAAGGCGAGAAGAACCTCTGCTTTAGGCACCTACACCAATGCAAATGCCGCCTATACCGCCGCAGAGAAATTCTACAACGACGCCGTCAAGAATGCCGCCGTGCTGCGGGAGGAGCTGGATACGCTGAAAGCGCAGCTGAACACGCTGAAGGACGAGCGCGACGCATTGCAGAAGAAGGTTGACGAGCTTGCCGCACTGCCCGATCCCACGCCGGAGCAGCAGGCTGAACTGGCGACGGCGCGTGAAGCACTCACGGGGAAGAAGGACGAGATCCGCGCCAAGGAAAGCGAGATTTCGGCAAAGGAAAACGAGCTTGCCGCCGCAGAGAAAGCCACGGCGACTGCCAAGGCGGATTACGATGAAAAATACGGCATCTACAACGATGCAAGCCAGAAATACAACGAAGCGGACAGCGCCTATGACAGCTGCGTTTCCGCCGAGAAGACCGCACAGGACAATCTGGATCGGCTGAACGAAGGCTGGGCGTATGCACTGCTGGCAGAACGCAAGACCGAGCGCGAGGACGAAAAAGCAGCTCTGGACGAAGAGCTGGCTACGGCGCAGGAGACGCTGGACGCCTTCACAAAAGACAACTACAGAACCGATCTGCCGACGTTGGAAGACGCGGAGAAAAAGCAGACCGAGCTGACCCGCACGGTGGAGGGATACGAGCGGCAGATCCGCATTGCCGAGGCAAACGATGCCATCGACGACGAAACGGCGGCGCTCAACCTCTCGATCCAGCGCACCAAGATCGCGCAGAAGCAGCGCGAGATCGAAAAGATACGCGGGAAGGCGGTCTCCACCGAGATCAAGTCCACGGTCAGCGGCACGATCAGCACGCTGAACATGACGGCGGGCGACGAGATTGCCGCAGGCACCACGGTCGCCGAAATTGCCACCTCGGACGGCTACACCATGGAGTGCAGCGTGCCGAACGCCCAGGCGTCCCGTCTGCGCGTGGGGCTTGCCGGTGAAGTTCAGTATTATTACTGGGGCGCCAAGCCGACCGTCACGGTCTCGACCATCAAGAACGACCCGAACAACTCGGGCAAGAGCAAGATCGTTACCCTCACGGTGGAGGGCGACATCGCCGACGGTACGTCCCTGACTGTCACCATCGGTTCGCAGGGCTCGAGCTATGATTGCATCGTGCCGAACAGCGCGATCCAGGAGGACTCGGACGGCAAGTTCATTCTCGTCGTCACCTCCAAATCCTCGCCGCTCGGCAATCGCTACTATGCACAGCGCAAGAACGTCACCGTCCTCGCCTCCGAGGCAACGCGCAGCGCAATCGACGCATCGCTCTCCTGGGGTGACTACGTGATCACCGGCGCGACCGACGCGGACGGCAAGAAGATCCCGATCTCCGACGGTATGCAGGTCCGCATGGCGGAGAAATAAGGAGGACGACCTGTGAAGAAACGCTACATCGTTCTCGGCGCGCTTGTGCTGGGACTGGCGCTTGCGGCGCTCGGTCTCGGCGCGGCACGGCGAAGCGTCGTCGGCGACGACCGAAGAGATTTTGCCGCCGAGACCTTCCGCGGCGCGTCGGAGACGCGGTATGTGCAGCTTTCGCTTTATCCGAAAGAGGAAAAGCACCTCACGGCGGATGGTATGATGGCGGTGAAAAACGCACTGGAAGCGTCGCTCACCGGGGACAGCATCAAGCCTGACGGCGGCTATCTGCTGGTGGGCAGCGGCGAGACCGCAGTCACGCTGACGCGTGAGTCCGTCATGGCGGACGGCATGACCTCGGTCAATACGACCGATGCCACCGCCACCGTTTATTTCGGCAACTGGTTCGGGCTGCATCCCACAGCGCCCCTCACCGGCGGCTTTGTGAATGGGGGCGAGACCGGCTTTGGCTATTGCGCGATCGACGAGTACACGGCGGCGCGCCTGTTCGGCTCGGTCGATGTGTGCGGGCTGGACATCACGGTCAACGGATTCATGTACACCGTCACGGCAGTCGTCCCCGCCGACCGCGGCACCTACAGCGGCTACTACGGCTACACGCCGCGCGTGTATCTGCTTTACAATTCCCCCGCGATGCTCTCCGCGCGGCTGACCTTCACGTCGCTTGAGGCAGTGCTGCCGAGCATGACCACGGGGCGTGCGCGCAGCATCTTCCTCGAGGCTGCCAAGAGCTATTACGACGACGAGAGCGAGGTCGTGGAGAACACCGACCGCTACACGCCGCTCCGGCTCTACGAAAAGGTGAAGACCCTGACGAAAATGGCGGTCGCCGAGGGCGATACCTATCCCTATTATGAGAACATTTCGCGCATACGGGAGACAAAATGCGCCATGATTCTCGTGTTTGAGGCGGTATGCTGGATCGGCGCGGCAATTCTCCTTTGCGTGCTGCTCTATGTCTGGCTGCACCCGCTCGTCATACGGTTCAAGGAACGCCGCGCTGCGAAAAAGCTGCACGCCATCGTTTAACCGGATGGCTTGATCTGACAACCATGAAAGGAAACGATACAATGAAGAAATTTACAAGAGTGCTTGCCTGTGCATGCGCGCTGCTGCTGGCGACCGGTTCGCTTACCGGCTGCTTCAGCGGCAAAAAGAAGCTGCCCGATAAGCAGACCGTTGACCATGTCTACAAGTACGAGCAGAAGGAGCTGTACAAGATCGCACGCCCGGACGATGACAAGGAAGACATCACCGAGCGCGAGGACATCTACTACACGCTTTCCGATGCCAACGGCTATATGTTCCTCGTCTGGCGGGGGGATAAGAACTACAACGATATCGGCTACACGCTGCACTACGGCAAGTTCGACGGCGAGGACAAGTCGATAGAGCTGCCCGTGGCCAAGGATGCGGACAGCTATATCTCCTACGGCAGCTTTGCGCGCTTTGAGGAAGGCTTTGCCCTGGTCGAGCAGCGCAATATCCTCATCGACAAGGAAAACTATGTGTACGACCAGCAGTCCAATTTGCTGATCTACGGCGAGGACGGCATTTTGCAGTCGACCGTCGATCTGCGGAAGGCGTTCGGCGTCCCGGACGACGGCTACATCAACGTCGAACGGATGCTGCGGCACGACGATACGCTGTACCTGAGCTATTACGGCGACAACGGCATGGCCCTGCAGGCGATGAGCCTCGACGGCACGCTCGGCAAGACCGTCCCGGTCTTCCCGGACGGTGCGGAGGGCTACATGAACAACATGTTCTTTACGGCGGACGGCAAGATGATCGTCTCCGCGAACATTTACGGCGCGGACAGCTCAAAGCAGCTGATCATCACGCTCGACCTTGCCACCGGCGCGCGCACCGAGCTGGATGCGAAAAACGACTACCGGCTGGTCAATTCGCTGTTTGCGGGTCCCGACGGCACCTTCTACTGCTCGGATCAGAACGGCATCTATACCGTTGACCCGACGACGCTTGCAAAGACCGAGATCCTCAACTACATCAACTCGGATTACATCTATGCCTACGGCAATTATACGGTGCTGCCCGATGGCAGAATCGCCACCTTCATAGGCAACTACAACCCGGGCGACAAGGCCTCGACCTACGCCGTCACCATCTTTACCAAGGTGCCGGACAGTGAGATCACGCCGAAGTACCTCATCACGGTGGCATCGGCAGGCTATGCCTACAATCTGCAGGAGCAGATCGTCCAGTACAACCTTGCATCCGACGAATACCGCATCCGGTTTGTGGACTACACGCAGTACAACACCGATGACGATCCCGACGCAGGACAGACCCGCCTCGGCGACGACATCCTGGCGGGCAATGTGCCGGATGTGCTGATCGCCGACCAGCAGTTCTCGGTCTCGAAATACGTCAGCAAGGGGCTGTTTGCCGACCTCTACACCTTCATCGACAAGGATGAGAGCATGAAGCGCGAGGACTTCCTCGAAAACATCCTTGCCGGCTGTGAGATCGACGGCAAGCTCTATGAGATCCCGACCAACTTCTATATTCAGGGGCTGATCGGTCCGAAGGAGACGATCGACACCTTCCGGGACCTCACCATCCGGGAGTTTGTTGACAAGCTCTCCACGCTGCCCGAGGGCGTGTCCTTCTTCCGTGACGGCGACGTCACCCGTGCGGATCTGCTGCAATCGCTTTTCCTCATCAACTATTCCAACTTCATCGACCGCAAGACCGGCAAGTGCAGCATCAACAACGACGAGTGCCGCGCGCTGCTCGAGTTTGCAAAGATGATGCCCGAAAAGGGCCTTTGGGACAGAGACGGCTTCGATTCCTCCGCGTTTGACTGGGACGCATATAACAACCAGTTCAGGGACGGCAAGGCGATTGCGCAGACCATCTCGATCGGCGAGTTCTCCGGCATCCGGGATTATTCCTACAGCTATGAGAAGAATACGGAGCTTGACTTCATCGGCTTCCCCGCGCCCGACCGCGCCGGCATGAGCTTCACCACGGCCAACCTCAAGTTCCTCGTCAGCGCAAAGGGCGCGTTCCCGGATGCGTCATGGGAATTCGTCAAGATTTTCCTTGCGGATGATTACCAGACCAACCAGTCCTGGGGCTTCCCGGTCAAGAAGGCCGCGCTCGACGCAAAGAAGCAGGAGATGCTCGACCAGATCAAGGAGAATGAGAAAAACCGGGACGAAAACGGCGACACGACGGGAGACGGCATCATCATCGGCGGGGCACGGGCGACGATGATCGACGACGTTTACTATCGCCGCGATGTGACTGCCGAGGATGTGGAGACGGTCTACGGCTATGCCTGCACCGCCAAAAAGCAGTTTGTCTATGACACAAGCCTGTTTGACATTATCAACGAGGAGTCCTCGGCGTACTTCGCAGGGACGAAGACACTCGACGAGATCCTCCCGCTGATGGAGAGCCGCATCACCATCTTCCTCTCCGAGGGAAGATAAAATAAAATACGGTAAAAAATACGGCTGCGCCGGATTTTTTACACCGATAAGGGCGCGAGCGATGCGCGAGACGCGAGTGAACGCCCTTGCCCCACTTCAAACGCTCGCCGTTTGAAGTGACTGTTTGTACAATGCCGCAATGCGGCATCGTACTTTGGTTTCGGGGGTACTTTAAGATTTTATTAAATTCAAAACATATAAAGGAGAACACACATGAACAGATTCACACGCGCGCTTGCAGGCGCGCTCGCGGCGGTGCTTGCCGTCGGCAGCCTTGCCGCCTGCGGCGAAAAGAAGCGGAAACTGCCCGAAAAGCAGGTGCTTGACCATGTCTACAAGTATGAGACGAAGACGCTTGCCACTTACGACGAGGTGAAGTGGGACGAAGATGCCCAGAAGGACTTCAAGGGCTATACGGTGGTGCAGGACACGGTACTCTCACCGGCGGGCTATGCCTACCGCACCGTCACCGTGGACAAGGATTACAACACCACGGCGCAGTCCGTCTCCTTCGGCCGATTTGACGGCAGCGATCCGGTGACGGTGGACACCGGTCTGCCGACCGGCAGCGGCGACGCGGTCTACTTTTCCGCCACGGCGGTCGTACCGCAGGGGCTTGCCGCCGTCATGGACGAAAACCGCGTAATCGGCGAGCAGAAGGTCGACGGCGAAACGGTTCCGATCTACGAGCAAAAAACCTATCTGCGCATCTACGGCTTTGACGGCGCAAAGCTGTCCGAGACCGAGATCACCCCGGCGCTGTTCGGGCTTGCGGATACGGGCGCAAACGGCTATTTCGGCGTGGACAGGGTTATCACCGACGGCAAGGATCTGTACATGACCCTGCGCAGCGACAACACCGAGGCGACGGGCAAGCTCTTTCATCTCGGCGCGGACGGCAGCCCGAAGGAGCCGATCGCCCTTGCGGACGGCGGGGACTATTACTTCCAGTCGCTCTATTTCTTCGGCGAGGGCAAGCTGTTTGCGTCCTACTATGACCATCTCGGCGGCGGCTCGGCGGCGTTTATTCTGGATATCGCGACCGGCAAGAAGACCAAGGTGGAAAGAGACACCTTCCCCGGCGGCTATGCGTGCTCTACAATTCCTTCGGCGGTCCGGACGGCATGTATCTGTTTGACAGCACCGTCGGCGTGTACAAGCTGGATACCGACGCGATGACGCAGGAGATGGTCTGCAACTTCCTCAATTCGGATTTCATCTTCTCATCGGGCAATTCCAATCTGCCGCTCGCGTCGCTCGGTGACGGCAGGTTTGCGGCACTGCGCAGCTCGACAAAAAAAGGCAAGACCACGACACAGCTCAGCGTGCTGGAACCTGCCGACCCCGCCGCGCTTCAGCCGAAATACATCATCACGGTGGCGTCCGCAGGCTATGCGTACAATTTTGAGGAGCAGGTGGTCAATTTCAATCTCTCCTCGGACGAGTACCGCATCAAGTATGTCAATTACGGCACCTATAATACGACGGAGGATTACACGCTCGGCGTAAAGCAGCTCAAGGCGGACATCCTGGCGGGCAACGTGCCGGACATTCTGATCGCGGACGAGAGCTTCTCGGCGGCGGATTACATGAACAAGGGCGTTTTCGCCGATCTCTATACCTATATCGACAAGGACGAAACCCTGACGCGCGACAAATTCCTGCCCAACATTCTTTCGGCGAGCGAGCTGAACGGCAAGCTCTATGAGCTGCCCACCTTCATCTACATCTTCGGCATGATGGGCGAGAAGTCACGGGTCGCCGAATTCGGCGGACTGACGATGCGCGAGTTTGCCGACAAGGTCGCGGCGCTTCCCGACGGCGTGAAGTTCGTGCGCGACGGCGACAACACGCGCGACCAGATGCTGCGGATGCTGTTCTTCATCAATTATGCGGACTTCATCAACCGTGCCGATGCGACCTGCGATTTCGACAACGACGATTTCCGTGCGCTGCTCGAGTTTGTGAAGACCGTGCCCGAAAAGTCCATGCAGGACGACCCGAATTTCAATTCGGATACCTTCGACTGGGATGCGTACAACAACATGTACAAGGAAGGCAAGGCGATCGCGCAGATCTCGGGGCTGACCGATTTCTTCGGCTTTGAGAACATGTCATACACCTTCGGCACGCTGGAGACCGACCTTGTCGGGCTGCCGTCGCGGGACAGAAACGGCTACGCCTTCAGCGCAACCCAGCTCAAATTCCTGCTCAGCGCCAAGAGCCCGTTTGCGGAGGAGGGCTGGAAGTTTATCCGGCAGTTCTTCACGGACGATGTGCAGACCTCGCTCGAATACGGCTTCCCGGTCACCGTGTCCGCGCTGAACGCGGCAAAGCAGGCGGCGCTCGACAAGATTGAGAAGCGCGCTGCCGAGCAGAAGGAGGGAACCGGCGAAGTCAACGGCTACATGGTCGGCGACAACGGCGTGACCATCCCGATCTACGATCAGGGCACGCGGTATGAGACGGCTGCGGATGTGGAGCACATCTACGACATTGTGATGTCCACGAAAAAGCAGCTCGGCTATGATGAAAGCATCTACAACGTCATCATGGAGGAGGCGTCGGCGTATTTCTCCGGTGAGAAGAGCGTGGAGGAGGTCACAAAGCTGATCAACAATCGTGTGGGGATCATCCTGACCGAAAACCGATAATATTTGACCGGCGGATGCGGCGCAAGGCGTGGGTTTACAGAAAGAAATGGGGACGCACATTTCCGGTAGGGGTCGGCGCCCTCGACGACCCGCTCCCACTGCAGCACAAACGGACCGTCGAGGACGCCGGTCCTTACAAGTGGGTGCGTGCATCCCCCGCAACATGCGTCCCCGCGTTCTTGACAACGGCGCGCGGATGCGGTACAATAGGAACATCAACCAAAAAGCGAGGTGCGCACATGCAGGGGCAGGACAACGACAAGCTGACGCCGACGGCAGAGCCGGGCGGGAAATTCTTTCGGTGGCTTGATAACTTCTGGTATCACAACAAGTGGAAGACGATCATTGTGAGCTTCCTGCTCCTGACGCTCATTGTCTGTGCCGTGCAGTTTGCGGGGCGTGAGGATGTGGACATCTACATCCTCTATGCCGGGCCGTACAAGTTCGGGCAGACCGACACGCAGAGCCTTGAGAGTGCGTTTTCCGCTGTGGCGGATGACCGCAACGGCAACGGCAAGGTGCGCGTGGAGTTGATTGACCTCTATCTGATGTCGGACGAACAGATCGAGGGCGCGGTCTCGTCCGCGCAGGCAAACGGAGAGGGCGCGGTGGTTGTCAACTACGAAATGTTCAAGAGCAACCGCACTGCGTTTGATCAGCAGATTCTCGCGGGCGACGTGGTGATCTGCCTGCTTGACCCCTGGCTGTATGCCGATGTCAAGGCGGCGGACGGCTTTTTGCCGCTTGCCGACGCACTGGGCTACACGCCGGAGAACGCCGTGGACGAATACGCCGTCCGCATCGGCGACACGCCGCTCGGCAGCTATTTTTCGGTGCTGCGCGGCATGGATCGCGACACGCTGCTCTGCGTGCGCCGCATGAGCAGCTTCTCCTTCCTCAAGGGGCAGACCCGCACCGAGAAATACTACAATTACTGCCTCGATACGTTCAAGAAGATCTTCACCTTTGAAGTGCCGGCGGCGTGAGTTCAAGCCCCCCTTTCGGGGGCTTTTTCTCTTGCAAGACGGGGCGAAAAGTGTTATACTATTTAAGTTAATTCATCAAAACGGAGATTTCGGCATGAAACGGGTTTTCGGATACCTTGCAAAGTTCAAAAAAGAAGCAGTGTTTGCGCCGCTCTTCAAGATGCTGGAGGCGACCTTTGAGCTGCTTGTACCGCTCGTCGTCAAGAGCCTTGTCGATGTCGGGATCAAAAATGCGGACAAGCCGTACATCCTCGCGATGTGCGGGCTGCTTGTGCTGTTCTGCATCGTCGGCTTTGTCAGCGCGGCGACGGCACAGTATTTCTCGGCAAAGGCGGCGGTCGGCGTCGCCACCGAGCTGCGGCATGACATGTTTCTGAAGGTGCAGCGCTTCTGCCATGCGGAGCTGGACACTGTGGGTATCTCCAACACGCTCACCCGCATGACGAGCGACCTTTCCCAAGTGCAGACCGGCATCAACATGACGCTCCGTTTGCTTCTGCGTTCGCCGTTTATCGTCTTCGGCGCGATGATTCTCGCGTTCACGATCGACGTGCGCTGTGCGCTTATCTTCGCGGTGGCAATTCCGCTGCTGCTGGCGGTGGTGTTTGCCATTACGCTTGTCACCATTCCGATGTTCCGACGCGTGCAGAGCAAGCTCGGCGACGTGCTGAAGTCCACGCGCGGCAACCTCGTGGGTGCGCGCGTGATCCGCGCCTTCTGCGCGGAGGATCGCATGACGCGCGAGTTTGACGACGAAAACGATCTGCTCACGTCCATGCAGAAGAAGGCGGCGCGCATCTCGGTGCTCCTCAACCCGCTGACCTATCTCATCATCAATGTGGCGGTTATCGTGCTGATCTGGACGGGCGCTCTGCGCATGGAGGCGGGGCTGCTCACACAGGGCGCGTTGCTCGCGCTCTACGATTACATGTCGCAGATCCTGATCGAGCTGATCAAATTCGCCAACTTCATTGTCACGGTCACAAAGTCCGCAGCATCCGCCGAGCGCATCGACGAGTTCATAGCGTCGGGCGACCCGCGCGCCGTGCTGGATGCCGCGCGCGATGCGGACAAGCCGTATATCTCCTTTGACCATGTAACCTTCCATTATCCGAGCGGCGGCGACGTGCTGCGCGACATCAGCTTCACCGCAAACCGCGGCGAGACCGTGGGTATCATCGGCGGCACGGGCAGCGGCAAGACCACGCTGGTCAACCTGATCCCGCGTTACTATGACGCGACGGGCGGCGAGGTTGCCGTGGACGGGCTGGACGTGCGCGCCTACCCGGACGACGACCTGCAAAGAATGGTCGGCTACGTCCCGCAGAAGGCGGTGCTGTTCCGCGGCAGCATCCGCGACAACATGCGCTGGGGCAAGGCGGATGCGACCGACGAAGAGATCGTCGATGCGATCACCCGTGCCCAGGGCGCGGATATTCTGCGCGCCAAGGGGTCGCTGGATGCCGAGGTCGTCGAGGGGGGCAAAAACTTCTCGGGCGGTCAGCGGCAGCGCCTCACGATCGCGCGCGCGCTCGTGCGCAAGCCGGAGATCCTGATCCTCGACGACAGCGCTTCCGCGCTGGACTATGCGACCGACGCGCGCCTGCGCGCAACGATCCGCGCCGCGGAGAACCCGCCGACCACCTTTATCGTGTCGCAGCGCGCCGCTTCGGTGATGCACGCCGACAAGATCATCGTGCTGGACGACGGCGCGGCGGTCGGCATCGGCACGCATGAAGAGCTGCTTGAAGCCTGCCCGGTCTACCGCGAAATTTACGATTCCCAGTTCAAGAAAGGAGATGCCGCAGATGACTGACAAGAAGACGCTTCGCCGCGTGCTTGCGTATATCCGCGGCAGTCTCGGCAAGATCATTCTGACCCTGATCCTCGCGCTTGGCATCGTCGGCATGACGCTCTATGTGCCGATCCTCATCGGCGACGCGATCGACCTCTGCGTGGAGGGCGGCGGCATCGACTTTGCTGCGATTCTTTCGCTGCTCGTCCGCGCGGGTGTGCTGATCGCGCTCACAGCACTACTCCAGTGGATCATGGGCGTGCTCAATTCCAATATCACCTACAACGTGGTGCATGACATCCGCCGCGATGCCATCCGCAAGATCCAGACGCTCCCGCTCTCGTATATCGACGCACATCCTGCGGGCGAGACGGTCAACCGCGTGATCTCGGACGTGGACACCTTCTCGGACGGTCTCTTAATGGGCTTCACGCAGTTTTTCACCGGCGTCATCACGATCCTCGGCACGCTTGCGTTCATGATCGTGCTCGATTGGCGCATCGCGCTCCTCGTCGTGGTGCTCACGCCGCTGTCGCTCTTTGTAGCGAAGTTTATCGCCGAGCATACGCACGCGATGTTCATCGAACAGAGCACGACCAAGGCGGAGCAGACCGCGCTGATCGACGAGATCGTCACCAATCAGAAGATCTCCATCGCTTTTTCGCACGGAGACGCGAATATGGAGAAGTTTGACGAGGTGAACGACCGCCTCGCAAAATGCTCGGTGCGCGCGCTGTTCTATTCCGCGCTGGTCAACCCGTCCACGCGCGTTGTTACCAACCTGGTCTACGGCGGCACGGCGCTGCTCGGCGGTCTCTTCTGCATCGGCGCGGGCGCGACCATGACGGTTGGCAGCCTCGCCGTGTTCCTGCGCTATGCCAACCAGTATACCAAGCCGTTCAATGAGATTTCCGGCGTCATCACCGAGCTGCAGAACGCCTTCGCCTGCGCGTCGCGCGTGTTTGAGCTGCTCGACGCCGAGGAGATGCCGCCCGAGACCGGCGCCGTCGATATGGGGACGGCAGAGGGCAGCATCGACTTTGAGGATGTTTCATTCTCCTATGTGCCCGAGCGGAAGCTGATCGAACACTTCAACTTTTGCGCAAAGCCGGGGCAGCGCGTTGCCATCGTCGGACCGACCGGCTGCGGCAAAACGACGCTGATCAATCTGCTGATGCGTTTCTACGATGTCACGGGCGGTAAAATCATCGTGGACGGCAAGCCCACGACCGAAATCACCCGCGCGTCGCTGCGCCGAAACTTCGGCATGGTGCTTCAGGAGACCTGGCTGCGCGAGGGCACGATCCGTGACAACATCGTCATGGGCAAGCCGGACGCGACCGACGAGGAGGTCGTCGCCGCTGCGAAGGCATCCCATGCGCACAGCTTCATTTCCACGCTGCCGCAGGGCTATGACACCTATATCGGCGAGGACGGCGGCGCACTCAGCGCCGGGCAGAAGCAGCTGCTCTGCATCACGCGCATCATGCTCTGCCTGCCGCCGATGCTGATTCTCGACGAGGCAACCTCGTCCATCGACACCCGTACCGAGATGAAGATTCAGCATGCGTTTGCCACGCTGATGCGCGGGCGCACCAGCTTCATCGTGGCGCACCGCCTGTCCACGATCCGCGAGGCGGATGTCATCCTCGTCATGCGGGACGGCAACATCATCGAGCAGGGCACGCACGACGAGCTGCTTGCGAAGAACGGCTTCTATGCAACGCTCTGGAACGCACAGTTTGCAAATTAACGGAGGAAGAACATGATCGGCATTATCTGCGCCATGAAGATCGAGGCGGACGCGATCCGCGAGACGCTGACGTCCCCCATCTGCGAGACGGTCAGCGGCATCGAGTTTACACGCGGTGTCTTACACGGAAAGGAAGTTGTCATGGCGGTCAGCGGCGTCGGCAAGGTCTTTGCCGCCATTTGCACCGAGGTGATGATCCTGCGCTATGCCCCGTCGCTTGTGCTCAACAGCGGCGTCGGCGGCACGCTCACGCCCGCACTGTCCATCGGCGACATCGCGGTGGCAACCTCGCTTGTGCAGCACGATATGGACACCAGCGCTATCGGCGATCCCGTCGGGCTGGTCTCCGGCATCAATAAGATCTATTTTGAGGCGGACAAGGACGCGGTCGCGCGCCTCTGCGCCGCTGCCGACAAGGTCGGCGCAAGGACGCTCTGCGGCACGATCGCCTCGGGCGACCAGTTCCTTGCCGACGGCGCGCGCAAGCGGTTCATCGCCGACACCTTCTCGGCGATTGCCTGCGAGATGGAGGGCGCTGCCGTGGCGCAGGTCGCCTACGTCAACCGCACGCCCTTTGCCGTGATGCGCGCCATATCGGACAGCGCCTCGGGCAATGCGACGATGGAGTATCCGGAGTTTCTCGCGATGGCGGCGGCAAAGTCGCACGCGATTCTCGACGCGTTTCTCGCGGCGGAGGACTGACGATGCGCCGGGCGGAACGGGTAGTGACCGACGAAACGCGCATCGCAGCGGTCATCGAGGATTGCAAGGTCTGCCGCATCGGGCTTGCCGATGCGGGCGGGGTCTACATCGTGCCGATGAATTTCGGCACGGAGATGGAGGATGGCAAGCGGATCTTTTGGTTTCACAGTGCGGGCGAGGGACGCAAGTATCGCCTTTTGCGCCTTGCCGCCGCGCGCGGCGAGACCGTCGGCTTTGAGCTGGACGGCGGCTATCGGATGATCCCGGGCGAAGCGGCGTGCAGCTATACCGCCGCGTATCGGAGCGTGATCGGCACGGGGCATGTGCACTTTGCCGCCGACCGCGCGGAAAAGCGGCACGGGCTTGCGCTGCTGATGCGGCACACCGCAGGAGAGGGAGATTACAGCTTCCCGGATGCGGCGCTGGACCGCGTCACGGTCTTTTCGATTGAGGCATCGACGCTCTCCTGCAAGGAAAATCAATAAAAAAACCACGGACAATAAAGTCGTCCGTGGTTTTTTGCTGCTCAGAATATCGTGATCGTCTCGGTGGCCACAGTATAATCGGCGGGTTTGCCGCTGCCGTTGCCGATGATGATCTTGCCGTCTTCGATGCGGTAGCGTTCGAGGAAGACATGGCGCTTGGCGCCCTTTTCGCGCGAGAGGTAAGCGTGGTAGCAGATGAAACGGTCGCCTGCCGCGTCCTTAAAGAAGGAGGCGTGCCCGCAGCCGAACACCTTGTCCGACATTGAGAAGATCGGCGTCTTTTCCTTCTTCCAGTCCTCGATCTTTTCGGGGTCGCCCTGAAGTGTCAGCTGCCCGAGCGCGTAGTAGGGCGTCCAGTATCCGCTGCCCGAATAGGTGAGGTAGACTTCGCCGTCGTCACCGTAGATCGCGGTGCCGCCCTCGACCACGCGCGGGCGGATCTTGCCGTCCTTGCCCATGCCGAAGCCGTGCATCTCCCAGTCCTCGGTGGGGCGGATGATGACGTGCGCCGTCTCTGCGGTGTAGGGGTTTGTGAGCTTGGCGAGGCGGACGCGCTGGTGAAAGTTCTCGGTTTGTCTGCCGACCTCGTCCACCCACATGGCGTAGACGTTGCCACGGGCGCGCAGAATCGTCTGCCCGCAGCACCATGCGGTGTTAAAGTCGGGGTCAACGGGGGATGCGAATTTCTCGGGGACGTTCCGCACGCCGGTGACCGGGTTTGCGTAGTGCGCGAACGGGGAATGCGGGTCTTCGCTTTTCAGCACGTACATGCGGTGGTTGACGTTCTGCCCGTCGTCGCAGGCAATGAAGAGATACCAGCCCGCATGCGCCTCGCCGAAGTCCTCGGGGGCAAAATAGTGGATCTCGGGCGACCAGAGGTCATGCGACCATTCGTGACCCTCTTCGGGCTCAAAGGCGACGATGCTCTCCTCGTCGTGAATCTTTGTCGGGTCGGCGGCGCGCCAGAGAACGATGCTGCGGCTTGCCGTGCAGCAGAGGCAGAACTTGCCCTCAAACGGGAACATCCAGGGGTCTGCCCCCTGGCAGATCGGGTTGTGAAAGGATATGGTTTGCATGTCAGTCTCCTGATTGTATTTTGGTCAGTCTGCAATGAAGCGCAACAGCTTCACCACGTCGGCGAGCGTGCCGCCGTTGCCGTTCAGCACGCTTTGCAGAAGCAGCAGGACATCCCTGATGTCGCAGACGCCGTCCCCGTTTTTGTCGTAGGCTTCGTCATAGGGCGCGCCGATGCGCAGGGTCTGCGTTACGCTGTCAAAGACGTTGCCGTCCTTGTCGAGGACATCCAGGCGGAAGACAAATTTGCCGTCGCCCCACGGATTCGGAAATTGCGATGAGGCGCCCGGCTTGCCGCTCAGCAAGAGTGCGCCGTCCCGGTAAAGCGCAAAGGATACCGCGCCCGAAACTGCGGGAATGCGGATATTGACGGTGCCGTCCTTTTCCGTAATGCTCAGCGATGCTTTCGGTGCCGCCGCGGTGCAGTTGGCGGTAATCCTGGAAGCGGGTGCGCCGTCTTCATATGCCGTGACAGTGTAGGAATAGCGTGTTCCCGGCACGACATCGGTGTCGAGGAAGGTTGTGTCCTTTGTGTTTGCCAGCACCGTTGTGCTGCCGCTTGCGTCAGAGCGCTTGAACTTGTAGGAGTCGGCATTTTCGCGGTCGGTGACCGTCAGCAGAATGCCGCCGCCGACTGCCGTCGCGGCGGTGAACGTCATACGCGGCGTCGGAATGTAGACAGACACTTCCGCACTCGGTGCACTCTCGGAGCTGCCCTGGAGGGCAGTCACCAGATAGACGTAGGTGTGCGCATACTCGATCGCCTGATCCGCCAACGAATTGTAGTTTGCCTTGATCTTGGCAAGCAGCGTCTTTGTTCCGGCGCCTGCCGCTGCATCGTATTTGTAAATGCAGTAGTAGTCAATGCTCGCTGCACTTGGGTGAGAGATCGTCAGAAACGCTGTGCCGGAGTCAGCGGATACCCTCACCTTCAGCGTCGGCGGCTCCAGCCGGACCGACGCGGTCGCCGTGTCGGACGGCGTGCCGTAGTAGCGCGTGCCGCCGTAATCGACATAGGAAACGGCGATATAGGTGTATTCGATATTGCACTTGACGGTCTTGTCGGTATAGCGCGTTTCGCCGGCGGTCAGCTTTGCAAGCAGGGTAAATGTGCCGTCTTCGGCTTTCCGGCGGATCTCGCAGCCAGTTGCATCGGTGTTGTAGGTGACGTTCAGCGCGACACTGCCGTTTTTAACCTCGGCGGTGAGCTCTGCCGTGTCAGCGAGCGTGATGTCCGCCAGAAGAGAGGCATCCAGCCGGTCGAACAGAGAGGCATGGGACAGATACGTGGTGAAGCTGACCTGGGTTGAGGTATCGGCGGGCTTTTTGCCGTTTCCGAAGGTCAGCACACCGTAGTTTGTGCCGTTGTACAGGGAATAGTCAATGGTGCAGGGTTCGATGTAGGCATTGCGGGCGGACGCCTTGCCCGAACCGTTTGCGGCGGACGGATATGCATGATAGACGGCGTAGAGCCTGTCCTCCGCATCGTGCAGGAAGAAGGCGTGTCCCGCGCCCTGCATCATGACGCCGGTATAGTGCCTGCCGTTTTTGTCATTGGCGCCGAAGATCGGGTTATCCGTATATTTGACCCAGGAGGAGGCAGACTGCGGGTCGCCGCCGTTCCAGGTGATCTGTCCGAGCCCGTAATTCGTCCAGTAGCCGCTGCCGCAGTAAATGATATAGACCTGCCCGTCCTTGCCGTAGAGCGCGGTTGCGCCCTCGACGACGGCGGGGTAGTATTTCGTCCCGTTGTAACCGGAACCGATGGTCTCCCAATACTGCGTGGGGGTGAGGATGACGGTCGGCTCACTTGCAAGCTGCCACGGGGACTTCAGTCTGGCGATCATGATCTTCTGAAAGAAGTCTGCCGTGCCGCGGTTCTCCTCGGCGACCCACATGGCATAGATGCCCTTGTATTCCCCGCTCTCAATGCGGAGAATGCTCATGCCGCAGCCCCACTCGGTGATGATGTTGCCATCCTTGTCGAGGATTGGCTGCGACTTGTATTGCGTGCCGTCGATGGGATGGACATAGGGACCGTCCGGGGTGTCGGAGCCAGAGGATTTCAGTGCGACCATACGGATGTTGGAGGAGTCATTCCCCTGCTTGCGCAGGGCAAGGAACATATACCATCCGGCGTAGTCAGCGCCGAAGTCGTCGGCGGAGAAGCAATGCAGCTCGGGCGACCAGGTGCCGCTGAGCGTGGTGTAGCCGAAGGTATTTATCGCCGTCGTGTCCTGCGCGCCGCGGTAGACCAGGTTGTCGCCGAGCGTCTGATTGGCAAGACCTTCAAGCGTTGAGGACCGGATCAGCGCGATGTTGGAGGAGCCGGTCATGGTGAGGTAGTAGAGACCGCCGGTGTAGAGGAGGCAGGGGTCTGCTACGCCTGTGCGGAGCAGCGTGCCGGAAAGCGTATCGGTGACGCGGTTTTCCGTGACCTCGGCGAGCGACGGGGAGAGAAGAAGGCTTGCTTTGAGGCTGCCACCGCCTGCGTGGTCGTAAATGCCCGTGAGCCCGGAAAAATCACCGTGGAGCAGGCGGATCGTGCAATCCCCGTTCAGAATACCGCTTTGATTTGTCGACAGGAGGATCCTGCCGGCGACCTCGCCGCCGTTGACCGTCAGTACCGTATCGGCATCTGCCGTGGCGGATGTCGAGAAGAAGCGGATGTTCCTGATGCTGCCGCCGTTTACCGTGACGTCAAACCGGGAGCCGGGCGCGCATGCGCCTGCACCGCAGATCTGCAGAAATTCGGTGATGCTGCCTCCGTTTATGACGACACTGCCGATTTGCAGGACAGCGCCGGTGCCGGCGTTGCCGCCGCGCACGCGCTGCCAGGTACCGCCGTCGATGGTCAGGCTGCCGCCCGTGAAAGCGGCGTTGCCGGCGTAGCCCGTCATGATGCTGGGATAAGCCAGCCCGGCTTTGCTGCAGGCGACCGTGTCCCAAAAGTGCACATCATGCCCGCCGCAGAAAACAGAGATGTAATCTCCGGTGGTCCAGGTGTTTCTTTCGTTGTAGAAGAGGATGTTTGTAAAGTCCATGTCGCCGTTCAGCGTCAGACTGCCGTGCATACCGAGCGTATATCCGCCGCCGTCGATCGTGATGCGGGCTCTGTTTACGGGCAGCGTTACGGCGCCGGATGTAGAGATGTCGCCCGCAAAACGGATCGTGCCGCCGGTTTTGGCAAGCGTTGTGACTGCATTTTGCAGATCGGTCTCCGATGAGACGGTGATGGTGTCCGCTGCGGCGGTGAGCAGCGTGCAGAAGACGCAGAGAAATGCGAGAATCGCGAGAGCAGGAAGGATTTTTCTGACCTGTTTCATGTTTTTCTCCTCATAAATTCGGTTTGAATGATTCTGCCTGTTTTATTCTGCTTTTATTCGGTGATCACGCCTTCGGTAAGACGCAGAAAGGATACGGTATCTGCAGGTCGGTCTTCTGATTGTGACTGTATTTCGGTCAGCCGGTGATGAAGCGCAGCAGGTCCATCACATCGGAAAGCGTGCCGCCTTTGCCGAACAGCATGTTGCGCAGCAGGATCAGCACATCAACGATATTGCAGCTGCCGTCGCCGTTGTAGTCATAGGCGGCGTTATAAGAGAAGTAGGCGGTATTCAGTCCGTCCTCGCCGATCAGGTCGGTGAAGGCAAACTGCGACGACTCAATCGTAAAGGAGACCTCGGTGTCGACCGGCGCGGGCTTCTTACCATTGGTAAAGGTGAGAACGCCCATGTTGACGCCGTTGGACACGGTGTAGTCGATCATGCAGGGCTCAATGTAAGCGTTGCGTGCCTTTGCTTTGCCGGCGCCGCTTGCCCCCTGCGTCGGGTAGGCATGGTATACGGCGAAGAGGTTCTGCTTGGCATCCTTGACGAAGAATGCGTGACCGGCGCCCTGCATATAGACGCCGAGATAGTGTTTGCCGTCTTTGTCATTGGCGCCGAAAACCGGGTTGTCCTCATACTTGACCCAGGAATTGATGTCCTGCGGGTCGCCGCCGTTCCAGGTGATCTGTCCGAGACCGTACTTCGTCCAGTAGCCGCTGCCGCAGTAAATGACATAGACCTGACCGTCCTTGCCGTAGAGCGCGGTTGCGCCTTCAACAACGGCAGGGTAATACTTACTGCCGGATTTGCCGGAACCGAACTTCTCCCAGCGCTGCGTCGGGTGCAGGATTGCGGTGGGCTCGGAGGCGAGTTCCCACGGGCTCTTCATCTTTGCAATCATGATCTTCTGCGCAAAGTCGATTGTGCCGCGGTTCTCCTCGGCGACCCACATGGCATAGATGCCCTTGTATTCGCCTTCTTCAATGCGGAGAACGCTCATGCCGCAGCCCCATTCGGCGATGATTTCGCCGTCCTTGTCCAGAATCGGCTGCGAGTTGTTGATGACTTGGGTCTTGGGGTTGACGAAGGGACTTTCGGGTGCATTGCTGTTGGCGGAGCGGAGCGTGACCATGCGGATCTCGGAGGAGTCGCCGCTGTTATTGCGCAGGGCGAGGTACATATACCAGCCGCTCTGCCCGGGGAAGTCGTCCTCGGAGAAATAGTGCAGCTCGGGCGACCAAGTACCGCTCAGATCATGATAGCCGAAGGTCTGGACCGCGGTTGCATCCGAGGCGGACCGATAAGCAATGTTTGAGCCGAGCGTGAGCTGGCTGAGCTTCGAGAGACGATCCGCCTTGAGGAGCGCGATGTTCTTGGAGCCGGTCATCGTCAGATAATAGAAGCCGTTGACATAGACCAGGCAGGGATCGGCAACGCCGGTACGCAGGAGCGTGGTGCCCAGCGTATCGTCGGCGTAGAGGGTGAACATGGACTCGGAAAGTGCGTGGCTGACGTTCAGGTTCGCCTTGAGGTTGCCGTTTCCGGTCCAGCCTTCAATGCCGGTGCAGTTGGAGAATTCGCCGCCGACCATGCGGAGGTTGCAGCTGCCGTTCAGCGTGCCTGCCTCGTCGGAAACGCGGATTTTGCCCGCAAAGTTGCCGCCGGAGACCAGAAGCGAGAGATTGGCGGTTGCGGTCTCTTTCGTGGAGAAGAAGACGATGCCGTCCTTGAAGCTGCCGTCGGTGATGTGCATCGTGATCTTCGAGCCGGACGCCATCTGACCTGCGCCGCCGACCTGAACGGCTTCTTCAAAGCTGCCGCCGGTGATGCTGACTTTGCCCGACTGTGCGGAAGCGCCGGTTCCGGCGTTGCCGCTGAGGACGCGCTGCCAGGTACCGCCGCCGATCGTCAGTTCACCGCCCGAATACGCGGTTGAATCTGCGTTGCCGCCGGCAATCGTGGGGTAGAACAGATCGGTCGCCGTGCAGCTGACCGTCGCGTCAAAACGGACGGTATGGCCGCCGCAGGAAATCAGACGGGAATCGCCGTCGTTGCAGATCGTGATGTTCTGCAGCTCGGTGTTGCCGTTCAGTGCGAGATCACCGCTGAGCGTGAGCGTGTGCCCGTCGCCGTTCAGGGTGACCGTTTTTGTCACGGCGGGCAGCGAAACTGCGCCGTCAAGCGTGATATCCGTGCCGAGCGTGATTGTTCCGCCCGATGCGGCAAGCGTGGAAAATGCGTTGGTCAATTCGCTCTGTGAATGGACGGTGACCGACGCTGCTGCGTCCGCCGCGTGCGGCATGAGCATACAGGAAAGGCAAAGTGACAATACGAGGATGAGGGTCAGAAGGTTTTGTGCGCGTTTTTTCATTTGATTTTCTCTTTCTCTTTTTTTCGGGGTTGTTTGATTTTCTTTTCTTTTTTGTTATGTGGTTATTCTACGGTCACGCTCTTGGCAAGGTTGCGGGGCTTGTCAATGTCGCAGCCGCGCGCAGCCGCCACATGGTAGGCAAGCAGCTGGAGCACGGTGGCAAGCGGGATCGCCGCAAACAGCGGATCGCAGTCCGGGATGTAGAGCACACGTTCCGCCTCGTCTACGGCATGCTCGGCGTCGCGGCGCGTGATGAGCAGCACCTTGGCGCCGCGCGCCTTGACCTCGCGGATGTTGCTGATCATCTTTTCATAGAGCGCCTCGTCGGTCGCGAGCGCGATGACCGGCATTTTGTCGGTGATCAGCGAGATCGTGCCGTGCTTGAGTTCGCCTGCGGCATACGCCTCGCTGTGGATGTAGGAGATCTCTTTCAGCTTGAGCGAGCCCTCCATCGAGAGGAAGTAGTCGATGCCGCGCCCGATGAAGAAAAGGTCTTCGTAGTTTGCAAAGTCGACAGCCGCCGCTTTGATCGCGTCCTCGGTTTTGAGGGTCTCCTCGATCACGCGGGGCATATCGCAGTAGAGCTTTTCGGTGTAGGCGCGTGCCTCCGCCTCGTTGAGCCTGCCGCAGAGCAGCGCCATGCGGATGGAGAGCAGGTAGATCAGCGAGATCTGCACGGTGTATGCCTTGGTGGAGGCAACCGAGATCTCGGGACCTGCCCAGGTGTAGATCACATTGTCCGCCTCACGCGCGATGGACGACCCGATGACATTGACAATGCCGAGCGTATAGGCGCCGCGTGACTTTGCCAGGCGGAGCGCCGCCAATGAGTCGGCGGTCTCGCCGGACTGGGAGATGATGATGACGAGATCGTCGGGCGTGAGGATCGGGTCATTGTAGCGGAATTCGGACGCAATCTCCACCTTGACCGGGATGCGGCAGAGACGTTCGATCGCCGCCTTGCCGACGAGCCCGGCATGCATCGCCGTGCCGCAGGCGACAAAGGTGACGCTCTTTGCGCGGCGCAGCCGCTCGTCCGAGAGGTGCTCCCCCTCAAAGTCGGGCAGCATCCCTGCGATGCGCGGGTGCAGTGTCTTTTCGACGGCGGCGGGCTCCTCGTTGATCTCCTTGATCATGAAGTGCGGATAGCCGCCGCGCTCCGCCGCCTCGACCGACCAGTCGGCGGTCATCATCTCGGGGTGCAGCGGGCGCTTGTCGATGTCCATAATTTCGATGCTGTGCGCCGTGACGACCGCCATTTGCAGGTCGCCGAGCGGATAGTAGTTTTTCGTGTGCCGCAGCACCGCCGCGATGTCCGAGGCGATGAAGTTTTCGCCCTCGCCCACGCCGACGATCAGCGGATTATCCTTCTTGATGGCATAGAGCTGGTCGGGTGTGTCGGCAAACAGCACGGCGATGGCGTAGGAGCCGACCATCTCCCGCATGACGGCGGCAAGGGCATCCAGATGATCGCCGCATTCACGGTAGCGCAGGTCGATCAGTTTTGCCGCGACCTCGGTGTCGGTCTCGGATTCAAAGGTGTAGCCTTTTTCGAGCAGCATTTTGCGGAGCACGGCATAGTTTTCGATGATGCCGTTGTGCACGATCTGCACGCGCGCATTGCCGTGCGGGTGAGAGTTTTTATCCGACGGTGCGCCGTGCGTAGCCCAGCGGGTGTGACCGATGCCGACATGCGCGCCGGCAAAATTGCCGACGGCGGCGAGTTTTGCTTCAAGAGCGGCAACCTTGCCGACCGATTTCAGAACGGACATGCCGCCGTTTTCAAGGACGGCGATGCCCGCGGAGTCGTAACCGCGGTATTCGAGCGCGTGCAGCCCCTCCAGGATGATCTCTGTTGCTTCCTTCTGACCGATGTAACCGGTGATTCCGCACATGATATAAACACAATACGGCATGTGGGCGCTCATCCCCCGCTGCCGTCTCAATTCTTAAGTATTCTGCGTATCTTCCGTGTTGTCGGACGGTTGCCCGTCGGTTTTGCCGGAAGACGCGGCGGCAGTCCGCCGTCGGAGCATCCGCCGAATGGGCAGAGAAATCTGCCGCTCTCGATCACTCCGAACCCTCGTTAACCGCGCGTTGCGCGGTCTGGCGCTAAAGGCGCGGCACGCATGCCGACGCCCCTTTTGTGAGCGTATATTTTCAGCGGCTTCGCCGCAGAAAAACAAAATATGAAATCCCGTAAAAAAGACGGCTGTGCCGGCTTTTTTACTCCTTAAAGGGCGGCGCGGCTGCGCGCGTGATGTTTGTCGGTTTCGCGAATGCGAAATCGTCGGTGTTCAGCCGACGAAGACAAAAACACAACGAACCGCAGGTTCATAAAGGAGTTTGAACGCCCTTGCAACAGTCGAAAAACTCGTTTTTCTACTGATTTAATATACTTTCAGCTTCTCTTCGATCCGCTCGGCGACCTGCTTTGCGATCGCCTCGGTGAAGGCTTCGTCCTCGCCTTCTGCCATGATGCGGATCAGCGGCTCGGTGCCCGACGGACGCACGACCAGTCTGCCGTGGCTCCCGAGTTTTTCCTTGCCCTCGTCGAGGATGGCGCGCACATCGTCATCGGTGTAGAACGCCAGCTTTGCCGCGTCGGTGGTGCGGATGTTGACGATGAGCTGCGGATACTTGGTCATGACCGCCTTCAGCTCCGCGAGCTTCTTGCCGCTGCGGTGAATGTGCGCCAGCAGCTGCACGGCAGAGAGCTGACCGTCGCCGGTGGTGGCGAAATCCTTGAAGATGATGTGCCCGGACTGCTCGCCGCCGAAGACGTAATCCTCCAGCAGCATTTCTTCCAGCACATAACGGTCGCCGACCTTGGTCGCTGCAAAACGGATGTCGTTTGCCTCGCAGAAGCGGATGAAGCCGAGGTTGGTCATGATCGTGCCGACCACGGTGTTGTTCTTCAGTCTGCCGCGCGCCTTCATGTCCAGCGCAAGGATCGCCATGATCATATCGCCGTCCACGACCTCACCGTTCCCGTCCACGCAGAGCACGCGGTCCGCGTCACCGTCAAAGGCGATGCCGATGTCCAGCTTCTTTTCCTTGACGCAGGCGATCAGGTTTTCGAGGTGGGTCGAGCCGCAGGCTGCGTTGATGTTGGTGCCGTCCGGTTTGTCGGAGAGCATCACGCACTTGACGCCGAGCGAGGTGAACAGCTTTTCCGCTGTGCGGGAGGAGGAGCCGTTCGCGCAGTCGAACGCGACGGTCAGCCCGTCAAGGCGTTCGGTCGTTGTCAATGCGACAAACTTGATGTAGTCGTCGATCGCCTCCGGCTTATGGATGATCTTGCCGATCTTTGCGCCGGTTGCCGGCTTCGGCATCGGCACCTCGCCGAGCACCATCGACTCGATGTTTTCCTCCAACTCGTCGGCGAGCTTGAAGCCGTCGGCGTTGAAGACCTTGATGCCGTTGAATTCAAACGGGTTGTGCGACGCCGAGATCATAATGCCTGCGTGCGCCTTGTAGCGGCGGGTGAGGTAGGCGACGGCTGGGGTCGGCACAACGCCGAGATTGATGACATCATAGCCGACCGAGAGAATGCCCGCGGTCAGCGCAGAGGCGAGCATATCCGAGGAAATGCGCGTGTCCATGCCGAGCAGAATGGTCTTTTTGGCGTTGCTTTTGCCCTTTGCCATGCCGATGGAGGCGGCAACGGCGCGCCCGGTGGCAACCGCAAGCTCAACCGTGAGCTTCTCGTTGGCAACGCCGCGGATGCCGTCTGTTCCGAAGAGTCTTCCCATAGGGATCTTCCTTTCGTCTATCTGTTTTCTTTGAGGACGATGTTGTCCGCGGACTTGTAGATGCTGTCTGCCATGATCACGCCGCGGACGCGCGAGAGCGGATAGATGTTGGTGTGTTTACCGATGATCGTGCCCGGGTTCAGCACGCTGTTGCAGCCGACCTCGACAAAATCACCGAGCATCGCGCCGATCTTGTAGGCGCCGGTCTCGGCGGTCTCCTTGCCGCAGCGGATGACGATGTTCGTCCGGTCGCTCTTGACATTCGAGGTGATCGAGCCCGCGCCCATGTGCGCGTGCCAGCCGAGGACGGAGTCCCCGACGTAGTTGTAGTGCGGGGTCTGCGCATCGTCGAAGATGATGGAATTCTTGATCTCGCAGGAGTTGCCGAAGACCGAATTCTTGCCGATGATGGCGCTGCCGCGGATGAACGCGCAGTGGCGGATCTCCGCGCCGTGGTCGATGATGCAGGGCGCGCCGATATACGCGCTCGGAAAGACCTTGGCGTCCTTCGCGATCCACACACCCTCCTCGGGGTGGTCGTATTCGTCTGTCGGCAAGGTCTCGCCGAGGGCGAGAATGAAGGCTTTCAGCTCCTTCAGCACTTCCCACGGGTAGGTGTGGCGCAGAAACAACGCCTTGGCAATGGTGTGGTCGAGATCGTACAGCTCGCTGATCGAAGGAATGTTGCTCATTTGCGCTCCTCCTCTTCGATCGCCGTGATCATGTCCACGCGGGTCTGATGTCTGCCGCCCTCAAAGGCTGCGCCGAGAAAGGCGTCCACGAGGTCGCAGGCAAGCCCGTAGCCGACGACGCGCGCACCGAAGCAGAGAATATTCGCATCGTTGTGCGCGCGGGTCATGCGCGCGGAGAAGGTGTCCGAGCAGCATGCCGCGCGGATGCCCTTGAATTTATTGGCGACCATGCTCATGCCCACGCCCGTACCGCAGACGAGGATGCCGCAGGTGTCGGCGCCGGCGGCGCGCACCGCTTTGGCGACTGCCGCACCGTAGACGGGATAGTGGCAGGAGGCATCCGAGTCGGTGCCGCAGTCGGTCACGTCATAGCCGTCTGCGATGAGCTTTTCCTTGATCTGTTCCTTGAGGTGATAGCCGGCGCTGTCCGCGCCGATGACGATATGCTTGAAAATCATGGTGTTTGCAAACCCTTTCTTTTTCTGACTACAGCTTATAACGACAGCGGCATGCGCATGTCAGCGCGCCGCTGTTTTTTCTTTTTCCAGCCGTTCGCGCTCCGCCTGCGGCAGCCGCAGGTAGACCGGGGCAAAATCCGCGTCGCTCACGGTTCTGCCCGCGCGGTACATGGCATAGGCGACAAGCCCCACGCTCTCGCCGTCTGCGAGACGGTTTTCTTCGGGACAGAGCTCGACGGGCAACCCGTCGAAGAAGGGCAGGGCGACCGCCGCGCCGTCGCCCACCAGAGTGACGTGCGGATAGGCGGCAAGCGATGCCGCGATCTCTTCACCGCTCTTCGCTTCATCGGGGCTGAGGCGGGTGGCTTTCCCGTCCGCCACGGCGAATGTTGCGGTGTAGAACTGTCCGCGCCGCGCATCCATCAGGGCACAGACGATGCCGTCTGTCCGGCGGAGGTTGTATGCCAGCGCTTCAAGCGCGCTGACGGCACAGCAGGGCTTGTTTCTGCCGAAGGCGATACCCTTGAGCGTTGCCGCGCCGATGCGCACGCCGGTGAAGGAGCCGGGACCTGCCGATGCGGCAAACAGGTCGATGTCGGCAAAGGTGAGACCGGCATCTTTCAGCAGCCGTTCGATCTCGGGCAGCAGGGTTGCCGAATGGGTCATGGCATCGGACACCGCCGCTTTGCAGAGCAGACGGTCGTCGTCGAGCAGGGCTGCCGCGGCGACCTTAGCCGTGGAATCCAGGGCGAGTATTTTCATGATATGCAAAAATCCTTTCGCGTGTGCGGTCAGTCCGAAGCGCCTTCCGGCAGTGTGAGGGTGATGCGCCGCCCGTCTGCGCCGTCGGTCTTCTCGATCCGGACGGTGATGCGGTCACCGGGCATGGCAAACGGGATCTTCTCGCTCCATTCGCAGAGCAGATAGCCTGCGTCGAGATAGTCGTAGTAGCCGGTGGAGTAGAGGTCATCCTCTCCCTCGATACGGTAGACGTCGAAGTGGAAGACGGGGATGCTTGCGCCGCGGTATTCATTGACGATGGTGTAGGTCGGACTCTTCACGCGGGCATCCGGCAGAAGCGCCGAGACAAAGCCGCGCACAAAGGCAGTCTTGCCAACGCCAAGGTCGCCGAAAAGGGCGACAAACGCGGTCCTTCTGCCCGCTGCGAGCAGCCGCTCGCAAAGCGCGCGTCCGACGGCTTCGGTCTCCGCCGTACCGGCAGTGGTATAGGTCATCTGCTGCGCCATGGCGCGCTCCTTTCACCCGCATGCCGCGGTAATACTGTATACCATATAATCATAGCATATCCGACAGAAAAAAGAAAGCACTTTTTGCACTTTTGCTTTGTTTTTTGTACCCTGTCCGCGTCAATCGTGGGGGATTACATTAATATTGAATAAAAACTTTCCGTGAAAATCGCAAAAGTCCTTGACAGATGCGCCGGGACTTGCTATAATGGTCTTACCTCTGTCAAGGAGGGCTTTTTCGTCGTGCTTTTGCACGCGCGCTTATTCCTTCGGCGCGAAGCCCCCGTTTGGAGAGGGAGGTACGGCGGCTATGCCGCAGACGGGCGCATGCCCGAAAAACAAACAGGAGGTGCCGACATGAGAGTAAAGATCACCCTGGCGTGCAGCGAGTGCAAGCAGAGAAACTACGAGACCAAGAAGAACAAGAAAAACGATCCCGACAGACTTGAGATGAACAAGTACTGCCGTTTCTGCAACAAGCACACGCTCCACAGAGAGACGAAGTAATCGGGAGGACGACAAAATGGCAGAAGCTACGAAAGAAAAGAAGCCCGGCCGCGTTGCGAAATTCTTCCGCGACTACAAGAGCGAACTGAAGAAGATCACCTGGTGCCCGTTCAAGTCTGTGAAGAACAGCACCGCGATCGTTGTCGCTTTCACCGTTGTTCTGGCGGCGATCATCGCCGTTCTTGACCTCGGATTCTCGTCCGGGATCATTGCACTCGGACGTCTGTTCTGAGCGGAGAGACAAGCATGAGCGATTTCGATGAGATGAACCTCGGTCCGAGGTGGTACGTTGCGCATACCTACTCCGGATACGAGAACAAGGTGAAGACCAATCTCGAAAAAATTATCGAAAACAGAAATCTCGGTCATCTGATCTATGAGATCAGAATCCCGACGGAGACGGTCATTGAGACCACCGACGCCGGTACGGAGAAGGAAACCGAGCAGAAGCTGTTGCCCGGCTACGTTTTCATCAAAATGACGATGACGGACGAAAGCTGGCATGTTGTGCGCAATGTTCGCGGCGTTACGGGCTTTGTAGGCCCCGGCTCGCGTCCCGTCCCGCTGACGGACGAAGAGCTTGCCATCATGCAGGGTGGCGAGGCGCATCGCGAAAACACCTTCAAGGTCGGCGACATGATCAAGATCGTGCGCGGCTCGTTTGAAGGCTTCAGCGGTAAGATCTATGATGTTTCCGAGGACGGCGCAAGCGTCACGGTGCTGGTCAACACCGGCAAGCGTGACATGCCTGTCAAGATCGACGTCGGCGACATTAAGCTCGCAGACTGAACATCAGGATGTTTCGCCCTTTGTCAAAGGGCAGGTGGGAGAGGAAAAATTCTTGATTTCCTCGAGTAACCACATTTGGAGGTAGTTAAAATGGCAAAGAAGATTTCCGGTTACATTAAACTGCAGATCCCTGCCGGCAAGGCAACGCCTCAGCCGCCTATCGGTCCTGCACTCGGTCAGTACGGTGTTTCGATCCCGAACTTCACCAAGGAGTTCAACGAGAGAACCAAGAACGACATGGGTCTGATTATCCCTGTCGTCATCACGGTTTACGCTGACCGTTCGTTCACGTTTATCACCAAGACCCCTCCCGCAGCCGTTCTGATCAAGAAGGCTTGCGGCATTGAGACCGCTTCGGGCACGCCGAACAAGACCAAGGTCGCGTCCCTCACCAAGGAGCAGGTCAGAAAGATCGCAGAGACCAAGATGCCCGACCTCAACGCAAGCTCGGTCGAGAGCGCGATGAGCATGGTGGCAGGTACCGCTCGCAGCATGGGCGTTACGGTTGAAGACTGAGGAGGGTATCGACGATGACTGGAAAGAAGTATATTGAAAGCTCGAAGCTGATCGACAAGAGCAAGCTTTACGACGCATCCGAGGCTGTTGCACTCGTATGCCAGACCGCGAAGGCAAAGTTCGACGAGACCGTCGAGCTGCATGTCCGTCTCGGTGTTGACTCCCGTCACGCAGACCAGCAGGTCCGCGGCGCAATCGTTCTCCCCAACGGTACCGGTAAGACCGTCCGCACCCTCGTTTTTGCAAAGGGTGACAAGGCGACTGCCGCAACCGAGGCAGGTGCTGACTATGTCGGCGCTGAGGACATGGTTCAGAAGATCACGTCCGAGAACTGGTTCGACTTTGATGTTGTAATCGCAACGCCCGACATGATGGGCGTTATCGGTCGCCTCGGTAAGGTTCTCGGTCCTAAGGGACTCATGCCGAACCCGAAGGCAGGCACGGTTACGATGGATGTTGCCAAGGCTGTCAAGGAAGCTAAGGCAGGTAAGATCGAGTACCGTCTCGACAAGACCAACATTATCCACTGCCCGATCGGCAAGGCGTCCTTCGGCGCAGAGAAGATCGGCGAGAACTTTGACGCGATCATGACCGCGATCATCAAGGCAAAGCCGGCAGCAGCAAAGGGTCAGTACATCAAGAGCTGCGTAATCGCAACCACGATGGGCCCGGGTGTAAAGGTCAACTACGCAAAGCTTGGCTGAGCCACAGTTTGAATCTTTTGCACAGAACAAAAACCACGGAGAGACTTCTCCGTGGTTTTTTCTTGCCGCAAGCCAATCATAAAGCGGCATCGACTTGCGGCAAGTCTGTACAAAATCTTCCGCGTTGTGATCTCAGCCGTTTGCAAGGAGGGGATGATGCCCCTTATATCATACTTCCGAGGATGAATGCAGCAGCGGCGGAGACGATGATATAGATCAGCATGCCGACGTTGACAAAGGCGGCTGCGCCCTCGGTATCGGGCGGGAGCTGCTCGGCAGCCGGCTTGAAGAAGATCTTCTTACGGTATTTGACAAGCAGCACGCAGCCGCCGATGAGCAGACCGAGGCAAAGAAAGCCGTAGACAAAGAAGATGCCGATGCCGACCGGGTTGGCTTTAATGGCGGCAACCTGCGCCTCGATCGTTTCTGCTTCGAGGACGGACATGATGTCGCTGACGCGCAGGACTTCGGCGGAAATGATGCCGCCGAAGAAGTTGAAAATTGCGTGCATGAGCGCGGTGATTGTCATTTTGCCGGTGCGCAGGTAGACATAGCCGAAGACAAGACCGATGAAGAAGGCATAGAAAAACTGATAGATATTCGTGTGGTAGAAGGCGAACAGCAGCGCGGAGACCACCACGGCGAGCTTTTCACCGTAGCCGCGTGTGCGGTCGATGAGCAGCTTGCGGAAGAACCATTCCTCACAGACCGGCGCGAGGATCACGGTGATGAAGAATAACAGAAGCGTGTTGTTCTCCATCAGCGCATCTACGCCGTTTGTGATCTGCAAACCAAGCGCATCGGACGCAAGCGAACCGACGAGATTGCCGAGCAGCGCGCCGACGTAGCTGCACAGATAGAGTACCGGCAAAAAGGCGAGAAAATGCTGCACGCTGATCTTTCCCCTGTCGGGGGCTGCGGCAGGAAGGCGGCACAGGGGCAGGGCGGAAAGCGGAAAAGCGACGCCGTATACGCCGATATAGACAAGGAGCATTGTCAGCCATGCAGGGGTGTTGCCTTCGGGAAAGAAAAGCCCGATGCAGATGCCGACAAGCACGCTCACAAGCAGCTGACCGACAAGCAACAGGAGCGCGGAAAAGCCGAGGAGGGAAAAGGTGTGCCGCGCGGCTTTCAGTTTGTCGCTGGGTTTTTGCATTTCATTTTGCATGGTGTGCCTCCGAAACAGTTACTGCATTTATTTTAACACATCGGGGCGGGGAAGTCAAACCCCGGGACGGATTTCGGCGGATTTCTATGGGAAATGTCTATTGATTTTGTGTGCACTTTCCTGTATAATCTTCCCTGTAGGCGCGGCGCGATGCCGCGGCTCTGAAAGGAAACAGGACATGAAGGAACGTAAGGGCTTTTTCCAGCGCTATTTCATCGATGCGCTCGGCGCGATGGCGCAGGGGTTGTTTGCATCGCTGATCATCGGCACTATTTTCGGGCAGCTCGCGAAGATCCCGCACATGGGCTTTCTCACCAATTTCACCATGCACATCGGCGATGCCAAGTCGCCGGTCATCGGCTGCGCCATCGGCGTGGCGATTGCTTATGCGCTCGGCGCGCAGAAGCTGACGCTGTTCACCAGCGCCGTCACCGGCGCGCTCGGCTATGCGCTCGGCGGTCCGGTCGGCGCGTATATCGCCGCAGTCGTCGGCGCGGAGGTCGGCTCGCTCGTCGCGGGCAAGACCAAGCTCGACATCATTCTCACGCCTGCCACGGTCATTCTTTCGGGCGGCGCGGTCGGCATCCTCGTCGGTCCGTACATCAGCCGGTTTATGACCTTTCTCGGCAGCTATATCAACACGGCGACCGAGTATGCGCCGATCCCGATGGGTATTGTCATTGCGGTCATCGTCGGTCTGGCGCTCACCGCGCCGATCTCCTCGGCGGCGATCTGTATCTCTATCGGCATTGACGGCATCGCCGCAGGCGCTGCGGTGGTCGGCTGCTGCTGCCAGATGATCGGTTTTGCCGTGGCGGGCTATCGCGACACCAAGCTCGGCGGCGCGATCTCGGTCGGCGTCGGTACGTCGATGCTGCAGATCCCGAACATCATGAAGCACCCGCAGATCCTGATCGCGCCCACGCTCGCCTCGGCGATCCTCGGACCGATCTCCACGGCGGTGCTCGGCATGACCAACACCAAGGTCGGTGCGGGCATGGGCACGTCCGGCTTTGTCGGGCAGTTCGGCGCGTTTGAGGCGATGGGCTTCACGCCGAAATCCGTGATCGAGGTGCTCCTCATGCACTTCATTCTTCCGGCGCTGCTCACGCTGCTGTTCGACCTCATCCTGCGCAAAATGAAGTGGGTCAAGCCCGGCTACATGACGCTGTAACGGAGGTTCCTATGGAAAACACGACACTGTTTGATTTTATTGCGCACTGCCCGACGGCGTACCATACGGCGGCGACCGTGTGCGACGCGCTGACGGCGGCAGGGTACGCCCGGCTTGCCGAGTCCGACACATGGACGCTCGAGGCGGGCAAGGGCTATTTTGTCAGCCGCGGCGCGTCCTCGGTGATCGCGTTCCGCGCGCCGGCGGCTTTCAACGGCTTTGTGATCGCGGCGGCGCACGGCGACAGCCCCGCGCCGAAGATCAAGGAAAACGCCGACCTGAAGTCGGCGGACTACACCGAGCTTTCGGTCGAACCCTACGGCGGGATGATCTTCTCGACCTGGTTTGACCGCCCGCTTTCGGTGGCGGGGCGCGTGATCGTCCGCACGGATCGCGGCATTGCCACGCGGCTCTGCGACCTGCACGTGCCGGTGGCGGTGATTCCGAATGTGGCGATCCACATGAACCGCACGATGAACGAGGGCACAAAGCTGAACGCGGCGGTCGATCTGCTCCCGCTTTACGGTGACGCGGATGCCGAACCGCTGCGCGCGCGGGTCGCGGACGCGCTCGGCATCGCGGCGGAGGACATCCTGTCCGCAGACCTGTTTGTGTACAATCCGCAGGCGGGCGTGGAATGGAACGGTTATATTTCCGCGCCGCGGCTCGACGATCTGCAATGCGTCTATGCGGCGCTGCACGGTTTCCTCGATGCGGCGGAGGGCGCTGCGGCAAAGGTACTTGCGGTGTTTGACAACGAGGAGGTCGGCAGCCAGACGCGGCAGGGCGCGGCGTCCACCTTCCTCTATGATGTGCTGCGCCGCGTTTCGGCGGCGTTCGGCAAGGACTACGATGCGGCGGTGGCAGGCAGTCTGATGCTCTCCTGCGACAATGCGCACGCGATCCATCCGAACCATCCCGAGTATGCGGACAAAAACCACCATGTGCGCATGAACGGCGGCGTAGTGGTCAAGTACAATGCCAATCAGCGCTACACGACCGACGCATGGTCGGCGGCGCTCTTTCGCGTGATCTGTGCGCGCGCGGGCGTACCGGTGCAGCTGTATGCCAACCGCGCCGACATGCCCGGCGGTTCCACGCTCGGCAACATCGCCAACACGCAGGTTTCGCTGCCCACCGTGGACATCGGCGCGGCACAGCTGGCGATGCACTCCGCCTATGAGACGGCAGGCGCCGCCGACACGGCGTACCTCTACCGCGCGATCAAGCAGGCGTTTGAAACTTCGCTCACCGCAGTCTCGGACGGCGCGGCGGAGATTGAATAAGATAGAACGGGAAGCGGGGAAAACTTTCGTTCACGAAAGTTCCCCCCAAGCCCCCTTCAAAGGACTTTGAAATAAAAAGAATGGCGGTTGATCTTTGCATAGATCAACTGCCGTTCTTTTTTTATGAAGTTTTTTGGAGGGTCCCCTGACGCGCCACCAAACTTACTTAAACAACCTATATACGTCCTTGTAGGTGTAGAGCGAGCCGAGGATGATGAGCGGTTCGCCCTTTTCTTTGGCGGCGCGCACGCCTGCGGCAACCGCTGCGGCAACGGTGTCCCGCGGTTCGGCGGGGATGCCGTGCGCGCGGAAGACTTCGGCATATTCCGCCGCGGGGAGTGCGCGCGGATTGTCGGGTGTGAGTGTGACGGCGCAGTCGGCGATCTCTGTGAGGATGGAGACCATCTTTTCATATGCCTTGTCGCGCATCACACCGGAGACCAATACCACCTTGCCCGGGAAGATCGCCTTCACCGTGTCCACAGCGGCGCGCACGCCCTCCTCGTTGTGCCCGCCGTCGTAGATGACGATCGGGTCGCGCGCGAGCAGCTCAAACCGCGCCTGCCAGCGTGTTTCGGCAATGCCGCGCCGCACGGCATCTTCCGGGATGGCGATGCCGATGCCGCGCAGTACGTCCACCGTCTCACAGACCAGCGCAATGTTGCGCGGCTGGTACAGCCCGATGAGCGAGGTCGTGAGCGCCTTCCGTGTTTTGTAATCGAGGACGATGCCGTCCAGACTCTGCGACGCCACCCGGATGGCGGCGGGGTCGACGACCGTACGCGGCGCATGGCAGTCGGCTGCCTCGTCGGCGATCACGCGCTCCGCCTCGGGCGCGAGCGCCGCCGTTACGACCGGACAGCCTTCTTTGATGATGCCCGCCTTTTCCCATGCGATTTTCGCGAGCGTGTCGCCGAGCAGCTGCATGTGATCCATCGCGATGCCGGTGATGACCGAGCAGAGTGGCTTTGTGACGACGTTGGTCGAGTCAAACCGCCCGCCCAGCCCGACCTCGAGCACGACGATGTCGCATTTCTTGCGGCGGAAGATCTCAAAGCCGATCGCGGTGATCAGCTCAAACTCGGTCGGCTTGTCTTCCATCCGGTCGGCGTAGGCGCGCACGGTTTCGGTCGCGCTTGCCAGCATGTAGTCGGTCACGGGCTTACCGTCGATGGCAATGCGCTCATTGAAAGTGCGGACATAGGGGGAGGTGAAGCTGCCCACACGATAGCCTGCCGCATGCAGGACGGACGAGAGATACGCCACGGTCGAACCTTTGCCGTTCGTGCCCGCGACGTGGACGACGCGCAGATCCCGCTCCGGGTTGCCCATCGCATCGCAGAGCGCCTGAATGCGCGACAGTCCCGGTACGCTCCCGCGCCAGGAAACCGAATGAATGTAGTTTAGTGCCTCAGTATAAGTCATACTTTCTCCAAAAGCGCCGCGAGCGCTTTATTTTTCAGGATGAGCGACAGAATCACATATTCCGCCGTGCCGGTGAGGATGTAGGTCGGGATGCGCAGCGCAAGTCCGGGCAGCGGCGTTGCAAAATAGAGCCAAATGCCGAAGGATTTGACGATGAGCGAACCGACGAGATGCGCCGCGACGACCGACAGCCAAAGCCGCGGCTTTGCGGTGACGCCGCGCTTGCCGAACAGCCCCGCCATCACGCCGACAAGACCCGCGCCGAGCGTGATGATCGGGTTGACGGCATAGCCGCGGAGCAGGCAGCCGAGAAGATCTGCGCATACGCCGGTGATGCCGCCCGCAAGCGGACCGAACAGGTAGCCGGCAAGCAGGAGCGGCAGGTTTTCAAAGCTGATGCGCAGAAAGTCGTTGCCGACCGGGATCTGCGCCAGCTTCAGGATGGCGCTGAGTGCGGCGAGCAGGGCAAGCCGCACGAGCAGAAGGAGAGGAATGCGATGTTTTCTGGTGTCTGACATGGAAATACCTCCGTTATGAGCGTATCCCACGCATAACGGAGGTATTGCGGTCGTGTGGATGCAGGGCGACCATGCGCCCGCATGCAGGTATCCGAAAAAAGTCCGTACAGCGGGATGCGGAATACGCACCGCAGGGCAAAGACCCTTTCGTCCGCTCCGCAACTCCCCGTCGGGGCGGCACTGTACGCGCATATTCCTACTCTGTAAATAATCAGTTGAAAAACTCCGTTTTTCAACTGGCACAATGGCGCAGACTCGCGTCGTCCTCACCGGACGCGCCATTTAAGGAGTAAAAAAGTCGGCACAGCCGCCTTTTTTACGGATTTTGATCTGCACTTTGCCCAGCCAAAATTTTATTCTTCAACTGTCGACTCTATTATAGTCGCTTTGTTCGGCTTATGCAAGCGTTTTCTTGAGATTTTCCAGTTCTTCGAGATAGGATTTTGCCGATGCGTCGGACGGCATGCGGAAGTCGCTGCGCGGCGAGAGCGTCACCGAGCCGACCTTCGGACCGTCGGGCAGGCAGGTGCGCTTGAATTGCTGTGCGAAGAAGCGGCGCACAAACATGGACAGCCAGGAGAGGATCGTCGCAGCGTCGTATTCGCCCGCAAAGGCGTAGCACGCGAGACGGAAAATTTTTGCCGGGCGGCAGCCCATGCGCACCATGTGGTAGAGGAAGAAGTCATGCAGTTCGTAGGGGCCGACGATCTGCTCGGTCACCTGCGAGATCACGCCGTCCTTCGGCGGCAGCAGCTCGGGGCTGACCGGGGTTGCAAGAATGTCGAAGAGGGCATCCGCAAGCGCGGTTTTGCCCGCGTCGCGGTAGGTCTCGGCGCGGCGGCGCACGATGTGGCGCACCAGCGTCTTCGGCACCGAGGCGTTCACGCCGTACATCGACATGTGGTCGCCGTTGTAGGTGGCAAAGCCGAGCGCCAGCTCGGAGAGGTCGCCCGTGCCGACCACGATGCCGCCCTCTTTGTTGGCAAGATCCATCAGGATCTGCGTGCGCTCGCGCGCCTGGCAGTTTTCATAGGTCACGTCATGCGTCTCGGGGTCCTGCCCGATGTCGCGGAAGTGGATGTCCACCGCGTCCTTGATGTCGATGTCCGAGAAGGTCGTGCCAAGCGCGGCGGCAAGCGTCTCCGCATTGGATTTGGTGCGCTTCGTCGTGCCGAAGCAGGGCATCGTCACGGCGTGAATGTCGGACAGGGGTCGACCCGCAATTTCGCAGGCGCGCACGGCGACCAGCAGGGCAAGGCAGGAGTCAAGACCGCCGGAAAGCCCGATCACCAGCGTCTTTGCATACGCCGCCTCCATGCGGCGGGCAAGCCCGCGCGCCTGAATTTCGAGGATGCGGTCGCAGCGGTCGTTCTTCTCGCCGTCGTCCGACGGTACGAAGGGGTGCCTGTCCACAAAACGGGTCAGCGCCGTCTCGGCAAGCCCACCCGCGGAGAACGGGATGCGGACATAGCCGCCGCCTTCAAAGGCGGCGAAGGTGTTCATCTTCACGCGCTCCATCGAGAGCTTTTCGCAGTCAATTTCGCTTGCGGTAAAGCTGTCGGGCGCAAAGGGATGCGCCTCGGCGAGCAGACTGCCGTTTTCGGCGATGAGGTTGTGCGCCGAGAAGACAAGGTCGGTCGAGGATTCGCCCTCGCCCGCGTCGGCGTAGATATAGGCGCAGAGCGCGCGGGCGCTGCTCGTCGAGACCAGCATCCGGCGGTAAGCGTCCTTGCCGACCAGCTCATCCGAGGCGGAGAGGTTGGCGATGACGGTCGCGCCCGCTGCGGCATGGCGCAGCGACGGCGGCGCAGCCACCCACAGATCCTCGCAGATCTCGACCGCAAGCGTGAAGGCGGGGACTTCGTCCATGGTAAAAAGCTGCTTTGTGCCGAGCAGCACGTCAAAACCGCAGAGCGTCACCGGGACGTTTTCGGCAAGGGCAGGGGCAAAGTGGCGGCTTTCGTAAAATTCGCGGTAGTCGGGGATGTTGCTCTTCGGCACGAGTCCGAGCAATCTGCCGTCCGTGACAACGGCGGCGCAGTTGTAGAGCCGGTTGCCGTAGGCGACGGGCAGACCGACGAGCGTCAGCACATGGATGCCGCGCGAGGCTTCGATCACGCGGGCGAGCGCCGCCGTGGCGTCGGTGAGCAGTTTGGTCTGGAAGAACAGGTCGGCGCAGGTGTAGCCGGTGAGAAACAGCTCGGGCAGGACGAGCAGCTTTGCACCCGCCGCATCGGCGCGGTGCATCGCGTCGATCACGGTCTTTGCATTCTGCCTCGGCGCGCCGAGCGCCACGCGCGGACTGTACGCCGCGACCTTGACAAATCCGTCTTTCATAGTGGTTTCCTTTGTGTTGATATTCTGTAAAACATAGGGGCACAGTCTGTAGGGGCGACCATC
>ENA-UOJC01000325-UOJC01000325.1-human-gut-metagenome-genome-assembly--contig:-C104-NODE-325-length-86538-cov-11.669727_pt1 | contig 86538 bp, 115 predicted proteins | sample MGYA00242339_ERZ723886 | MGnify/ENA metagenome assembly ERZ723886 | reverse complement strand
TATCTTCGCTGTACAATGGTTCCACCATTTCATAGAGCCGGTTAAAATCTACTGCTTCATCTATTTTTCTCAGCAGATGGTCTTTCGGCACCAAGCTTTCTGTATCCACGATTTCTACGATTCCGCGATCCATTTTTCCGCGTTCCAGCATCTTTCATCACCCAGAACCATTTCATCATATAAACGCAAAAAAGCCCAGCCGTTGCTGGACTTTTTCGACAGACTGACAGCTGACGTGAAAATCACGTCAGCTGTTTTTTTAATTCAGCGCTTTATCTTGTCCGTAAGCTTGCGCACGGCGTTGGTGAAAGCACGAAGATCGCGGTTCGAGCGTCCCTCGCAGCTGCGCACGGCCTGCATGAGCGCCTCGGCGGCGCGCAGAAGCTCGGTAAACAGCGGATTGACCTTGCGCTCGGCAGAGGGAGCTTTCGGCGTTTTAACAATGGGCCTGCCCTGCGTCACGACTGTGAAGCGGCCGGCCGCAATGTCAAACTCGGTGCCGCTGTACGGCGCAAAGGCGCGGTAGCCGAGCTCGTTATTCAGGCAGGCTGTGAAGCTGTCGGCACTTTCGGGGTCGCCGTGATTGACGAAAACAAGCTCCGGCTTTTCGGAAAAGCCCTTGAGCCATGCGATCAGTCCTTGCTTGTCGGCGTGGCCGCTGACACCCGGAAGCGAAGCGATCTCGGACTCGACCTCGATCTCCTCGTTGAAGAGCTTTACTTCCTTTGCACCGTCGTGCAGTGCGCGGCCGAGCGTTCCGACCGCCTGATAGCCGACGAACAGGACAAGACACTCCGGACGCCACAGATTGTGCTTAAGATGGTGGCGTATGCGGCCGGCATCGCACATGCCGGATGCGGAGATTATGACCTTCGGAGTTTTATCCTCGTTTATGGCCTTGGATTCCTCCTGACTTACCGACAGACGGAGTCCGGGGAAGCACAGCGGATTTTCGCCCGAGCGGATAACGGCCTGCATCTCCTCGTCAATATAGCTCGAGTCGCACTGCAAAAACACGCTCGTTGCCTCGATGGCAAGGGGACTGTCAACGTAAACGGGAAAGTCGGAATGCCCCGTTACAAGGCCGCGATTTTTGATCTCGCGGATAAAATACAGCATTTCCTGCGTTCTGCCGACAGCAAACGAGGGGATCACGACATTGCCGCCGCGGTCGAGCGTGCGCTGGATGCATGCGGAAAGCTCGGCAATGTAATCGGGGCGCTCATCGGCGTGGTTGCGGTCACCGTAGGTGGACTCGATCACGAGGTAATCGGTTTTGTCGATGTGCTTCGGGTCGCAGAGTATCGGCTGATTGAGGTTGCCTATATCGCCGGAGAAGACGATCTTCTTTTCGCAGTCGCCCTCTTTGAGCCAGATCTCGATAGCTGCCGAACCGAGCAGATGCCCGACATCGGTGAAACGGATCGTGACCGATTCGTTGACCTGCACCTGGCTGCCGTATTCGCATGGGTGCAGCAGCTTCATAAGCCCTGCAACATCATCAAGATCGTAAAGCGGCTCGACGGCGGCTTCACCGCGGCGCATCGCCTTGCGCGATTTCCATTCGGCGTCGGCCATCTGTATGTGCGCGCAGTCGCGCAGCATTATGTCCAGCAGCGAGCATGTAGCGCCCGTGGCGTACACGGCGCCGCGGAAGCCGTTTTTATAAAGCAGCGGCAGCAGACCGGAGTGATCAACGTGCGCGTGCGTCACCAGTGCAAAGTCGAGCACCGATGCCGCGACCGGCAGCTCCTGATTTTCAAAAAGGTCCTTGCCCTGCTCCATACCGCAGTCGATAACACCTTTTTTGTCGCCGACTTCGAGAAGAGTGCAGCTGCCGGTGACCTCATGGGCAGCGCCTAAAAATGTTACCTTCATGCTTCTGACCTCACAGCTCCGGAGTCCAGCCGTCGGCAAAGCCTGCGTCGGCCTTGGGCTTTGTAAGCTCAACATAGTAGCCTGCGTAGGTCAGATCCATGTACGGCAGCACGAAGAACTGCACCAGAACGCCGAAGCCGATAACGCCGATGATCTGTGCAATGATCGACGGTCCGATTGCGCCGGCAAGCCATTCGCTGACTGAGTCGGCAATGCCGATAAGCAGCGTCCAGCCGATGAAGCTAAGATCCATCCAGAACAGCTCACCCTTGTGGCCGACCATAAGGCGCTTGCTTTCGCTTATGCACTGCAAAGCGCTCATCTCCGGGTGCTCAAGCAGCAGATACAGTGCCATGCGATAGCGGTACACGGCGATTATACCGGGGATAATGAACAGCAGCGACCAGAGGAAAACGAATATACCCTCGAGGATGTACAGCCAGATGACACGGAAGAACATGCCGAACGCATCGAAAAGGTTCCAGTAGCTTGTTTGCATTCCACGCACCGTGCGCAGGCAGTAGATCGTGAAGCCGGCGCCGATCACAAGCGACACTATGCCTACGGCGAGATTAAGAAGAGCTGCGCCCGGAGTCGGAAGGGCCTGCTCGATCGCATAGGCAAACTGATCCGGATCAAAGCTGTCGTATGCGCCTGTGCCAAAGCCGACGTCATAGCCGATACCAAACTGCTCATAAACCGACTGAAGCTCAAACGACGAGCCGCCGACAAGCTTATACGATAGGAAGCCGAGCACCGAGATGATGAGAAGATATATGATCGCGGTAACAACGGGCTTGGGTTGGGCGGTGCGAATGAGGTTTTTCGACTGCGCCTTCAATTGCTTTCTGTCCATATGTCAGACCTCCTGATAGTTATGCTGCAATTATATCATCATATGCCGCAAAATAACATAGCCATGTCAAAAAAATATTAAACTACGACAGCTTCTCCGGTTCAAAGCAGCTTCCGTTGAAGTACCACAGCTCATCAAAGCCGCAGCTGCGAGCTATCTGCTCGCACAGGTCAAAGGCGCAGCATATGCTGCTTGCCGAGTGCGAATCCGAGCTTATCACGATGCGTCCGCCTATATCGTGAAGGTGGCGCAGAAGCTCCGGCGAGGGATAGGGTGTCGTTCTGTAGCCACGGCTTATAGCGCCCGTGTTCATCTCGAATATTTTCCCGGCGGCATTGAGCGTCTCCATCGCGGCAAAGGCTGCGTCGCGGTACCATGAGCTTTGCGTGTCGTACAGTGCGCCCTGCTCGTTGTACTTCGTCAAAAGGTCGAAGTGCCCGACGATGTCCACCTCGGGTATCTGCGCCATAGATGCGTAGTTTGCAAAAAACACATCAGCGGCCTTCTCGGCCCCGCCGAAGTGCTCGATGAGCGCAATTGCCCGCTCGCGCGTGGAGTCAACATAGAAGCCGTCGAGCACATGTCCCGAGCCGATGATATATTCGTAGCCGTCGAAATTTTTCTCGGCCGCGGCATCGTATTCAAGGCCGGTGTACAGCGTGATCTTTCCGGCATATTTTTCTTTCAGGCGCTGCATTTCGAGCTTGAAGGCGGCCTCTTTTTCCTTCGGCGTGCACCAGTCTTCGCCGTCCATCGGAGCGTGCGCGCTTATGCCCAGCGAGCTTAGCCCGTGCTCCATTGCCGCGCAGACCATCTCCTCGGGCGTGCTCGCCCCGTCGTCAAACGTCGTGTGGCAATGCAGATTTTGTTTTACCATAGCTTTTCTCCTGTGTGTCGATTTATCAGGCCTATGTTAGCATATCGCCGCCCGACAGGCAAGAAAAAGTCCGCCGCGATCGCTCGCAGCGGACGGATCATTGAATGGCGGATAATATAGAACAAAACTCCGTCCTCAAACGAGAACGGAGTCTTGGCTTTGGTGGACCCGAAGGGATTCGAACCCTCGACCTCTCGGATGCGAACCGAACGCGCTCCCAGCTGCGCTACGGGCCCATACCTTGCTCGGCTTTAGTATTATAACACACTTTTCAAAAAAGTAAAGAAAATATTTGTTGATTATATTGCTGATCTGAGTTATAATATTTTCGCGGCTTTTGACAAGGCTGCACTAGTTGGGGAGCCAGCGGTGCCCTGTAACCTGCAATCCGCTACAGCAGGAATGAATTCCCAACATAGGATCTGTCATGTGTCGTCTGACACCGGTAAGCAGCGTTGACGAGCCGGTCTCGCGCAACGGAAACCCGTGAACCATGTCAGGCGGGGAACCGAGCAGCATTAAGCGGTGCTTTTCGTGTGCCGTGAGGGTGCCGGTTCTGAGCCGGCTGCCGGCGTAACGGGCATATGTCAGTTTTCGAAGTTGGGTGTGCAGTCTTGTCAAGGGCCGCATTTTATTTATTAGGGATCATTATTTATGTATCAGGCTTTATATCGAAAGTGGCGGCCTAAGACCTTTGACGAGGTCGTCGGGCAAAAGCACATAACGGAAACGCTTAAAAATCAGATATCGACAGGCCGCACCTCGCACGCGTATCTGTTCATCGGAACGCGCGGCACGGGCAAGACCACCTGCGCGAAGATACTTGCCAAGGCGCTCAACTGCGAGCACCCCGTGGACGGCAATCCCTGCGGCAAGTGCCCCGCCTGCCTCGGCATCGAGGACGGCAGCATCATGGACGTCGTCGAGATCGACGCTGCGTCCAATAACGGCGTGGACAATGTCCGCCAGCTGCGCGAGGAGGCCGTGTTCTCTCCTGTCTCGGTCAAAAAGCGTGTGTATATCATCGACGAGGTGCACATGCTGTCAACGGCAGCGTTCAACGCGCTGCTGAAAATTCTTGAAGAGCCGCCGGAGCACCTTGTGTTCATCCTCGCAACGACGGAGCTTAACAAAGTTCCGGCGACGATACTTTCGCGCTGCCAGCGGCACAGCTTCAAGCGCCTTGACGCGCAGCTTATCGCCGACCATCTCGAGCATGTTGCGCAGTGTGAAAACCTCCGGCTCGAGCGCAGCGCCGCCGAGCTTATCGCCGGACTTGCCGAGGGCGGTATGCGTGACGCGCTGTCGCTGCTCGACCAGTGCTCGGGTGAGAGCGATATCGACACCGACGCCGTGTACTCGGCGATGGGGCTTACGGGAAACCGCCGCACGGCGCAGCTGCTTGACTACGCGGTGAAGAAAAATACCGATGAGGCGCTCAAGCTCTTTGACAGCCTCTGGCGCGACGGAAAGGATCCGGCGACGCTGCTGTATGAGCTGAATACGCTCCTGCGCGACTGCCTCATGCTGGCGGTTGCACCGAAAGCAGGCGCAGATCTTATATCGGGCCGCTTCAGCCGTGATATTTTGGGTGTTTTCTGCAAAAAGCTCACGAAAGCCGAGCTTATTAACCGGATAAACATTGTTTCGGACTCTCTTTTGAAGATACGCGATTCTAAAAGCGCAAAGCTCACTGCGGAGTTGTGTATAATATCACTGTGCGAGCCGCGCCTGACGGAAGGCGTTGACGAGCTTCGTGCGCGCATATCGCGCATCGAGGAGGACCTGAAGCACGCGCCGGCGAGAACAGCCGTGCCGGCAGCCGAGGATGACGATGATGAGGAAGAGTTTCATTCGACTCTTGACGAGCCGCCGTTTGACCTCGATGAGCCGACTGCGCCGCAGCCGCGATACGAAGACGATCCGGCAGACGAGCTTGACCCGGCCGACTTTGCCGAGTATCAGCCCGAGGATGACCTTTTGGATAAAAAGTCGCCCGTCGAGCTGAATCCCGATGCTCCGGCAAGCGCGGCAAATGCGCCGCAGAATAACGAGGCACTGTGGGCGGCGATAGTCGAAAATGCCGAGGAGTCGCTTCCGCGCGGAGTGATCCCGATACTGACCAACCCCGTGCAGACTCGATGCACCGTGAGCTACGATACGCTCTCGCTCGAGGTGGTGCCCGGATTTTTCTACAACGCAGTGAATAATCAGGCGGTTCTCATGCGCCTGCGCGAGGCGGCAAACGCTGTCACTGGGCGCAGCCTTAAAATAACGATCTCGGAGCTTCTCGAGGATAACGATAAGCCAAAAAGGGACATCGAGGAGCTTCGGAAGTTCAAAGAAACACGTTTCGTATAATATTTTAGGAGGAATTTTAATATGGCAAAAGGCGGATTCCGCGGCGGTATGGGCGGCGGCAATATGATGAAGCAGGCTCAGAAAATGCAGGAAGAGTTCATGAAGATGCAGCAGGAGCTTGAGAGCAAGGAGTTCACGTCCACGGTCGGCGGCGGCGCAGTCAAGGCGACCATGATCGGCACACGCGCGCTCAAGAGCATTGAGATCGATCCCTCGGCCGTCGATCCCGACGATGTCGAGATGCTTCAGGATATGATCGTTGCCGCGGTCAACGAAGCGATCACGCAGAGCGAGAACGCGACCAACGAGGCAATGAGCAAGCTCACCCCCATGGGCTTTCCGTTCTGAAAAATGAAAACCTCGCGCCATCAAATTTGAAGGCGCGAGAGTTTTTTGCGCAGATGCGAAGAAACGCATAAGAAAAAGGCTCGAAAGCATCAGCTTCGAGCCTTTTTGGTCCGAGTGGAGGGACTTGAACCCCCGGCATCCTGCTCCCAAACTTTCCGGAAAGATTTTTTCCGGTGATTTATTGTGCTTTTTAGCCCTTTCTGATCGCTTTCCGTTACTCTTTAGACATCTTTGAACCTGCGTTTCACAGGTGTTCCGGCGCTGTCTGTGGTCATTTATGTGGTCAAAAACGCTTCTCGCCCCAAAACCGGCGATTTCTCACCGGCCCAGGACGGGAAGCGTTTTCTTTTCAGTCTTCTGCAAACAGCTCGTCCACGTCAATCCTGTTCCAACGCTCAGGGTCGAATGGGTCTGGGAAGTCTGTTTGCATATACTCCTTCTTCCACTTCAGCTTCTCAATAAACGGTTCAATATCGTAGCCGGAGTATTTCCGGGCACCACGGAGAATAGTAATGATCTCATTGCCCCACACCCGCTCGTTCCAGCCTTGGTACTTCTCGTAAACGCTGAGCTCCGGGTCGGTCACCTCTGTGATGCTGCCGCCGTATGAGATAAGCAGACAATCATCTTTCAGATAGTGATTGCTGAACCGGCTGGGAATGTACAACATGTCGGTAATGCCCTTGGTGGACATATAGCCGAAACGCTTGTAGTAGCGGCCATACAGGTACCACTCCGGCAAATCTTCGGGTCTGATTTTTGTGCGGTAATGCCCGGAAAACAGAGTGCCGTCCTCGTTGGTAATATAGCGGATATGCCTGCCTATGCGCTTATAGTCCCCAGGGGTATAAAGCGTGTTTTTGAATCTGTTTGACATTTGGACCTCACCTCATTTGTAACGATCATTCTTAGAGTTGCTGTATTGTAGCTCTGTGTGCAGGTTTATGCAAGTCCTTTCTGAACGGTATGAAGCTCAAAGTTTGCGGCGCTATAAACAAGGAAATAGGGCGTCTTCTCATTCCTGTCGTGATGGAGCAGGCACTCCCTCTTCTTCGGACTGAAAATCGTGCGAATTTATCATTTTCTTGCTTTTTCTGACCGAATGTGCTATTATAGTAAACAACGCTGTCAGTGTTGTAATAGGCCTCGGCAGTATGGCTATATAGACCAAATGCTCTGCCAGGCGGCAGAGCATTTTTCGTATATCAGTATGGAGGAGATATTATATGGCGGTCAGTTATAAAAAGCTCTGGAAGCTGCTCATCGACAAAGATATGAAGAAAAAGGACCTGTGTGAAAAAGCTGGAATCAGCCCGGCATCCGTCACCAAAATGGGCCGCAACGGCCATGTCACCACGGAGATTCTCTTGAAGATCTGTACCGCGCTTGATTGTGGCGTTGAGGATATCATGGAGATTGTAGCAGACGATCAGTAATATTGCGGTTTACGGCTTTTCCAATTTTGGACACGCAACTGTGGGCAATCAAATCAATCAATTAAACGCAATATAAATTTTCAATAGGTCGGTGGATAATATGTTTGCACAGGATATTCAGAACAATAAGGTTAAAGGAAACGGATACAACTTTATAGATCTGTTTGCCGGTGCAGGTGGCCTTTCTGAAGGCTTCTTCCAGGCCGGCTTCAATCCGATTGCACATGTGGAAATGAACCCTTATGCCGCCCAAACTCTTGAAACCCGAAGTTGTTATTATTATCTGAAAAAAGTCAACAATCTGGACCTCTACTATGATTACCTGCGTGGAAATATTTCCAGAAAAGATTTTATACGCCAGATTCCCAAAGAAGTATTGAAAACTGTGATATGCGAAACTATGTCCAAGCAATCATTGCCTAGTATTTTTGAAAAAATTGATACCATCTTGAGAGAAGATAGTATCAGCCAAGTTGATGTGATCGTTGGTGGCCCTCCTTGTCAAGCATATTCTTTAGTTGGACGTGCCCAGAGTAGCCATATGGAAATCCCAATGGAACAGGATCCAAGAAACAGTCTTTATTTGCTTTACGCGGACTTCCTCAAAAGATATAATCCCAAAATGTTTGTTTTTGAAAACGTTATGGGAATCAAGTCTGCAAACGGTGGTGCTACGTGGAGAAATATTCAAAGCTATTTTAAACGCATTGGATATGTGATCGATTGCAAGGAGCAGAACTCCAGTGATTTTGGTGTGTTGCAGACTCGTAAAAGAATGATCATCGTTGGCTGGAGGAAAGGCAGTGAGTGCTTGGGATATCCTATATTTGATAAAGTTATCCCGGACACAACAGTAAATGAACTGTTACAGGATTTGCCTATGCTTACTCCTGGCAAATCGAAATCTAATTACGGCAGAACAAGGCGTTCCGCATATGTCATAGATAATGGAATTCGCACAGACAAAGACGTTCTGACTCTCCACCAATGCAGGCCAAACACCCGTCGCGATATAAAAATCTACAAACGTGCAATTCAGCTCTGGAATGACGGACATCAGCGGCTAAATTATAATGACCTCCCTGAGGCGCTGAAAACACATAAAAATCGCAAGTCATTTACTGATCGGTTTAAAGTAGTGGAGGGCGACCAGCAGTGTTGCCATACAATTCTGGCACATCTTTCGAAAGATGGACACTACTTTATTCATCCGGACATAAGGCAACATCGTTCCATAACAGTGAGGGAGGCAGCCAGAATACAGTCCTTCCCCGATAGTTACTTTTTTGAAGGTCCGAGAACCGCACAATTTGTGCAGGTGGGAAACGCAGTCCCTCCCATGATGGCAAAAGAAATCGCCCGTGGAATCGCCCAAAAGCTTAAGGAGGAGGCACAGATCAAAAATGACCAACTTACTTCTGGAGCAATATGCCCGGTACAAAAAAACGGCACTTGAAAGATCGCCATATAGTTGTTTGCTCAATGCGGATATTCAATTGAATCCGCATCAGATCAATGCGTTCTGTGCAGCTCTGCAGGCGTTGAAAACTGGAGGAATTATTCTTGCCGATGAAGTCGGTCTTGGTAAAACAATCGAAGCTGGTCTTGTGCTCAAATATGTAATTCAATCGGGTGCCAAGCGCGTTCTTATTGCGCTTCCAGCTACCTTGAGAAAGCAATGGGAAGTAGAACTGGACGAAAAGTTGGGGATTCGTGCAACTATTCTGGATCGTTTCTTGGTTGAAAAGGACTATCACGCGACAAAGTCTATGCTTTGTGATAACCCTGATCCTCAAATTGTTTTGGTCTCATATGATTATTCCTCCAAATTAATGCGCCGTTTCCCTACTGTGAAGTGGGATCTCATCATTATCGATGAGGCACATAACCTTCGCAATGTGTTTCATGGAACCAAACGTGCCAAGAACCTATTCGACCTGTCAAAAGGCATTCCTAAAGTTTTGCTGACAGCAACTCCGTTGCAGAATTCATTGACCGATCTTCATGGTCTGGTTTCGTTTATTGATCCTCGTATTTTTGGAAGCGAAAAAGTATTCTCCAAACGTTATGTAGAAGGTCAGGATTATTCCGATCTGAAGTCTGAGCTGGCTCCGGTATTATATCGGACACTTCGTAAGGATGTCAGTAAATATATGAACTTCAGAAAAAGAGAATGCCGAACCGTAGATTTCAAACTGTCTCAGGATGAAGTCACCCTGTATATGCAGGTAAACGCATTCCTCAAAAAGGATGTCCTGTATTCCATACCAACCGCAAATCGCGGATTGGTTACGCTTGTTATCAGAAAGCTCTTGGCTTCGTCCAGTTTTGCCCTGATAGAAACATTTGAGGTTCTTCGCTCCAGACTCGAGAAACTGTACGAGGGAACCAAGTCTGCCGATGCCCAAGAGGGCTTTGACCTGTTTTGGGAATATGTTGAAGATGAAATCAGCGATGATGATTTTGATGCTTCCGACGATGAAGATACGGCTTATCAGAAACAGCTGATTCAGAATGAAATTGACGAGGTCAGTTCGATTATAGAAACTGCAGGTTGCATCAAACAAAATGCGAAAATAGCTGCACTTAAAACTGCTCTGCATACGGCTTTTGAGTACCAAGAAAAAGGCGGTATTCCTCAAAAGGTGGTTGTGTTTACGGAGTCTAAGCGCACCCAAAAGTACATTGCCCAGGAATTAAGAAAAAATGGTTATGCCGAAGAAGATATTCTTTTGTTCAACGGTGATTTTGATGATGCCATGACAAAGGAAATCTATCGTGCATGGCAAGTAAAAAACTTTGGAAAGACCAATTATGGCCGTAGTGTTGAATATAAGCACGCCATTGTTGATTATTTTAAGCATCACGCCAAGATTCTTGTTGTAACTGACACAGGTTCTGAGGGTTTGAACCTGCAGTTCTGTAATACCGTCATAAACTACGATTTGCCTTGGAACCCCCAAAAGATTGAACAGCGGATTGGCCGTTGTCATCGTTATGGTCAGGAACATGATGTCGTTGCCATAAATCTTTTGAACACCGAAAACGAAGCTGATCGTCGTGTTTATGATATTTTGGCTCGTAAGTTCGAGCTGTTCGATGGTGTGTTTGGTGCATCAGATAAGGCTCTTGGAACGCTCGAGTCAGGTATTAGTTTTGAAAAGATGGTTCTGGAGATATACCAGAGTTGAAAAAGAAATACCACTATGATCGTGAGCGTCCGTTGAAGCGCCGAACCGAAATTACATCCCGTATGTCATCGTATGAGATACCGAACAAACTCAAGCAGCTTGAAACTCCATATCAGTCTGAAGATTGCTTGGATACAGCGGTTGCAACAAACATGATTGCAGTTGGTATGGATGTGGATCGTCTTGGTTTGATGGTGGTTACCGGACAGCCTAAGCAAAACTCCGAATATATCCAGGCCACAAGCCGAATCGGCCGAAGCTTCCCGGGCTTAGTTGTTACTATGTATAATCCCTATCGTCCAAGGGACTTGTCTCACTATGAGAATTTTACCGGATATCACTCGCAATTGTATCGCTTTGTTGAAGGCACAACTGCTACCCCATTCTCCGCTCGGGCTCGAGACAGAGTCCTTCATGCAGTAATTATCTCTGCCATTCGGCTTAAATATCCAGACATGGCTAACAATGCAGGCGCCGGTCTTATTGCATCGCTCACTGATGCTCAAATTAATGAAATTAAAGCTATTATTCTTGAACGCCTCAATATCATTAAGCCTGCCGTGCGGATGGAGGCCGAAGCTGAGATCGACCAGTTTATTGACTGGTGGAAGCTCTTGGCGGCCCAAAACAAACCTCTTCGATACTATGTTTATAAGACGGATCGATATAATCGCCTGATGAACTATTATGGTGAGAAGTGTATCGAAACAGAAAAGGCAACTTTAAGTTCTATGCGTGAAGTAGAAAGTGCTTCCAATATGTATTATTATTTGGAGGATTAATATGGCGCAATATAATAACAAATTAGGCGAACTTCGTCCGAATCAAATCATTACAACATTTGGTCCGGGGGCCATTATTGATGCTGTAAAAGACTCCGTTACGATGTTGGATACAAATTATTGGACTGAAAAGGGCAAGAAAATAATCGATGGTCGTCTGGCATCCTATTTGGGGGTAGACTGCTTCTATATGCCTCGATCCTCTCATTTTGGAGATGTTCCTGTCACAACATTCCCGTATTTCCATGTCTGTTCAAACACCAGATGCGGAAGGTTATTTGATGCCCGGACAAATTTTGATCTTGAGCGATATCTTCGTTTTGGAATTACCTGTCCTGTTTGCCATAAGCCTGCATATCCTTCAAGATTTATTACTATTTGTGAAGATGGACATATGAGCGATTTTCCATGGCACTGGTGGGTTCACAAGGGGAATACCACATGCAATGGCACACTAAAAATGTTCTCAATTGGTAATACGTCTACTTTGGCTGACATGTGGGTTGAATGCTCGTGCGGAGCAAAACGCAGCATGAGTGGAGCAACACAGAAAGATAATTTCGAAGGATTAAGCTGCCCAGGCCATCATCCATTCCGCCCTCATGCCAAACGTGACAAGTGTAAAAAAGGACTCATTCCTTCGCAGAGAGGCGCATCAAATGTGTATTTCTCTGTTACAAGGAGTGCGATTTCGATCCCACCATGGATTAATCCCCTTTACAATCTCATAGATGAACACTTGCGTGTCATTGAGGAATTTAAGGATTTATTGGGAGATGAAGGAGTTACCAAGATCTACGAAAAATACTTTTCTGGCTATCCGAGAGAAGAATTTGATGCAGCATTGACCAGACGCTTAAACAATATACAGGAATTTACCGAGATTAAGCGAATGGAGTATGACGCTATTACTCACCACAATGATCCGGTCTATGCATCAAACAAGAAACATTTTAAGGCCGAAGAAGAATCTCTCCCTGAATATCTCAAAAAGTATTTCAGCCGCATGATTAGGATTACTCGACTCCGTGAAGTTAAGGTGTTGCTCGGTTTTACGAGGGTAGATGCTCCTGATCCGGATGCAGATGAACAGGCCAATATTGTATACCTCCATAAAGGAAAGAATGAACGTTGGCTTCCTGCTGTAGAGATCAATGGAGAAGGGATTTTCATTGAATTTAATCAAACAACCATCAAAGAATGGCTAAATCTGACGGAAGTTAGAGCGTTCTCTCAGCGTTACGCAGAAAGCTACAAGGAATTCTGTGCTTCGCGTGAGTGGAATGTAACCGTATTGAGAAACGCTGTTTATGTCCTTCTCCATACGTTTTCTCACTTGCTTATTAAGCAGATGTCAATGTCATCGGGATACTCTTCCTCTGCAATCAGGGAACGTATTTATTTCGGCGACAATATGGCCGGTATTCTTTTGTACACAGGTAGTCCAGATCCGGCGTATTGATTAAGTTTTTTGCAAATGGGCTTGAAGGACAAGCTGAATTTGAGAAATTGCTAAAATACCGGGGGCGCTTCCTGAGAATCTATAATTACCAAAAGCCCGAAGACCCAATGTCTTCTCTACATGCAAAGGTAATATGCGTTGATCAATCCAAAACTTTAATCACTTCAGCCAACCTCTCATACCATGGTCAAGAAGGAAATATAGAAATGGGGACCTACATCGAATCCGCTACTATTGCACGTCAAGTAGACGAGGTATTCACAAAGCTTCTGTTCTCAAAAGTGTTCTTAGAGTATATGTGAATAAGCATAGATGCTGGTGAGGTGCAATATGCCGATTGAAATCGTAAGAAATGATATAACAAAAATGGCGGTAGATGCCATCGCCAACGCTGCCAAGGAATCCCTCTTGGGTGGTGGCGGCGTGGATGGATGCATCCATCGTGCGGCGGGGCCGGAGTTGTTGACTGAGTGCCGTACATTGGGCGGCTGCAGAACCGGCGATGCCAAAATCACGAAGGCGTACCGACTGCCCTGCAAGTATGTGATACATACGGTCGGTCCGGTGTGGAACGGCGGTAAGTTCGGTGAGCGGGAACAGCTCGTTTCCTGCTATCGGACGAGCCTTGCGCTGGCGAAGGCGCACAAGTGCGAAACGGTGGCTTTTCCGCTGATTTCCTCCGGTATCTTCGGCTATCCCAAAGACCAGGCACTGCGCGTGGCGGTGGACACCATCGGTGAGTTCCTCATGGAAAACGACATGACGGTCTACATCGTTATCTTCGACCGCGCCGCCTATCAAATCAGCGGCAAGCTGTTTGCGGATATTGCCGAGTACATCGATGACCACTATGTGGACGAGCATACCGACTCCCGCAGCGAGCGCCTGCGCAGATTAAATCGGCTGGAAAGCAAGACTATGGTCTGCGAGGATGCGGCTCCCGATTTTATGGCCGTACCATGCGCACCAATGGCCATGAGCGTTGTAGGCGGCAGCTTGGATAATATGCTCGATGAGCTGGATGCAAGCTTCTCCGAAACACTGCTGAAGCTCATTGACCGCACTGGCAAAAAGGATTCTGAGATTTACAAAAAGGCCAATGTGGATCGCAAGCTGTTCTCTAAGATCCGCAACAACCCTGACTATAAGCCGTCCAAGACAACAGCAATTGCCTTTGCTATCGCGCTGGAGCTGGATTTGGAGGAAACGAAGGACTTCATCTCCCGTGCCGGTTTTGCGTTGAGCCACAGCAGTAAATTCGATGTCATCATCGAGTATTTCATCAAGCAGAAAAACTACGATGTTTTCGCTATCAATGAGGCACTGTTTGCCTTTGACCAGAGTTTGTTGGGAGCGTGAATGAATGTATCAGAAAAGCTATGATAAAACGATTGAACGAATACAGTCTGCGGTGGACTTGGCCAAGGACTGTAGCAACATGAAACGCTGTGAAGAAAACCTGCGGCACTATAATCGCGAAAGATCGTGGGCATGTTTACAGGATATGCTTCGTGAATACGCAGTTCAGATTGACACATTTGGTTTCTGGGTAGATGGAGTTAGATTGATAAAAGGAGTCACATTAGAAAGCCTCAGCGATCAGGTGGTACAGACCCAGTTAAAATATATCAGCCAACATATTCCCGCATATGTACTACTCAAGGAAGGCGAAAAGGAACTGGCAAAAAGAATGTGCGAGTGGCTTGATAGCCGTACCAACAACTGAAAATGTCGCCCATTATGCGACCAAACCCTCCTTTGTCTGTGCGATAATCAAAGCACAAAACAAAGGAGGGTTTTCATTATGACAACAGAATTGGTTTTTATTTTGGATCGCAGCGGCTCCATGAGCGGTCTGGAGCGCGACACCATCGGCGGTTTCAACTCCATGATCGACAAGCAGAAGAAAGAAGATGACGAGGCCGTAGTGTCCACCGCACTCTTCGACAACGAGAGTGTGGTCATCCATGACCGCCTACCGCTGGACAAAGTTCCCCGTATGACAGAGAAGGAGTACTTCACCCGTGGCTGTACCGCCCTGCTGGATGCGGTAGGCGGTGCAATTCATCACATCGGCAATATCCACAAGTGCTCACGCAAGGAAGATGTACCGGAAAAGACATTGTTTATCATCACCACCGACGGCTACGAGAACGCCAGTAAGCGCTACGACTACGAAACGGTGCGCAAGATGATCGAGCGGCAGAAGGAAAAATACGGCTGGGAGTTTCTGTTCCTGGGTGCCAACATTGATGCCGCAGCAGAAGCTAAGCGATTCGGCATCAGTGCCGACCGCGCGGTAAATTATAAATGTGATGAAGAAGGCACTGCGCTGAACTATGAAGTTATCAGCGAAGCGGTATGCTCCGTCCGTGCCTGCAAACCCCTCAGCGCCGACTGGAAAAAGCGGATAGACGAGGACGTAAAGAAGCGCGGAAAATGAACGAAGCGTAGAATTGCCCGAGTGGTCAAACCCACTGGATTTCGAGTCCAGTGTCAAAATCCATCCGGTTATCCCGTAGAACTGTAAATCGCCATATAGCAATGTATCTTTCTTGTAGGTGTACTCCACGGTGAACTCCTCCGTCAGCCGCGCCACCTCTCCCTCGGTCAGAGGACGGCAGGCATCCAGCTCGGCTTTCTTCCGGTCTATCATATCCAACAGGCTCTCGGCAGACTTGAATCGTCCGTCGGTAGGCTTCACGGCATCCTTGGGAATCTTCCACCCGCGGCCTTCCTGAAACGCACCGGGGATCTTTCCTTCGGCGCAAAGGATGCGAACGCGGCGGTCAGACAGTCCCCATTTTTCTGCGGCCTGCTTCACAGTCATAAACATGAGCATCACTCCAATCTGAAGAAAGTATACCACCTCTGCGGAACAATATCAACAGTATCGGAATAATATTGCTTGAATTATCGGAATAATGCGTTCGGTGACCGTCTTGACTAATACATAGTCAGAACGGTCGTTTTTGTTTGCTCAACAGATGCGCCGCGATAAACAAGGAAAAGAAATCTCTATCTATGCCTACCTGCTCCGCTGCGAGGATCGCGATACCTACCAGTGCCATCCCAGCTACCGCTCCATCGGCAAGGCGGTGAAGATGTGCGAGAACACGGTGCGCAAGTACGTACTCAGTCTGGAGGAGAAGGGTCTCATCCGCACCGAGCCGACCACCATCACCACAAAGGATGGCCGCGTCCGAAACGGCAGTCTGCGCTACACCATCCGTCCCATTCAAGAAGCGCTGGAAATCTTCTATCAGTGGCAGCTCGCACAGGTCGAGGAGGACGCGGAGAAAGCGCGCTTGGAAAAGCGGCTGGCGAAGTTGAACGAACAAAAATCAAACACGGAAGAGGGAGTGAGTGCATGATCCTATCGATTGCAACTCCAATGCCATCGAGGGCAACACCCTGACGCTCCGTGAGACCGATATGGTGCTGCGGGGACTGACCATCGACCAGAAGCCGCTGAAAGACCACATGGAGGCCGTAGGGCACAAGGAGGCTTTCGACTATGTTCGTGAGCTGGTCCAGGAGAAGGCACCCATGTCTGAGCGCATCATTCAGCAGATACATTTTCTGGTCCTGGCGGATAAGAAGGACGACCGGGGCGTGTACCGCCGGGTGCCTGTCCGTATCATGGGTGCACAGCACGAGCCAGTGCAGCCCTATCTGATTCAGCCCCGCATGGAGCAGCTCATGGCCAGCTATGCAGAGAGCACCGAGCACATCGTTACCAAGCTGGCCCGGTTTCATATCGAGTTTGAGGGCATCCATCCCTTCATCGACGGCAACGGACGCACCGGGCGCCTGCTGGTCAATCTGGAACTGATGAAGGCCGGGTTCCCGCCCATCGACATCAAGTTCACAGACCGTCTGGCCTACTACAACGCCTTTGATGCATACCATGTGAAGCACGACTTGTCCGCCATGGAGAAGCTGTTCGCCGGATATATCAACGAGCGGTTGGATCTGTATCTGTCCATGCTGCAGGAAAAATAATGCAATTTTGAAGAGCGGTCGGTTTTTAGCCGACCGCTCTTTGTTGGTGTATATCTGAGTTCATCCCATGATGCCGATTTTGTTGCCGTTCTCGTACATATCCGCGGCGAATTCGACACGGTTAGGGCCTTGGTTTTCTATCCATCCGAAGCCCTCCACATAGACCATATCGCCCGACTGCATGGGTTGGGCTGCGGGTGGTTCGGGAGTCGGCTCGGGTGCAGGTTCAGGTACTACTTCCGAGGTCATTTCCGGTTCTGGTATCGGTTGCTCTTGGGGAGCTGTAGACGTTTCGATGGGCGTAGGCTCCGGTTCAGCAGGGATTTCCGTGGATGCTTCTGGCGGTATGTCTTCTTTTTCTTTCTCTGCCGGTGGTGTGGTTTGGACTTCCGTTTTGAGTTCCGCAACAGTCGTTTCTGCGGCGCACACGGCGGGTGTTTGGGTCTGGACGGGTGTTTCCTCGACTGCTCTGCTTTGTGGCCACACGGCGGCACACAGGGCGATACAGGCGGTGATCACGGTCGCTATGATGAACTTCTTCATTTTTCTTCCTCCTTTTGAGATGCGAAACGAGCGCCCAATTTCTTTGCCATGAGGCAAGAGACTGAACGCTCGTTTTCGTAGTGATTCAGTTCCATGGAGAGTTTCCATGCCAGCTCGAATCCAGAGATAAAGCTGTCGATGGAGGTGTCCTCCACAATGCGGTCCTTTGCGTCGATGATCTGGAGCACCAACCGTCGCTCCGGTTTGTCCAATGCTTCGATAAGCGCCTGGTGGCACGCTTCAATTTCCTGCTTCTGCGCCGGGAGCTCCGGAGGAGTGTAGAAGCAGTCGTATAGGTCTTTCAGCAGCTTATTTTTCATGCGCTCGCCTCCTTGCAGCACAAACATATACCACAGCTCGGCGGAAAAAGCTACTGAAACTATTTGCAGAAACCTCATTGCAGACAACGATGCGATAGTCGTTGCCCAGCGCACACAGGACACTGTGCGCTACATCCAGTCGGAGTGGAACAAGAGTCACGCCGAACCCATCGACGAAGAGGAGCTTCGCCTGTTCCTCTGCGATGAACACTACGGTGATCTGACCGATGAGCAAAGAGCCTTCGCTCGTCAGGGCCGGGACAAGATGCGAAGTGTCTATGCGGAACTGTGCGTGCGCTTGCTGCAAAGTGAGATCATGCTGGAGCGGGGCATGGTGCCGGACAGCGGTATCTACCGCAGCGTGTTCTGCCCGGAAGGGGGTGATGCGCCGTGGATGCTTGACCGGACGGGGTGACCGAAAATCGGACCGATTTGCCGCCGACGAAAGAAAAGCAGGAGAAAGGACCGGGGTCGTAAACGCCCCGGTCCGTCCCACAAATGCCCGCAGTGCGGGCATTTTCAAGGGTTTGTGACCGGGGACAGAGGAACGCTCCTTTCGGGAGTTTGTACCCTGTGGAACGCTCCGAGTTCCAGTTTCCTCAGTGTTTTCAAGGGTTTCCGCCGACGCTCTACCGGCCCCATGCCCCGATTTTGATCCAATTTACACCTAATTTGCACTTCAAAACGCAGAAAAAGAATTGAGAAAAGCAATAGCTATTTCCGCAAAAGTGTGGTAGTTGTTTGTGTTGCAAAAAGAAAATGAATCCAAAGGAAGTGAAATACATGGCAAAACGAAGACCGGCCGGTGACGGCATGGTGCGAAGGCGTGACGATGGCCGCTGGGAGGGTCGCATCGTCATCGGCCACCGGGAAAACGGCGAGCCGCTGTTCCGTCATGTGTATGCCAAGACCCAAAAAGCTCTGCTGGACAAGTTGCACCAGAACATCGAGTGCTACCGCGATGTGGAGCTGACCGAGGACAGCCGGATGACGCTGGGCCAGTGGCTGGATCGCTGGCTCACGGAGTACAAGGCGGGTACGGTGCGGCCCGGTACCCTCGAGGGCTACCGCCGCTACATCGAATACTACATCAAGCCGCAACTGGGCGACAAGCAGATCTCCCTCCTCTCTCAGCAGGACATTCAGCGGATGTACCGCCGCCTGAAAACGGAGGGGCGTATCCACGAGCACCCCGAGATGGGGCATCAGCTCTCGGACTCCATGGTCCGCCACATCCACTCCACGCTCCACGCTGCACTGAAAGATGCGGTGCAGGCGCATGTCATTCCCAGGAACCCCACTGAGGGGACAACGGCTCCCAAGCCCAACTATAAACCAAAGCGCATCCTCACCCGTGCGGAGCTGGACACCTTCCTTGCGGTGGTGGAGCAGGACGAGGTGTGGCGGGACTTCTTCCAAACGGAGCTGATGACCGGCCTGCGCCGCGGCGAGATCTGCGGTCTGCAGTGGAACGACTTCGATGGGGACACCGGGACGCTGAAGGTGTGCCGCACCCTCCACAGCCAGCGGAAGGGTGAGTACACCGTCGGTGAGACAAAGACCAATCAAGGTATGCGTACCATCATTCTGCCGCACAGCGTGACCGAAATCCTGCGGCGGCGCAAGGCGGATACCATCAGCCAATGGATATTCCCAGACCCGGTGAAGCCGGAGGATCCTGTCAACCCCGGCTCGGCCTACCTCCACATGAAAACGCTGCTCCGGCGGGCGGGGCTGCCCAGTATTCGCTTCCACGATCTGCGCCATACCTTTGCAACACTGGCGCTCGAAAACGGCATGGATGTGAAAACACTCTCCGCTATGCTGGGCCATGTGTCGGCGGCCACCACGCTGGACATCTACACCCACATTACCGATGATATGCAGCGGGCAGCCGCCGAAAATATTGACCGCGGCATCGGCAAAGCAGCGCCACAGGAGGACTCTTCAGAGCCAGGGCAGGAAACTGCCCCGGCCCAGGCGGAAAAGCCGAGTATGACCGATTTCAAGCCCTATGTGGGCCGCAAGCGTAAGTCTGGCACTGGCTGTATCACCGAGATCAACGACCGTCTCTTTGAGGGCCGCTACTCTCCCAAGTGGCCCGATGGTAAAAAGCACGCCCGAAATGTCTACGCCCATACTCGCGAGGAGTGCGAGGAGAAGCTGAAGGCACTGATCGTGGAGATGAAGGCGGAGATCGCGGAAGCACAGCGGCTGAAAGCGGAGGGGATACTTCTGCCGCAGGAGGCGGAGAAGGGCAAGAAGAAAGGACGGAAGAAAACGAGGAAAAAGAGCAAGTAAAAAGAACCACCGGCAAGGGTACCGATTACTCAGTACCCTTGCCGGTGGTTTATTGTTATAGTTAACGCTTAAAAAGTGTTGATAAAGACGAAGTCAGTTTTTCCTCAAACGCAGAGGAATCCAGATATTCTACTGCAATGCTACAGATTTTTTCGCGAAATTCTTTTCGACTATGGCCCTGATTCTCGTACTTTTCCGACAAAATGGAAAACAGATTTTTTCCATTAGTAAAATATTCGGGATCTTTCTTTGCGGCGCGGCCTTTAGCTACATCTTCTTTTCTCTTGTTTTCAATATTTGCTAAATACTCTTGTTCAAACCAGTTTACTTCTGTTTCGAATTTAAAGAGACGATCTCTCAATAATCGCATAAGCGTGTAGTTTTTCTTGTCAAAAAGCTCTTTCTTGAGGTATTTTTCCAAACTTTCAACTGGTAAAAAAAGTACTGTATCTGAAGGAATATCCCCCCACTTGCCATCATCTGACTTTTTCTTGAGCACCGCACTTTCTGCGTCACCATCAATAATACTGATAATATGAGAAACCGGTTGTAGAATTTCTTCTTGCAAAAAGTTTTGGTGCAAATCCAAAGTGTTATCATATCCGCCAACCGGTAGCACTTGAATCCTCTTGTTAAAATCCAAACGGTTCTTGTCAATGTAGCGATTAACAAGAAATTGAGCTAAATCATCCTCTACAAGAATGAGTACATCATAGCCGTTATGTGCGTAAATATCTCTGGTAATATATGCCGGATAGCAAGGCGTTTCGCAAGTGATTTCTTCAGCCGCAGTTTTGTGAAGATAAAAAAGGTTATCTGTAGGAAGACTATTAATAATTTCCAAGGAGTGTGTTGAAAAGTAAATGGCCACATTATACTTTCCTGCGATATCTTTAGTGAAATCCATCAGGCGTTTTATAGCAGACGGATGCAAAGCCAATTCGATTTCATCAATAAGAATCATGTTCAATTTCTCAGCGTTATGTGTTCTAACAAGCAAGTTGTTAAATAGGTGTAGCAAATTTATAAGTAGGAACTCACCGGTGCTAAGTTCAAATTGAGATACCAGTTTATCTTTTATTTTTAGATAATATACGACTCCCTTATACTTGTATCTGCTCGCGGCCTTTGATCTATCCAATCGATATAAGTCTACATAAGCATTTTTGTCATTCTGAAGTATTTTTCCCAAATTCTCCTTAACAAAATCATCTGCTGGAAGGACCAATTCGGGATTTACATTCATCAGTTGTCTATAGTAACGAAAGCCAGACGAGGAAATATTAAAAAACCTTGTGCCATTAGTTAGACTACCTTCCTGAAAACCACGTAATGGCAGTGTTGATGTTCCAGCACAAGTCCAGGTTCCATTGCTTACAGTCCAAAGCTCTAAATTAGAATCGAGTTGATATTTAATGGAAGAGTCTTCCGCTGAAAATTCTGTTAATGAATCAAACGAAACAGGACGTTTAAGTCGTGGTGTAATGCAAGAAAGGAGTGTGCTCTTACCAATCCCGTTAATACCTGTAATAGCATATACATCTGGAGTTAAAGGCATATTTATCTTTAAATGACCGATACCTCTTATGTTTTGAATCTCAACAGTCAAGATAGCCTGCCGGATTTGCCTATATAGGCCCGCCTGTTAATTCGAGCAGAGCATCAGATGGCTTTGTAATGCCCAGCCTGCTTCATCGGCTCTACTTCGGTGGAAACCAGCGCCTGCCAGTCTGCTTTGGAATACAGGCTGCGGTCAGCACGAAGAACGGTACGTCCTTCAAAGTGAACTGCTTTCCAGTCCTTCACTTCAGCCAGCTTCATACGGCTTTACTCCTTTCTGCCCTGCCACATCAGGCCGGGTAGGGCAGCTCCCGGCGACGCCCTGCTGGGCGTTTCGGCTTAGATCGCAAAGCCCGCGTTACGGACGGTCTCGGAGATGGCGTTGAAGGTGCGCTTGCCGATGGTATCGTACCAGCGGCTCTTGTACGGGTTGCGGCTGTCCTTGCGGAAGTCAGCGCGGCAGATGCCGCTGCGGAGGTTTACGAACAGCTCGACCGTCAGGGAGGACTTCTGCTTACCGTACCAGCAGACCTCAACTTCATCCTCATAGGTCTTGCTGAGAATGACGTGCTCACAGCCGGAATACATTTCGGGGTTCTGGCTCTCGGCATAACCGGCGTCTTTCAGCATCTCAACGATTGTCAGCTTTTTCATATCTACAACCTCCGCTTTCGTAGTTGGTGTGGTTTGTTTCATTGTCATCATTATACCACGATAGCGTTGTTTTGTCAATAGTTTTTCAGAAAATTTTTCGGAAAATGCCACTGTTGGTCGAGGCGCCGAGCATAAAAAGAACCCGCCTCACTCGGCGGGTTCTTCTGTACTTTGCTGTTTATCACGATCTATCGTCTCTGCAATAGCTCGCATGATGAAGCCATTCAAGCTCTCGCCACGCTCTGCGATGTGAGCACGGATGGCATCAAGATTCAGCTCGCTGTCGTTCCGAACACGGAGCAGCACACGAGCGTATGCTTTCTTGTCATACCGTGCGTTCGCGTCGATATGGGCTTGCGTACTTTTCCTCTCCACGTCATCGCCTCCCTCTGTGGAACAGAGTACCACATACAACGATGTCGTGTCAATACCGTTAGGCTCCATACAGCTTAACCAAGACTTCCACGCCGGCCTTTATCTCGCTCCTGACGTCCCGCCCCACCTGTTTGTAAAAGTCGGGCCAGACCATGCACTCATACGCCAGACGCATCGCATTTCGTTCCTCCTGACCGATGCCAAGCCGGAAGTCTTTTGCGATGCCGAGCGCCTTTTTGTACTCACCGGCTGCTACGAGCCGGCGCACCGCATCCGACTTTTTCTCCGGCAATGCTGACAACCTCCTTACTTTTGCCTCACGCTGCCCTTCGAGCCGCGTGAGGCTTTTTTATGTTCTCATCCAGCCTTGACGAGCCGGTCCAGCAGAGCGTCATACAGCTCCTGCAAGACACGGCACCGAGCTTCGACTTCGGCGAGCCGTGATTCCGGCATGGGGGGGGGTCTCCTCACTTTCCTCGCTCACCGGCGCAAGCTGGATGCCCAGCGAGATAAGCATGGCGTTCTCAATCGCGGTCAGCTCGCTGTCCGACACATGGCCGCAGTAGTTCCCAAGCCGCTCCACCGACACCGTGGAAATCTGCTCGCAGAGCGCGGTGCTGACGCGGCCCGAGCTGCGAATGGTGACGTGGGTCGGCAGATCGCGCTTCGGCGCAGTCGTAAGGTATATCACCTCCACGACCTCGCCGTACCGGTTGTTCTGCTGGTTCGAGACCACCACGGCGGGGCGGCCCGGTCGCTGCTCGCTGCCAACGGCAGGGTAGCCGTTGCCTATGTACCAAATGTCTCCTCTGTTGATGTTCATAATGCCCTCTCCTTTCTCAGCTCCTGTAATCGTCGTCGGCGTAATCATCAAACACCACCTCATTGTCAGCGGCTATGGTTTCGTTCCAGCCATATACACCGATGAGCTTATCCGTCCCGCCGTTACCGGCAAAGCAGCCGATGCCGCTGAAGACTTCTTCCGCTCGCGCATAGATTTCGTCCTCATCCAGTTCCTCATCATCGCCAACCTCGATGGCGACTGACACCGTTACCTCGGTGTGACCGAACACTCTCAGCTTCTTCATACTGCCGTCTCCTTTCGTCTGCTCAATATTTCTGCTCTTATGCGCTCACCCTCAGTCTGAGGTTGAGCGAATGGGTCCCACAGCTGTGTCAACAGTCGATACCCAATCGGCGATCGCCTGTCTACCACGTAGAACTGCCGCGCATGGGCGTTCAGTTTGCCGCCCACAAACAGCTTGTCGCCGTACACAAAATACTCTGTCTTTACGAAGTAGCGAACCTTCGTGTTACCGTTCAGCGTAAACGCGACGCTCCCGGTCTTACCTTGACCGCTGCCCCACTGGTCCAAGAATCGGGGCCAGTAGTAATCAAACCCGCGCCAAGTCCGAGCAAGGTATACGCACCGCTCGGCTGGCTCAAAGTCGGAGCATATCACGCCGGTGAACTGATTGCAGTCATAGGACTTGAACCACGGACACGCAAACCGAACGGTCACGTGGTCTATTCGCTTTTGGCAAGGCGTGTGTCCCGGCCCTACGTGGCCGAAGAACTTACAGCTTCCGCAGTGAAGGCAATCCACCTCTCCGTCAGGGTACATCGTGCGTCGCTCCTTCCGGTCTCCGGCGATGCCGGCACAGGCTGGTGTCTGCATCGAAGTCGCAGGGCTGGCGCTGCTCACTGTGCTGGCACTCATCGCAGAGCATGAGCACCTCACCGCAGTAGGGGCAGAACGCTTGATAGCCGTCCCGCTCAGTGTCCCAGCCGTGAATCTCGACCTCCCGCTCGCAGTTGGCGCAAAACTCGGTCACGATATATGTACGGGTTGCAGGCCCTTCATCCTGCTCCTGAAGCAGCCATGCTCTGCACTTCGGCAGAGTATCGAACTCCTCCGTCCAAGCATAGCCGGTGCTGTTATCGATGCCGACGAAGCTCTTGCCAGTGTCCAGATAGAACAGGCCGCGCGGCTCGCGGGTGGCGATGATGTCATCGGCCTCTGCTTTCGTAATCATTCGGATTTCCACTCACGGCTCCTCCTTTCCGAACAGCGCATCTCCGATTCTTCCATACTCCTGCTTGATGCTCTCGAAAGCGGTTTCCCACGCTGGGCCGTGGTCATCCTTGCCTTCCTCAAAACCTGCTACCACGTGAGCAAGCTCGTGCGCCAGAATCTCGACAGCGTTGTTCACGCTTATCATCGCATCAACAAAAACCAGCACCTTGCCGTCATCGTTGAACACGGTCACGCCGTACACCGATTTACCCGCTTCATCTGGTTGCAGGTTCGGGTCCCAGTACACATCACAATTCTTATCCGGGTACAGGTTCTGGAACGCTTGCCAGACCATAGCGAACGGGTCATTCAGGAATGGGTTCTTCACAACTCATGCACCTCCGTTCTTATCCGAATACCAAGTCGCCGAATAGGGCAAACTGGATAATCATATCGGCGCACTCGGCGTCCACATCTGATGTGTCGATGTAGCCGCTCTCTGCGTCGATGGTCACAGATGCCCCGCTCTCAATGGCAAGAGCCAGCCCGCGCAGGAACTTGTTCAACGTCAGCTCCCACTTATCGCTGCTCTCGGCATCGTAGAGTATGAGGGAGCCGCCACGCGCAATCTGCTCATGGCCGTACTCACCGAGCATTTTGCCAACCGGCTTTGCCGCTCGGCACCAGCCAGTGATGCCACCTTCCAGCGCTGTACACATGATGTCGTCGATGTCCCGCGTTGCCACACGCGCTTTCAGTTCCAGCTCCATCTCGAACTCACGAGATTCGTTCTTCATGCCTTGCATACCTCCTCAAAACTCTCCTTGCTGGCAGAGGCCAGCACTTCATTGCCGTACTCAGTGAGCATCTCCTTGAACCAGCGCTCGTTCTTTTCCAGCCACTTCTCGGCCTGCGCCTTGGTGAGCGCAACACCGTTCTGCTCTGCGGCGGCGATCACGTCCTCGGCGCACCAGCGAACAACACCATACCATCCGGTCTGCTCGACGCTGGGCGCGTAGTGCTCCATCATCTGCTTGACCCGAAAGGACGGAATCAGGCGGGAGCCGTTGGTGTAAATCCGTCTGGCGTCCTCGAACTCATAGTCATGCAAGAACTGTTCCCACTTGCTCGGGAAGGTCATCATCTCTCCACTCATGCTGTTCACCTCCTCTCACCATGTCCGGCGCAGACTCGCCGCCGGCGTACCCGCAATGCCGATGCAACCGAACTCGGAGCAGTCTGGCATATCGTGGTTGTACACGTAGGCGAGCGGCTGCATCTCCTTGATGTCATCGCGATCCTGCGCCCACTCCTCCGTGTAGTCGCTGACATACAGGTAGCAGTCCATCTTGCCAAAGGTCGTATAGCTGCGGACCACCAGATAGACCAGCGCGTTGTTCTGCTCCTCAAACTCACGGATGCGCTTCAGGTCATCACCCTCTGCCCAGTAGAACGCGCCGAAGGGCGGCTCGCTGATGCTGATATAGCCATCATCCTTGAACTGCTTGATGGTGGGCTTGAAGACCTGGAGAGCCTTCATGCGCTCAATGGCCTCGGCCATCTTTTCTTCTCTCGTGACGTTCATGCTCTTTCCTTTCTCCCCGTTCAGCCGATAGGTCAGCTCTCACAACGCTCAGGCGACTTTCTTCACCAAAGCGATTCGCTCATACTCACGGTTGCCCCGACCCAGCACAAGCTCTCTTGGATAGGTGCAACCCCGCTGGATGTCCGGGTACTCATAGCCCTTCAGGAAGAACGCATATGCTTGGCTGTCAACCGTCCAGTCAACGCCATAGACCCGCTTCAGGTAGGTGTGCGCCAGACGTTCCAGCCGCTGCTCGCTCTCGAAGTCGCAGCACCGACCGCAAATGTCATAGAGGTGCTTGGCCTCCTTCCGCATCGCGGCGAGCAGCTCGGCTTTGGTCGGAAGGGCAAACCGCTTGCGGTCGATGCACTTAACGAAGTCTTCCTTGCTCAGCTCTGTTGCCATATACATCGGTTCAATGACGCGGTTGTAGTCCTCGAAGGAAACCTCATAGCCGGCCAGCGCCTCAAACTCATGCTTCATCATCTTCATCAACCTCCGTGGTCTTGTGATTTGTTTTTCACTATCTACATTCTACCACGATAGCGTGGTTTTGTCAATGGTTTTTCCGAATATTTTTCGAGAAAAATCACCGACAGTCGAAACATCACACCAAGAGGTAACACATGAAGTTCTCGAAGTGGTCGAGGCTGTACCAGTTGTCCGCCTGTCCGACCTCGATAATCTTGCACCACAGACCGTTCAGGTCTGCATCATACCCCGCCGTGTCCACATCGAGATTGTGATGGAGGCAGTACGCTGTCCAGAGCGCCCGGAGCTGGGCGCGGTAGCGTTCATCCGAGAAGTCGCCCTCAACAATGAACGCTTTCATGTAACCGAACTCAGCAGTCCGGTTGATGGTGGCGAACTGGCGCTCGATGTACTCGGCGGCGTCCAGATACCCGCCAATCTTCAGCTCTGCAATAATCTTCTCAACAGTCACCACTGCTCACCTCCGTTTCACGTCCGCAACGAAGTCCTTGACCGTGCGGCTCGCAGCCCAGTAGAAGTAGGGGAGCAGGAGAGCCAAGACCTCGCCACCCACCGCGAAGTAGCCGCGCTGGGCATAGGCATAGTCAGCGCCGAGGCGGTACAGCCAGATGCCGAGCAGGGTCAGGATGGCGTACTTCACGACCGTGCCTGCGTCCGGGCCTTTCTTCTTCCGGTTCCGGCGGCGCTTTCTACGCCCGGGCTGGGCCAGATAGGGACAGCCCTGCCCCATGTAGTGCTCGGTCGGCTCCCAGTCGGAAAGCACGATCTCGTGGATTTCATCGCACCAGCTATCGCCCTCGCCAATGTACTGGCAATGCGGACACACATCAGGATTGCAATACACGGTCGCTCACCTCCTCAAAATACTGAAACGCGCAGTCGTACATCAGCCGCCCCGTGAGCTGGTCGTAGAATGTTGGACAGTGCCACGTCCGGTCGAACCGATGCTCTCTGCACCACTGCTCAATAACCCGCGTTGACACCGGCGTGACATAGACGTACAGGTCGGATTCGTGGTGGTCCATCTCGGAATACGGATAGCCCGCTTCCAACAGCCGTATCATCAACGGCTTGTCCTCTCGCTCTAACTTCTGCCTAATGCTTTTCGGGATGGGGCCGGGACGGTGCCTCGCCGCCCAAGCCCGCTCCCTCTCAGCATTCGTCCGGTTAATGACCCGGAGCAAAGCCACCGCCAATTCCGGTCTCTGCCCATCCGAACTGAGGTGCTTGTAAATCTCGACCAGCAGGTCGAACTCTTTGGCCTGAAGCGTCATTGCGAAACAACCTCCTCTCTGTAATCTCCGAACATACCGTAGTAGTCATCGCCGAACTCGGACTGGCACAGCATGGAGATGCCGGCGTCACCCATCTCGGCTCTGACGCTTTCCAGCTCCTCCGGGCTGTAGAAGTCCAGCAGAGCGAAATACTCATCGCGGATGTCCTCGGGAATGCTGTCCATGTCTACCTCGCCCTCGTCGAAGTCATCTTCTTCGGCGGGGGCTTTCGCGCTCCCAAGCCCCCGGTAATCCCAATCGTCCCAGTACCGGTAGCCACCCCAGCCACCGAGACCGCCACCTCTGCGGTAGAACTTCCGCTCGATGTACTCATACTTCGGGAAGTCCGGCTGCGCAGCGTCGGCCACGATTTCGAGGACCTTCTTCACCGTCGCGTTCAGGTGCTTGCGGTTGATGTACTCGTGCTGCGTGTGCGCGTTGTAGTAACCAGACGAGAGGTTGACCGCCGCCACGCCCAGCTCCGGCGCGACGTAGGAGATGTCACTGAGCGAACCACACTGCGTCTCAAAGCCCTTGCTGGTGATGTAAGCCTCGAACTCCGGGTTGTCACAGTCGTAGTACACCGCATCGTTCCGGCCCTTCCGGTCGATCTCGATGAGCAGCTTCAGCTCGTCGAGGCCCTTCGGGGTCTTGCCGGCCTCGTGTCGGGAACAGAACGCTTCGGCCCCGACGCAGCCAATCTCCTCATCGCAGGTGAACAGGAGCCACGGCTTGACCCGCGACTGCTCATAAACGGCGGTCAGCGCGTAGACGCCGCACCGGTCATCACCGCCGATGCCCTGCGGGGACATCAGAATGTTCCCGTTCCCATTCTTGCAGATATGCTTCACCGGCTCCTTGTGAACCGTGTCGAGATGGGCCAGCAGCATGACCGGCGCTTCTCCACGGACGATGATGTACTTGTTCTTGCAGATGACCGCGCGGTCACGATACATGGCGCACAGCTTGGAGAACAGCTCCTTCTGGGTGGGTCTCAGGTAATCTTCCAACGGTTTCATACAGCTTCAGCCTCCTGTTCCTCAATGACGGCTCCGCAATTCGGGCAGGTGCCGTCGTCGTTCATCTCAATCAGTTCTTCACAATGCGGGCAACGGTCATAATCCTCCACGCAGTCATCGCAAACCATCAGCTCGCCCTGTGGCGTGTAGACCGTGTTCATATCATCGCAGTGATACAGGTCATCGCACTTCTCGCAGTAGCAATAGTCCTCTCGGCAATCCTCGCATACCCACACTTCGTTGCCGTTGCGGTACGCCCGATACATATTATCCCGGCGGTGCCACTCGCCGCATTCCTCACACCGTTCGCAGTATTCATCGCGGCAGCTGTCGCAGTAGTCCACGCCGTCGATATAGCTCACGCAGTCATTCGGCCAGTATTCCTCACACTCATCGCAGTAGGTGTAATACTCATCGCGGCAATTCTCACAGACCGAGATCCAGTTGCCCCGCGAATCTCGGACGTCCCGCATATCGTCCTCATCGAAATAGCCGCCGCACTCGTCACAGCAACAATCCCCGCCATTCTTGCAGTCTTCGCAGTAAAGACCATCGCTGATTGGACATCCGCAGACAATGCACAGGCCGCGAGTGCCGATGTCCAACGGGTCCACGGTCTCCTCATCACAGTCAGCACGGATGCTGATGTGGCCGTCGAAATTCTCATACGTCCAGTCCTGATACCCGCCAAAGCCTTCTCCCGCGACAACGAGGTCGGCCTTATCCCCGATGGACGAGTAGGTCTTCCACAGGTTCGGCACATCTTCCAGCATCGAGATTTCGCGCTGCACCAAATCGCGGTAGAGCTTGGAATCCTCAGCAGCTCCGTAGACACCACCGGCGGTGTTGTACATCCGGCTCTGCAACAGCAGTCCGCTGCCGGGCCGGTAGGCGAACACCTGCCGCGTGGTCTTCCGGTTGTTCAGCGTCTCCGGGTCCGTTGGGTCGGCCACTGTGAACACGATGAAACTGGTCTCGTCCCGCGCATATCCGGTGCAGCCGTTGTTGTAGCTGTACTCGGTCGAGTTGAACGAATGGCAGCTCGTGAGGGTCGCGCCCCGGCTGTCGCATTTCGGGTTGCTCATCGTGATGAAGTGCGCCGGATTGATGCTGACGAACAGCTTGAAGCCAATCTACTTGGCACTCAGCTCATCGGCGAACTGAGCGTAGAGCCTCTGGAACTCGCTGCCAGCAGTCTCGTCCGCTACGCCCAGCGCCACACACAGCGATTTGAACACGCGGCTCGGCTTCTTCGTGGGCGTGTAGGCTTTCGGGGCCAACTTCCTGATGGCCTCGATGTAACTCTCCCTGTCGCGCTCGCTGGCGTCCGGGTTCGAGAAAAAGCAGATCGCTTTCAGAATGTCGTTGTAGTCGTAGTCCAGCGACTTGAACGGCTTCTCCAAAATCTGCATCGCCAACCGGTGAATCCGGTCGTAGTCCGGGTCATGCGTCCGCGTCCCGTTGATGACCAGCGCATCCAGCTCCTCATTCCAGACCGGAGACTTGCTGAACAATTTCCGCAAGCCTTGCTTTGCGTAGCTGCTGTCGGCTGCGAGGCGATATATGAACTCGTCCGTTACGTCGTCCAACACGTCTGTCTGGCTGGTATGAGCGCCATAATCCCGCAGCGCCTGACGAATATTCCGCTCGGCTCTGCTGATGACCTCCTGCATTTCCATGATGTTGTCCTCCTTCGTTTTGCTCAAATCCAGCAGACTATTGAAATAGCCAAAGTTACAAAACCGGCCCTCGCAGTAGCCGTGATCGCGGTATCCCTTTTTCTCACGTCCTGCAACGATGGAGGGCAAAACACGAGCTTGCCAGACCCTGTTGTGGAGAAAACGCAGTATGCGTTAATCACTCCAAAGCCGAGCACCCCACCGATGGTGAGTGCTACACCAGAGGTTCCGTGGTCGGATGAGGACGTCGAGGCTATGGTCCTGACCCTTGCAGGTGAGTGCTATGAGGACAAGGAGCAGGACAAGCGTCTCGTATGCGAGGTCATCCTGAATCGGGTAAGCGCCGGAAATTTTGGCGGCGATACAGTTTTGGATGTCGTGTCTGCGCCGAACCAGTTTGACGGCTACTGGCGTCAATCGAGGCCAGTGTCAGAGAACGATTACGCTGTAGCAGAGCAAGCTCTATCTGATTGGTACGCCGGCGGTTGCCAGCCGCTGTCGGAGCTTCTGTACTTCGAGGCCGGTGAGAATCGGGAGAATGTATTCAGAAGCGAATATTGAACAACTTTTTAAGGAGGACAAAACCATGCTCGAAATGCGAATCACTATTGAGGCACCGGAACTTGTCGGGGCGCTCAACAACCTTGCTGCTGCGATGGGCGGCGCGAAGCTCACGCCCCAGCAGGGCGCGGTGGCAGCACCGCAGCAGCCCATGACGAATCCTCAGACTGCTGCTCCGGCTCCCGCCCCTGCACCTGCACCTGCACCTGCTCCGATGCCGGCTCCTGCGCCCGCCGCTCCTGTTCAGCCTAACCCGCTGCCCAGCCCCGGTCCCGTTGCTCAGGCTACTCCGAATTACCCCGCACCCAATGTCCCGCTGGCACAGCCGCCTCAGTACACGATTGACCAAATCATGGCCGCCGGTGCGACGCTCATGGATGCTGGCAAGGTCAATGAGCTGCGGAACCTGCTGATGTCCTTCGGCGCAAACGCCGTCATGGACCTGAAGCCTGAGCAGCTCGGCGCGTTCGCTACCGGCCTGAGAGAGCTGGGGGCGAAGATATGAGTGACCATGCCTTGCTTTCCCCGTCCAGCGCCCATCGCTGGCTGAACTGCCCACTTGCACCGCGACTTGAAGCGACGCTCCCTGAGAAGCCCAGTGAGTACGCCCACGAAGGGACGGTAGCTCACAGCGTCTGCGAGATCGCCGCCAAGAAGAAGTTCAAGAAGGCGAAGGCTGCTGAGTACAACCGTGTCATCAAGAAGCTGAAGACCGATGAGGTATGGGATGATGAGATGCTCCACACGGCTGAGACCTACGTGGAACACCTGACCGAGCGGGCGATGGAGTTCGCCAATGAACCGTACATCGCCTTTGAGGTCAAGGTGGACATCTCCGATTACGTCCCGGAGGCGTTTGGTCGCTGTGACTGCGTGATGTTCGGTGGCGATACCCTCATCATCACGGACTACAAGCACGGGAAGGGCGTCCCTGTCAGCCCCGAGGAGAACCCCCAGCTCATGCTGTACGCTCTCGGTGCGCTGAAGCTCTACCAGCCGCTGTTCGGTGATGCTCTGAAGAACGTCACGGTTTACATCGACCAGCCCCGCATCAACGCCTACGGCGGGTGGACTTGCAGCGTGGACGAGCTGCTGGCGTGGGGTGAAAGCATCAAGCCCAAGGCGCAGATGGCGTTCATGGGCTTCGGTGAATATCACGCCGGCGAGTGGTGCCGGTTCTGTAGGGCCAACGGTATGTGCAAGGCTCAGGCGAATCAGCACATCAGCGCCTTCGACGACTTCAAAGATTGCGTTGCGGGCCATAACGTAGCCATCCTGTCCCCGGAGGAAGTGGGCATCGTCCTCTCGCAAGGTGAAGACCTTGTGACGTGGTATGAGGCCGTGAAAAAGAGAGCGCTCGAAGTCATGCTCAACGGCGAAAGCATCCCCGGCTACAAGGTAGTGGAGGGCCGCAGCAGCCGTTGCTGGACCGACCAAGACGCAGCCCTCGACAAGCTCCAAGAAAGTGGCGTAGACCGCGCGTTGATTTACGACAGCGTGCCGAAGACCCTTGCACAGCTTGAAAAGATGCTCGGCACTGTGAAGTTCAAGGAGCTGGTCGGAGAGTTCGTAACCAAGCCGCAGGGCAAGCCTACCATCGCCCCTGAGAGTGATTCCAGACAGCCATTCAGCAGCGCGGCGTCCGACTTCGCCGGCGTCGCCGAGAGTGGCTCGTAATAAGTACCCCGGCTACTGCTATTGCTGTGGAAACTGGGTGGAGCCGGGGTACGGACATTTTGAACGACATCAAGGTCACTGGCGCATCAAGTGTGTGAAGTGCGCCAGCGGGAGGGTTCTCACAGAGAACGACCCCGGCGTTATTTGGGCGAAGAAAACCGTTGAAGAAGAAAATCGTCGCAGAGCGAAAGGAGAAAACAGTATGTACAACAACATTCCGACCAAGGTCCTGACCGGTGAAGTCCGGCTGTCCTACGTGAACCTCGTGGCCCCTCGTGTGAACAACAACGACCCCACCGCGACCCCGAAGTATTCCGTCACGCTGCTCATCCCGAAGACTGACACGGCGGTGAAGGCGAACATCGACGCCAGCATCGAGGCTGCTGCCAAGGACGCACAGGCGAAGATTTGGGGCGGCGTCCGTCCTCCGGTCCTGCCTATCCCCATCCACGACGGCGATGGCGTTCGTGAGAACGGTACTCCCTACGGCCCCGAGTGCAAGGGTTGCTGGGTCATCACTGCCAGCACGAAGAACAAGCCGCAGGTGGTGTCCCAGAGCGACATCAACACGGAGCTGCTGCCACAGGACATCTACAGCGGTATGTATGCCCGCGTGACCATCAATTTCTTCGGCTACAACACTGCCGGCAAGCGAGGCGTAGGCTGCGGTCTTGGCAACGTGATGAAGACCCGCGATGGTGAGCCTCTGGCTGGTGGAGCGTCTGCCGCCGCAGACTTCGCCGGCGTAGGCCAGACGGTTGCGGCTCCCGCTACTCCCGCCTACGGCGGCGCGATGCCGGCCACCCCGGGCCAGATGAGCTACCCCAACACCGGGTATGCCGCTCCCGCACCTGCGCCCGCTCCGGCTCCCGCTGCTGACGGTGTGGCTCCGTGGGGTGCCGCTGACGGTCCTTATGGCGGCCAGCCTCAGCAGGGTAATCCGATGGGCGTCCAGCCCGGTGCTATCAACCCCCTCACCGGCCAGCCGTATTTCGGTTAAGTAAGCGAAAGACACGCGGCCGCAGAATAAGCGGTCGCGTGTCTTTTTTCTAAGGAGGACAAGTCTATGTTTGATTTTGATACCCCTCGGGAGGCGAAGCGGTTCCGCGTCAATCATCCGAACGGGTACATTGAGATAAACGTGGGGACGTTCTTTGGCACCTCCCCGCAGAAGAAAGTGAACAAGCTGCTGCGCCTCGCCCGGAAGTATTGCACGGAGGAACAGCGCAGGGAGCTGCTCTGCAATATCGTGGAGGAGGCCAAGTATCGCTCGGACATCCTCGATGAGCTGGACAGCTTGATTTCCAAAGGCCGGATGCTGTTTCACGCAATTTTCGGCAAGCAGTGGCCTACCGACATCATCTCAGCCAGCGGGTATAACGCCATCGACAAGCAGCGCAAGCAGTTGAGCGCCTACGCGGAGGTTATCGCGGGAGAGAGGTGGGAAGGATGAAGCACCATCTCAGCATTGACCTTGAAACCTTCAGCAGTGTTCCCATTGGCAAGGCCGGAGCCTACAAGTATGTGCAAAGCCCGGACTTCGAGATCCTGCTGTTCGCATACAGCCTGAACGACAGCCCCGTGGTGGTTGTGGATTTGGCGCAAGGTGAGGTTCTCCCGGACTGGCTCTATAAAGCCATAGAAAGCCCGGAGTACATCAAACACGCCTACAACGCCGCGTTCGAGTGGTACTGTCTCTCGAAGTTCTACGGTCATCTGCTGCCGGTGGACCAGTGGCGGGACACGATGCTGCACGGCCTCTACTGCGGCTACACAGCGGGCTTGGACGCCACCGGCAAGGCGCTGGGTCTGCCAGCCGAAAAGCAGAAGCTCTCGGTAGGCAAGGCGCTCATCCGGTACTTCTGTGTACCTTGCACCCCCACACAATCAAACGGTGGACGGCACCGCAACCTGCCGAAGCATGACCCGGATAAGTGGGATTTGTTCAAGACCTACTGCCTGGGCGACGTCACCACCGAGAAGGAGATCGAGCGCCGGCTGTCGGCCTTTCCAGTGCCGGATGACATCGAGAAACAGTGGCAGACCGACCTGCTCATCAACGCCAGAGGCGTGGCGGTGGACATGGGCATGGTGCGCGGCGCTCTGGAAATCGGGGCGCAGTCCCGTGACCGGCTCATGCAGGAGGCAATCTCCATCACCGGGCTGGAAAACCCGAACAGCATCGCCCAGCTCTCGACGTGGCTGGAAAAGGCCACTGACACGCCCGTCACTGATCTGCGGAAAGACACGGTTGCCGCTATGCTGGAAAGCAACGCTGTGACCGGCTCGGCTAACCGGATGCTTGAAATCCGGCAGGAGCTGGGTAAGACCAGCACCAAGAAGTACGACGCTATCGAGGCCGCTGTGTGCGGCGATGGCCGGGTACGAGGGCTGCTTCAGTTCTACGGAGCCAACCGCACAGGCCGCTGGGCGGGCCGTCTCGTGCAGGTTCAGAATCTCCCGCGCACCTACATTGGGCAGCTCCCGCTGGCTCGTGAGGCCGTCAGGAACAAGCAGGAGGACAAGCTGCGGTTCCTCTACGGCTCCGTGCCTGATACCCTGTCCCAGCTCATCCGCACGTCGTTCGTGGCGTCCGAAGGCAACAAGCTGGTGGACGCCGACTTCAGCGCCATCGAAGCTCGCGTCATCTCGTGGCTCGCGGGAGAGCAGTGGCGGCTGGAAGTGTTCAGAACCCACGGCAAAATCTACGAGGCGTCGGCGAGCCAGATGTTCGGCGTCCCGCTGGAAAAAATTAAGAAGGGCAACCCCGAATATGCCCTGCGGCAAAAGGGCAAGGTCGCTGAACTGGCGCTGGGTTATCAGGGAAGCTCCGGTGCGCTCATCGCAATGGGCGCTCTGAAAATGGGCATCCCAGAAGACGACCTGCCGGACATAGTTTCCCGCTGGCGGGATTCCAATAAGCGCATTGTGGACCTCTGGTATTCGCTCGAATCGGCGGCGGTGTCTGTCATCCAGACCGGCCATCCGGCGGGCGTCCGAGGGCTGATGCTGGCCCGTGAGATGGACATTGAGAACGGGTTGGACTTCCTCACCATCACCCTGCCGAGCCGCCGCAAGCTCTACTACGCGAAGCCCTCGCTCGGTGAGAACTCTTGGGGCCGCCCCTCCATCCTCTACTACGGCGTCAACCAGACAACAAAGCAGTGGACGCAGCTCGAAACCTACGGGGGCAAACTCGTGGAGAACTGCGTTCAGGCCATCGCCCGTGACTGCCTTGCAATCGCCATCGAGCGGTTGGAGGCCGCCGGGTTCCCGGTGGTGTTCCACATCCACGACGAGGTGGTAGTGGACTGCCCTGCGGAGAAGGCCGACCTCGATGAAGTCGTGCGGCTGATGTCGCTGTCGATTCCGTGGGCGCCTGACCTTCCCCTCAACGCTGATGGCTGGGTTGGCGATTTCTTCAGAAAGGACTAACGCCATGTTCGTACACAAAAATGCTGAGGGCTATCCTGACCCCACAGTCGGCGAGGCCATGAGCAACATCGCTCAGGAGGAACGCCGCAAGGAGGCTGACCGGCTTGCCGCCATCAGCGCCCTTATCCCCGTGATGAAGGGCTGCGCAGAGTTGGTAGGCTTTGAGGTCGTGGGCCGGATCGTCCTCATGGACAAGGAAACTGGCAAGAAATACAGGTAGACGGAAGGAGGTCGGAGCCAATGGTCAATGACCGCCAAATTACAATCTCTGTCGGCAATAACCGAAAGAGCGTGAACTGGCAGCCGCAGACCCTGATGCTGTCGGAGTTCTACGAAAAGCTCCGAATTCCCAGCCGGTCAACAGAGACGATGCAGGAGTACCTCTCCCTGCGGAAATCTGAACAGGATGACAAGAAAGACATCGGCGGGTTCGTCGCTGGCACCCTGTCCGGCCCGCGCCGCAAGGCCGGGGCCGTGACAGGCCGCGAAATTATCACCCTCGACTTTGACACCATCCCGCCCGGTGGCACCGAAGAAATCCTGAAGCGCGTAGACGCGCTCGGCTGCGGCTACTGCATCTATTCAACTCGCAAACACTCACCGGCAAGCCCCCGGCTGCGTATTCTGCTGCCCCTCGACCGCACGGTCACGGCAGACGAATACGAGCCGCTGGCCCGGTATATGGCCGTCTGCATCGGCATTGAGTTCGCTGACCCGACCACGTTCGAGGCCACGCGGCTGATGTACTGGCCGAGCTGCTGCAAGGACAGCGAGTACATCTTCACGTTCGGCGATAAGCCCATGCTCTCCGCAGACGGTCTGTTGAACGCGATGAACGAAAAGTTCGGGGATTGGCGAGACGTCTCGAAGTGGCCGCAGGTCCCCGGTGCAGACAACGCCTATAAGAAACTGGCAATGAAGCAGAGCGACCCACTCAGCAAGGCTGGCGTGGTGGGCGCGTTCTGCCGGACATACGACATCTACGGCGCGATGGACACTTATCTCGACGGCATCTATGCGCCGGTGGATGATTCAAGAGGAAGATACACCTACCTTGGCGGCAGCACGACCGGTGGAGCGGTGGTGTACGACAACGGAATGTTTCTGTACAGCCACCACTCCACCGACCCCTGCTGCGGCAGGTTAGTCAACGCCTTCGACTTGGTGCGCCTGCACAAGTTCGGCGACCTCGATGACGGCGCTGACCCAAACACGCCCACGAACAGGCTCCCATCCTACACGGCGATGTGCAACCTCGCTGTGGAGGACGCGCGGGTCTCCCGGCAGCTTGCGAAGGAACGAGCTGATTCTGCGGTCAGCGACTTCAGCGGCCTGACCGAATCAGCGTCGGCCAGCGAGGGCGATAACCTCGACTGGACGATGGACTTGGAGCTGAACCGGCAGACCGGCACGATTAAGGCTACCATCGACAACATCTGGCTCATCCTCGAAAATGACCCGAACCTCCGGGGCAAATTCGCGCTGAACGAGTTCGCCGGACGCGGCGAAGTGCTGGGAGACCTGCCGTGGAGCGCGTTTGACAAAAGAAGGGGGTGGACAGATAACGACAATGCCGGCCTCTACTGGTACTTCGAGAAGGTCTACAAGATTACCGGCAACGGCAAAATCGACGGTGCTCTGTCCCTGCACAGCGAGAAGCACAAGTTCAATGACGTCCGCAACTACCTGTCCAAGCTGGAATGGGACGGTGTGCCGCGTCTCGATACCCTGCTCATCGACTACCTCGGCGCTGAGGATAAGCCCTACGTCCGGGCAGTCACACGGAAGTCTTTCACAGCGGCGGTGGCCCGGGCAATGACGCCGGGGTGCAAGTATGACACCATGCTCATCCTCGCCGGACCGCAAGGCATTGGTAAGTCTACGCTTCTCGACAAGATGAGCAAAGGCTGGTTCAACGATGGCATCCGCACCTTCGAGGGCAAGGAGGCCAGCGAGCTGCTGCAAGGCGTATGGTTGGTCGAAATTGGCGAGCTGGACGCCTTCAGGCAGTCAGACGTGGCTCGCATCAAGCAATTCTTATCCCTGCGGGCAGACCGGTTCAGAGCGGCCTACGGGCGTCACGTCAAGGAGCTGCCGCGCTGCTGCGTGTTTTTCGGCACCACCAACACCGCCATGTTCCTGCGAGATCGCACGGGCAACCGCCGGTTCTGGCCGGTGGACGTGGGCGTCCAGCCGCGCAAGAAGCTCGTGTGGGACACGCTCGATGAGGAGATTGACCAGATTTGGGCCGAGGCCGTCATGCGCTGGCGGTTTGGTGAGGGCCTGTTCCTGACCGGCGAGCTGGAAGAAGAAGCGAAGGAAGAACAGGAGGCCCACCGCGAGGTCAGCAGCAAGGAGGGCATCATCCTTGACTTCATCGACCAGCCGGTGCCGGAAGACTGGCCGAAGTGGTCGCTGGACAAGCGCCGGCTGTACCTCAACGGCACCGTGGAGGGTAGCGTCAATCTCGTCAAGCGCGACAGAGTATGCGCCTTGGAGATCTGGTGCGAAGCCTTTGGAGGCCAGCCACGCGATTTCCGGTACAGCGATTCCACCGAAATCAATGACATCCTCCGGGCAATACCCGGATGGGAGAAAACGCCGGGAAGTCTGCGCTTCGGCTACTGTGGCAAGCAGCGCGGATTCCAGCGCATCAGAGGGAGGTAACATCTGATGGGTAAGAGAAGCGATTTAGCAATCGTCAAGGACTGGCAGACCATCCGCACCGAGTTCGAGGCGATGGAGCGGATGTCCTGCGTCCCTGCGGGCATCCGCAAGGTCCGGGCTGACCACATCTTCGATGAGGAGAGGTCTGTCCGCTGGAACCGCGAAATGGTGGAGAAGAACAACGCCGACTATCAGGCAGAGGTGGCGCGGCTGAACACCGAAAAGAACAAGCGCCGCGACGCCATCCTCGAAGACATCTACCGGTTGATTCAGGAGGACGTGGGCCACGACCTATCACGGGTCAAGGCCCAGCGCCTCTGGGCGTATGCGTGGGAGTTGGGCCATGCGAATGGGTTCCCTGACGTCTACTGCCATCTTCAGGACGCCATCGAGTTGGCACGAATGCTCTTAGAGTGAGCGCGGAGGTAATCGGCATGGTGGTGAAAAAGGCTGGCGGCAAAATCTATGGCGCGGTTCTTACGTCTGCGGAGAAGAAGGCCATGAACATGGAGATCGAGCGGCAGCTTGCGGAGTACACGCGGAAGCACGAGGTCGAGCTGAACGCAATGATTCTCTACGTGCTCCATGAGCAGCTTGGCTTTGGTGAACAGCGGCTGCGGAAGTTCTTCGACCGGTTCTCGGTGGAGATTGACGCGCTGGTCAAATACTACGAGATGGACGATGAGGACGCCGAGTGGCTCTGCACCAGAAAGCTGCTTGATATGGGCATCGACGTAGAGAAATGGTGCGATGAAAGCCGGAACATTTAGTGGAACATTCGCGGAACATTTGAATGTAAGTCGATGTTCAGGGCGGAAAGTCGAAAGTCAGGGCGGAAAGTCGAGCAATGTTCCACCCAATGTTCCACCTTCAATGTTCCGTTGTTCCGGCAATGTTCCAGTCGATGTTCCACCCCATTTGGTTCATAAACACGACACCCGGTTGTTCTAAGCAACTTTTCAGTTCTCTTTATTTACTCTATGTAGTTAGTGGAACATTGGAACATTCACTACTAAATAGACCTGTAAATAGAGAGATTAGAGGAAGTAGAGAAAATACACACTCCCTAATTCGCCTAATCCGCGCAAATTATACGCGCGCGTGCGCGCGAGGAGGTACAGATGAAAGAAAGTCAAATTGAGCGGCGTCTTGTCGAAGGTGTGAAAAGGCTCGGCGGGATGTGCCTGAAGTTCGTCAGCCCCGGTACATTAGGTGTGCCTGACCGAATCATCATAACGGCGAAAGGCCGGGTCATCTTCGTCGAGCTGAAGACCGAGACAGGCCGCCTTACGAAAATCCAGAGGTATGTTATCGGAGAAATGCAAAAGCGCGGAGCCGATGCCCGCGTGGTCAAAGGCATCGACGCGGTGAAGGAGCTACTTGCAGAAATTGAGGGAGGTGATGAGGCATGAGGTTTGTACCCTATCCATACCAGCAGTATTGCATTGACCGAATCATCAGCGATCCGGCGATTGGGCTGTTTTTGGATATGGGCTTGGGAAAGACGGCTATCACCCTGTCGGCCATCAAGGACCTGCGGTATAACCGGTGGGAGGTCTCAAAGCCTCTCATCATCGCACCGAAGAAGGTGGCCGAGGCCACGTGGACTACGGAGGCCGCGAAGTGGGACCAACTGAAGATGATGCGGGTCGTGCCAGTTCTCGGTACGGTCCAGCAGCGGCTGAGAGCATTGGCAACGCCGGCAGACGCCTACGTGATAAACCGCGAGAACGTGACGTGGCTGGTCGAGCACTTCAAAAATGCGTGGCCGTTCGACATGGTGGTGCTGGACGAGAGTTCGAGCTTCAAGAACTCCCAGAGCAAGCGGTTCAAGTCCCTGCGGCTGGTCCGCAGCAGGATTCGCAGAATCGTGGAGCTGACCGGCACTCCATCCAGCAACGGCCTTGAAGACCTGTGGGCGCAGATTTACCTGCTGGACGGCGGTGTACGGCTGTGCGGGACGCTGGGCGCATATCGCGACCGGTACTTCGTTCCCGGCAAGCGAAACCGCACGACCATCTTCAGCTACGACCCGAAGGAGGGCAGCTTCGAGATGATTAAGCGAGCCATCAGCGACATCTGCATCAGCATGAAGGCCAGCGACTACCTCACCCTGCCGGACGTCATACATAACGACATTCCGGTGGCACTCGACGCTGCGGCCAAGAAAGCCTATACCCAGTTGGAGACGGACCTGCTGTTGCAGGTGGACGAGAATACCATCACAGCCCAGAGCGCCGGCGTCCTGACGAACAAGCTCTTGCAGCTTTGCAACGGGGCGATTTACGACGGGGACCGGAACGCTGTCCATATCCATGACTGCAAAATCGACGCTTTTATGGAGCTGGTGGAGCAGCTCAACGGGCAACACGCTCTGGTGTTCTACGCCTTCCAGCATGACCGTGACCGGCTGGTGAAAGCTCTGGCAAACACGAATCTGCGTGTGCGGGTCTACTCCAACGCGCAGGACGAGGCAGATTGGAACAACGGCGAAATCGACATCCTGCTTGCCCATCCTGCGAGCTGTGGCTACGGGCTGAACCTTCAGCGCGGCGGGCATCATGCCATCTGGTTCGGGCTGACGTGGAGCTTGGAGCAGTACGAGCAAGCCAACAAGCGACTGCACCGACAGGGGCAGGAGCATCCGGTGGTCATCCACCACCTGATTGTGCAGGGCGGCATGGATGAAGCCGTCTTGGAGGCCCTTCACGACAAGGGCGATATGCAAAACGCGCTGCTGAACGCGCTGCGCGTCCGCATCAGTAAAATTCGGAGATAGGAGGCAGATGACCATGATTGGAACAGAAGAAATCGCCGAGATCGTGAAGGTAGCGGCAGCGGAGGTACTCGCCCGGAAGGATGAGATTCTCGATGAGGAGTATGACGCCCGGTATCATGACGTCAACCTGTTGATGAAGAACTACCGGAAGTTGAAGGCCCACTACTCGCACGTGTCGCCTGAGACCTTGGAGGTCAGCGCCATCTGCTCGATGCGCCGGAAGACTGGCCTGATGATGAGCCACGTGGACAAGATGCTGGCCGCGTATGAGGCAATGTGCAAGGAATCCCTCAACCCGGACGAGGGACGACGGTGGGAGGCTCTCTACCTCCGCTACATCGACAGCAAGCGCATGAGCGTGGATGACATCGCCAGCCAGTTGAACATCGATAAGCGGACTTTCTACCGCGACATCAACAAGGCGATGGAGGACATGGCTGTGCTGCTGTTCGGCATCGAGGCCATCGGCTCGTGGAAGCATAAAAGAGCAAAGGTTACACCTTAAAGACGGTTTCCGGCTTGCCAGTCTCCCGGTGTTCAGGTATAATAACCGTAGGTCGTTTTCAACCTGCAACTGGACACCGGAGGGATGGCAATGCGGAAGACCGGCGATGAGCCAATCAAATTTAGAGGCAAGGACACGGGGCTGCGCCTCCGTGACTTTTGGAGCTGGGGCTTCTCGGACTTGCTGGACAACACCCTGCGCGGCAGCTACGCTGAGTTCATCGTCGCGGCGGCGCTGGGCATCGACCTCTCCGAAGCGAGGGTGAACTGGGAGCCGTGGGACCTGACGTTTCGAGACAGCATCCGCGTAGAGGTCAAGAGCTGTTCCTACCTGCAAGCGTGGGAGCAGACGCGACCGTCCGACATCAAGTTCAGCATCCGTCCGGCGATTCGGTGGACGGCCACAGGGGGCTGGGCCGGTGAGCAGCGCCGGCAGTCAGACGTGTACGTCTTCTGCCTGTTCACTGAGAAGGACCCGGCGGTGGCTGACCCGATGCGGCTGGATAGCTGGGCGTTCTACGTCCTCCCTACCAGAGTGCTGGATGGGCACTGCGGAGAGCAGAAGTCCATCAGCCTGAACTCGCTGCTGAAGCTCAGTCCCGAGCGGGCTGACTTCGGAGAGCTACGGGCGGCGGTGCTGCGGTGTGCTCCTTGCCGTGAAGGAGGGCAGGATGATGACGCGGGAGCGTCTGATGGCGCTGGCAAGCGCCCTGATTGATTTGGCGCTGGACCTGACAGATGATCCGGTGAGAATTGAGAGCTACCTTCGGTCCCTCGGTTTCACCGATGATGAGCTTCGGCTTCTCGGCTTTGATGTATAGCTGGCAAGCTCGCCTCTCAGGAGGCGGGCTTTTCTTTTGCCCTCCCGCTCGACTACCAGTGCATTTTCTTGAAAAATTTTCTCGAAAACCCTTGACAAAACCACGATAGCGTGGTAGAATATAGACAATGAAACAAACCCCACAAACTAAGAAGTCAAGGAGGACAAAGACCATGACCGAGTACATGATGAAGACCGATAAGAACGGCAAGCCCCGCTACTACAAATCCGTGGATGGCAAGATGAAGGTCATCAGCCGCGCTGAGTACGAGGAGAACGTCAAGGCTGAGGTTGAGGAGGTCAAGTCCGAGGCCATAGTTCCCGCCGGGTTCTGGAACCTCGACGCCGCCATCACTGAGCTGGCCGAGCGTGATCGCCTGAATAGCGTGGACATGACCCCCAGCAAGCCGGAAGACGTCGCACTGAGCGTTGTGAAGTGCATCGTGTCCGGCATGGATGGCCGGGATGACGGCAAGGTCAAGATGCAGACTGTGAAGCACGGCGTCCTCATCAACTACCGGAACTGCATGGTGTGTGCGCTGGTTTTCGATGATGACCACGTTGTCACCGCTATCAAGTTCATGGGAACCACGGTTGAGAGCCGGAAGAAGTCGGAACTCTGCGAGGTCAAAGACCTGAGCGAGTACGCCGACAAGATTTCTGAGCAGGTCGTGTTCATCGACCAGTGGTGGGCGAATACGTCCAGAAAGAAGGTGGCATGAGCGCGGTTTTCTGAAATATTTTTCCCGAAAACTCTTGACGAAAACGACTTTAAGTGGTAGAATGAGAGTATAGGGAAACAACAAGAACATAAGTCGAATAGGCAAGTCCAGCAGGCCATCTCAGTCAATACAATCACCTATTCTCGCCGCAATGCGGCGGATTTTTCTTTGCCTGAAATCGTACTGACAGCGCACAATTTCACCTTCAAACGTGGTTTCCCGGCAGTAAATACCGTCTTCAAGCCACTCACGCTGAACTTTCTCACCGTCATTCAATTTAGGCAAACTGGCCTTTGCCATATTCGCAAGTTCTGTCGCAATAGAGAGAAGAACTTCCGATGCGGGATTCACTGGTCTTCGACCTCATCCACGTCATCGGCAAGCAGTTCCTCGATGGTGCAGCCATAGAGCTTGGCGAGCTGCGGCAGCTTGTCGGCACGAGGCTTCGCAAGACCTCTCTCCCACTTGCTCACGGCAGAGGGCTTTACGCCAACGGCCTTTGCAACTTCGAGCTGTGTGGGGATGGCTCCGCGAAGCCTGCGCTCTTTCATGACGTTCATGCACTTACCTCCTTCTGGCAAATTACTTGTGGTTATTGTATTTGCTCTATACTCTCATTATACCACTGATACGCCTGTTTGTCAACTATTTTTCACAAAAATATAGGGAGAGTGGAGGGCTTGACAAAACGACTTTAAGGCGATATAATCAACTTAGAGGAAAGGTGGTGTACCTATGGATGATTTTGGTGAGCGCCTCAGAAAGCTGAGAGTAGCGCAGGACCTCACCCAGCAGCAGTTGGGTGAAAAGCTCGGCGTTGTCCCATCAACCATTGGCAAATACGAGAAGGTCAAGGATTCCTACCCAAGCATAGAGGTGCTGATTAAGCTGTCCGACTTTTTCAGCGTCAGCACCGACTATCTCCTGAAAGGCGTAGAGCCTACTGGGAATGTAGAGAACAATATAAACGGGTCACTGTCTAACAGCCCCTTCATTCAGGCAAACCACGGCGGCGTGGTGTACAACGGAGACAGCACAATCTCACCCGAGGCTTTAGAGCTGCTCCGTATTTATGAGAACCTCAGCGGACGCAGCCGTCTAAAGTTGCTCAATTTTGCCGTCGAGCTTGAAGGAGGCAAAGACTGATGAACCGCGCAGCCCTCTACATCCGTGTTTCCACGCTGGAACAGGCGCAGGAGGGCTACTCCGTCGGCGAGCAGAAAGAACGCCTGATTGCGTACTGCAAGGCCAAAGACTGGATTATCGCGGACATCTATGTGGATGGCGGGTACACCGGCAGCAACCTGAACCGTCCCGGCATCCAGAAGCTCATCTCCGAGACGGACAAGTTCGACCTCGTGCTGGTCTACAAGTTGGACCGTCTCTCCCGCTCCCAGCGGGACACGCTCTACCTCATCGAAGAAGTCTTCCGGCCAAAGGGCGTGGACTTCATCTCCATGCAGGAGAGCTTCGACACATCGACCCCATTCGGCAAGGCCATGATTGGCCTCCTCGCTGTGTTCGCCCAGCTCGAACGTGAGCAGATAAAGGAGCGCACGTGGATGGGCCGCGTAGCCCGCGCCAAGACCGGCCTCCACCACGGCGGGGGCCATATCCCCATCGGCTATGAGTACGAGGACGGGCATCTCGTCATCAACCCGTATGAGGCCGAGCAGGTGCGGAAGATATACGAGTGGAATCTTGCTGGTGATTCCCTGAAGACCATCACTGAAAAACTTCAGGAGGTGGGGTACACGAACAAGTACAGCAGCTACAACTCATGGACCAGCGTCCGAAACATCCTCGGCAATGAGACCTACACCGGACGGCTGCATTTTGGAGATGTCATAGTGGATAACGCACACGAACCTATCATCAGCAAAGAACAGTTCGACGCGGCGCAGGTTCTCCGTGGCAAGCGGCAGGAACAGTATGGCGGTCAGGCGTTCCAGTCCAAGCATCTGCTTGCCGGCCTCATCTACTGCGGCCACTGCGGAGGCAGATACTACCTACGGAACACCGGCAAGTATTCCTACTACGCCTGTTACTCCCGCACCAAGCAGATGAAAAGCATGGTGAAGGACCCGAACTGCATGAACAAGATATGGAAAGGCGCGGAGCTGGAAGCCATTGTGGACGCCCAGATTCGGGAGCTTCTCAGCTCACCGGAGATGGCCGCAGAGATCGCTACCAGCCGCTCCAAGCCCGCCCCAGTCAGCAAGAACGCGGACATCGAAAAGAGGCTCCGGGAAATCGACAAGCAAATCGGCAAGCTCATGGAGCTGTACCAGCACGACGATATACCGCCCGAGCTTCTGGGCGAGCGTATCAACAAACTCTACAACGAGCGCACCGCGTTGGAATCCACCCTTGCCCCGGTGGTCGAGGATGAGGCCATGCCGTTCGATTTGGTGGAGGCCCTCATCTCGGATGCCGCGCAGGTCTGGGACTTCGCGGACGAGAGCCAGAAACGCCGCATCCTGCAAAGCCTTGTGTCCCGCATTGTGCTCACCGACGATGACGTCAAGATTGAGTGGGCCTTCTGACAGCAACGAAAAAAGCCCTACCGCTGCGTGAGCGGTAGGGCTTTCCTGTTACTTCTCTGAAGACTGCGCGATTGCGTTCTGCACAACGGCGGCTGCGGTCGCAGCAGCAGTGCTGGCGGCAACCGATGTAGCATTCGCAGAGCTGGCGCTTTCCAGTGCCGCAGTAGCGGCGGGCAGCGCCTTCTGCTTGCGTACCTCGGCCTCAATGTAGGTGGTGAGGTACTCGGTCAGATCGCCATAGGTTTCCTCGATAAAGGCTTTGGTTGCGGGGCTGATCGCCTTGATACAGGCGGCAAGCGCCATAGCAAGGGCCTGCTTCTGAGCCTCCGCGTCAAAGCTGCCGGCCTTCTTCAGTTCATCGACATAGGTCTGCGAAACGGCAGACACAGCGATACTGACGATGCCGGTAACTTCCTCGATGACGTCTTTCAACAGGGTGCTGTTGGTCTCTGCTGCGGCCTGTTCGCCCTTCTTCTTGACGAAGGCGGCGACGAAAGCGGACAGCGCGGTCACTGCGGCGGTAACAACCGCCATCAGCAGGTTAAAGACAGCTTCATTCATCAGTCGTACTCCTTACATTTTGGTGCAGTAGTCAAGGCTGACCCAGCCAGCGCCGGATTTCAGCTTGCCCCACTTGCTTGCGCCGGCCCCTGTGGATTCCTCCACAATCGTGTAGACACCGGGTTTGATGAATCCCTTGCGGGCGTAGCCGGTGCCGGGGCCAGACCGGATGTTGAGGTCGGTAGCGGTAATTCTCACCAGATAGTTCACGTCTGCGGAGCCGCCGGCCACCGAGATAGCGTTGGCGTCCACCCAGCCGTACACGTTGCTGGTGGCGTCCGTGTGGATGACGTGGTACGGATGCTTGGCGTTGGCAGAGACAGCCGTAATCTTGGCCGGCCCAGCCTTGGCCGCAGAGCCGCTGGCGGCGTTGGCGCTGGTGTAGTGCTTGCCACCGGCGAAGTTGACCACCGTGCCGATGTCCAGCCCCGCAGCAGGGGTGCTGGGGGTCGAGGGCGCGGAAGGCTGCGCGGTGGAGCCACCGAGCTGCGCCGTGACCTTGCTTGCGAGGTCGCCCATACGGGCGTACATCCAGTCGCCGGGGCAGCTCTTGTTGGCGAACCATCGGTGGACGGTCAAGACCATCTCGTCAGACTTGGGGGAGTAGTTGAGGGTCTTGTTCTTGTCGCCCAGCCAGAGCAGCTTCTTCTTGCCGTTGCGCTTGCAGATGTCCACGCAGAGCGTGATGAGCTTCTGGTACACGACATCCTTGAAGGCATACGGCGCGGTGGTGTCGGACGCGCACTCGATGGTCACGGCTCGCTGGTCGTTGGCGTTGGAGGACGTACACCAAGAACGATTGCCCTCATCCACGCACAGCAGCACCCGGCCATCCACGCCGATACCGTAGTTGCAGGACGCCTGACGGGACGTAGGCGCGAACACGTTGCCCAGCGTCTCCACAGAACACTGGCCTACCACGCAATGCGGGGTGATGCGGTCGATGGCGTGGGTACGCTTGCCGGAATGATTCGGGCTGAGTTTCGTATAGTTTACGAGCGAACTGTTGCTCATGCTATTACCTCCATTCGCGGGCGCTGCGTACTTGTCGTAGTAGGTCTGACCGTACCCTGCCCGCTTGATTTTGACTGCCTCACCCTGATTGGCAGGGCGCTCAAAGTTCAGCAGCACACTGTCGCTGGCAGTCCGAACGGCAGTCGCGGTTTTCAGGGTGGACAACACGGACTTGTAGCCGGTGGAAAGCTCCTCAAACAGAAAATCGAGCTGCATATCCAAGTCCCCGATGGACTTGCCAGCAGCCCGAGCGAAAGCAAGCAGATTCTGTTTTCGGCTCCAATACGTCCACTGAGCGAGGCCGTAGCCCGCGCTGTCGTGGATGAAGTTCTGATACTTCCCGCTGTCTACGGCGGCGGTGTACGCCGCATCCGTGTAGCCCAGCTTCTTCTCATACGTGTTCTGTAAATTCTGCGGATTCAGGCCGCTCTCAGCGTAGAGGTTTCCCATGAGGCCGGCAGCGCCAGCCGGGGAAAGCCCCTTGCCGGTGAGGTAGTCCCAAATCCTTTTCTCGTTGGTGCTCATCGCGCCTCAGTCCTTTCTTAGCCCACGCCCGTAGTCCCGTCCCCCGAAGCGTCAGAAATGACGTCTGCGGTGCCCGTAGGCAGCGTGGTGGGCTTGTCCGGCCAGTGATTGTTTTTGCTCAGGTTCTCGATGGCAGATTTGAGGCCGTACACAAGGACCACGCCGATAATCTGCGTGACGGCCACCTGTGATAAGCTCTCGGCAATCTGCATCTTGTCGAGGAAGGCGAGGACATAGCTGCACCATACCCATGCAAACCCGTTGGCAAGGCAGACCCACACGACCATCTTCATGGTCTCGTGCTTTTTCTTCTTCACCGCAGAATTGCCGGCCCGCGACTTCTTGCGCGAGCCAGCGCTTATGCTGCGGATGACGAGATAGCCGAGGAAGACGACGCTCATAACGCCTACGCTGGCGAGAATGGCGATGAGGATATTCCAGCCAGTTCCCATACTCATACCTCCCTGTGGCGATAATGACATCGACTACTGGACCTTATCCCCGCCGCTGCCGGGCCGGGTCCGTCCGGGGATAGGCTCATCGATGTTCACGATTTTCAGCTTGTTCATGGCCGGCTGAACGACGGAGTGGATGTACCCGTTGCCCCCGACGTCCTCGTAATCGCTGAACATCTCCCAGAAAGCCTCGGCCTCCATCGTGTTCCATGTACCCGCCGGGTTGCAAGCAGGGTCGGTATAATACCGGTAGCTCTGAAGCAGACGGTCTCTGAGCCGGTTCCGCTCGCGGCGGGTCATGTCATCCTCCATCTTCTTCAGCCGCTTGATCTGCTCGCTCTGCGCCGAGTGCAGGGCGTCGATTTCCGTCTGCAACTCCTTCTGGACCCGCAGACTTTGTGCGCGGTACTCAGGGTATTTGCTTACTTGGTCAAGGGCGGTTTTGAGCTGCTCGTCCTTCTTCTTGCCGGCCTCGTACCGTTCAATCAGATACTTTGACACCTTCCTGTAAATCAGGTAGCAGAATAGGATAGCAAGCAGCAGCTCAACAACATTAAGTACCGTGATGCTGCCGAACACGTCCTTGAACTCCTCCAATCCAGTCAATGGCATTACCTCCCACCTTTAGTCTGAAAAAGCCGGCGGCCTTATACAGACCGCCGGTATTCAGCCATATTGACGTCGCCGACGAGCGTCTGCAAACGGGCGGCAAGTGCCTCATCTTCCAGAGCCTGCGCCCCGAGCTGCTCTAACACCTCGGCCTGAGCCTTGATGATGCCAGCTTGCCGGAGGCAGATGTCGGCCAATTCTTCGATGACGCTCATTCGGCGACAACGTACTTCTCGCCGGTAATCTCCTCGTAGCGGTCAGCGTTGATTTCGCCGTCCTCCACGCGGGACACCAGCTCGGTCTTAACACCGTTCTTGCGGTAGTCGGGAACAGAATCCCAAACCTGCGTACCGGCAATCAGCCGGTTGGCCCAAATCTTATTCATCAGTTTGTACCTCCTTCAGAAATGGCAAGAGTGCTGACAAGGGAATCCAGCTCGCATACGGCGTCCTCAATGGCGCTCATACGCTCATCATTCATCTCGTCCTGCTCACACATGGCGTCCTCGATCTCGCTCATCCGGGTGCCGGTCAGCTCGTCCTGCTCACACAGGGCGTCTTCCAGCGCGGCAGTGCTCTCGTTGACCTGCTGGATAACAGGCCCGGTCTTATCGACGGCACGATAATGCCGGTCGATTTCGTACCAGTCGTAGCAGTTGCCCTCCACGTCCTCGGCGCTCTCGATTTTCCGCACGACGCGGAAGTTATCGGTGATAGTCTGGTCGGGGAAGGTCTGCTCGATCTGGTGGAACCCGGTCAGGTCGGTGTGGGAATCGCCTTTAGTTTTGAGGACTTCGATTTCGCCCTGCGTTCCAAATACGTATTCCAAGTGAGTTCCTCCTTTCGCTGCTTCTGCCGGATGATGCGCTTCAGCTCACGCATGAGGCGTTCACCTTGGAACAGCATCCGATACAGGTTGTGGTTGTTGCAGTGTTTCAACTGCCCAAGGCGGGACAGCAGACTTGCCGCCGCTCCTGCCAAGATGCGCTTTTTCAAGCGCCTCCGCTTGCGGTAACGGGCGATGGCCCGCTTGATGCGGAGTAAATTGTGCTTGCGCGGGATGGTGTAGCCACGCCCATAACGATAGCCCACCGCATCGGGCATACGCTCTTTCGGCCTCTCATACCCGCGCCGTGGAGGGTCCAGCGGGATGCGCGGATGCCTCCTCACCGTCGGGAATATCTGCCAATCGTCTTTGAGCCGGAGCTGATGGGCGTTCAGCCATGTCTCCACGAGCACACGCAGCTTTTTCAGCTTGCGCTTGCTCGACCCAAAGATGGTCAGGTTGTCCATGTAGCGGACATAGTGCTTGCACAGCCCGCTCTCACGGATGAGCCTGTCCATCGGCTGCAAGACCGTGTTGGCAAACCACTGAGAGGTGTAGGCCCCAATCTGTACGCCGTCCTTTACGACGCGCCAGATGAGGTCAAGAACGCGGCGGTCTTTGATAAGCTGGCGCATACGGTCCATCACGACCTCCGGCTGCAAGCTGTCGTAGAAATGCCGGATGTCTCCGCAGAACTCATACTTCGTCCCGCGAGGGTCTTTGTCCATCCAGATCTCGATGGCTTTCCGGGCGTGATGCGGACCACGGTCGCGGATGCTCCCGCAGCAGTAGTAATCCATGCCGCGCATGAACACTGGCTGCAAGACCTGAATCAGCGCGTGATGAACATACTGGTCCGGCCACTGGGCCGGCTCGCTGACCGTGCGCCACTTCCGGGCGCTGGCGTCCCACCGCTGGGACACATGGGGCTTCTTCTGCTCGAAACCGTCGATGATGATTTGCCGCAGCTCCACGACGCGCTCCTCCTTCGTCTCCTCCACCCATGCGGTGCAGGAGTTCGGACGGTGGTGCGTACGCCAGTGGTGGGTGCGGTTCACCTCGTCGATGGCAAGCAGCAGGTTGTCATCAGATACGAGCTTCTCAAAGAGATTCTTTGCTCGCTTCACAGGGATGTTCCTCCTTTTAGCTGTACGGGCTTTCCAGCGCCTCCGTAGAGGTGTACTAACCCGCTCCCCAAATTTGCTTATCTTCACCAAGGGGTGCGCGACTACCTGTGCCGTGAATGGAGGATGAGCAAAGCACAAAAAGGATGCGGCAGCCGATGTTCGCGTTCGAGTTCGAGACGTCATTGTAGTTGACGTAGAACAGGCCGTGGTTGGTGTTCTGGTTGTAGTTGCCACCAACGTAGAGGCACGGGTTCGACGAGTTGAAGTTCCAGTTATCGCACGTAACCCAGAACGATGACATCGGCACTGCACAGGTAGCCCCGGTTGGTCCCCGCGCCTACGGCGCGGGTCCCTTATGAGGGGGCTTCGCCCCCTCAAACTCCCCCATTAGGGGAGTTCTTGGAGGCGGCAGCCGATGTTCGCGACCGAGTTCGAGACGCCAAAGTAGTAGACGTAGAACAGGCCGAGGCTGGAGTACTGGACGTAGTAGCCACCAACGAAGAGGCACGGGCTCGACGAGTTGAAGTTCCAGTAATCGCACGAGTACGTAGAATCGCTGCCGTTCGCCGCAGTGGGAATGAACAACGGGAACCCGCCATTCGTCTTCACTGTAAACTTGGAGGGGTAGCCGTTCGACGGGGTGCCGACACTCACGCCGTTGGCGCTGTCGCTGAACTGGTTGGGATTCTTGATGACGTTCAGGCCGCTGCCGTTGTAATAGCAACCGTCCATCCAGTCGTACACGTTATCCCACAAGCCCTCGATGTTGCGGTACTGGCAGCAACTATACGAGGTGCGGGAGTTCTGCGTGGTGCCGGTGTGGTACGGCATACTGTCCGTCGCGCCCATGTTGAACTTGCTGCCACTTGGAGAACAGCCGTACCCGATTTTCGCCTGAGAGTTCCAGTCGGCGAACTCTACGATGTAGAGCAGCCAGATGGTAAAGCGCATGGCGAAGTCCATCTGCCAGATGTTCGAGCCGAGATTATGGATGCTGGACCGAGCAGACGAACGGGTGATGTCGGCTTTGGGCTGACCACCGGACTGGCTTTTCCAGTTGCTCGTGTGGCAGTGATAGCGACCGATGTACACGACATCGCGCTCGCCCTTGCCATCGCCCCTGTCCATGTGGGCGGGGGAAACAGAAAAGCCGCTCTGCGCTCTGTCGGCGATCTGGATTTTCAGGCCGTTGCCGTTCTGGGTCAGCTTGTACCAGAACTTCGGGATGGCGACCATCGTACCGCCGGTGCGCTCGCTCTTGACCATGCCCGCCCACGGCTGCAAATCGTCGAAGGGAGAGCTGTACTTACTTGCGCCCTTCACATACGGCACGGGGTCAGTGAAGCCCGCCGCCTCATCGGTGCGGGTCCACTTGGTCGTGCTGCTGCCATCCCAGCTCGCGCCGTAGATGTGGACCATGTTGGTCACATTGACCGTAAAGGTCTTGTTGGCGGGAGCGTTGTGGTTCGTGCCAGCCGCGACCTTTACGGTTACAGTCACGTTGCCCTCATCGAGCGCGGTGACGTTTACCTTGTTGCCGCTGACCGACACGCTGACGACATCGGGGTCGCCGGACGTGGCGGTAATCACACCGTCACCGACACGGGTCACGGTGACAGCGCCAGTGGGCGTATCTCCGTCCAGCGACAGCGAAGTCGGATTGAGGCTCAGAGAGCCAGCAGCCTTGGCAATGCTCCACGCCACGGTCTTGGCTGTGGTGGTGCCGTCGCTCCACTGGTAGCCGGGCTTCGGAGTGAAGCTGGCGTTGTAGCTGCCCGCGTTGGTGCCGCTGGTCGTGCCGCCCAGTGTCAGCTCGGCGCTGTTGTAATCGTCGAACGTGGGGGTCTGCGCCTGACCGGTGTAGATCAAGCTCTCGCCCTGAGACGGGATGGCCGCAATGGGGATTTTGACGGTGGCGGTGTAGTTCTCGCCGGCCTCCGTCACGTTGACCTCTACGGACGCAGAGGTCTTGCCGGAAATTGTGGCGCTTACCGTGTATTTGCCGGCCTTCTTGACCGAAATCGCGGCAACGCCGCTGCCGTTTGCGGTGGCACTGTAGATACTGCCGCCGAGGACAGCCTTTGCCTCCGCACCGGGGGCGGTCGTGACCGTGATGGTCGCGGTGAACACGGCCAGCGTGACTTCATACTGGCCAAAGTACGCGCCGGTGGTCACGGTTGCGGAATACTGCTCGCCAGACGCGGTGCTCGCGCTGACGGTGTACTCCGTGTTGCAGTTCTTGACGCTGACGGAATCCACAAGACCCTCCGGCACGGTGCCGGTTTTGGTGTCTCCCGCGCCGTCAGTGACCGTGTACTCCTGACCGGCGAACTCAGCGTCGAACGTGATTTTCAGAACACACCCGGAGCCGCCGCCCCCTTCAAGCGCTTCGTTTGCCTTCTCCAACGCGCTGTTGGCGATGGCGCGAACCGCTTCAAGCTCAGGGCCGCTGACGCCGGGTACGTTCACACTTCCATAGTTGCCCATAGGCTTACTCCTTTCCTTGCTGAATCCGATACCTCACAGAGATGGCACTGGCCGGGACCTGCAAGGCACGGAATCGGATTTTCCCGTCCAGCATCTCGCAGGTCGGGCAAAAGCCGCAGGCCACCATAACAGCGACGGATGCGGGGTCAGGATTGACCCTCGCTTCGTCATGTTCGGTCACGCCGGCAGCAGTGAGGTCATAGTAGTTCGGATAGGCGTTGGTGTCCGCTGACCATCCCGTTACCGGAATCGTCGCCGACACCTCCTGCGCCTTATCGGGCTTTTGCGCTTCGAGTTCCTCCAAGGCGTCCGCAGCCGCGTTAGCGACTTCGGCGATCTCGGCCTTTACCTTCAGCGCCAGAGATTTCAGATGGTTAAAGGCTACAACTGCCAATGTGTATCACCTCCTAAATATGGCTGAGGGACAGGCAACCCTCCACGACCCACCCGTCTGCCCGTCCTTCAGGCTTTACTGCTTAGGTGGTGGGGAAAACCTCGGCCAGCATCTCAGCGACCTCACCGTCGGTGGCGATAGTCACCACGGGGGTCTCAGTGCCGTTAATCTTGATGTTGCCAACGGTAGTGCTGGCCTCGACCTTGGTCGCACCAGCGGCGACGCCCTCGACCTTGGAGAAGTGCTCCTTGGACATCAGGCCATCAGCCTCGGCAGTAGCCTTCTGGTAGGTGGTGTCCTGTCCGGGGATGCCCAGACCAGTGATGTCCTCCTTGGTGACGGCAGTCACAGCGGTCACGTGGCCCAGCTCATCCACAGTCACCTTGTAGAAGCCGCTCGCAGCGGCGGTGTGAGAGGGGTGGGTGTAGTTATTCGCGCCCTCTGCGATGCCGTCCAGCTTGGTCTTATCGGCATCGGAGAAGTTGTTGTCCGACAGCACCTTGTCGCCGTCCTTCTGGACGTAGTTGGACAGGTCAACAGTGGTATCGTCCAGCAGAACGACCTCGCCCTCAACCTTGGCATAGATGTCGTAGTGCTGGGTCTCCTCGTTCAGCACGAGGTACAGCACGTTGTCCTGTGCGGAGGCAGCCTCGGGAACGGCGTCCACCTTCTCGAAGTGGGCATGGCCGGTGGCAGCGATAGCGGTCTGGATGGCCTGAGCTACCTGCGCGTTGGTCTGATACTGGGCGTCATTAGTGAGCTGGCTGACCTTGGTAGGGATAGCAGCCTTCAGGTTCGTAGCCAGAGACTTCAGATGGCCGAGCTTGGTGAGCTTGTTGACATCGTAACTCATGATAAAATCCTCCTAATAAGTTTTGGTATTATCTCAGGCTTCGGGGTCTTCCGAGCCAAAGATTTCGGAAATCATCTCAGCGACTTCGCCGTCAGTGGCGATGCGGTCATCCACGATGGCGTCTACGTCGCCTTCGAGGTCTCCGGTGCCGAGAGCTTCCAGCTCGCCGGCGGCGTTCTTAATCTGATAGACGGTGGAGACGCCTTCCTCCACCACAGCGATGACCTGACCGACATAGGCGGTCGGGTTGGTCTGTGCGTAGGTTTGCGCGTCGGACATAGAGTAGAACACCGAGTTTTTGTCCAGCGGGAAAGCATCCTGCCGGGACATACTCAGCGGGAACTCCATAAAGGCAAAACTCTTGTCAGAACCGTTGATAGCCATACTTCATTCCCTCCTCTCAGCCCAGCGTGACCTTCAGGGTCGCGGCATTCTCGTAAGGCACAGCAGGCTCAAACACCCACACGTTGTACGCAACGGCGGTGTAGCCCTCAGCGCCCTCTACATTGACGGAAGACTGCGTAAAGGTGCTGGTCACGTCGGCGTTCATCGCGGTCTCGTTGATGACCTTGGTCACGCCGGTCTTGCCAGCGATGCAGGCGATGACCACACGCTGCGCCCCGGCAGGGACGTTGATGGTCAGCGTACCGGCGGCATACGCTTTGTTGCTCTTGGTCAGGCCCCGGATGTAGGCACTGTCAACGGTGGGCTTCTCTGTGGTGGCCCCGTAGAAGTAGTTCCGGTAAGGCGTGTAGGCCCCGGTGGTCTTCTCCTTCGTACCGGAAGCGATGTTCACGGCAGGGTCAGAGGCGCTGCCGAGGTTGTCGTTGGCAGTCACACCAGCGCCGTGAGTGGCGATGGCCTTGTACTTCAGGGACGCCACGACGTTCTCGCCGCCCTGGTCTCCGATGATAAAGCCATTGCCGCCATTGTTATCGGAACCGGCGCTCAGGCTGGCAGCGTCCACGCTGGCGATCTGCTCAGTGCCGCCGTCAGTGATACGCTGCACCACCCAGTTGGAGGCGGTGACACCGGTCTCCGGGCCGTACTGGTAGCTGCCGGGGTTCAGATTGCCTGCCGTGTACGCAGCAGACGCCAGAGAGGTGCCGGCCTCCACAGCCTTCGCACCGGACAGGTTGAACCCGCTGATGCTGGGCTGGGCGGTGATAGTGGGCTGAAGGCGTTTGCTCAGGATTTCGGTGAACACGTCCAGCACACTCTTGCCCTTAGAGCTGAGAGTGGCGGTGCCGTCCGCGTTCTTGGTCAGGTTGCCGAACTGGGTGTAGTTGCCGGCCAGCGTGATGTCCTCCGGCATAATCACCTTGTCGGCATCCACATTACCGGTGATGCTCACCCAGTCCTCACCGTCGAAACGGTAGGCAGTCATCTCATAGGTGATGCTGTCCACCACAGTGACCACAGCAAACATATCTCCGGCCTTCGGGGTAATGCCGCTGTGCTCAGTGAAGTACGCCTCGATGACCGAAGCGTCGGTCGCTTTGAGGTCAGTCTTGGTGCCGGTGTAGACCGCACCACCACCCACACCGTTGAGCGCCTCAGCCAGATCGTCGTCGGTGACGTAGCCGTCCAGACTGACGGTGGTATCGTCGAGCAGCTCGACCACGCCGTCAATCAGGGCGTACACGTCATAATGGCCGGTCTCATCGTTGTGGACGAGGTACAGCACGTTTTCCTCAGCCGCGCCAGCGTCAGGCACGGTATCGGACTTCTGGAAGCGGGCGTGGCCCGCTTTGGAAATCGCGGCGAGATATTCCGTCTTGATGCGGGTCGCCGTGTCCTTCAGGGCTTTTACGTTTACGACCTTGGTCTCGTCATAAGCCATATTTTGGTCTCCTCCTGTTTCTTAGTTTTGCGGTTCGTCTTCCTCGGGCGGGAACACCTCGTCAAGCATCTGCTCCGTGTCGCCGGTTGTCACGATGGCCTCGTCGGGAAGGCCGGAGCCTTCATACGAGAGTGTGCCATCGGGCGTGGTGGAGAATCCGTCGCCGAGTTTTACGCCGCCCAAGCGGTCCTTAGTTGCTACTGGCAATACATAGGTGCCACCCCCTCCACTGATGCCGCCGTCGGCAGACAGCAACACGAGGGTAGCCGCCATGTCCTCCGTCGGCGCTTGCTGCACCCAGAACCGCACAGCGCCGTCAAGCACACGGGAAGATGTGCTCATGCCGGCTGCCTTTGCTATATTCTGGGCGGCTTTATGCAACATGACCTGCGGAATCAAGCCCTCAACAGCCTCCTCAACGGGGAGGTCCAGATAAAGCTCTCCTTCCACAATGTCTTCTGCATCTTCCAAATCCGCGCTGCTGGCCCAGCCAGCGGCGGGAATCGTGATTTCGACCTCGGCCACATCGCCACCGCCGCCCAGACTGCCGCCGTGGGCGTTGGGGTCGGAGTTGTGGTCGGCAATCATCTGCTGCACGTGGGCGACAGTGGCGATTGCCTCCGGGTCGATGATGGCGGTCACGGCGTCAACGTCGCCCACCGCCGCGATGAGGTCGAACGTGGCGAGCTTGCCCACGATGGAGCTTGCAGGGCGAATCCACTCCGGCTCATTTTCAAGGGACAGGTAGGTGAACGGGACTTCGCCCTCGTCCGGGTCCTCAGCAAAGAGCACGATGTTCGTCAGGTAAAAGCCCGTCTCCACATTGTCGCTCTTGATTTGGACCGTGACTTGGCACTCGCCGTCCACGGGGTTTGTCACGGCGGCAATCATCGCGTCCATGACATACCCGGCAGACCCGGTCATGGTCTTCGGCGTCATGCCTTCGGGAATCTGGCCGCTGCCCGCCGCCGCCCTCGTGTACTTCATCGAGCATCTACCCGCGAGGACTTTGCCAATCAGACTTACGCCGGTGAGGGAACCGTAGCTCCCGTCTTCAAACTTGGACATAATCGCTCCTCCTTCTTAGTCAATTCTCTTGGATTTGATGTGCGTGTGATAGACAACCCCTCCTGCACCGTCCTGACGGCCTCTGTGCGCCCTTTTCACGTCGGGCGGGGTAGATGTCAGGGTAGGCGTCTGAACGGCTCCACGCGAGAGCTGGACGGGCATCTGGGCGGTCCTATCAGCACTGAACGGAGGAGGCGCGAACTTTGCCCCCAAATACCCGCCAAAGTTGACGCCCAGCACATCTGTGCTTTCTCTGTCTTGGCCCACCGGCACGGCAGACACGTCCGTGTCCACGAACCCGCAGCGCAGCAAGGTCAGGTCGTAGCGGTAGGTGCGGTAGGTGCGGAGGTAGAGCCGCATCCCGACGCCTGCCACCAAAATCCGCTTGATGGCATAGGCGATAGGCTCAATCAGCTCCTCCCGGTCGGGAGACAGCAGGCTGGTGTCTACATACAAGGCGATCTTGGCCGGAAACACATCTTCCAGCAGCACATCGCTCTGCTCCACATCAAGCAGCATAGCTGCTGCCCGAATCACCGTGTCCGTGTCGCCGCCCGAGAGCTGCGCCATGATTTTCACCTTGATGGCGAGCCGGTAGAATCTATCGTCAGAACTGACCCGCTTAACGCCGAAGTTCGCGCCATAGCGGTCAAGCACAGAGCCACAGGCATAGTCAAGGTCATCCCACAGTCGTACCAGCTCGGCCTGCTCCTCGACAGTTTCGAGGCCCCATGCAAGGATGGAGAACAGCTTGCCAATGTTGGTTTCCAGCGGGAGGCCCAACTGCACGTTGTCGTAGTCTTTTCGGCTGTAGGCGCTGGTCAGCGCGTACAGCATTTTGGAGAGGAACTTATTGCTCATTCGACCACCACCATATCCTCATTCGTGACCGCCTTCTCGCGGGCCGCGATGGTGATATTCTTCCAGCTGTAGGTCTCCCCGTCAGAGCTGATTTGCAGGTCGAAGTCTACGACGCCTTGGACCTTGAAAACCTCCGTCGGGAGGGCCACGCAGATGACGTTCTGGCCGATATTCAAGCCGCCGCGCGTGTCGGAGCCGATATACTCCGCGAGCCGCTGCTTGATTTGCTCGATGCCGTCCAGCGGAAAGGTGTTGTCGGTTTGGAGGTTGAACACCTTCACCCAAACGTTCACCGGCGCGGGACGGCTGAAACAGATATTCTTGATGTTCCCGGCGGCGTCTACCACCGGCACGGTCACATTGCCGTATGTCTGAATGCCCGCGCCCTTCCTGCGGTGAATGGACTTGGCGATCTCCTCGTCCAACCCGCCGTACACCACCAGCTCGATGGAGTGGGGCGGCAAGCCGCTGGCGTTAGTCTCGTCGGTGTCGTTCTCCTCGCCGGTCACAGCGATGACGGCCTCGACATTCTCATAGATCGCGGCGATAATGGCGTCGAGGTTGACGCCGCCGGCGAAGTCCGTGGAGACGTAATACCGGGCGCGGAACTCGTCGTCCGTTTCGGTGTTGCGCCCGCCCTCGAACGACGCGGCGTTTGTAACCGCCGTGATACCTGTCTTCGGGTTGGTGATAATGGTAATCGTACCGGCGTCCGTGTTCCCGTCAGGACCGGCCACCACAGCAGAGGCCGGGAGCGTGATGCTGCCGTCGAGGATGACGCCGGACTGAAGCGTAATGTACTGCTGCCCCGCAATGGTCTCCGCAAGGTAGCCTTCCGGGACCTCCGTGCCTATCTCACCGGTAAAGGTGAGGTAGCCCACGGCTTTCTGCGCCCCGAGCAGCCGTAGGCCGATTGCCCGTCCGAGGTTGTACAGGCTGTGGCCTACCGCCGTGTCTACGAACCGGCTGTTGTAGACGTCTTCGAGGGTGGAGAACAGGAGGTTGAGCATCCAAGCGTAAATCCGCAGGAAGATACCCAGCGGAGAGCGCACGGTCAGGTTGGCTTTGGAGCCGAACAGCTCACGCGCCTTGTATTCGAGCGCATCCAGCAGCTCTGCGTAGGTGGGGCGTCTGAAACCGGCGTCAGTCAGGCCCCAGTCTGTGGTTTTCGCCATTATGCTGTCACCTCCAATGTGATGGTCTCTTTCGTTACGAGCGTCGCAGTGAAGGCCACGGAGACGCTCCTGCCGTCATAGGAAACGGTCATTGAATCAATCCGGGAGACGTCCGGTTCCTGAAAGATGGCCTCCCGCATGATTTCCTTAATTTCCTCCTCGTCCACGTCATTCTGGTTGACGCCGAGAATCCGTTCATAGTCGGTGCCATGAACGGAATCTGCGAAGAACTCAGCCTTCCACGTCAGCAGGGCGTGTCGGACGTTCTGGACCGTGGTGTCACGGTCAAAAATCTTCGTGAAGTGGCCTTCCTCGTCCAGCACCAAGTCACGGGTCTCAGGGTCAATCAGCAGGGTCATATTTTCCATGCGCCGCCACCTCCTATACAGGCTGCCCGGTCATGCCGCCGGAATCGCCCGGATGGGTGTGGTGCGCTCCGCTGACGCGCTCCTCGGCCACGATGTCCTGCGAGGCCGTGATTTTACCCTCCACGTGGACGTCGCCCTTGATTTGCACCTCGCCTTTCGTGACCGCGACATAGACGCTGCCGTCATCCGTTGCGAGGACAAGGGCTTCGCTGGGGAGACCCTGCACCGTGTAGCTGCCCGCCACGATGCCGCCGACGAATACGGCATCCGTGGTGGCATGGTTACGTTCGGTGAGCGGCTGGGCCTCTTTCGCCCCGCTCACGGTGCTGTCCATGTCGTGGTCGAGGTAGAGCACCACGCCCACGTCGCCCGCCTTAATCCACGGGCGAATGATGAAACCGCCGCTGCGGGTGCAAGCGACGGGGATGCTCAGAATAGGCGGCTGGCTCTCATATTTGCCGTTCTGCAAGTGCTTGGACAGGGGCTGGACGTCAACCGTCATTTTGGCTGGGTCGAACGCCGTCACTGACACGACCGCCGCCACGCAGATGGATTCAGCCAGCCGCCGGTCGTGGATTTGCTGGTAGTTATAGGGCTTTACGTTCGGCATCGGCTCACCTCCTTAGTACGGCCTCAGCTCCATCGAGGTCTCCCAGTCGCTGGTCCTACCGCCGCTGTGCTTGCCTTCCACGACAATGAAGCGGCCATTCAGGTCAGCCGACTGTATTTTAATGACCTCTGCGGTAGCCACGCGATAGTTGAGCAGACAGGAGCGGGAGATGGTGTCCTCGTCCCGGTCCTCACCGGTGGTCTGAGAGTTCAGGTCGGTCTCCACCGGAATCTGCACCTTCTCCTCATCGGCCCGGAGCAACCCGTTGGCCGGTGTGAGGGTCAGGCCGTTGTCAATGCCGTCATCGGCCTTGGTGATGTAGATTTGCCCTGTGGTCCGTATGATAAAGCGGCTCTTGCACTCATTCACCACGATCTCCGTCAGCACCTGCTTCAGATTGCCCCGGCAGACCCGCCCGCGCGGGTAACTCACGTCGGTAGTCAGCTCACATTTCGAGACCTCAACGCCAAAGATGTTCAGCAGGTCTTTCACGATGGCTGACGCCTTGGAGTTCTGCACGTAGGTCTTGTTGATGAGCTTGCCGAGAATCTCGTCGGCGCAGGGCTGGACGGTCAGTGTGGAGGTCCAGTCCGTGTTGGACTGCTTGTGTTTCAAGCCGACCACTTTTCCAATCAAAATGCAGCCAACATCGCCCTCGTACCCGGCGTTCAGGATAACCGGGTCGTTCTTTTTGATGTTGGCGCGGGTATTTGCGGAGAGGTTCGTCACCGTCACCGTCGCCACCGGCGGCTCATCGCTGTCATCAAACGGGATGCTAAACTTGAAGTCCAGCTCGCCGAGCGTGTACTTCTTGTTCCCGATGACCAGCGTAGCTTCCCGAATCCAAAACGCCATCTTACTCCACCTTCCTTTCGTAGAGGTAGAGCTTGACTTCCTTGCCGAAGTTCTCAGGCGTCACCTCGGAGATTGCCTCACCCGTGATGCAGACGGGGATGATGACCGGCAGCGGAAACCGCTCGTCTTCCACGACGTTGAACAACGCCCTGCCATACCGGATGATTTCTCCGAACACAAGCACGTCACCGTTGAGGTCAAGAAGGTCAACGGTGAAGAACTTCCCGACCTCGTTGTACTTGACGGTGAACGTGTACGTCTTATCCGTCAGCTTGATGGAGAAAGAGTACGGCACCTTCGACACGTCAATGTCGATGTACTCAACGTCTTCGTTCAGGTCAATCAGTTGCAGCGCCATACTCTATCACCTCCTGTCAAACTGCCAGACCGTCGTAGCTGCCCGTGCTCCGCGTCAGCGGGGCAGAGCTGCTCGGCGTATCGTATGCCTCCCTGTAACGCTCCGCACTGGCAGAGCTGACCGATTGCATGGAGGCGGTGGTCATTCCCATGCTTGCGGTTTTCGCCAGCTGCTGGTTGTCCGTCTTGCCGGCGTCCTGACTGGACATCAGGACTTCGGAATCCATCGGGACGAACTCAGACGAAACGAGCCGCACCTGCTTCAGCGTGGCTGAGAAGGACGCGCCGTTCCGGTTTTTGTAGCTGCGGTCAAACTTCAGACTGGTGAACACGAGGTTCGTCATGCGGGTCACGCCGGTGTACGTGATGATGTCACGGGATTCCCGCATGGCCTTCAGCGCGTTGATGGCGCTGTCCCCGCCCACGATGGTGCCTGAAATCGTAAGCTGGCCCGCAGCGTTGTTCACGTGGTCGTTGATGTCAGCCCCGTCCTCCACCGGGTTGGAGGTCACAGAGCTGCTGTAGCTCTCGCTCTCTTTCTCGACCACGCCGTTTTCAAAAGGCACGAAACGGACCGTCCCGCCCTTTCGCCCGGTGAGCGTATAAGCCATTTCGACACCTCCAATCAGAAGGAATACTGGTTCTTCAGGGACATCTGCTGCAACTCCTCCTCACGGAACTCGTCATACAGCTCGCGGACAGTATCTCGCAGGGAATCGCGCATATTGTCCACGGTCTCCTCGGAGACCTCACCATACACGTTGACCGTGATTTGCGGAGAGAACGGCGTCACAGGGGAACCGCTGTCCGTGGGGAAGTCCGGGTCGCCGGTGTCGATGTCAACCGGCTGCGGCCTGTCGCCAGAGCCACCCTCGTCGCCCGCAGGAGCGGGCTGCTCGGGACCGGTAACTTGGGTGACGCCCGCGCCGCTGGACAGCAGCCGCAGCAGCTCCGGGCTTACCATGACAATCTGAGAGACCTGCCCGGTCACAGAGGCCGGGTCGAAGCCGCTGACCACGGGGTTGACGCCGTAAGTGACATCCTCTACCGCCGGCGCGTTTACGGACGGCAGGTTGAACTCGGTGGGGATAGCGCCCTCGATGTCCTTTCGGACGCCGCCCATTGTCTTCTCGAAACCTTCACCCACGCCGAGGGCCATGTTCGTACCAACTTGGTCGGAGAACACTTTCGACGGGGAGTTGATGCCCAGCAAGCCCTTCACGCCGTTGACGATGCCGCTGAAGAAGCCTGTCACCTTGTCGGTAATCCAGCCAATCATGGACGAAATACCGCTCCAAATGCCCTCGACAATGCTTTTGCCGATGTTGATGATGCCACCCATGAGCGCCCCGATGCCGCTCACGATTGCCGAGATGATTTGCGGCAACTGCGCTACGAGCTGCGGGATGGCTTGAATGATACCACTTGCGAGCTGAAGCAGTAGCTGCATACCGGTTTCAAGAATCATCGGCATATTCGCCACCAGCGTGTCAGCAATCGACGTGATGATGGCCGGTAGCTGTTCCAGCAGAGCCGGAATAGCCTGAACAATGCCCATCGCCAAGTTCGTCAGGATCTGGATGCCCTGCTCCAAGATGAGCGGCATATTCTCCGTGAAGAACGTGATGAGCGATTCGATGATGACCGGGAGCTGTTCGAGCAGCAGCGGCACCGTGTCTACGATGCCTTGCACGAGGTTCATAATGATGGTCGCGCCCTGTTCCAAGATGAGCGGTAGGCTCTCTGTCAGAGCTGCGATGATGCCGTCGATGATGAGGGGCAGCTGCTCGATGAGCTGCGGCAGGGCGGTCATAATGCCCTCTGCCAGCCCGCTCAGGAGCTGCATACCTGCATCAATCAGCATCGGGATGTTGTCGATGAGCGAAGTCGCCACCGACACGATGGCGTTCACGAACTCCGGGATGAGCGTCGGGAGCATCTGGCCCACCGAGGTAATCAGGCCGTTCACCAACTGGATGGCTGCGTCTGCAATCACCGGCACGTTCTCGACAAGGGTCTGCGCGATCATCAGCACAGCGTCTACGGCCACCGGAGCCAACTCGGGCAGCAGCCCGATGATAGAACTCAGCACCTCATCAAAGATGCCCGCCACCGCTTCGAGAATGGGCGGCAGCAGCCCGCTGATGGCTGGGATTGCCTGTCCCAGCGCCTCCGGCAGCGCGGACGCGAGGTTTTCAACAATCGGGGTGACGTTCTTCACCACGTTGCTGAAGTTCTTCGTGACATCGTTCACCAGCTTGCCAATGTCAGCGTTCTCGTTGCCGAGGCCGGCGAACAGGTTTTGCATGGCCGCTTTGGTGCTGGCCCACGAGCCGCTGATTGTCTCAGCAGCCTCCTTCGCCGTAGTGCCGGTAATACCCATCTCCGTCTGGATGACGTGGATGGCCTCGGTCACATCAGCAAAAGAGTTGATGTCGAACGTGGTGCCAGCGAGCTTACCGGCATCAGCCAGCAACCGCTCCATCTCGGTCTTCGTACCGCCGTAGCCGAGCTTCAGGTTATCCAGCATATCGTAGTTCTGCTTGGCAAAGCCCTGATAGGCGTTCTGGATAGTTCCGAGGTCGGTGCCCATCTTGTTCGCGTTGTCGGCCATGTCCGTGATGGCCTGATTTGCCACGTCCGCAGCAAGGTTGGTATCACCGCCGAGGGAGTTAATCAGGCTCGCGGAAAAGCTGGTCACGAGGTTCATATACTCGTTGCCAGACATACCAGCAGTCTGGAAGGCGTTTGCTGCATACTGCTGCACCTTCCCTGACGCGTTCTTGAACAGCGTATCGACGCCGCCGACAAGCTGCTCGTACTCGGCATAGGCCGACACAACGGCCTTGCCAATGGCAACAGCGCCGGCGGCAGCGGCGGCGCTCACCGCACCGATTGCTGCCCCAGCGCCTTTCAGAATTCCACCAAACTTACTGAGTTTTCCACCGGAATCGTCTGCCGCGTCTCCAAGTTCGGAGACATTGCGGCGGGCCTCTCCTGCGGCGTCACCCAGTTCACCGGTTGCGTTCTCAGCTTGCTGGGCGCTTCGGGCCATTTCAATGAAACGGCTTTTCGCATTCTGGATGGCGTTGCCCAACCCGTTCTTGATGGTCGAGATTGGGTGGGCAAACTTGTTCCCAATTTCAGACGCGCTGGACGCTACGCTGCTGACGAACCCCTTGGCCTGTCCAGTGACATAGCTGAACGCCCCGCCTACGCCGGAGCGCAGGGAGGACGAGAAGCTGTTGCCGCTGTCGATGCCATCGAGAAATGAACTGCGGAAGGCCGAACCAACGGAACGGGCCTGTGTCTGAACACCGCCGAGGCTGCTCGTGACGTTTCTGATGTTCGATTCAGCCTGAGACGTATCTGCGTCAATGTTGATTGTGCTGCCGCCCAGACCGCCGAGGTTGCTCGTGATGTTTCGTATGCTCGCCTCAGCTTGGGAGGTGTTGGCCTCAACATTGATGCTATATGTTAGGCTGCGGGCCTCATCCACGGTTCATCCCTCCCTTCGGTCAGTCTTTCTTGTTCCACTCGGTCTGCCAGAGGATGCGTGCCTGTTCAGCTTCTGCGAAGTCGAACAGGTCCATAGCCTTCAGCTCTGAGTAGCTGATGCCGCTCATGCAGAAGACCATCCTCCACAGACGCTCGTTGTTACGCGCACGGCGCTCTGCGGTCTTAGGATTTATTTCGCTCCGCAAGAAAGTTCTCGATCTCGCGCACCAGTTCGCTCGGTGTCGCGAGGTCATCCTGCTCGTCGAAGTATTTCAAACCGCCTTTGGCTACCTCAGCCGGTGCGGTGACGCAGCCCTTGATAAGAGCGTCCACGTACTTCGCGGTGTTCTTTCTGCCGTTGGCTGGGTTGATGTACAGGTCTGTCAGGTTGGAGTACCAAGAGTAGGTCACGCTCTGAAGCTGATAATCAGTGCCACCCACGGTTACGGTTTTTGTACGGGCCATAGGTCGTGTCCTCCTTCTCGCGCGCGTGCGCGCGTATAATTTGCGCGAATTAGGCGAATTAGGGACGTGTGTTTTCCTCTAATTCCTCTAATCCCTCTATTTTTAGGTGTATTTAGTTATCAATGTTCCAATGTTCCAATTGATAGAGAAAACATGAAAAAAGTGAGTAATATCAAGGGTTTTCGCGTTTTTACAAGTGGAACATTGGGTGGAACATTGACGGAACAACGGAACATTCGAGGTGGAACATTGGGTGGAACATTGCTCGACTTTGCGCCCTGACTTTCGACTTTCGTGTCTAAATCACGACTTTAATTCAAATGTTCCAGTCAATGTTCCACCTGTGTTCCGGTTGGGCTGGGGTCAATACAGGCCCCATTCCGCGAAAGCCTCGAAGCCTCCCACGGACTGAATATACTGGCGGGCGATCTCCACGATTTCCTCGTAGGGCTTTCCGTCGATGGCGTCATCGCCGATGGCGCAGCACAGCTCGACAGGCTCGCCGGTCTCCTGCGCCTTCAGGAAGGCGTAGATGTTGACGGACACGTCCGCTTTGGACAGGTCCTTTCCGTGCAGCCCGCCGCCGGTGACGGAATCGGCCATGTCAGAGCCGAGCTTGCGGTTGGTCGCGCCGGTGTCCACGTCGGTGCCGCCGGTCCAATCGCCCAGCGGATTGATTTCCGCTGTCGGGTACAGCTTCTCGATGTCAGCCTTCGCCGCGTTGCTCTGGCAGATGATGAGCCGGTCATCGTCGAGGATGTACTTGCCGTCGAACGGATGGGCGGCGTAGATGTCGCGGGCAATCGCCGCGAGCGTCTTCTGCTCGTCCGTGAGCGGGACACCCTTGAAGATGCCGTTGTCGCCGCAGCGGAACCCTTCGCTCTGGTTGTTTGCGAGGTGGGTGTCCTGTGGCACGATGGTCAGGTCAATCTGGATGAGACCTGCGATGCGCCGGATGGCGTTGTGGATGGCTCTGACTGCCTCCGGCATGAGCAGCGGAGCAGAGGTCTCAACAATGACGTGACACACGCCATGCCCGATGAGGACCTCCACCGCGATCTTCGGGTCAGGCTGGACCTGATAGGCCAAATCCACAATCGCGCCGGCAATGCGGTCAGCGATTTTGTCCGGGTGGGACGGGTTTACTTTCTCAATCATGAATAGCCTCCTAACTGCCCAGCTCAGTTACTGAGCATGATGTCAGGAATCAGGAAGATGATGGTCACATCTGCCGCTTCCTTCGCTCTCGCCCTGTCGGGCAGCTTGGACACCATGACGTTTTGCGCGAAGAACATAGAACCGCTGTCGTTGGCATCCGTGATGGCGAGGTTTGCCATCACATTGCGTTCCGCGCACTGTTCGAGGAAGGCTACATCGGGAGAATCCTGCTGAAGCGTGATGGTCAGCTTGCCGGCCTTGTTCGCGTTCAGGATATAGGTGCTGTCGCCCTTCACACCCTTCTTCAGTGTGACATTATCCTCGTCACGGGCGAGGGTGAACATACTGTCACCGAACATACGGAGCTGCCGGTTGTTGTAGGTGATATTCACCTTCATGGGGTCATAAGTCTGCAACATGGTTTCTCACTCCTTCCTTACAGCGACACACGGAGGACGCCTTTGGTCTTTACCTGATGCACAGCGCCGGACAGCAGGGCCTCCCAAGTGATGTCAGGCATCACACGGTTGCGGCGCTGCTCATCGGTGCTATCCGCGTACTTCGGGATATTGATGGTGAACACGCCGGCGCGGGTCTCCGCGTCTCTGGCGATGATGTTGTGGTCTTCGTCCGCAGCTTCGGCAAGAGCCTGAGCGGGGGCGGTGGCGATAAGGCCGAACCCGTCATCACCGTAGTTGATGTTGGCGTTTTCCAGCAGCATATCATAGAGCAGATCGCGCATCCGCTTTGCAATCCAGTCCGCGCCGAGCACGATGTCGATGAACTCACCATCGAGGCAGGTGCCGTCCTTAACGTACTGCCGCTTGTACTCCTCCGTCAGATAGTTGACGTGGTTTTCCAGCAGCGCATCGCGCTCGCCCTCGGTCAGCTTGGGCAGGGAGATGAGCTTCTCGCCCTCGCTGGTGTCGGCGTTGCCGTCCTGCGGGCGCTTGAACTTCCACGTCACGGACTTCGGGTAGAACGGGCCGACGTTGCCGGTGTAGGAGGCGTCAGGCTCCTCACTCAGATACTGCTCATCGGTGTAGATGACAGCAGCACGGGAGGTCACGCTGGCGAACTTCTTGTTGCTGGTCTGGCCCATGTAGAACTTTCGGTGGTCCTCGACGCCAGCGCCCAGCTCCGCTTCGGACGGCTCGCTGGCCTCCGCGAACTTGGCAAGGGCGATGACATACTCATCTTCGTCCCGGTCAGTCAGCAGGTAGTACCAATCGTTGTCCACGTCGGACTGGAACTGCTTGATGGCGTTGATGAGGTTATCAGCGGCACTCACCATGTCCGTGCCATTCACGAACTCGGCAGCCGCCTCGACCACCACAGGGGCGCTCAGAAGCTCATCCTCGAAGACGTCCACCATCTCGGGAATGGTGTCAGCCTCGCCGCCCTCAGTGGCGGTGTAGCGCACCACAGCGCCCTCAACGGCAGCAGTGTAGGTCTTGCCGCCCTTGGTAAAGCTGGTGTCGGCGAACAGAGCTGCGAGCTGGTCTGCGGTGGAGATTTCGGCGTCCGTGGTAATTTCCACGACCGCCTTGTCATCCCCGCCGAATCTGGCCCACAGGGTTTTGCTGGCCTCGATAGACGGCGCGCCGGCGAACGTCACGGCAAAGGAGGCCGTGGTCGCAGGGGACGCGCTGGGCGGGGCAAAGCTCACAATCTTGAACTTGTCCAAAAGGGTTTCCGCAAGGGTGGTCTTGCCCTGATTGAACAGGGTGGTCGCCTTGCGAACGATTTTCGCGTTGGGACAGGGGCCGTCAGGCCCGTAGACAGCCTCAACGCTCGCTACGTCGCGGTACGTATCAACCGGGTATTCGCCGGTGGTAGACACGAGCAGGATGTCGAGGCTTTCCTTCTCGGTGGGCAGCGCGTCCCGCTGCACCACGACGATTACGTCTTTTGCCATAAGGCGTTCCTCCTTCTTAGGTTTTGATGTCTCCCGGGGTGGCTCCCGGACGCAGCACAGTGGTGGTCGGCACTTCGTCAGTCCGCACATAGGAAATGCGAATGTCGAACCCGTAGCGGCGAACGGAATCCTCCACGAGAAAACTGGTGCGATTTGTGACAGCGCCCACGTTGCTGATAACGATGTCCCCGTGTTCGGTCGAGAGACTGCGCCCGTTCAGCAGGAAAAAGCCATGGGCTTTCTCACACAGCGACAGCGCCTCGTCTTCTCCGAAGACGTACCCGTCATCAGTTTCACGGTTCATACTGCAAAAGGTGAAGGACAGCGTGGCCGATACCGGCTCAGAACGAACCAGCTTGAACTCCTCGCCTTCGCTCACCACCTCACGCAGTCCGAACCAATGGTCGGAAATGCGCGGAGCCAAAACGCTGTAGTAGCAGTACGGGAACTCCGGCATATCAGCGATCTGCTCGGAGAGATTGACCGGATGCCCGAGGTGGGCTTCCAGCCCTGCCACAATCACGTTCCGCGCCTGTTCAAAAGTCATGCCTTCTTCACCCCCTCCACAAGATAGCGGTGCATCGGGTGGATGGAGTTGTGGGATAGCTCTTGCTTGACGGTGTACTGCTGACCGTCGTATGTGTCGAGGATGATTTGTCCCGGCTCAATGTCCACGGGGTCATCCGTATAGAGTTTCTGAGAGTTCTGCGTGTACGACCCTTCCGGTAGCTGCTTCCAGTCCAAATTAAACAGCGGCATCACCACGCCCCAGAAAGACGTGACCGTCTCATCAACTGGTTTTGACTGTCCTCCGGGGCCGCGCACGTAGGTGCGCTTTATTACCGTCAGAATGTGCAGCAGCGCCCTCGGAAGTCTCGGAGTGTTGTAGAACATAGGTCATTCCTCCACTTTGTAGGCGATGCGGTCCCGGATGTGCGTACCGGTCTCGTACAGCGTGGTGTGCTGCGTCTTCTTGGAAAAGTTGGACGGCGGCTTGACCCGGTTATCGTCGATGAAGTTTTGGACCATCTGCGCTGCCTGAGCGCCGATGGCGTTTGCAGCGGCTGTCGCAGACGCCCTCCCATCAATCACCTTGTTCACCTGTTCGGAGACAAGGGAACCGAGCTTCTCCCGGTCAGCGTCAAAGCTGGCGCGGAGGAAAGAGCGTTCCGGCATCTTTTCAGTGCCGTACTCATGGATTTGAGCGACCTTCAGGACTTTGGAATCCACTTCGCCAACGATGCCGACCACAATCTTCTTGCTGGACATTTCCTCGCAGGCGGATTTCAACCGTAGGAAGTCCGAGAGGATGGCATCAATATTCGGCATATCAATACCTCCTGTACAGGTTGATGAGCTGTTTCCACGATTCCGGGATGGACTTGTCGAAGTTCCAAGTCACGTCCGAGATGGAGAACGAAGACAGGCCCTGAGAGCCGTTCTGCAAGTTGGTGTAGATTTGCGACACCATATCCCATAGCAGCCCTTCAAGGTCCGAAGGTAAGGTCTGAGGGTCATCAGCTGTAGCATCTTTCGGCAGGACATAACCAGCCGTGTAGCTAACCTCGATGACCCTCATGGGCGCTACGATGTCGTAGGCCAGACCCCTTCGATACCCGGCCTTTAGCCATCCCTTGTCTCGGTAGATGACCCCGATTTCTCCGGTCTGAGCGTAGTCATAGGTTTCCGGGTCAACAATCTTGCCCTCCTGCTTGACGTACTCGACGCTGATGATGGGGTACTCCAACAAGACGAGTTCCTGCTGGCCGTCTGCGTCATACCACTGGTGGTACGAGTGTCGGCCTAAATGCCTGCCGATTTGCCGCTCGATCCACGATGAAGCTCTGTTAATCAGCAGCGTGATAATCTCATCCGTTCTCTCGTCTTCGATGTCTGCAAGACCCAGCATCAGCTTCATCCGGTCGAGGGTCGTTAATGCGTTATCTGCAAGCATATAGACCTCCTATGCGGACAGGCGGCGATTACTTCTCGCCGCCTGTTTCCGTCTTCTTATTCACTTCCGGTTTCTTGACCTCCGGCGCAGGAGCCGCAGCCGGGGTCTTTGTGGCGCTGGGACCGGCAGCCTTGTTGCTGGTCGGACCCACAGGCTTATAAATCCTCGGCATGGTACGGCCCTCCTTACACGGGCTGGACGTGCTTGTCGCCCAGCACAACGGCCAGCGTGGTGCTGGTAGCAGCAGCGCCGGACGCGGTGATTTTCACGTAGTTCTTCAGACCGAGCAGGTCGATGTCGATATTCACGACGTCGCCCACTTCCAGCTCCTCGGTGGTGAAGGTGCCGCCTTCGGTCTGCTTCTCGGGGAAGACCAGCTTGTCTGTGACGGCCTCGTAGGAGCTGTTATCATCACTGTGAGTGATGGTCAGGGTCAGCGCGCCAGCAGTGCCGATGACCGCGCCGATGACACCGGACAGAAACCCGGTCCTGTCGAGGGCTGCGCCGGAAGTATAGGGCTGAACCTTGACGTTCTGAATCAGTTCTCTTTTCATCTTAGGCTACCTCCTGTTTTGATTAGACAGGAACAGCGACCTTGGTCGCCACAGCGAAGCTCTCGTCGTGACGGAGGCCGGTGTCCACGTTGTTGATGGCACGAATCAGGGTCTGGTCGTTCTCAAAAGCAGAGACCAGATTGCCAGCATCATCAGTCCACGCACCCTCGCGGCTGGTCTCGATTTCGAGAGCGCCCTGCTCGCCGATCACGAGGTCATTCCAGTTGCCAAAGATGATGGAGGTCTTGCCGCTGGCAGTTTCCAGCAGGTTGGTGGTGCGGTAGGGGTAGCCCGCCAGAGTGCCGTTCTCGTTCATCTCCTGAGCGAAGATGAAGCCGCCCACGTTATCGCGCAGGGACTTGAAGAACTGCTCCACGCTGGTGTTGAACACGAAGCCCAGACCGTCAGCGTAGACGTTGTTCTTCAGGACGGAGGCGATGAGGTAGTTGGGGAAAGCGGCGGTCAGGACGCCAGCAGAGCTGGCATACAGCTCATCCAGCGCGGTGACGTCGATGTTCTGAACGCCCTTGTTCTTGGTGATACCCAGAGGCTGGAACTCGCCACCAGTGCCGTTCAGAGCACCCCAGTCAACGCCCAGAGCCATCTGCTTGGTCACGTCCTGACCGACGATGACGTCATTATCAAAGTTGGTGGAGCGCAGCAGGTCGTTGCTCATGGGGATGAGAGCGGTCAGCTTCTTCGCGGACAGCTTCAGGTTGCCGAACTTGGGAGCACTCTTGGGAATGGCGCGGTTCTCACCGGTGAACATGGCGCGGGAGCCGGTCTTGATTTTGGGGATGTTCAGGTTGCCGTTCGCCATACCGAGCCTACGAGCACCAAGGCTGTAGATGACAGTCGCGGGGTACAGCAGCTCGATAATCTCGTTGGCATACACCTCGGGGACCAGATAGCCGCCGTCGGTGGGAGAGGTCACGGACAGAGCCTTGAACTCACGGGCCATCTCTGCATCGCCAAACTTGCGCTCGGCGGTGAAGGCAGCGCGGTCAATGTCGCCACCGGAAGCATGGATGCACTTCACAGCGCGACCAAACATACCGTAAGCAGCCTTGCGGCGCTCGGGGGCAGACATGGATGCGATGCGGGCCTTGAAGCCGCTGCCGCCGTTGCCGTCACGGGATGCGCCGGTGGACAGGAACAGGCTGGCGTACTTGCGCTGGGGCGCAGCCTTGGGAGCACCAGAAGCGGAAGGACCGGTAGCGCTCTTGCCTTCGCCAGCAGCGCCGCCGCTCTTACCGTCGCCACGGCGGGTGCCGCAACCAGCCTTGCCCTCATCGCCAGTAGCCAGCACACCAGACAGGGCCTCCATAATCTTGCCGATGAGTTCGTCACCGTCAAGGCCCTTGCCTTCGGCGTCACCTTCGCCCTCGCCCTCACCGGTGGGAGCACCTTCACCTTCGCCCTTGCCCTCGCCGTCACCAGCGGGAGCGCCTTCGCCCTCACCGGCGTTCATCTCTTCCAGCACAGCGGAGAGTTCGGCAAGGATGTCATCGGCGGTGATGTCGTTCACGTTTTTGCCAGCCTCTGCAAACTTGGCGGTCAGGTTAGAGAACACCTTTGCAATCAGCTTGGCGAGCTGTTCTTGGGTCAGTTTCATAATTCGTTTACCTCCTGATAGTTTTAGGGGACAATCTCAAAAATGATGTCGGACGGTTTGGCCTTCTTGGAAGCCTGTTTCGGCTTCTTCGGAGGCTGGGGGTTTTTCGGGGGTTGCGGATCGCCGCCCTCACCTTCGTCATCAAGGTGGGCGGCGGGTTCCAACAGCGGACCGAGAATATCCACAAGCTCGCGGACAACTGCAATGAAGGGCTTCAGCGCATTGAGCCGAGAGCGGGTAATCTTACCAGCTTTTGCCTCAATCCTCAGCTCCTCTGCAAGCGACTTGACCTCATCAATTTTGGCTTGGTCATTCATCGCCCATGTGACGATGGAGACCTCCCACAGCTTGATCTCCTTCAAGTGCCGGATGCCGTTCTCCTCATCATAGTCAGCAGTGATCGCGTCATATCCAATCGAGAGTTCGTTCAAGACGCCATCTTTGAGCAGCGTCTTGATGTCCCGCCCTCTCTGCGTGTCGCTGATTTTGCCCCGGATATAGAGACCTTTTTCATCTTCACGCAGTTCGAGCGGTTTGCCGATTGGCAGGTCGCAGTCATTGTGCTGCGATAAAATCTTGATGCGGTCAAAATCCTCCCTGATGGTTTTGGAGAACGCGCCTCGTTCGATTACGTCCCTGCCGCTATCGACATTGCCGAAAACGGCGGCGTAGCCTGAGAATTCTCCGCTTTCCTCGTTCGCGTCCTCCAACTGGAACACAAACGATTTGTACTCGTGTGTCGGGTTGTCCGACTTCTGACCATGAGCAGAAGTCCGTCTACCCATTCGTGCCATACGGATTTACCTCCTTTCCTCAGAGTTTAGGGCTTATCTTAAAAACCGCCGTAGGTGAGATAACACCGGCAGTTAATAAGCTGTTCTGCGCGTCCGTCTTCCGGGTCACGCGGGAAACGCAGACCGTTGGAGAACCGCTGGTCGATGCCGACGGTTTCGCCGTCCATATCAACATGGTCGGGACGCGGGTTTTTCTGCGGCCTATGGTGCCACGTCTTTGTGGCGGCACCGGCAGCCTTCATCATATCGAACTGGCCTGTGGAGAGGGCCGTCGAGGTTTCCTGCCGAGCAATGAGCTTGGCACGAGATTCCGTGCTGCCCATCTCAGACTGGATTTCCTTCTTCAGCTCGATCTGGCTCTTGCCCTCCGAGATACCGCGCGAGATGATGCGGGCGATATTGTCTCTTGTGGTCTGCTCGATGCCAACCACACGCTTGCCGCCATTTACCTTGGCGGCAGACACGAACTCAGGCCGTTGGATTTCCACGAAGCCGTAGGCATCCCCAGCCACCGTCGCGCCGTCCTCATAGGCTGCTTTCCAGCAGGGCGTGAGTAGCTGAATCAGCTTTCTGGCCTCGTCTGTCCAGTTGAGCAAGCCGGATGCAATCGCGTCCGTGAGTTTTAGCTGGTCCTCCTCGGAGAGCATCGCCCACAGCTCAGGGCTGAACGTGCCATCCGGCAGCAGATACTCCTGTAACGGGAAGAACAGCGGGTCATCGCCGTCGGCTTTGGCCGTGAGGCCAAGAGCCTTCGTGACCGCCGCCCGCTGGTCGGAGAAATGCTTGTTGACTGCGGTCAAAAAGCGCCGCTCATTTTTCAGAGCGGCTTGGTCTTCTTTCCGCAGCATCGCGGAGATGTTTACCCGCCGGCGAGACTTAATGCCTTTCGCATCAGGCATATCCACCGGCTGGATGATGTCCTCTTGGAACATGGCCTGCGTGACCGCAGCGGGGTCATCGCTCTCTGTCAGGAACAGGTCGTTTATGGAGACCTTGAACACATCACCGCCCTTGGTGTCGGGCAGGTCAAGCAGCTCGCGGGCTTCATTCTTTGTAATCAGCCCCGCATTGTAGGCGTCCAGCGCTTTGGCCTTGTTGAAGTCTTGGTCATAGGGGACTACCGGGTCAAAGCGCCATACCAGCCCGTCCCCGAACATCGGGAGGAGCTGCTTGTTGATGGCCTCCTCACGCGCCTGAATTCGCGGTGTGAGCACGTTCTTGGCGTAGATGTACTGGGCTGCGTCTGCGGTGGCGCGGTTGCTGTTTTCGGTGATGCCCATAATTTCACGGGGGACACCGAAGTGTTCCAGCACCGCGTCACGCATAGCGATTCGGCTTTCCGTGAAGCCCAGCTCTCTGGTGTCACTCGACCCGAACGCCTTGACATCGACGTTTCCAGTGAGGGCTGCGGCCTTGTGGCTGTTCTCAACGCCCCGGTGCTTCTGATTCCACCGGGCCATGAACGCATCACTCTGGTCATTGGTGGCGTCCGGCATCAGGAACACAAGGGACGGCTCGGCATCGTTATAGAAGAACCGCTTTTGGAACTTCGCGGCGTACTCATCAATCTCCACCTCGTCCGCGATGCTCTCCGCGACGCCGAGGCCGCGGAGGAATGGGTCAAGCGGATTGAGCTGCTTCATCACGAACATATCGTCTACCGGCACGTCCATTGTCAGGCCAGAGGGGGATAGAATCTGGTACGTCGGACTTCCGAGGTATGGGGTCATCTTCACCCAGTACGGCGGCACAGGCCATAGCTCCACGGGCCGGCCATCGTCATCCCGCTCGATGAGCAAGAAGCTCTCGCCCACCAGCAGAAGGTAGATTTCGTGCAGCCGCCAGATGGCCGAACCGGTCATCTCATAGAGCGGGTTCGGCTGGTCCATGAACCGGAGGAAGGGGTGGCTGGTGATTTCCGTCTCCGTGCCATCCGGCTCAACGCGCAGTAATTTGCCCCCGATGTTTGCAGTGTCGCTGGCAATCCTGTCCACGACGGCAAGCCGGGGGCTTTTCGAGAACATATTCAGCCATTCGGCTGTGTTCAAAGTTGGGGGTCTGCTCCAACGTGAGACGAAGCTGCCGGCCTTGTCCGTGTATTGCTCACGAACCCGGCGCTTTCCGATCTCAATGTTAAAAATCCTCATCTTGCACCTCGCTTAGAAGGAGAAGTGGAATTCCGACCTGCGTTCCAGTTCAGAGAAGGCGTCGCTGGTAGCGTCCACCATGTCTTTGAACTTACTGGCCGGGAAGCTCTCCATCTGGGAAAAGTAACTTTCGTTCCAGTCTCCGACAACCACATCGAAGTTGCCGGCTTGCCACTGAGCGGCTACCGGCTCGGCTCTGGATTCCTTGCTGCCGCTGACTGGCTCTGTGCGAACACTGAAACCGGACAGCAAGCGAACGAAGCTCTGCGCTTGGTCCTTGCCGGCTTGTCCGGGGTCTTGCGGGAGCCGCACCCGGACGTTGCCATACTTTGCGTTGTCCACCTCGGCGGTGAGCTTTATCAAGGCCCGCACATCGCTGGCAGACAGCCGCTTGTTGATGACGTCGATGATGACAAAACTGCCGTCGGCGCGTTTCCCCATCAGCACACCAGCTGTGTACGCGGGGTCGCCCTTCTCGGTTTCCGGTGATGCCGCGAGGTCCCACGCTCTTACGTAGGATGTGACATCGGCAGGGGCACACGGCAGCATATTGCGTACCTGCGTCCGTTTGAAATAGAGGCCGGCGGCTTGCTTGATTTTCCAGTTACCGTAGAGCAGACGTTCTCGCTCCACGGTAGGCAGCGCCTTCAGCGTTGCCAAGTACGAGGGGTCGCGCTGCATGAGCAGCTTGTTGTCCTGCAACGTACTGTTGATGAATGACACCGAGCGAGGCTCGGCCTTTTCTTCATCAGTTGTCAGGTTGAACTGCTCCCACAGGTCCTGCTTTCTGTCGGCCCAATACACTTTCTCATCCCTGCGGATGAACCAGCGTATTTTGCCGCATCGTTCTTCAATGGGATAGCCGCTATCTTGGTCAATCCACCATGATATGAAATTTGCCACCCAGCTATCGGCGTCAGGGTTGCAGGTTGCCCGGATGTATGGCTTTACGCCACACATCGAGCGGTTACGGGACAGCATATAGAAAAAGACGCTCTCCGAAAAGTGCGTCAATTCGTCAAACATTATGAGCGGAATCTGCGAGCCTTGCCAGTCGTACTTGGTCGATTCCATCTCCAAGTGCGAGAACGTAATTGTGGCACCGCTCGGGAACACCCACATCGGCTTTGGGGATAGCTTCGGCGTAGCTCCAAGCAAGCTGTATATGTTGAAGCTCTCGGACCAGAGACCGCCGGGGCTTAGGATTTGCGGATTAGTGCGTCGGAAGGTTACGGCAGCAAACTGTTTGTTGCCGATGTGCCGTAGCGGTTCGAGCAGAAGTGCATAGCTCTTGCCGCCGCCCGCAGCCCCGCCGTAAATGCAGATGTCGGCAGAGCAAGCAAGGAACTTTTCCTGCTTGCCTTTCTGCGGTCGGAACACAACCTTCTCCACGCGCTACTCCACCTCCTCCTTTTCGGGGAGATATACCTGCACCTGCTGGAACTCCAAGGGCTTTCCATCAGCGCCGGTAACTTCGGTCTTAGATACATCCCGCCAGTGTTCGCGCTTCCGGTTTTTGAGCCAGAATATCTGGGCCGTAGTGCTCGGTGGGATGTAACGCTTTTTCGTTCTCAGGTCGCCCAGCTTGGTTGTGCCGTCCTTACTGACCTCGATTAAGCGTTCCTCCTCATCTACGAAGTAGCCCTGCGCTGACTGGTACAGGCTGCGCTCAATCTTGCTGTCAGCTATCTCTTTTCCCTCGGCCAGCGCATTTGCGAAGGATTCATGCTCTTTTTTCCATGAGCAAATCGTCTTTCGTGAGACGTGCATGGCCTCGGCAATCTCAGCGTCAGTAGCACCACGGATGGCGAGTGACCACGCCCAGTCATCGTGGAACTTCTGATTGTACACGACATTAGCCATCTAAAAAATCAGACCTCCTACTTACTGTCGAGGTACTGCTGGCAGAGCTGCGTGATGCCGCTGTACAACGCCTTAGCATCGAGCTGGCCGGAGCCTACCATCGTGTCCAAGGCTTTCTTGATGACCTTGGCGTCCTCGGCGGGGATTTTGGTCTTGCCAATCACCGTTTCGATGGGGACGTACCTCTTGTTATCCGTCGTTTCGACCCAGCCCTCAGAGCACTGCGTCACGTTGCGCTGGAAGATTTTCAGAATAAGCTCCACCGCCGTAGCCACATTCTTGACGTTGTAGGCAGCGCCAACAGTTTCCTGTGCGTCCAGCCATGCGTCGTAGTCGGCCATGCGAGCCAGCCACACGTCGCTGGATGACTTCGCGCGATCTTTCGCCTCGTCGATGACCTTCTTCGCCGCGTTAAGCTCGTCCGGCAGGAACACCAGCGACAGGGTTTGAAACGTCAGGTTGGCCTCCGAGATGCTGATGCTGGAAAACTTGTCGAGCAACGCCAGCGTCTTGTCATCCAGACCGCTGTACTGTTTCAAGCTCGTGTCCAGAATCTGTTCGTACAGAGCCTTCAGAGTGGCGGGGTCATCCTGACCGGCAATCGCGTTGTGGGAGAGCTGAATGGCAATCCGCTGCTCTTTACTGAGCGGGTCATCCGTGGCAAGGCAGGTGATGGTGGGCAGCCCCACCTCGATGGCAGCCCGTGTCCGGTGGTTCCCGGACAGGCACAGCCAGCGGTCATCGTCATCCTTGCACAAGAACGGGGTGGAGGTGAGCTTACCATCCCGACGGATATTCTCGACCAGCCGGTTGAACTCCTCATGCTTCATGTACCGGGCGTTCGTTTCCAGCAGTTTTATTTCTCGCGGGTCGATTTCCAGCGTGAATACGTTCATCATTCGTCCTCCTTAGCACCAATCTGCGAGTGCTTCTTCTTCCAAAGCTCCAACCCCTCAGCTAACGTCCACTGGCCCATAGGCGCACCGTAGTTGAGCTGGTAGCCGGAGTTGTAATAGATTTTCGACATATCCGTCTCGTTCTCATCGACACCGGGGAGCTGCTTCTTGTTCAGGAGCTGGAACAGCCCGCGATACTTCATGCTCACGGGCCGCTTGGTAAAGGCTGTAGTCACGAGCGAACGGATGCGGTGGTTGGTTAAGCGTTCTGCGTATAGCTTTGATTCACGGCTTAGGGCCGCGTATAAGACGAGTTTAGCGAGGCGTTTATATTTGGTGGGGGCGATGGGAAAGTCGCTTAGAAGGTACATTGTGGGCGTCTCTATGTGCTTATCCCAGTTGGACAAAGTGGGGGATGCTGAGAAGGCGTACACGCCAATCAGCTTATCATCCACCAGCACCCCGAAGCTCGCAGTCTCGCTGCCGGGTTTGATGTAGGGGTTCATGTACTGCGAACGCAGCGCCCGGAAGTTCTCGCTTTTCAACGGGACAATCCGCATGGTGCCGCCGATGTCCTCGTCCTTCCCAAGCCTCTCCACCATCAGGCTCGCCACCTGCTGATGCGGGACGATGATGCGGGACTTCGGCGCTTTGGAGTACACATACAGCGGTACGCCTCTGTTCGTGGTCTGCGAGATGCCCATGAGGTAGTCCGAGAACTCCTCCAACTCGTCGTTGGTGCCGAACATGAAATAATCCCGCTCGGTCAGCTTACGGAACATCTCGAAGATTTTGTCCTTGTCAATCATGTCGTACTCCGGCGGGTCCCACGCGATGATGCCCTCGATGACCTTGAACATCTTCTCGTAGTCGCCGGAGTAGAACGGCGGGTAGCAGACGAAGCCTTGGTCTTTCGGCACGTCATCGACCCAGCCGATGACATCCCCCGCGTAAAAGCTGTCGAGGAACTGGCCGGCCTTCTCCAACTTCGTGCGGGTCTTATCGAACAGCTCCGGCCACTGGTCCTTATACGCCTCGATCATACGAACGTAGTACGGGTTTGGCTTGGAGCCAAGGTACGTGCTCATCTTCGACAGGAGCAGCACACACGTTGCGATGTCCAAGTCGGTTTTCATATACTCCTGAATGAACTCCATCGGGCCTTCGTAGTTCTCGTTAAACCGGGCATTGAGCGGAGCGCCTGAGAAGTACCGACCGAGAAGGCAGGAGTAAATCGTCACGTCGTTCCCGTGCAGTCTGGCGTTGGTCACGCTCTTCAGCATACGCTCAATGGTGAAGTTGCCGGAGCATCCCACGTAAATGTCTGTGCATTTCCAATCGCGGATGCAGTCGCCCATGATTTGCTGAACGCTGTCTGGCAGCGAGCCGTGAAACATTCTCCTTCCTCCTTCTGTATGCAAAAGAAAAACCGCCAGCTTTGAACTGACGGTTTTTCCTGTCTATTCAAATGGAGCGGACTGCCTGAGTTGAACAGGCGTTTCGCTGCCGGGAGCAGCGGGTTCTGGCGTTGAACTAAGTCCGCATGAGCGGCAGGTGGAGCGATAAGCCATCCTGCCGTTTTCGAGAATCAGAACAGTGTGGTCTGCTCGACCGCTGCCTTCATCTTCGCTTTCGAGATTTTGGGTGTGGACGGGTCAGGCAATTCAGGAATTACCTCACCTGTTTTCTCGAACCACCACTTGGCAAACATCGTCCGGTGGCACCAGTCGCTCTCACCCTTTCGGACGTCCTCGTAGCACAAGAGCACGATGTCCTTGTCGGGCTGCTCGCAAGCTGCAAGCAACTGGCGAATATGCTGGACGCCGAAGTAATCCAGCCGACCACGGTATGCTGCCTCATACGCGGCCTTGTCGTTGTCGTACTTCCCATAGATGCCTTTCGGCATCAGCTCGCTGATGGCTCCCGCGATCTGGTAGCCGATGTTCCAGCGGGGACTTCCGACGGAAATGCGAATGGCCGTGTATTTCCCGGTCTTCAGCTCCGGGTTTGAGAATCTGCTTGTGTAAATCATCGTATCAGCACCTTTCTGTTTCAATCAGCGCCCCTGAAAATCAGGGCGTCGCTCGGCATCCGAGCGTTAAGGAGGACAATCCGAACCGAGGCGGATGCCGAGCGTGGTGCCTGATACAGACTTTACACGATACCATTTTAGCACCGCCTCTCTGACAGGTCAATGACAGCTTTGTGACACGAGCGTCACTGACGTGATTTCCGGGTTGTGCTCCTGCATCCATGCGCCCAGCGCGTACAGGACGGTCTCACAGGAGACGGGCAGGGCGGGGTTAAACTCAACGCCCGCCATCCGCATGGCGCTCACTGCGGCAGTCACTTCACCGTCTACGCCATTTGCTCTCACGCGAACTACCTTCATCTGCTCGCCGTGGTCAGAGTAGCTCTTGAACAGGGCGTGGGTGAGCGGGTTTCCCGCGCTCACAGAACTGCCTACGGAAAGCTCGGCCAGTGTGATTTTATACCCGCCGGGGACTTCTCCAATCAGCGTGTACGTGCTCACGTCGGTGACATACTGCGGAAGCGCAGTCGTTCCGTCATACGGCTGGGGCGCGTAGTTCTTAATCATCAGTCTCACATCCTTTTGTTGGGGTTTGGTTTCTACTCTTACATTATACCACGCTATCGTGGTTTGGTCAAGTGAATTTCAGAAAATTATTCTGAAAAAATCACTTTTACTCGAATTGGCCGGAAGACGTGCCGATGGCGTCGGCAACGTCTGCTTTGGTCGCGTTCTCAATTTCCACGGTGCGGTTCCCGTTCTCGAAGGTGTAAATCTTCACGTTCCGTGTGTTGCGGATAGCTTTGATCGCGTCCACCAGATACTTCAGCACGACAGCTACCAGCGTGGTGAACCCGAGCCAAATCCAGAAGCTCGAAAAGATAAATCTCAGCGCGTCCATCATTCTTCTTCCTCCAATTTCAGCCGAGCTTCAAGCTCGGTGATGCTCTGCAAAAACTCCATGCGGCAGGACAGCTCACTGTCTTCGACCGCCACACGGAGGCACTTCAGTGCATCCGCAATCGGCGTGTCAAAACTGTACTTTTGGAAGACCACGCCTCTCCGGTCCTCTGTGGTAAAAATCTCAAACGCATCGCCTTCACGGATGCCGAGGCTCCTGCGAACCTCTTTCGGAATAACAACCCTGCCGAGGTCATCAATCCGACGAACTTGTCCAGTTGCTTTCATCTCGCTGCTCCTCCTTTACAGCTCATACTCTTTGTGGTGGGCGGTCTTGCCCTTATACCGAACCGAGGGCTTGACCCAGACTGCCTTGCCGGACTTGTACCGGCGCAGGTGGCCTCTGACGTTGACCTCGTGCTCGGGCTTGGTGTACTTCCGTTTGGCCTGTTCAGGCTTCGGCAGGGCGTCAGCATCGAACTCAGCCAGCGTGTAGAACCGCCGGATGAGCGGCTGCACCCGCCGCGCCTTTCGGCCTTTCTTCTTGGCCTTGGCTGGCCGGTGCTCAACACGCTGCTCGACCTCGACCACCTCGCGGTAGTAGGTCATAAACAGCATCAGCGCATGGTACTTCAGCGCCTCTTTCTCCGGCGTCTTATCATACCGGAGCACGAGATCGAGCGCCAATCGTTTTGGCTCTACCAGCTCCGGTGCGACCCGGCGGTTGGCAATATCCATCTGCTCCGGGATGTAGTCGAAGATGATAGACGCCGGGATATTCGGCTGGACCGTGGGATAAATCGCAATCTCCACCACACCGCGCGTGTTCTCGAACGTAAACTCAATCTGCTCCTCACACAGCTCCACAACACCGGATTCCATCGGCGCAAGGAACGGCTCACGGTCAAGCCAGTGCTTGTTCTCATAGTACCAGTCGAGAACCATCTTCATGCGAGCATTGCTCTTGACAATGATGCGGTCAGCGGTCTTGCGATTCATCACTCAGTCCTCCTTTCCCAAAGGTTCACCGCAAGCAGGGCAGTAGTTCGGGTAATCCGAGGCGTCGCGGTCTTCCAACCACTCATGCTGACAGTGCGGGCAGGTGTGCCGCCGATACTCCACCCCATCGAATTTCGGTTCCGGCTTAGGAACATAGTCGCTCGCCAGACTTCCCGGCTTGCAGTGCCAGTGCTTTTCGCAGCACCACGGGATGTTGCCGATAACTGATGTGTAGTTGCGGACGCCGAATCTGCACGTCGAGCAGATGTCGATTTGCTTCTGCATCTCACTTCACCTCCGCTACGAAGTCGTTGTTCTCATCGACCCAAATGCGCTTGCGCCCGAGCTTGGCGATACGTACCGCACCCGCCGGCGGCTGCACCGGCACAGGCGGCTCTGGCATCGGCATCCAATAGGCGACGTCCCGGTTGCCTTGCCACTCTGCCGGCCTAATCGCGCAGGGTGAGTAATACCGAGCGGTGGTCACTGCGCCGTTCTTCGTGCAGACGAGGTACGAACCCTCCTCCGTGGGCGGTTGCTTCTCGGCATCTACCCAGTCACAACGGAGGGCAGCGAGCGCAACGTCCAGTGCGTCCTGCAACGGATTCATGTCCGCGTCAGACATATCATCCGGCAGGTGGTCCCACCACGCTCCACATTCGAGAACGTGCGCGGCCTCCTTTCGCGTCATTTTCATAGCTCACACCTCGTAAACCTGCGGGTCCTCGGTGGCATCAACGCGGCGCACAATCACGGTCGAAATGCCAAATGCTGCGCGAGCTTTCTCGGTTGCCTCCTCGATACTGTCCGCGAGGATAACCAGCGTTTTACCGCCCGTGTACATCCTGTGGGCGCGGTAGAGGTGCTTGGCAATAATCTTATAGGCACCCTCGTTACTCAGCTTAGGGGCGGGAGTTTTCCAGTTGGCGTACAGGGTATTCAGCGAGGCGTACGGACAGACCTTCATGCAATCATCGCGGTCATTCCAGCTCACCCAAACATACCCATCCGCACAGAACATCAACACACGGTAGGTCTTGCCGTGGCGCAGCCCCATCGAGCCGTCCTTCCCGATGAACGTCATCTCCATCGGATTCACATACTGCCTTTCAACAATCATCTTCTCCAACCTCCTCATCAAGTGCATGATGCGCTGCCATCTGCGACGGATAGCAGTCATCGAGATACACCACCGGCAAATCGGCGTCATAGTCCATGCAGGTGTCCCGGCGGTGGTAGTCAAGCAGGTATTCCAGATCGCCGTGGTCGTTCACATACGGAGACAGGATTGCATAGCCCGCGACTTCGGCAAGGAACACATACCCACCGACCTCATGCGCTTCGCCATCTTCATCGCGCTCAACAATCCACACTTCCTGACCCGGCTCGAAATGCTTTTCGGACGCAAACGCTGTGGTCAGAATACGGTTCACGGCGCTGCGGGAGAATCCACTCTCCGTCCCGTAGTCAGGCCCGTAATCAGCCAGCACATCAGGGTCAGCGTTGTCAAACGCGGCCTGCACCGCGTCTTTGGAAATCAGGCTCATGGCTTAGTCCCTCCTATCCTGTGGTGATTCTGGTACGTTCATCCAGTGCGTTATCTCGTCCTCGATGGCCTCCAACGGGCCAGTGGCTTTGAAGTAGAACCAAACCCCTTCGTGAAGGAAAGCACAGTAAATGTTGTTGCGCTTTTTTCCGTAGCACAAGACGTTCGCTCGTTCTGGCGGGAGCGTTACCGTCGTGCTCACCCAGCTCCGTGGTCTTTCCACCTCAATCCCTCCTGTTCGCGTAGCGGATGACGATTCTGGCGGCTTGCCGCAGAGCGCGGGCCTGAACCGTCAGCCAATCCTCGCCCATCAGTGGCAGCTCGCCGTCACGGGTTTTCTTCTTCTGGGATTCAGTGCAGAGCCGCTCGCAGATGTCACCGTCGTAGACCTCCGCGCAGCCGCCGTAGCTGTACTGCTCCCAGTTCTGAGCGCCGTTCAGCAGGTCGGTCTCTGCGACCTTCCCGATGCGGACCGAATCATCGGTGATGTGCAACCGGTCTACGTAGTCATCGAACATCTCAACCGCGTAGCCCTTAACGCCCTTGTCCCAAGCGGACCGAGCAGAGTGTGCGGCGATGTCCTTCTTGATGTCAGCAATACGCCTCTGCATAACTCACAGCCTCCTCTTTGCAGTCCTTGAAGTAGTCATCGGCGAAGTCGTGCAAGCAGTCTTCGTGGATGAGCTGCCCGTCGATGTTGTACACGGTCTCGCCCTCGTAAATCTCGCCGCCGCAGTAATCACAGTAGGCGATGGGCTTTTCCTCGGGCGGTTCAAGCGGACGTTCCGGCAGATACTCAAACATTATCGCAGCCCTCCTCCAATCTGGTGCTCCATCGAGCAGCTTTCTCCCGAATAATACGCGCGATCTCCTCGCGGTCAAACCCGAGTACCGCCGCACAGAGCAGGACATCGGCGAACTCCTCATTCAGATTGCGGGACGCATCGCCGGTGGTCATCGGCGTCGGGTTGCTCTTGTCAAGTGTCCGGCGCATCTTCAGCGCAGCTTGCGCCAGCTCTGTGGCTTCCTCAGCCAAACCTGCCAGCAGCTCACAGCAGCCGAGCAGGGTATTGATACCGGTAATCTCAGCGCCCCAATCTTCAAGCGCCTTCTCGATGGGCTGCTTATCAAATTCAATCGTTTCCATAGTTCACAGCCTCCTTCTGAACATCTGCCGCGACCCCCGGCTCCGGCAGTTCGCCGAGCATTGCCAGAATGTGCGCGTGAGGGATTTTGTGCTTCAGTCCGTTGGTGATGAACTCGCGCTCGGCGCAGCCCTTCACCAGCTCGTAGAAAGTCGAGAACTTCACGTCCACGCGGTCTTCAGCGGCGAACGCATCAAGAATTCCCATAGTCTTGTCCTCCTTTGCAAAATGAAAAAGGCCCGCATTTCTGCGGGCCTTTCGGCATATAGGCAAATTCAGCTAACTATCAATATATTCTTCATTGTATTTCTCCTCTTTTCGACAGAGTTTTTTTATATTAT
>ENA-UOJC01000324-UOJC01000324.1-human-gut-metagenome-genome-assembly--contig:-C104-NODE-324-length-86806-cov-75.310855_pt1 | contig 86806 bp, 61 predicted proteins | sample MGYA00242339_ERZ723886 | MGnify/ENA metagenome assembly ERZ723886 | reverse complement strand
AACCCGATGAAGCGCTGGAAAAATTTGCACTTCTATCTTGAACTCACATTTCGGAACCGTGCTTCTTGAAATGCAAGTAATGGATTTCGGCCGCGAAGTAACCTTTTTTAAAATGCAATACGTGGATTTTGAAATGGAAGTAGTGCATTTTTCCAAAGCATTACTTGCATTTTTCCGCAAAACAGGCGCTGAAAGCCCACGAATAAGGGGCAGACCGATGCGGCCTGCCCCTCTGCAAATGCAAATATACGAAATTTTCAGCCCGAAAGCAAGAAATGTTAAAATGGACGGTACCGTGACAAAAGACCGCCGGCATGGGCCGCGCGAAACACGGCGGGCAAAATGACACGCGACGAAGGGGCGTTTTCTTGGGAGTACGGAAAAGTTTTTGTACATTTGCGCCAAATATACGAACCATACAATGAACGTACTCGAACTTAGCGAACAGGAAATCTACCGCAGGGAGGCGCTGCAACAGCTGCGCGACAAGGGCATAGACCCCTACCCCGCCGCCGAATATCCCGTGGACGCGCACTCCGCGGAAATCAAGGAAAACTTTGACGACAGCGCCGAGCCGCGCGAGGTGTGCGTGGCCGGACGACTGATGAGCCGCCGCGTCATGGGCAAGGCCAGCTTTGCCGAACTGCTCGACGCGCAGGGCCGCATACAGGTATACGTGACGCGCGACGACATCTGTCCGGGCGAAGACAAAGAGCTCTACAACAGCGTCTTCAAGAAGCTGCTCGATCTGGGCGACTTCATCGGCGTGAAGGGTCACGTGTTCCGCACGCAGACCGGCGAAATATCCATACACGCCCGCGAACTGACGCTGCTCTCGAAGAGCCTGCGCCCCCTGCCCGTGGTCAAGGAGAAGGACGGCGTGACCTACGACGCCTTCGAGGACCCCGAGCTGCGCTACCGCCAGCGCTACGTGGACCTCATCGTCAACGCCGGCGTGAAGGAGACCTTCCTCAAGCGCGCCACCGTGGTGAAAACCATGCGCGCCGTGCTCGACGAGGCCGGATATACCGAGGTGGAGACGCCCATCCTGCAGCCCATACCCGGCGGAGCGAGCGCGCGGCCCTTCATCACCCACCACAACTCGCTCGACGTGGATCTCTACCTGCGCATCGCCACCGAGCTCTACCTCAAGCGCCTCATCGTGGGCGGCTTCGAGGGCGTGTACGAGATAGGCAAGAACTTCCGCAACGAAGGCATGGACAAGAGCCACAACCCGGAGTTCACCTGCATGGAACTCTACGTGCAATATAAGGACTACAACTGGATGATGTCGTTCACCGAACAGTTGCTCGAGCGCATCTGCATAGCCGTGAACGGCAAGCCCGAGAGCGTGGTGGACGGACAGGTCATCAGCTTCAAGGCGCCCTACCGCCGCCTGCCCATCCTCGAGGCCATACGCGAAAAGACCGGCCACGACCTCAACGGCAAGAGCGAGGAGGAGATACGGCAGGTGTGCAAGGAGCTCGGCATGGAGACAGACGACACCATGGGCAAGGGCAAACTCATCGACGAGATATTCGGCGAGTTCTGCGAGGGCACCTTCATACAGCCGACCTTTATCACGGACTATCCTGTGGAGATGTCGCCGCTCACCAAGAAGCACCGCTCGAACCCCGCGCTTACCGAACGCTTCGAGCTCATGGTCAACGGCAAGGAACTGGCCAACGCCTACTCCGAACTCAACGACCCGCTCGACCAGGAGGAGCGCTTCCAGGATCAGCTGCGCCTCTCGGAGAAGGGCGACGACGAGGCCATGTTCATCGACCAGGACTTCCTGCGCGCACTGCAGTACGGCATGCCGCCCACCTCGGGCATCGGCATCGGCATCGACCGCCTCGTCATGCTCATGACCGGCCACACGCAGATACAGGAGGTGCTCTTCTTCCCGCAGATGCGCCCCGAAAAGAAGGCGCCGCGCGATCCGGCCGCCCGCTACACCGAATGCGGCATAGCCGAAGAGCTCGTGCCCATACTCCAGAAGGCGGGCTACAACCTCGTGGCCGACCTCAAGGACGCCAAAGCGCAGAAAATACAGCAGCAGATAGGCGACATCATCAAGAAGTACAAACTCGACACTCCCAAGCCCTCGGTGGCCGACATCGAGGCCTGGAACATCTGATACGGGCAACCCCTCCGCGCGCACGGGGCGGCGCACGAAAAACACCGCCGCCCCGCACGCCGGAAACGGCCGCCGCGACACGACGGCCCGCCACTTGCCTTTTCTCCTTAACCTTAACACACGACTTCCATTGTTCGCAATCGGTAAAATAGCAATCATGGGCGGCGGAAGCTGGGCCACGGCCATCGCCAAGATAATACTCGAGAAAGCGGAGCGCATCACATGGTATATGCGACGCCCCGACGCCATCGAGGACTTCAAGCGGCTGGAGCACAACCCCACCTACCTGACAAGCGTGCACTTCGACATCAGGCGCATCGACTTCATGACGGACATCAACGAGGTGGTACGCACCTGCGACACGCTCGTGTTCGTAACGCCGTCGCCCTACCTCAAGAACCATCTGAAGAAACTCAAGGAGAAACTGCACACCAAGTTCATCGTAACGGCCATAAAAGGCATCGTGCCCGACGAGAACCTCATCTGCTCGGAATACTTCCGGCAGGCCTACAACGTGCCCGACGACAATCTGGCCGTACTGGGCGGCCCCAGCCACGCCGAGGAGGTGGCCCTCAGCCGCCTCACCTATCTCACCGTGGGCTGCATAGACCAGGAAAAGGCGACGGCCTTCTCCGAACTCATAGCCGGCAACTACGTGAAGACGAAGACGAGCTCCGATGTCATAGGCATAGAGTATGCCTCGGTGCTGAAGAACGTGTACGCCATAGCCGCCGGCATCTGCAACGGTCTGAAATACGGCGACAACTTCCAGAGCGTGCTCATGGCCAACGCCGTGCAGGAGACCAACCGCTTCCTGCAGGCCGTCTACCCCATAGAGCGCAACGTGTACGACTCCGTCTATCTGGGCGACCTGCTGGTGACGGGCTACAGCAACTTCTCGCGCAACCGCGTCTTCGGCACCATGATAGGCCGCGGCTACTCGGTGAAGTCGGCGCAGATAGAGATGGAGATGATAGCCGAGGGCTTCTTCGGCACCAAGTGCATGAAGGACATCAACCGGCACTTCCACGTGAACATGCCCATACTCGACGCCGTATATAATATATTGTACGAACGCATTTCGCCCGCCATCGAAATAAAACTTCTCACCGACTCCTTCCGCTGAACATGGCGGAACGGGACGGCATTTCCTTTTCTGTTTTTTCCGGCCGCGGATGCAATGTTTCCGCCAACCGCGGTTTATATTATAGTAAGCGGCGGCACAAGACCGCAACATCCGCGTGCGACGCCCCAAGGCCCGCCCCCACATGCCCATGACCGACGAAGAGATAGCCGAAGGCTGCAAACGACAGGACAACAAGGCCCGCAAAGCGCTCTACGAACGCTTCGCGGGAAGCATGATGTCGCTCTGTCTGCGCTACGCCGGCACGCGGGAAGAGGCCGAGGATCTGCTGCACGACGGTTTTCTAAAAGCATTTACAGCCATCGGACAATTCACATATCGCGGCGAAGGGTCGCTCGGCGCCTGGTTGCGCCGCGTCTTCACCAACGGGGCGCTCAACTACCTCGAGGCGCGCAAGCGGCTGCAACTATTGCCCGAAGAAGAGTTGCCCGACGACCGGCCCGACGACGACGAACAGCCGCCCGACATCGGCAGCGAGACGCTGGCGGCACTCATAGCCGGACTGCCGGCAGGTTACCGCACCGTGCTGAACCTCTACCTCGTGGAGGGATGGAGCCACCGGGAGATCGCACAACGCCTCGGCATCGGCGAAAGTACATCGGCCTCGCAATACCTGAGAGCGCGGGCCGCACTGCGACGGAAGATTACAGAACACATCAACGCCCACTGACGCATGAACTACCTTAACGAATGGGAACAGAAAATACGCCGGCAAATGACTGAACACGGTGAGCCGGCGCCCACCGGCGGCTGGGAACGGATAGAGGCCGAACTCGAAGCGGCAGGCGGCGGAGCGGACGGACGGCACCGCCGGCTGCATGCGGTATGGCGGGCGACGGGAATATGTGCCGCGGCGGCCGCGGCTCTGCTGCTGTTGTTGCCGTCCACGCAGGAAGACGCCGGCACCGGAGCGGGCTACACCATAAAGCCACAGGCGCTGACCCTGGCCGCGAAGGGCAACACCGCGACGGAACAGACCGGCGCCGACACACCTCAGGAACCGGCAGCCCCCCAAGTGCGCCGGTCGGTCCGGCAACGGGCATACGCCGCAAGAACTGACGGAGAGTCTGCCCAGGACGCCGCACCGGCAGCCGCCGAAGAGGAAGTAATGGCCGTCGCCGCAGCAGCGGATGAAAATGCGACTCAAAGTAAGGGCACAAACCAGATGCGCATACGGGGAAGCCGGAAGATAGCCGTAACACCTGCGCCGGAAACTGGAAATCCCGTACAGAAGAAGCGGCCGGATGACGAATGGAGCCGGCAAACGGGCACGAAGTCCCGCAGACGGCCGGAGTTCCGGCTCGCCATGGCCGGCGGAACGCCCGCCAGCATCAGCCGCGAGGGCTACGCCTTCCGGCCCGCACAGGCGGCCGCCGGCGACCTGTCGCTGAAGTTGCCGGAAGGAACGCTGGAGAGATTTCCCGCACTCCTCGTAGGCAACGCGGGGAACGAGGTGGAAAGCCACATACGGCACAAGCTCCCGCTACAGGTGGCCTTGACCGCAAGTATGCCGCTGGGCCGGCGGTTCGCCCTGGAGAGCGGCCTCAGCTACACGCGGTTGCAAAGCGAAATGACTTCGGGAAGCGCAGAGAGCTATATGTCCACCACCCAACGCCTCCACTATCTGGGCATCCCTCTCCGGCTGCGCTACGACATAGCGGCGGCCGGCCGCCTCAGCTTCTACGCATCAGGCGGCGGAAGCGTGGAACTCTGCGTGGACGGGGAACAACGCACCAGCTACTCGCTGGCCGAGGTGCAGAGCGGCAGTACGGAACGGTGCAGCGTGGGGCGCGGTCTGTGGCAAGGCTCACTCTCGCTCGGCGCCGGCGCACACTGCGGACTCCTGCCGCACGTGGGACTCTTCGTCGAGCCGGGGCTCACCTACTACCTGCCCGACGGCAGCAGTCTGCCTTCGGCACGCCACGACCACCCGCTGCGCTTCTCGCTGCAAGTGGGCCTGCGCTGGAGCCTGAACGGCACGGGCGATAAATAATCCTATTATCAGAATACACATTATTATATATAAGGCGGAATACGGGACGGAACATTTCTTCGTATTCCGCTTTTTCTGCCGGCAACTGCCGGTCGCCCGCCCTTCGTCTGTCAGATTCCGGCGGTTACTGCCTGCCAACTTGTCAGTATTCCTGTCATATTTTTTCGGAGAAAAGACTTTTGGCACACTCCTTGCACTAAACAGGGCGTAGGCCGCACAGCGGAAATACCCCGGAAGGCCACGAAACACATCACAAGCAACAAAAATAATAACAAATAAAAAACAAACTATCATGGGAAAAATTATTGGAATCGACCTCGGAACTACCAACTCTTGCGTATCCGTATTTGAGGGTAACGAACCCGTTGTAATCACCAACAGCGAGGGCAAGCGCACCACGCCGAGCATCGTGGCCTTTGTAGAAGGCGGCGAGCGCAAAGTGGGCGACCCCGCCAAGCGCCAGGCCATCACCAACCCCAAGCGCACCATCTACTCCATCAAGCGCTTCATGGGCGAAAACTACGACCAGGTGCAGAAGGAAATCAGCCGCACACCTTACAATGTGGTACGCGGCGACAACAACACACCGCGTGTTGATGTGGACGGCCGCCAGTACACGCCGCAGGAAATCTCGGCCATGATTCTTCAGAAGATGAAGAAGACCGCAGAGGACTACCTCGGACAGGAGGTGACGGAAGCCGTCATCACCGTACCGGCCTACTTCAGCGACTCGCAGCGCCAGGCCACGAAAGAGGCCGGACAGATAGCCGGTCTTGATGTAAAGCGTATTGTCAACGAACCTACGGCAGCCGCTCTGGCATACGGTATAGACAAGGCCAACAAGGACATGAAGATTGCCGTGTTCGACCTCGGCGGCGGTACATTCGATATCTCCATCCTCGAATTCGGCGGTGGTGTGTTCGAAGTGCTCTCGACCAACGGCGACACGCATCTCGGCGGCGACGACTTCGACCATGTCATCATCGACTGGCTCGTACAGGAATTCAAAAATGATGAGGGCGCCGACCTCTCGCAAGACCCCATGGCCATGCAGCGTCTGAAGGAAGCCGCAGAAAAGGCCAAGATCGAGCTCTCCAGCTCTACGAGCACGGAAATCAACCTGCCTTACATCATGCCCGTAGGCGGCGTGCCCAAGCATCTGGTCAAGACGCTGACCCGCGCCAAGTTCGAGGCATTGGCCCATCACCTGATAGAAGCCTGCAAGGTGCCCTGCGAAGCTGCACTGAACGCTGCCGGCCTCTCCAAGAGCGACATCGACGAGGTAATCCTCGTAGGCGGCTCCACCCGTATCCCGGCCGTGCAGGAACTCGTACAGAACTTCTTCGGCAAGGCTCCGTCGAAAGGCGTAAACCCCGACGAGGTTGTAGCCGTGGGCGCATCCATCCAGGGCGCCATCCTCAATAAGGAAGAAGGCGTGGGCGACATCGTACTGCTTGATGTAACTCCTCTCTCGCTGGGCATCGAGACGCTGGGCGGCGTGATGACCAAACTTATCGACGCCAACGCGACCATTCCCTGCAAGAAGAGCCAGGTATTCTCCACGGCAGAAGACAACCAGCCGGAAGTTACCATTCACGTGCTGCAGGGTGAACGCCAGTTTGCCCGCGACAACAAGAGCATCGGCCGCTTCAACTTGGCCGGTATCGCTCCCGCCCGCCGCGGTGTACCCCAGATTGAAGTAACCTTCGACATCGACGCCAACGGTATCCTCAACGTATCGGCCAAGGACAAGGCCACGGGCAAGGAACAGACCATCCGCATCGAAGCCAGCAGCGGCCTCAGCAAGGAAGAGATAGACCGTATGAAGGCTGAAGCCGAAGCAAACGCAGAGGCCGACAAGAAGGAGCGTGAGCGCATTGACAAGATCAATCAGGCAGACTCCATGATCTTCCAGACGGAGAACCAGTTGAAGGAACTGGGCGACAAGCTCCCCGCAGCTCACAAACCGGCCATCGAGGCTGCCCTTCAGAAGCTGAAAGACGCGCACAAGGCGCAGGACATCGCCGCCATCGACGCTGCCATCGCCGAACTGAACAATGCATGGCAGACCGCCAGTACGCAGATGTACCAGCAGACCGGTGCCCAACCCGGCGCAGAAGGTTTCCAGCAGCAGCCGGGCGCCGGCCAGCAGCCCAACTCCGACAAGAAAGACGACATACAGGATGCCGACTTTGAGGAAGTGAAATAAGATAGACAACTATCCAATGTTATAAATAGACAGAAGGAGCGTAACTTGTTGGGGTACGCTCCTTTTTTATTTGAATTAAATATTGTTTTTCTTTCATTATTCAGTCATTCCTTAGAATATATTTTATTTAGAAAGTTATCCCTTAACAAATCCTCAAGATATGTTTGGACGGACATTTCTAAGTATGGGTATGATCTCCTTGTCAGCCGGCAGCCAATTTACGGAATAGAGTTCTTCATCCGAAAGCCATCTGGCGTCTTCATGCTCAAGAAGTTTAAGTTCGCCATTCTTAAGCGAACAAAGATAGCAATGCATTATAAGATGGAACTCTGGATAGTCATATTCTACGGTACAAAGCCTATCTCCAACTGTTATCTCCGCTGCAAGTTCTTCACGTATCTCCCGCTTCAATGCTTCAACGGGTTTCTCTCCGGCCTCAATTTTTCCACCGGGAAACTCCCACCAACCTTGCCATTCGCCATACCCGCGTCGCGTAGAGAACGTAAGACCGTTACGCTGAATGATGGCGGCCACGACTTCTATTATCTTCATAAACCAATTCCTTTTAAGCCAATATCTCTGGCAGGCGATTCTACTTTCGAAACGCAGGCGGCAAACCGCCAAAAGGTTATTACTCCGAAAGAGCCTGCCAAGATCTATCAAGCAACAAATTTAATATAAAAAAGAAGTACGGAGCAGTTTCTTGCCAATGCTTCTTAACATATCCATCAAACATCCGGCCACACACATCCTTGCAACATAGTATATGGACAAATATACGAAAATCAGAACAATCATGCAGGACGGAACGCAGAAACAGATGGTTTGCCAGGAAACTTACGGACTGACTGCAACTGAAGGAAACGTATCTTTGACGACCAAGGGAGCGTTATTACCAGTAAAACCATTTATCCGAATTTTTCATTCATTTCATCATAAACAGATGAAGCATAGATGAATACGCTGAAAGACAATGATTATTCTTCAGCAAAGGGACACATATAGAAAAAGCACTACTTGGAATTTTAAAAGTACTTACTCGTGTAAAAATTCCAAGTAATGCTTTTCGACATTCCCCGTAGTGGTTTTCCTGCTCCATCCGGAGGTCCGCCATTGCCTGCACAATGCGGAAAGACACGAAGCAGTCAACGGCAGTATACGCCTCTTTATCTTTCAGCGGAACAGACTACATGTCAGCAAGATAATATAAAAATGAAAGAAAATGTCACATCAAACTTTTTTACCAATCCGACAACAACATTTCAGCAGGCCATGATGCTGGACGAACGCTTGTCGCCCATTTCAAGAAAGCGGAGCTACGCTTTCATTGATACCGACAAACAGACCAACCGGTTATTATCGCCGATATGAAACGATTGGAGAGAAAAACACCGTCGGAAAACGCAATTTCCCAGATGCGGTCTGTCAAGAAACATCCTAACGGCATCTCTGGATGTTCCGAGTAATAAGACCAACAGCCGAAATGCAGAAGATAAACTTTCTGTTCATCATCAAGCACGACGAAGGGGCATGTCCGTCAAAGCAGACATGCCCCCTCTTCCACTAAACACATTCAGATTTCGGTCTCAGGATGTTTGTGCGCGGACTTTCTGACAATCCGCCTGATCCATAGATAGTATCCGGTCAAGGACAGAGTGGCTCCCAGCAGAGCGGCCAGGAAAGTAAGAATGCGGGTAAGCATTCCGCCCCAGCTGCCAACGTGCACGGTATAAACGGCACTGCGCACTTTGGAGGACTTGTCCTGTTCGGAATAGGGTTTACTGCTCAATATCTTCCCGCTCTCCGGATCAAATTCGAAACGGTCGCCGGAACGCAGACTGTTACGTCCGGCTGGAACAACACTCGCCGTGCCGTCGGAAAGGGTTATCTGGCGATAACCGGGATGAGCCTTCGCCAATTCGTCATAAACTTCCTGCCAACGGGCAGCGTCTTGCCGCCCGGCGCCAGCACCACCTCCGAGCGGGTGAACCCCGAGATGCGGCCGCGCGCCACCACAAACGAGCGGTGTATGCGAACGAACTCCCCGCGCGGCAGCAGCTCCTCAAGGCTGCGCAAAGGCATCTTCGAGAGCACCGATGTCCCGTCGGCCAAATGGATCCTGACATAGTTGTCGACAGACTCTATATATAATATGGAGTCGACGGATACGGCCACGTTCCTGTATTCCGACTTCACCACCACCTGCCTCCCCGCCCTCTCGGCGGCCCGCAGCAGGTCGTTCATCTTCAGCCACCGTTCCGCCTTCTGCAGAGCACTCTCGAAACGCGTGTAGAAGTAGGGTTTGTGCAGAAAGTCCACGGCATTGACCTCAAACCCCTCCAGCGCATAATGCGCATAGGCCGTGGTGAATATCAGGCAGCACGACGGCGGCAGACGGCGGGCGAGCTCAAGTCCCGACCGGCCGTTCATCTCGATGTCGAGCAACACCACATCGGGCCGCCACTCCTCCACGCGCCGCATGCCGAGGCGCGGTTCGCTATAGGTTTCGAGCACGATACCTCCCCGCCGCCGGCAGTATTCCTCGACAATGCTCAGCGCAACGGGCTCATCGTCTATGGCTACACATCTGAGCATTTCCGGTCTATTTGAAGTCTTACATGAAAGGTTCCATCACGGCTGCGACCGCAGTCGAGACGGTAAGCGTCGGGATAGAGCAGCGACAACCGCCGCCGGCAGTTCTCTATGCCCGTTCCGGCCGAACCAGCGGCAGGACGGTCGAAGACGGTATTCTCCACTTCGAACGTAAGCGTGCCGGCCCGCTGCCGCAGGCCGATGCGGACAAAACAAGGCTCGTCGGACGATATGCCGTACTTGAAAGCATTCTCCACGAAGGTGATCAGTATCATGGGGGGCACGGAGCGCATGCCATCCTCCACCTCGTGCGTAAATCTTATGTCGGCCAATGCGTTAAGCCTCATTTTCTGAAGTTCGATGTACTGACCGATATATTCCACTTCCTCCGACAGGGCTATAAACTCGCGGTTGGCATTGTTGTACATGTACTTCGTCAGATTGATGAAACGTTCCAGCGTCGCCTCGGTCTTGTCGGAGTGGGTAATGAGCAGGCCGTAGATCGTGTTGAGCATATTGAAAAGAAAGTGAGGATTGATCTGGGCCTTATAGAGCGCCAGCTCCGCCTTGTTGCGCTCATACTCCACCGCCTCGCGCGCCAGCCGCTGACGATACGCCTCGGCGAGCATTCCCGCAGTGAAGCAGAAGAAGACCACCAGCAGATAGTGCAGCCACACCGCCTGCTGGTTTTGCCGCACGCCCCACACGGGAAAGGATATCATCTCCAGCTGTTGCCGCCGGAGATGGTAGAAGGGCGAGGAAATGTCGTAGGACGAGAAAAGGAAGGTAACGAGCAACGACGCGACGACGGCGGCCAGAGCGTAAAACCGCCGTCGCCCGCCATAAAAAAGCCGGGGAACGATGAAATACTTGTACAGGAAGTAGGTGACATAAAGCCAGCCTGCAAACAGCACGAGCAGCCAGGGATACATGCCCCACCACCTTTCCACCGGAAACACGAATATCATCAACGGCAGAAAGATGAAACAGAAAGCGAGGTCCACGTACACCGAAACATTCTTCATAGTCGCCATATCGCAGATAGTTTCATTCATATTGTCCGGACAGTCTCTTTTGCCGCTGCGTGCGGCACCCCCTGAAGGCGCGCTCCGAACCGGTGCAAAGTTAGACTTTTTCGTTGTAAGACGGAAACCTGTAAAGAAAATCCGCCCCCATATTCCGGCTATCCGCCCCCACTTTTTGACCGCGGAGGCAAAGGTTCGTTTCATTCGTTTACTTTTGCGACAAAATCCAACACAATAACATATTTATCAGACATGAGGAAAGAAACATTGGGCATACTGCTGCTGAGCACGGCGCTATGTGCCTGCCACAGAACCACGCCCCCGCAGGACAACGGAAACTACAAGACTATGGTCGTCAAGCAAGAGGACTGCACCCTGGAAGCGGAATATACGGCCCGTCTGCAAGGTTGTCAGGTCGTAGAGATTCGTCCGCAAATAAGCGGACTTATCACACGCATCTGCATCAACGAGGGACAGAGAGTGTACAAAGGTCAGACTCTGTTTGTCATCGACCCCGTTCCTTACAAGGCTGCATTGGATGAAGCCACGGCCAACGTGAGGAGCGCCGAGGCACGGCTCTCCACAGCCCGGCTCAACTGGGAAAGCACGAAAGTGCTGCGGGAGAAGAACGTGGTGCAGGACTATGATCTGACCGCGGCACGCAACGAATTCGCCGTGGCCGAGGCGGCGCTGGCGCAGGCACGTGCACAGGCCACGAACGCACGCAACAATCTTTCTTACACGGAGGTGAAGAGTCCCGTAGATGGTGTGGCGGGCATGATAGCCTACCGCGTGGGAGCCCTCGTGGGCAGCGGCATCAGCGAACCGCTCGTCACGGTGTCGGACGACAGCCGGATGTATGCCTACTTCTCACTGACTGACAACCAAGTCACCGAACTGACCGAGAAATACGGCTCACTCGACAAGTTCGTAGGGCAGATGCAGGAGGTGAACCTGCGTATGTCGAACGGACAGACCTATGCCGAAAACGGCCACATAGCGGCAGCCAGCGGTATTGTCTCCGCCCAAACGGGCACAGTGACCGTACGTGCCGATTTTCCGAACCCGAAAAAAGTGTTACGTGACGGCGGCAACGGAACAGTCATCGTACCGACCCGGCTCGAGCGACGCATCGTCATTCCGCAAGGCGCCACCTATGAGCTGCAGAACAAGACCTTCGTCTACAAGATCGTAAACGGCAGGACACAATCGGTAGCCGTCGGGCTATACCGGCTCAACGACGGAAAGAAGTACGTAGTGGAATCCGGCCTACAACCGGGTGATACCATCATTGCCGAAGGCGCCGGACTGATGAAGGAAGGCGTGGCCGTCAACCGCCAGGAGGAAAGGAGAAAGCCATGAGTGTCAAGACATTCATCGACCGCCCTATTCTGTCGGGCGTCATATCCGTCGCCATCATGATTGTCGGTCTTATCGGACTGAGCCAGTTGCCGCTTGAACAATTCCCCGACATCGCGCCTCCTACGGTACGCGTATCCGCCACCTACACCGGCGCCAACGCCGAAACGGTAATGAAAAGCGTGATCACTCCGCTCGAGGAACAGCTGAACGGCGTGGAGAACATGATGTACATGACATCTACGGCCACCAACACCGGCTCGGCAAGCATCAGCGTCTACTTCAAACAGGGTACCGATCCGGACATGGCGGTAGTGAACGTACAGAACCGCGTGGCGGCGGCACAGGGACTGCTGCCGGCGGAAGTTACCAAGTCGGGCATCACCGTACGCAAGCGACAAAGCAATTCCCTGAAGGCCATTTCGCTCTATTCGCCCGACAACTCGTACGACGCGAACTTCCTGACAAACTACATGAAAATAAATATCGAGCCGAGAATGTCGCGCATCGCCGGTGTGGGCGATGTGAACATCTGGGGCGCCAGCTACTCGATGCGCATCTGGCTCGACCCGCAGAAGATGGCGCAATACGGACTAATGCCCTCGGACATCGCCGCTATATTGGACGAGCAGAACGTGGAATCGCCCACCGGCACACTCGGCGCGGAGTCGGACAACACCTTCCAGTACGTGCTGAAGTATCGGGGACGGTACGAAAACGAAGAGGACTACGGCAACATGGTCGTAAAGTCGCTGCCAGATGGCGATGTACTGCGTCTGAAAGACATAGCCCGCATAGAAATGGGAGCGGAGAACTATGCCATGCTCAGCGAGACGAGCGGACACCCGGGTGCCAACTGTATGATGGCGCAAACTTCCGGATCGAACGCCAACGAGATCATCACGGAAATAGACAAGGTGTCGGCCGACATCTCGAAGACACTGCCCAAAGGAATGGTATTGGCCGACATCACGAGTACGAAGGATTTTCTCGACGCCTCCATCGACAATGTGGTGGAAACGCTCTTCATTGCCATTCTGCTGGTGGTCATGGTCGTATACCTTTTCCTGCATGACCTGCGTGCCACCGTCATTCCCTCGCTGGCCATCGTAGTGTCGCTGGTCGGCACGTTCGCCTTTCTTCATATAGTAGGGTTCAGCCTGAACCTGCTGACGCTCTTCGCCCTCGTATTGGTCATAGGCACAGTCGTCGACGACAGCATCGTGGTAGTAGAGGCTGTGCAGGCACGTTTTGACGAAGGCTACACCTCCGCCTACCACGCGACGGTAGACGCCATGAGCGGCCTGACCTCGGCACTGATGACGACGACCGTCGTATTCATGGCCGTATTTATCCCGGTAAGTTTCATGGGCGGTACAACAGGTACATTCTACACGCAGTTCGGCCTGACGATGGCAGTAGCGGTAGCCATATCGCTGCTCAATGCCATGACTCTCAGTCCGGCCTTATGCGCACTCATCATGAGGCCCCGCGGCAATGGTGCAGGCCGGGCACGCAGTTTGTCCGACCGGTTTCATTGCGCCTTCGACAGCTCGTTCCGTCACGTACAGACCAAATACATAAAAGGCGTATCGGTACTTCTCCGGCACAAGATGGCAGTATTGGGCGGCATTGCCATAACCGGTGTTCTGCTGGCAATACTTACAGGCACAACGAAGACAGGCCTCGTGCCGCAGGAGGATATGGGAACCATCAATATCAATGTGCAGGCTGCGCCGGGCACCAATCTCGCGGAGACCGGACGCATCATGGACGAGATAGAGGTTGCCATACAGGACATACCGCAGATAAAGATATACTCCCGCATCACCGGCAAGGACGCCATCCACAACCAGTCCTCGTCGGCCGGATCCTTCACGATAAGACTGAAGGATTGGAGCGAGCGCAAGGAGAAAGGCGACGACATCAACTCCGTAATGAATGAGATTTACCGCCGCACGGAGGGCATCAAGGCGGCCTCTATCCGTGTTTCCACGCAACCTATGATTTCGGGATACGGCACAAGCAACGGGTTTGAGCTATACGTACAGGACAAGCAGGGAGGCAGTGTCGAGGAACTGTTGAAACATACCAACGACTTCATCGACGCCATGAACAAACGCCCCGAAATATCGCGCGCCTACACCACCTTCGACACCCGATATCCGCAATATATAGTGGAGGTAGACGCCGCCTTGTGCAAGCGGAACGGCGTATTGCCCTCGGATGTGCTCCGCACACTGGCCGGCTACATCGGCGGCAACTATGCCAGCAACCTCAACCGCTTCACAAAGCTCTACCGCGTCATGGTGCAGGCTTCGCCCGAATTCCGCCTCGACACCGGGGCGCTGGACAATATCTTCGTGCGCAATGCCAAAGGCGGCATGTCGCCCATCGCGCAATATCTCACCCTCACGCGGGTCTACGGCACCGAGAGCCTCTCGCGGTTCAACCTTTTCTCCGCCATCAGGGTGTCGGGCGTACCGGCCGACGGCTACAGTTCGGGACAAGCCATCGAGGCCATAGCCGAAGCGGCCGCGGCGGCATTGCCCGAGGGCTACGGCTACGAGTTCGGCGGCATGTCGCGCGAAGAAGCCTCGACAACGGGCACCACCACGCTGGTCTTCGCGGTATGCCTCGTGTTTATCTATCTCATCCTCTGCGCGCTCTACGAGAGTCTGATGATTCCGTTCGCCGTCATCCTGGCGGTGCCGTTCGGGCTGGCGGGCAGTTTCCTGTTTGCCCGGCTGTGGGGACTTGAGAACAACATCTACATGCAGACGGGACTCATCATGCTCATCGGCCTGCTGGCCAAAACGGCCATACTGCTTACGGAGTACGCCTCCGAACGCCGGCGGCAGGGCATGAGCATAGCCAACGCCGCCATGGCTGCCGCCAAGGCCCGCCTGCGGCCTGTTCTGATGACTTCCATGACCATGATATTCGGCATGCTGCCCCTGATGTTCTCGCGGGGCGTAGGCGCCAACGGCAACATATCGGTAGGCGTGAGCACGGTGGGCGGCATGCTGCTCGGCACGGCCGGCCTGCTCTTTGCCGTACCGGCCTTGTTCTGCATCCTTCAATACCTGCAGGAGCGTTTCCTGCCGGGCCGCCGACATGGGGAACCATTCAAAACAACGACAAAATGAAAAGGACTGCCATATTCTTCTTAGCCGCCGCCCTCCTAAACGGGTGCGGCACGTACAAGCGCTACTCGCGGCCGGAAATGGAACTGAACGCCGGCGATTCTTACCGCCATACTACAACACCGGCCGATACCGCCACACTGGCGTCGAAGCCGTGGCGCGAGCTCTTCACCGACCCCCGGCTACAGACGCTGATAGCCACGGGACTCGACAGGAACACCGATCTCGCCGTAGCCCGCCTGCAGACGGAACAGGCGCAGGCCACGCTGAAGAACGCCCGCCAGGCGTACCTGCCCTCGCTCGGACTGACGGCACAGGCCGGCGTCAGCCACTACGACAACGCCTCGAAGCGCACCTACGACGCAGGGCTCACGGCTGCGTGGGAGGCCGACATCTTCGGGCGGAAAGCCAACGCCCAACGCGGAGCGGCCGCCGTGTTGGAGCAAGACCGCGCCTACGAACAAGCGGTACAGACGGGACTCGTGGCGACCATCGCCGAGAGCTACTACACGCTGCTGATGCTCGACGAACAGACCGACATAGCCCGACAGACGCTGGAAAACTGGAACGAGACCGTCGCCACCCTCGAGGCACTGGCCGCGGCGGGACGGGCCAACGAGGTGGCGGTGCGCCAGGCACGGGCCAGCCGCGCGGCGCTCGAGGCATCCGTACTGACGCTACGGAAAAGCGTCAGCGAGACGGAGAACAGCCTATGTGCCCTGCTCAAGGAACCGGCGCACGCCGTGGTCCGCGGCACGCTCGGCGGGCAGCGCTTGCCGGACAGCATCTCGGCCGGAGTGCCCCTGCAGCTTTTGTCCAACCGGCCGGACATACGCCGGGCGGAAGCGGCGCTGGCAGAGGCCTTCTATGCCGTGGGCGCGGCCCGGTCGGCCTTCTACCCGAGCCTGACGCTCTCGGGCACCATCGGCTGGACCAACAGCGGCGGCGGTGCCATACTCAATCCGGGCAAGTGGTTCTCCTCGGCCATAGCCCAGCTCACCGCGCCGCTGCTGGACCGGGGAACGAACACGGCCAACCTCAAGGTGGCCCGCGCCCGGCAGCAGCAGGCGGCGTTGCGCTTCGAGCAGAGTCTGCTTGACGCCGCAAGCGAGGTAAACGACGCGCTGGCGGCATGGCAGACGGCCTGCGGACGCATCGCGCTCGCCCGGCAGCAAACCGACGACCTCGGCGTGGCGGTAGAAAAGACGCGCCTGCTGGTGCGCCACTCGCCGGCCAACTATCTGGAGGTACTCACCGCCCAGCAGGCCCTGCTCGAGGCACGCCTCACGCTGGCCCGCGACCGCACGGACGCGCTGCAGAGCGTCGTGAGCCTCTACCACGCCCTCGGCGGTGGCAAGGACTGAAACATACCGGTTACGACCAACATCAATACCAACCCTTTTCAAACATTTAAAGTCATGAAGAAATTAACAGCTATCCTCACGTTTGTGTTCACTCTGTGCGCCACTGTCTGCTGCGCCGACAAGACGCCCGTCGGAGAGGCGCAGCTCCCAGCTGCCGCCCGCCAGTTCATCAAAAAGCATTTTTCTGAAAAGAAAGTGGCACTGGCAAAAATCGACACCGAGTTCGCCCGGAAAAGCTACGAAGTGGTCTTCACTGACGGCGACTACATCGAATTCGACAGCAAGGGCAACTGGGAAGAGATAGACTGCAAGACATCACCGGTGCCGGCCGCCGTCATACCGGCCGCCATTGCCTCGTATGTCAAGGAGAACTATCCCGACGCCACAATCCGGAAGATCGAAAAGGAACGGAGGGAGTATGAAGTAAGACTGTCGAACCGCGTGGAGCTGACCTTCGACCTGAAGTTCCGCCTCGTCGACATCGACCTCTGAGCACGGAGTTCCGGAAACGGCAGATGCTCCGTACCGCATCGGGCGGCAGGCCTGCGCGACACACGACGCGCCGGTCTGCCGCCCGACCTTATATGCACCTTCGGGCGCCTTTTTCTACCGCGCGGGCCGCCCGAACGCACTTTTTTCAGTTTTTACACCGTTAAAAAAGCGAAAAGGGGGGGGAATTTGCGAGATTGAAATAAATTGTTTTACTTTGCACCATCTTCATGAAAATCACGCCGTTTTCTTACGGCATATCACACTAACCCCAACATTTCACATGAAAGCTCTACGCCTCCTTCTGCTTTGGTGCATCGCCATCAGTGCCGCCGCGCAAAATTTCAGCCTGCGCGGCAATGTATCAGACGCCCAATCCCGCCAACCCGTGCCCCGGGCACGCGTCGAAATCCTGCAGGGCCGCGACACCGCCGCCCTGACCAGCGCGCTCACGGCGGCGGACGGCCGCTTCGCGCTCGTGCCGCGGCGGGCGGGCGAATACACGCTGCGCGTCTCGTGTCTGGGCTACCGGCCGCAGAGCCGCAAGGTGAGGCTCACGGGCAGCCGGCCGCGCATCGACACGCTGCACATCCGCCTCGCGCCGGACGACATCGTGCTGGCGGAAGCTACCGTCACGGCGCTCTCGCGGCTGCTCACGGTAAAGGAGGACACGATGGAGTTCCACACCGACGCGCTGCGCCTGCCACCGGGCTCGTCGCTGAGCGTGGCCATCAAGCAGTTGCCGGGCTTCGAGCTGGACAAAGACGGCAAGCTTACTTACCTCGGCAAGGAGGTGAAGAGCGTGCTGGTGGGCGGCAAGGAGTTTTTCGGCGACATACAGACGGCGCTGGCCAACATGCCCGCCGACGCCGTGGAGAACATATCGACCTACGAGAAGACCGACGAGGCCAAACAGTTCAGCGGGCGCAAGGACAACGACAAGAGCACGGTCATCGACCTGAAGATCAAGAAGGAATATCTGGCCTCGTGGAACATCAACGCCGACATGGCCTACGGCACCGAGGAGCGCTATCTGGCCAAAGGCTTCGCCTCCACCTTTACCGACCGCCGCCGGCTGGCGCTCTTCGGCTCGGTGAACAATGTCAGCGAGAACCAGCAGGTGGACGACAACGGCAACTGGCGCTACTATGTCTCGCCCTACAACGGACTCTACACCTACCGCAAGGCCGGCGGCCTCCTCTCGTGGGACAACGGGAAGAAGAACACCGAAGGGGGATTGCTCAGGGCGAGGCTCAACGCCGACTTCACGCACAACACCGGTACGCACCTCAGCCACGGGAATACGGAGACCTTCCTGCCCGACGGCAGCGGGCAGTTCAGATACGACCGCGTGCGCCGCAACAACACCGACCGCCGCTTCTTCGCCGCGGGCAGCATGTCGTGGAATATCGACTCGCTCAAGCGGCTCGACCTCGGCGGCGATGTGACGCTGAGCGACGGGCCGAGCCGGAGCAGCAGCATCGGCTCGGCCTACGACGAGAGGCCCTCGACCGACGACCCTGCCTCCGGCCTGCTCGACGCGGAGGCGCCGGAGGAGCTGAAGGCGCACGGCATCTACTCGCAGAGAAGCGACAGCCGCGCCACGGGCGAACGGAGCGAATACCGGCTGAGCGCCGGCTACATCCACATGTTCGTCAAGGACAAGCACGGCATAGAGATCAATGCCCGGGTAGAAGGCAACGACAACGACCGCCACACCGACCGCCTCTACCTCTACCGCTACCTGCGGCCCGACGCGCCGCGCCCCGACCTGTTCAACCGCCAGTACGAGGCGGGCAAGGGCAACCGGAACGACTATAAATTCCGTGCCGCCTACTACCTGAAGCTGAACAGCCAACTGTCGCTCGAAGCCGGATACGAGGCCTCCCACACGCGGCAGGAAACCGACGCCCCGCTCTACCGCCTCGACCGCTACGAGCGCTATGCCTCGGCGCTGCTGCCCGTCGGCGCGCGCCCCTCCACGGCCGACTCGCTCGCCGCCGTCATCGACCTCGACAACTCGCGGTGGAAGACCTACCGCACCACCTCGAACAAGGGAACGCTGGCACTGGGAGGCGACTACGGCAAAGTGGACTTCCGCCTGTATCTCGACGTGAACGGCCAGAGCGAGAAACTCTCGCTCCGACAGGGCGACGATTTCTACCCGTCCTCGCGCCACACCCTCTACGTGACCCCCATCGTCAACCTGAAGTGGAACTTCGTCAAAGGCGGAGACATCAGGATCAGATACGAGGGATACAAGAGCCGGCCCGACCTGGAGTCGCTCCTCCCCATAGCCGACAGCAAGAATGAGATGAACATCCGCCGCAACAACCCGCACCTGAAAGACTCGTGGACCAACTGGATAAACCTCCAGGCTTCCTACTTCAACCGGGAGCGGGGCGACAGCTACGGCCTGTACGCCAACTTCAGCCACTACTCCAACGCCGTGTACAACACGCTCGCCATCGACCCCGTCACCGGCGCCCGCGTCAGCAGCCAGGCCAACACCAACGGCAACTACTCCGGCTACATGATGCTCAGCACGGAACAGCCGCTCGACACCGCCCGGCACTGGACGGCCTCCATCCGCCTGTCGGGGCTGGCCAGGCGCGAACGTTCCTACATAGGGACAACACCCTGCAGCGTCAACAACTACGGTGCCACCCTATACTCCAGCCTGCGCTACCGCAAAGGTATATGGAGCGTGACCCTCCGCGCCGGCTACGACGGCAGTTACTCCCGCTACAGCGGCATAGCCGGCTACGACCAGAACGGACACACCTACGACATCAATCTGGCGCCGCAGGTGGAGCTGCCCTTCGGCATGAAGGTGGGCACCGACTTCGGTCTCTGGGGACGCCGCGGCTACGACGACGACCTGCTCAACCACGACCAGTGGCTCTGGAACCTCAACATCTCGCAGACCTTCCTGCGCAGCAAGGCGCTCACCGTGCGCTTCGAATGGGTGGACATACTGCGGCAGCGTACCTCGGAACTCTGCACGAACGCCCCCTACGAACGCTACTTCATGCGCATAGAAAACTTCCTCAGCTACGCCCTCCTGCACGTTGTCTACAACTTCAACATCAAGGGCAAGGGCCGCAGCTGAGCGGCGGCGCGGGGGCGGGACGGCGCCTTTTTAACACTTCTTGCTTTTCGCCGGAAAGTTTCGTATATTTGCATCTGCAAAGGGGCAGGCCGTCGCGGTCTGCCCCTGATTATTGGTACTTTCGGGCCTGTTTTCCGGAAAAATGCAGGTAATGGAAGGCGAAAAAGCACTACTTGCATTTCAAAATCCACGTATTGCATTTTAAAAAACATTACTTCGCGGCAGAAATGCACTACTTGCATTTCAAAAAGTCCTTGTTCCAAAAGTTGCAGAAGGTTAAATACGTTAAAAGTGCACCGCCACGCGCGGCGTTGCCGCTTTACCGCCGCGACACTTCCGTTTAAAGCATTATTTGAGTAAATATTTCCGTTTTCTGCCATAGTTAGTTCCGTTTCGATACGCACGGCGCGAAAATAAAACTCTAATTTTGCACCGGAGGGCAGCATACGGCCGACGGCCCGTGCCGCCCCTCCGGAAAGACACCTCACCCCACCCCGCCCATGCACCGCAACACCGACACCGGCACCGACACGCCGCACGAACTGCCCCTGTGGCAGCAGCTCGAACAGACAGCCGCCGAAATGGGGCGGCACGGACTGGCCGATGTGGCGCGGTTCATCTCCTTCGGCCGCGGCGAACGCTACGGCCCCCACTCGCACCTGCGCATCGAGATAAACTACGTGCGCCGCGGCCGCTGCCGGCTCCACGCCGAAGGGCGCGCCGCCGACTTCCGCAAGGGCGAGATGATGATCATCGCCTCGGGCGTGCCGCACACCTTCGAGGCCGGCCCCGGCGGCGCCACGCTCATGCAGCTGGAGTTTCAGCCGGAGGTGATAGCACGCCTGCGCCCCGGCGGCGCAGACGGACTGCCCTGGCCGGTGCTGGCGCGCGACAAGACGCCCGTCATGCGCATTGCCGACAACCCGCGCGTGGAGCAGTGCATACACCGCATCGTCTACGAGATGAACGCCAAGGCGCCGGCCTTCCGCCAGCTGGTGGTGATGTACTACGCCGAACTCGTGGTGCTCGTATGCCGCTACATCAACGAAATGTATGCCGCGGCCGACGGCAACCGGCTGCTGGCCAAGGCCGTGGGCTACATCCGCGCGCACTACGACGCGCCGCTGAACATGAAGGAGGTGGCCCGGCAGGCCGGCATAGGCGACCGCCACCTGCGGGGGCTCTTCGCCGAACATCTGGGCATGTCGCCGCTCGCCTTTCTCAACCGCACACGCATCGGCAAAGCCGCCGAAATGCTCGAACACACCGACCTCTCCATCAAGGAAATCAGCTTCAGCTGCGGTTTCCGCTCGCCGCAATATTTCTCGCGCCTGTTCAGACAATACACCGGCAAGTCGCCCTACGAGGCGACACCGCTCGGACAGGCACGCAACGTACGCAAGAAGCGCTGACACCCCGACAGAAACTTCAAGAAAACCAACCGCTCATGAAAAGGATATTCCTACTGCTGGCCTTCATAGGCCTCATGCCGCCCGCCGCACCGGCGCAGACGGCACCCGACACCGCCGCCCTCTCCTACCTGCTGCCCGCCTGGGTGGAGGGCGTAAGGCAACCCGTCATCTCGCTCAACGGGCAGTGGCGCTTCAAGCCCTCGGCCCGAGGACGATGGACGACGCTGGCCGTGCCCGGCGAGGCGGCCATGCAGGGCCATGCCATCGAACACGACAAGCCCTTCTTCTACCGCCGCGAGTTCAGCGTGCCGGCCGACTACGCCGGCCACCGCGTCGTGCTGCGCTTCGACGGCGTCTACAGCCACGCCCGCCTGAGCGTCAACGGCCGCTACGTGCGCGAACACCACGGCGGCTTCACACGCTGGGAGACGGACATCACACCCTACGTGAAGCCGGGCCGCCGCAACACGGTCGAGCTGCAGGTGACCGACCGCCTCGACGACATCTCCTACGCCTCGGGCTACGCCCACCACCCCGTGGGCGGCATCCTGCGCGATGTGACCGTATTCGCCCTGCCCGAAGACCACATCGCCGACTGCCGCGTGGAGACACCGCTCGACTCGCTCTGCCGCGACGCACGCCTGCGCCTGTCGTGCACCTACCGCGGCGCCGGCGGGGCGCGGCTCGACATGACGCTCACCGCCCCCGACGGCGCCACGACGCCGGCAGAGGGCGACGCGGCGGCGTTGCGCGAAGGCGGCAACACGCTGGAGCGGCACGTGCGGAACCCGCTGAAATGGGACGCCGAACACCCCAACCTCTACCGCCTCACGCTCACGCTGCGCCGGGACGGCAAGGCGCTCTGCCGCTACGAGTGCAACGTAGGGTTCCGCGAGGTGCGCGTCGACGGCAACCGCCTGCTGGTCAACGGCCGGCCCGTGAAACTGCGCGGAGCGTGCCGCCACGACATACACCCCACGTTGGGACGCACCACAAGCGCCGAACTCGACAGCACCGACGCACTGCTCTTCAAACGGGCCAACATGAACTTCGTGCGCACCTCGCACTATCCGCCCACGGAGCGCTTCCTCGACTTCTGCGACCGCTTCGGCGTCTACGTGGAATGCGAGACGGCCGTATGCTTCGTAAGCACCTACCGGCAGAAGAACTACGCGCCCGCCGGCAACTCGCAGGACGACCCCGACTACACCGGCCGATACGTAGGGCAATGCCGCGAAATGGTGGCCACCCACCGCTCGCATCCCTCCGTCATTATATGGAGCATCGGCAACGAGAGCCGCTACGGCCTCAACATACAGAAGTCGTGGGACTGGGTCAAGGCCAACGACTCCACGCGCCCGGTCATCTTCAGCTATCCCGGACTGGCGCACGAAAAGAAGGCCGAAGTGTTCGACATACTCAGCATGCACTATCAGGACACACGCGGCAATGTCGACCAATACGGCATGTCGGCGCGCAACTTCCAGGGCCACGGCCTGCCGACGCTCTTCGACGAATGGGCGCACCCGGCCTGCTACACCTACGCCACACTGCGCGACGACCCGGGCATACGCGAGTTCTGGGGACAGTCGCTCGACAGGATGTGGAGCGGCCTCTTCGACACGCAGGGCGGTCTTGGCGGCGCCATCTGGGGATATGTCGACGAGACTTTCGCCATACCCCGTCTGAAAACGGGCGAAGCCTGGTGGAAAACCTTTGCCCACACGGCCAAGCCCGAAGGCTTCCGCGGCGAATGCGTAGGTTACGGCGAATGGGGCATCGTGGATGTGTGGCGCCGCGAGAAGCCTGAGTTCTGGGCCACGAAGAAGGCCTACTCGCCGGTGTACATAGCGCCGGCGGTAAGATGCCTGCCCTACGTGGCGGGGCAGCCCGTGACGCTGCCGGTACAGAACCGTTTCGACCACACGGACTTCTCGGAAATAAAGGCCGCCTACACCTATCGCGGCCGGAAAAGGCCCCTCGCCCTGCCGGCCCTCGCGCCGCACGAAAAGGGTGTGCTCTCCGTGCCCGCCGAAGAGTGGCAGGACGGCGACAGCCTGCTGCTGGAATTTTTCACGGCCGACGGCGAACTCATCGACGCCTTCCAGCCGGCACTGGGGTGCGGACACACGCCGCAGCAGCGCCCCGAAACGCGGCGGCCTCTCACCGTCAGCCGCACCGACACGGCCTTCGTCATAGAAGGAGAGGACTTCAGGGTGCCTGTAAGCAGGCTGACAGGACTCATAACCGGTGCAGAAACACGCGGAACTACGGTCATAGAGAGAGGTCCCTATCTTAATTTCTACGTGAACTACAACCATCTGACCGGCGCCGAGGTGCGCACGCAGGCCAGCCACTACACGGCTGCCGCAACCGACTGGACGATGAAAAGCGTCGACTGCGCGCTCGAAGGCGACAACGCCGTGGCCACCGTGGAGGGCACCTGCGGACCGGGCCGCGTAACATATCGCATCGTGGTGACACCGCGCGGCGAACTCTCCGTAAGCTACACCACCGAAGGGCTTCCCAACGGTTACCTGCGCGAAGCCGGACTGGTCTTCCGCCTGCCCGACGCCTTCGACAACATCGACTGGCACCGCCGCGGCTACTGGTCATACTACCCCGACGGTGCCTTCGCCGGCAACCGCGGCAGCGCACCGCTCACAAGCCGGCGGCAGGCTGCCTACGGCAAGCGGCCCGAACAGCCGTGGCAGTACGACACACATAATTATTATTACTGGTCGGATGCCGGAGCCGGTACGCCGAAACCGCTCACGCAGTCGGCCAAAGGCATGAAGGAGAACATTTACTGCTACACGCTATCGGGCGGAAAGATGCAACTGTCCGTGGTAGCGCCGGCCGCCGATGTGGCCTGCCGCCTCGTACGGAACGCCGACGGAAGCCTGACGCTCTGCGCCAACAACCGGTGGGACTATCCGGAAATTGCCTGGGGCAACTATTGCAAGGTAGTCGAGGCGCTGCCCTGCTACGGACAAATAACCCTGCAACTGAGATAATATCGGCCGCCCCCGACAACGGGACGACCGGCACCATCCACCCGCACAGCAATACTACGACATGAAAAGAACATTCCTGCTGAAAGCCGCCGTGGCCGTATGCCTTTTTGCCGTACAGACGGCCGGCGCACAAGAGAAGAAGATGCACCTCGTAGCCGCCAACGACTGCGGCGTGCCCGAAGAACAGCCCTTTCTCGTGAAGGGCGAGAACTACACGATGCCCGCTACGCTCGGAGGCAGCGCCAAGGCGTCGACCTGCAACTTCGGCAACAAGATTATCTACGCCTTCAACCACCTTGACATTCACGCCGACTACAGGCTGGAGGTGGCTTACCTGTCGGACGGCGAACGCATACAGCACATCGTGGCCGACGGCAACGAGGTGCAGGCGCCCGTAACGCTCGCGGCCGGCCGCGAGCAACGCTACAGCATCGACCTGCCGCGCAAAGCCTACGCCTACGGCCAGCTCGTACTCGTGTTCGAGCTGGCGGGAAAAGGGCCGAACGCCATCGTCTCAGAACTGAATCTCTACTCCTCGAACCCACTCAGGCCCAAAGTCTTCGAGGGCGAGGAGAAACGGGCTTTGGCCAGCGTGACAACCTACAAGGTGGACACGACGGTCAACGTAGAGCCGCTGCTGCCCGACTACGCCCCGCGCCCCGCGGCCGTAGCCGGCGTCTACCGGCCCGAACTGTCGCTCAACGGCAGCTGGCTCTTCTGTCCGAAGCCCGTAGCCGGCTTCGAACGCCGTCCCGCCGGGGAGGAATGGAAGACCATCGTCGTGCCGGGGCAATGGAGCATGCAGGGCTTCGAGGTAGACTCGGCCGGCGTGGCCGCCTACCGCCGCCACTTCTCCCTGCCCGCCGACTGGCAGGGCCGCCGCGTGCGGCTACGCTTCGACGGCGTACACAGCGAATACCGCATCTTCGTCAACGGGCAAGAGGCGGGCTACCATCTCGGCGGCATGACACCTTTCGAAACAGACATCACGCAACTGCTCCGCGACGGCGAGAATGAACTGGCGCTGGCCGTGAGAAGCGAGTCGATGGCCGATATGCTGGGCAGCCTCACGCAATACGCCGCCCACCAGCTGGGCGGCATCACGCGCAAGGTGACGCTCTTCGCCGTGCCTCCGGCGCACCTCGCCGACCTACGCATCGACACGCGCCCCGCCGACTCGCTCTACCGCGACGCCGTACTCGGCGTGGAGACGGCCGTGAGAAACGACGGCGACGAGGCCGTCAAAGGACTGGAACTACGCCTTTCGGTCGACGGTCTGCCCGGGTGTGTCACGCAACGCCTGCCGCGGCTCATGCCGGGCGAAACCTGGCGGGGCACACTGACCGACCAGGTGGAGGCACCGGCATGGTGGAACAACGAACGGCCCGCCCTCTACACGCTCCGCATGACCCTGCTGCGCGACGGGCAGGCCGAGGAGACCGTGGAACGGCGCTTCGGCTTCAGGGAAGTAAAGGTAAGCGGACAAGACCTGCTCGTCAACGGCCGGCCGGTAAAGCTGCGCGGCGTATGCCATCACGAAATGCACCCCACCACAGGCCGTTCGGTCAGCACCGGTCTGCTCCGGCGCGACATGGAACTGTACCGTGAGGCCAACTGCAACTTCGTGCGCACCTCGCACTACCCGCCGTCGGAAGAGTTGCTGGACGCCTGCGACGAACTGGGCCTGTTCGTCGAAGTGGAGGCGCCCGTGTGCTGGATAGGCCATCATGCCAACGAGAACTGGAAGCACCTCAATTATCAGGATCCGCAATACTACGGCTACATCAGGCAGGCCACGCTCGAAACCATCCATTTCAACCGCAACCATCCCTCGGTGCTGTTCTGGTCGATGGCCAACGAGTCGTACTGGAACAAGGAGTTTGCGCAGGTGGAGGTTTATGTCGACAAGGCCGACAGAACGAGGCCGCACACCTTTCACGACCAGGCGTACGGCGGCTTCAACAATCAGGGCAGCACCGCCCCTATTGCCAACATCCACTACCCCGGCCCGGACGGTTACAAGGTGGCCGCACGCGGCGACCGCCCGATGGTATACGGCGAATACTGCCACCTCAACGTATACAACCGCAGCGAACTCGTGACCGACCCCGGCGTACGCTGCGACTGGGCGCTGGCGCTCCGACCTGCCTGGGAAAACATGTACGCCACACGTGGCGTGCTCGGCGGCTCTATATGGTCGGGCATCGACGATATTTTCCAGTTGCCCGACGGACGGGCCGTAGGCTACGGCGCCTGGGGGCCCATCGACGGCTGGCGGCGCCCGAAGCCCGAATACTGGGACATGAAGAAGTGCTATAGTCCGGTGCATCTGCTCACCAGGCGGCTCATGCCGGGCCAGCCGGCAGAAGTGGAGGTGGAGAACCGCCACGCCTTCGTCAACCTGTCGGAGCTGCGCATCGACTACGACCTCGACGGCCGGCGCGGCACGCTCACCGCCGACATCGCTCCCGCGGCCACCGGCCGGCTGTCGGTTCCGGCCGGCGAGGTAGCGGCCGGCAGCCGCCTGCACCTCATCTTCACCGACCCACGCGGTTACGTGTGCGACGAGTATGTGTTGACCGCCGAAGCACCGGCCGACAGCACCCCCGCCCTCCTGCCGCGCCGGAAGACGCGCCTCCGGCAGACGCGCCGCGAATTCGTGGTTGAAGGCAAGGACTTCCGCTGCGTAGTAGACCGCGCCACGGGTCTTATCCGCTCACTCGGACGAGGCGGCCGGCAACTGCTGCAGGGAGGCCCCCTGCTCATGGCACTGCCCCTCACCGGCGGCGGCTGCTATCCCGACCACAACGCGGCCACGCCGCCCTTCAACGATGTATGCCACGACTGGCGGGCCGAAAGCGTGGAGGCACACGAGGAAGACGGCAACGTGCGCGTGACGGTGCGCGGCGCGTACCGCGAATTTTGCGGCGGATACTCGCTCACCGTCAACGCGGGCGGCATTGTCGAGGCCGACTACGACTTCGAAGCCCTGACCGACATCAACCCGCGGCAGTGGGGACTCGTCTTCGAGGCGCCGGCCGCCTTCTCGCGCACCTTCTGGAACCGCCGGGGGCAGTGGAGCGTCTACCCCGCCGACCACATCGGCCGTCCCGAGGGCGAGGCGCTGATGAAATATCCGGAGGTGCCCGACAGCATCTCGCCGCGCCAGGCGCCCTCATGGCCGTGGAGCCACGACGGAAGCGCGCTGGGCAGCAACGATTTCCGCGCCACGCGCCGCAACATCCGTTTCGCCGGACTGGCCGACGGCGAAGGAGAATGCTTAACCGCACTGTCGGACGGCACGCAACACTGGCGCGCATGGCGTCACGGCGACAGCGTGCGCTTCCTTGTGGCCGATTTCGCCACCGCGGGCAACGAGATGTTTCTCGAAAGCTACTACGCGCCTCTCCGCCGGCCGCTGCGAAAAGGCGACCACATAAAGGGCCGCATCGTGCTCTACGCCGGACCGGCCGACGCAAGTATCGGGGCCGCCGTGCCGCACGAACAGAAATAAAAACCTAACTTTGCAGGCACAAACCGGCAAAAGCCTCATCCTCTACCAACGCATGGAACAATCAAAATGGTGCGAGAACGTTATCCTCGCCGACGCCGCCTATCTCGACCGGGTGGCCTTCGACCTCACCGTCAACTTCGAACGCATGATAGGCCGCCGCATCCCGCAGGCCGACCTCTGCCACTGGCTCGACTGCATAGCCCTCGACGGCGGGCTCACGCCGGGCGCCAACAGCGTGCAAGCCGTCTTCATACATCCGCACACGGCGGCGGCACTGCGCCACTTCACGCCGTCGGACTTCACCGCCGAGCTCGACGGCAAGGCCTTCAAGGACAATCTGGGCGAGTTCGAGCTCCTCTCCTTCCCGGTGGAGGAAATCGTATCGGCGGAGGACTTCTTCGTGCAGTCGCTCTCGCACCTGCTCCGGGCCACGGCGGTGAAACGCCTCATGGTGGTGGCCGACATGGAAGCCTACGGACAGCGCGTGCGCCGCGCCGCGGCCGAAGCCGAGGGCAAGGATGTCACGCTCTTTGCCATGGAACCGCTGTCGGGCCGCGGATTCCGCGGCGAGATACTGGGCTACTCGCTCATGAGCGCCCTGGGCATACGCGGCGACGAACTCCGCTGAACCGCCCGCGCCGCGGCGGCGGCAAAGGTCCCGCCCGACGGCTGCCACAGATAAGAAAAATATTGACAGCCAGTCTTCGCCTATTTTTTCCGGCAAAGGCTGGCTGTCATTTCATATACGACTCACAGACAAGACATTAGATAGGACTTAAAAAAGCAAGTAGTGCTTTTGCGAAAAGCACTACTTGGATTTTCCACACGAGTAAGTACTTTTTCAAAAAGCATTACTTGCTTTTTGAATTCGGCGTACCGCTTTTTTCAATCGTGTGATTATTTTTGACAAAACGCTGCGACGGAGCGTCCGCCACGCGACGGCCGCGACGAAAAGGGTGCGACGGCGGCGCCACGCGACGGTTCAGCGCGCCGCCACCACTACCTTGCGCCCGCCCACCACGTAGACGCCGGCCGGCAGCGAGCGTCGCAGGGCGGCGGAGTCGTAGCCCGCGAAGCGGCCGTCGAGAGTGCGGACGGGCACGCGGCGGCCATCGGCCACGGGGGCGGCGATGGAGGACGGAACGGTGGTGCCGGTCACGGTCACATCGTGCGCCGGCATCGTGTCGGGCAGACCGCTCCAGCCGCTGAACCGGTCTTCGGGCACAGGAGCGGGCAAGGGCTGGAGCGGCGTGCCGTAGGCCACCTCCTGGGTGTCGTACAGTTCACCGTCGAGATAGTAGAACAGGCGGTAGGTGTTGACCGTCCAATGGCCGGACACGACGATGTCTTCGGCGGGCATCACCTCGGGCAGGTTCTGCCAGCCCGAGAAGGTGTGGCCCTCGCGTTCGGGCACGGCGGGCGGCACGAGCGCGGCGCCCTCCTCTACGGTCTGTTCGGCAAAGGGTTCGCCGTCGATGAGCCAGGTCACACGGTAGCTGCCCGGCACGGGGGCAAGCACACTGACGGTGCAGGCGGCTTCGTCGAGCACACTCTCGGCGCCCGACGCGGTGGAGGCGCGGCCGCCGGCAAGACGGACGACATAGTCGCCGGCGGGCAGGCCGGAGGCGGCCGTCAGACGACAGCTGAAGACGAGGCGGCCGGCGGCGGCAAAGGCGGTGCCGGAGGCAGAATAGACCACGACGCGCACGGCGCCGTCGGCCTGCCGGGCCCACTGCATGGTGCAGTCGTCGGAGCCGGCCGTCTCTGCCACCGACTCCACGGTGAGGCCGGCGGGCAGGAGCAGGTCAAACTGCAGGGCGGTCTGGCCGCCGCTGCCGGGCGTATAGTGCACCGCCAGGTTCCAGGCGGGGCCGACCTCTTCGGTTACGGTCAGGGAGAACTGCGCCGCGGCAACGGCCGGCGCGAGCAGGAGAAGGAGCGCTAAGGCTATGATTTGTTTCATGATGACGAGGGAGAAAACAGAGGGGAATTATCGGATGATTACTTTCTGACGGTTCACGATGTAGACGCCGGCGGGCAGGGGAACATCGAGCGTTCCGGGACGCAGGTCGAGGGTGCGCACAAGACGGCCGTCGGCACCATAGACGGCCAGACTGCCGGCCGTGGCGCTCTCGATGTGCAGCAGGCGGCCGCCGCGCACGACGACGGCGAGCTCGGGCGCCGTCAGGCCTGTTGACTGTCCGAGGCCGAAGGCGGCGCAGACGGCGGGCAGGCGGTAGTCCTCGGCGTCGGTGGCGGCGAGGGTGATGTTCTCGGCCGCCACGAAGCGCTGCTCCGAGGGCAGGGCGTTGCCGGCTGTCAGGCGCAGTGCCAGCCGGGTGGTGCCGGCGGGCAGTGTGGCGCCGCCGGGGGCATAGAAGGCCACGCGATAGCGGTTGCCGGCCTCGGCCGACAGGCGCTCGCTGAAGACGCTGAAGCCGGCGGTGCCGTCCGTCAGACGGGCGTCGTCAAGCGTTACGCCCTCTGGCAGGACGAGGTCCATCTGGGCGGCCGCCATGCGGTCGTTCTCGCAGTCGAGCGTGAGGAGCATCTCGCCGGGCTCTCCCACACGGAGCTCGAAGGGCTGCGCCGTGAGGCTGGCAAGGGCCCGCGGCAGGCGCACGTGGCGGGCGGCGCGAGAGGCACCGCGAAGGGCCGCGTCAAGCACACGGGCCACATCGGCCACGGTGATGGTCTGCGAAGCATCCATATCGGCCTGGTCGAACTCGAAGCTCTCGTTAGGCTGCCCGAGTATGCGGTTGACCACGCAGACTACGTCGGCCATGGTCACCGCGCCGTCGCCGTTGGCGTCGCCAGGCAGCAGGGCGCCGGCGTCGGGCAGGTCGAACGACTCCATATTATTATATATGTACGCGAGGCGCTGCCTGAGCCACGACTTGCACTGCTCCGACAGGGCGGCGTAGCCGTAACCGTCGCCCCACTGCTCGGCATTGTGCTCCAGCGAGGGGCGCGCATAGGCATAGTAGTCGTCGACATATTCCAGCAGTTCGTCGGCATAGCGGCGCATGAACTCGTCCATCACGGCGTAGCAGGCACGGCGCATCTCCTCGCTGTTGTAGCGCAGCGAACTGAAGAAGGCGGACGAGATGCTCTGGTAATAGTCGGCCTCGGCGCCGTGGGCGAAATAGCGGTGGGAGCCGTCGTAGCCGAAGGCCCAGTCGAAGTCCCAGCAAGGGCCGAACACATAGCGGGCGCCGACGGTGCCCATGGCGGCCTTGTACAGGTAGGTGCTCTTGGGGTGCTGCAGCTCGCAGTTGTACACGATGTCGTTGGTCATGAGGTAGCGCGCCGAGAGGTCGGTGTCGATGAGCGAGGCGTAGGCGTCGTCGCCTTCGGCCACGGCCTCCGTGAAGGCGTTGAAGTCGCTCTCCACCTTACGGAGCGTGAGATGTGTGGCCACATCGTCGAAGTCGGGGTCCTTGATATTGACAGGCAGATAGAAACTGGCGTCGCGGAACTTGTAGGTCTCGTCGTAATAGGAATCGAGCTCAAGCAGCACATCCTTCGTGTCGTCGAGGTCAAGACTGTTGTTGCCCGTGCCCACCTGCTCGGTAAAGTTGTAGCTGCCGCGGTAATTGCCGTTGATATACAGCTCTACCGGAACGATGTGGTTGGCGGCTGCCGTGCCCATCATGCCGGCCACCGCCATGGCCGTGGCGTTGGTTGTCATGGAATTGCTCTGACGGTTGGCCAGCAGCACCCAGTTCTTGCCGCCCGTCAGGCCGAAGGGTTTCTGCTTGGCATCGAACTTGAGCCGATAAGGGCTCTTGCCGTTCTGCCCCGCCCAGCTGGTGTTGCCGCGGCCGCGTATCTGCACGACCGTCTCGGGCATGGACGGGAAAACGCCGCGTCCGTTGATGGCAATGGTGGCGCCTATATAATTTATCTTGTCGGGCGGCAGTTCGCCCGTCTCCGTCACAATGTCGATGCGGGGTACGTTCTCGGCCTCGTCCGTCAGCCAGAACACGTTGACGGTCACATCGCGGCCAAAGGGCACCTTGACATACTCCCAGCGCGCCGGCGAGATGAGCACCGGCTCGTTGTCGCCCGTAGGCCGGGCGCTGCTCAGCGACAGTTCGGAGAGGCAGAGATAGTTCTTGTAGGTGGCCGTCAGCATCGTCAGGCGCACGTATGTATAGCTGCCGCCGAGGTCCATCACCGGCGAGGTGTATTCCTGTCCGCTGCCGGTCACGGGTATGCCGTCGTCGGCCGTAAGCGTGCGCACATCGGTCCACTCGTCGCCGTCGGCCGATACTGACACGAGAAAGCTCGTGGGGGTGCGTTGCTCGGTGTCCAGGCGCGTAACGTAATGGAAGCTGAGGTATTCCAAAGCCTCGTCGAGCGAGATTTCGATGAAAGGATGCTCGTTCTCGTCGAGCTTGGTGTATTGCCCGGAACCCCAGGTGGAGTGGAAGAAGGTCTGTGCGTTGCCGTCGATAAGTTTGTCGAGACCTTCGTCATAGTTGGACGGCGCGTTGGTCGACAGCATGTCCTCGCGCAAGGTGACGGGGGTGAGCTCGAAGTCGGCGTCGGAGGGCGTGCTCCACACCTCGTCCTGCACTTTCTTATACTGCCATTCGCCATAGCCCGCCCGCGTCAGGGTATAGGTCACGGGGGTCTCGAAACGCAGCCGCGACTGGCGGCTGCGCTGCCGTTCGCCGCCGACATAGGCCCGGGCGTCGTCGGAAGAGAGCGTGAACGAGGGTGTCAGACGCTTGCCGATGGCGCCCACGGTGGCCACGACGCGCGAACTGGTGACCGTGGCCTGCACATCGCTGAAGAGGTTGTAGTTGTACTTATTGTTGAACTTGAAGGAGGTGAACACGGGGAGTTCGCCGGGCATTTCCTCCGTCACCGCCTCCACTTCCGACAGGTTGTAGGAGAAGGTGGTATCGGTGGTCAGCCTTACATCGAGCCGGCCGTCCACCTCTTCGTGTCCGGCCACAAGTTCGCGTGCAAAGGCATCGACCGCTCCCGTGCGCAGTTTCACGTAAAGGCGGTCGCCGCCGGTCTGTGCCAGCGCGCTGCCGGCCGCAAGCACAGGCAGCAGGAGCAATGAGAATGTACGTTTCATCGTTATCGTAGTGAGATTCATAGAAATGGATACGTGGCAAAAATACGGAATCCTGCGCAGAGAAGCACTATAAGAGAACATCTTTTTGCCGTTTCGCGCCGCGGAACATAAACGAGCAGGCTCCGAAAGGCCTTCCACAGCCTTCCGGAGCCTGCCTATAGAACAAAAGTCACGGACGCCTCGTTCAGCGCTTGACGAATTTGAAACTCTTGAAGTAGACTTTCTGCTCGGCGCCGCTGGTGTTGGTGATGCGCAGCTTGGTCGCCGTCATGCCGCCGAGTTCATTGCCGGTGTGTATGACGGGGTCGTCGGCCTTGTAGTGCAGGAGGCTCACCTTCTGCCACTGTCCGTCCTCGCCGAGGAGTTCGAGGGTGAAGTTGCGGGCCATGTCGGGCACGCCGAGGTTGAAGTCCATTCCCTGGAAGGTAATGGCGCGATCGCCCTCGATGACGAGTTCGCCGCCGGGCTGCCAGCTGATGACCTCGAGAGCCGGCGACACGCTCACATCATTGCCACGGGCGCTGACGGGCAGCAGGGCCAGCTGCGTCACGGTGCTGGTCAGCTTGTAGGGGTTGTACTCGGCAATATCACTCAGCCCGGTGCCCTGCCGGCTGTTGTAGGCGCCGACAGCCGAAGCGAAGAGTTTGTTGAGCATGGGCAGCATCACCTTGGTGGCCACCTTTATGCCGGGCTGCAGGGCATGGCGCACCCCGGAGTTCTCGAGGTTGTACATCTGCTCCTGCAGGGAGCGCGCCTGCCGGTAGTAGGCGGTGAAGGGCACCGCCGCCCCCTCGTCAGACTGCGCCGTGCGCGCCATGCGGCAGACGGCACCGCCGTAGTCGGCCACGTTCTTGGCCTGAAGCAGCCAGGGGCGCAGTTCGCGCACCAGCTCAGGGTTGCTCCTGTCGCCGAGCAGCACGTCGGCGGCCGTGCGCAGGTCGTCGCAGCGCCGCGCCAGTTCGTCCAGGGCCTGCGCGTCGCTCCAGTCCTGCTCCAGCCGCGCGGCGATCGGCTTCAGCTCGTCGCCCTCCTCCCGGCGAAAGCCGTGGCCGTTGGGGCCGAGGTCCTTGCTGACAAGGGCGAAGGTGCGTAGCGCGCCGACGCTCTCGGGCAGCAGGTCGGCCAGGGCCTTCTCCCAGTCGCGGGCGTAGTCGTAGGCCTTCATGTTCCAGGCGTAGTCGGCAATGCCGTAGAGCGCCACCTTCGAAGCCTCGGCGTGCTCCATCGGATTGCTCACGAAGCCCGAGAGGTCGGCGGCTATGTCGAGCCCGTTGCCGTAGGCGGGGCCGAGCAGGATGCGGTCGCGCACGAAATCGCTCACGGGGAAGTTCCACCAGATGTAGGCCTTGCGGTCGATACGTTGGTTGATCCACTCCACCGACTCCTTGTCGATGCAGTGCACCACGCTGTTGCCCGTCCACATTATCTCGATGCCCTTGTTCATCTTCGAGCCCAGCGTGCGCAGATAGCCCTTCTCGTCGTTGGCCCACGCGCGGTTGTACTCGGTGGGGCACATCACGAGGGGCGCCACATCGTGCTTCCTGCGTATGAAGTTGTTATCGATATAGTTGAGCAGTTCGGCCTGCTTGTCGGCGCGGGTCCCCTCGCCCCAAATGTCGTCGAAGAAGACGGCGAAGGAGCGTATGCCCAGCCCGTACATCGCCTCGAGCTTGGCCATAAGGGCGTCACGATCCTCGTCGGTCCACTTGATGTCGACGCCCGGATGAATGGCCCAGTAGAAGTTGACGCCGCGGGCCTTGGCGTGCTCGTTGAGCGCCTGTATGCGCCGCGCCTCCTCCTCGGGATAGGGCACGCGCCAGCGGTCGCGGTGATAGGGGTCGTCCTTCGGGCCGTAGATGTACACGTTCATCTTGTTGCGGCCGTAGAAGTCGAGCTGCCGCAGACGCGCCTCGTGGCTCCAGGGCGTGCCGTAGAAGCCCTCCACCACGCCGCGAAACTTCACGTCGGGCCAGTCCTGCACGGCGCAGGCCTCCAGCCTCCCGCCGCGCGCCATGCCCAGCAGCGTCTGCACGCCGTAGTAGAGGCCCCGCTCGTCGGCGCCGGCTACCACCGCGCCCTCGGGCGTCACTTTCAGATAGTAGCCCTCGGCGCTCCCCGGCACGTTGCGGGCATAGGCCTTCACGGCCCTGTCGCCCTTCACGCCGAGCGTCAGCACGTAGGGCGCGCCCTCCTTCAGCGCCGGCGCCGCGCCCTCCTTCAGCGCCGCCAGCGCGATGCCGGCGGCGCGTTTCGCGTCACACTTCACGCTCCAGGCCTCCGGCGCGTCGAACAGGCCGCCGGCCAGCGCCTGCACCTTCTGCGGAACGGGGTTGACGGCAGACACCTGCGCCTGCACCTGCGCGGCGCTCAGGCAAGCCCACAGCAGTCCTGCCGAAAGGATGATTTTCTTCATAGTTACTCGTGTTTTTTTCAATAAACATGTGTTTTGCTCACAAATATAAGCAGAATACGCGACATGGAGGAATATGGGAGGGAAAAAATAATGTGACATGCTCTCATTATCATCAATTTTTCTTGAGTTCTCACAAGACAGCAGAAGCAACCGGCAATGTTGCCGTCAAAGCGTCACATGTCAAAGAGAACATATAAGAACTGTCAAGACAAGTACGACAAACAGAACAGCCTTATGGGTTCTCGTGCGGGACCGACAGACTATTGCCGGAAATGTCACTTTACGCCGGCTGAAGGAAAGGCCGTCACGACAGGCGGAAGGGGGTACGATCGGACAGAAACAGTTTATCATAAAAATCATTCATTTCATCATAAACAAGTTAATAATAACGAGATATGATGAAAGAAAAGTTTTATGCTCCGGCCATATAATGCCTTCATGAAAAGCACTACTTGGAATTGAGGAAAGCACTTACTCGTGTAAAAATTCCAAGTAGTGCTTTTGCGAAAACCAAGTAGTGCTTTTCAGCCGCCGCGCAGCGATGCCGCTTTCGCCGAAACGGCGGGGATTTCGAGAGACGGCAGGATGCTTTCCAACACATTATCTTTCAGCATAGAAAACTATATACCAACCACATGACAAGAAATGAAGGGAAATATCATATAAAACATTTTCGCAATACGCGAGCTTATGTAGCAGCCGCGAAAGGTTGAGGGACTGGCGTATGACCCTTTTGGCAAGCCCGGAGGCTGTTCATACTTACAACCTGACATATAGACCAATCACCGTTACCCTCCCGGCGCCGCGCCACGCCCCCGGCATGAGGGGATGGCGCCGCGAAAGAGAAGGCCCGGCTGCGGTAGTTCCACAGCCGGGCCTTTTTTCGAGAGGTGGGCTGATGACAGCCCTGCCACTTCTGTCAATATGTGTCTCTCTTAGTGACGGCCGCCGCTGCTGCCGGTGTGGGAGCGGTTGCCGGTAACGATGTTGATGGTGACATCGCCGTACTGGGTGCCGGAGACGCTGCGCGAACCGACGGAGGCCTTCACGGAGTTGATCTGCTGCACGCCGCTGACCTCGAGCTTGGTGCCGATGGGCAGGGTCACGTTGATGGGGCACTTGCCCTGGGTCTCATAGGAGTTGGCGCCGAACTGGCGGGCCAGGGCTTCGATGAGGAGGGCGGTGAAGACGGTGGTGCCCTTTGTCTCGACATCCATACCGACCTTGTAGGTGTAGGTGGCCGTGCCTACGTGCATGCTGCCGCTGCCGTAGAGGTTGTCCCAGAGGCTGCGGGCGAAGACGAGGTTCTCATAGCGGCTGGTGGAGGTGAAGCTGATGCCGGCGAAGAGGCCGTAGGAGGTGAACTCGTCGGCGGCGACAATGATTTTGTTGCCCTCGACGCGGCTGGGCACTTCAACCCACTGGCCGCCGGTGTATTTGCGGGCCTTCACTTCGGTGGTGGTCACATCGTCTACGCTGAAGGTGAGGTCGATGGCTTTTTCTATCTCTACCGTGTTGTCGGAGCAGCTCAGCTTGGCGCCGACCACGAGGGTGGTGGCGTCGGCCCTGGCGCCGGCCTTGGCGGCGCGGGGCATGCCGGCTTCGGCCTCAGTATAGATGGGCGACACCTGGATGGTGGCCTCCTTGTTGAGGGAGGTTTCGCTGACAGCTACCTCGACGGGGATTTCGGCCTTGTCGTTGCCCTCGAGGGCTTCGGTGGTGACATTGCCTTCGCCGCCGTCGGCGCCTACGGTGATGTCGGTAACCGACTCTTCGCTGGCCAGCATCACGTTCCACACGACGTTCTTGCCGTTGCCGTCCTCGGTCACGGTCACGGCCGTTTCCTTGGAGAACTTGCCGGCGGCTGTCACCTTAAGGCTGTAGGTGCCTACGGCCACATTCTCGAAGACGAAGTAACCGTTCTCGTCGGTGGTCTGGGTGGCAGCGGCGGTGCCGCTCATCGTCACGACGGCGTCTTTGATGCCGTTACCGTCCATTCCCACGACAGAGCCGCTGATGTTGTGCACCTGGGTCACGACGGGGGGCGTCACATTGCTGTAGTTGGGGTCGTCGTCATGGCAGGATGTTACGCCAAACATCAGCGCGGCGCCGAGGAGTGCGGACACTCCGAATTTCAAAGCGATTTTCATCTTTACTTAAAAAATTAAATTAAACGATTAATAAATTAGGAATTTTCTGTATTTTCTACTATAAATATATATATCAGAAGAGATTCAACTGGTAACACAATCCTCCGGAGAAGTATTTGCCGCCCTGCAGACAGGCCTGTACCAGCAGATGGCGCCAGAGGAGGCAGTCGACGCCGGCGTTGACCTCATGGCCCGTATACTCCACCACGACCCGTAGGTTCCGCGCAAAGTCGGGACGGAAGGTGAGGCCGCCGACCACGCCGTTCCATTTGCCGTTGTAGTCCTGCTTGAACCTGCGGTAGGCGGCATGTACGCCCAGTTCGCCGGCCTTGAAGTCCACATGCTTGGCGGCGGCCACGTAGTAGTTGCAGAAATACTGGCTCTTGCTGTCGGCGCTCACCTGGAGCATGCCCTTGTAGCCCGACCCGTAGGGGTCGTTGGAGCCGATGGCGACAGAGGGCCACCAGCGGCCTTCCTTGAGGGGCCTTATCTTCACGGAGAAGTAGCGGTCCTGCCCCGTCAGGCCGGTGCCGCCGTCCTTATGCTCCTCCCTGAGCAGCGTGCAGGTGTAGGCCAGTTCTATCCACGGGAAGGGGGTGAGGTTCAGATAGTAGCTGGCCGTGTGGTACTTGCCGTTGTACGTAAAGGCGGCCGGCGTCAGTTCGCGGTTAAGGAAATGGGCGCCGATGCGTGCCGTCCCGGCAGACTCCATCTCGGCCGAGGGCACATGCAGCAGACCGGTCGTGCCGGTATATTGCTGGGCGCGGGCACCGAGCGTGGAGCCGAGGAGAATGATGCCGAGCCATCGCGTCATCCGCCGCTTCATAGTCCGCCTCCTTTCTCCTTGAAGTCTGCCTCCATGCCGTTGCTGCCCCACTTGAGACGCCCGCGGTCGAAGTTGCCTTCGCGCTCATTCTCTTCGGGGTCGGTGATGTAGGTGCGCATCGAATAGGGATCGGCCTGCGCGTTGTAAGTCAGACGGAAGTTGGAGGCGGGGCGCACGTTGACCTTCCTTGTACGCCGGGTGTAGGGCGGAATCATCATGACAATCTTGAATCCTCCGTTTTCCTTGCCGCGGTCGCTGTATTGCGCGTACACCCCGACAGTGCAATGCCGGAAATGGCGCATGCACTCGCCGGTGGCGCCGTAGTCCTCGAAAATGTAGCGGCCGCCGTACAGCCGGAATTCGGTGTTATAGCGGGTGAGATAGGCTCGCGCGCCCAACGTGCCTGTAAGGCGCTCCATGCGGCTGCATTCCCAATCGCGGGCCATCGAGCAATAGCCGGTAAGGCCCACCTGGCCGTCGAAAGCCAGCCAGGCGTTCACCGGAAACATCCATTTCACATCCACACCGTAGCGTTCGCCGCCGAAGAGGCCGCCGCTCACTTTCAGGAACTGCCGTTTCGGCAGGAAGAACTCCTTGGAGAGTGACATCACATCGAGCCGCACCTTCTTGTAGCGGTCGCCGTACTGGTTGACGACGGGCACAAGGCCCGAGGCCGCCAGCTGCCAATGGTGCCCCATGTGCCATTTGACACCGGGTGTCAGATTTATCAGCAGGTCGTAAAGGCGGTCGTTGAAGTGGATGTTGCGGTAATTGAAATCTACGCCGGAGAAGAAATCGACATGAGACCTCTGCTCCTCTGTCTGCGCCGACGCCTCACGACATGCCGGCCAAAGGAGCGATACCCATATCAAACATTTCAGTCCTATAAATCTCATTATTTCAGCACTATCAATGCAAGTCCAGTGAATCATGACAGGCTGCACCGAGGTAATAATCTGTTTTAGCCTCACATAACCTTCGAGCAACAATCGTCAAAGTTTTGCAAACAAATTTACTATATCGGCTGCAAAATTAATAAAAATCCACGATTGCACCGAGCAGAGCGACGAAAAAGTCACCTATACAGGCAAACACCCGCAAACCCTCCTGAAAAAGAGACAAAAAAGTTTAAAGGGAAAACAAGACTTGGCAAGTAGGCCAAATAGTCCTACCTTTGCACAGCTAAGCAAGACGGCCCGGCACAGCCGGACAATAACTAACCTTTTAAACAAGACCAACAAGACATGAAAAAGAACTCTGCATTGAAGTATGCCTGCGCTCTGCTCGCGGCAACCGCACTCACAGCCTGCGGCGGCCCCGGCGTGGAAGGCGCCTGGGTGGAACCCATTCCTGGGATGGAGGACATGGTTCAGGGCATCAGCCTCGAAAAAGGCGGCAAAGCCTCATCCATCAACATGGCCACGCTGCAATACGAGAAGTGGACGAAGGAAGGCGACCGCCTCTATCTGTCGGGCAAGAGCATCGGCAACGGGCAGACCATCGAGTTCACAGACACGTTCACCATAGCATCGCTCACCGAGGACGAGATGCAGCTGAAAAAGGGTGGACTCACCATCAGCTACAAGCGTCAGAAATAAAAAAACGACACACGGCTTCTGCCGGAAAACGGCCTCGCGGATCACCCGCATACCGTGTTTTCTACCAATGCCGGCAAAGCGACACACCGTTCTTGCCGCATCAGGTACCTGGCGTTCTGCACGGAATATCGCAACTATCTGTAGGACAAGCCGAAACAGACTTGCAAAGCATTAAGGCAGTCCCCGCGCAAAAAGCACTACTTGGAATTGAGAAAAGCACTTACTCGTGTAAAAATTCCAAGTAGTGCTTTTTCGAAAACCAAGTAGTGCTTTTCATACACCATCCGCCATTGCCGTTTTTTCACTATCGCAAAGCGTTCGGAAAGCCGGTCCGAAACCGACTTTTCGGACATTTTGGGGCATCTTCCGCTTTTTCTGATATTCCGATTAATAACCTTTTGACATTTTTCCGTAAATTTGGCGCGAAAAACTTTAGAACCTTTATGAAAAAGAATTCGTTGCTACTTCTTCTGTTCTTCATGGCAGTGGGTCTGCGGGCCACCATCTCGATAGACGAGACCAGGAAGTACACTTTCGTCTGCACGCAATGGGGCACCGGCAACATGGTGCTCGGAGCCAATCACGGCTCCACCTACAGCGTCTTTTACGACATCACCTCCGACAATGCCCCGGGCGATCACCTTTGGGTGCTCCGCAAGGACGGCGAGGGCTATACCATCCGCAATGCCTCGAGCGGAGAATACCTCGTCTACGTGGCCGGCACACAAACCAACAGCGCCGGCGAAGTCGTGTCGAAAGGCATCGGCCTTGCCGCCACAGCGGCCGGCGACGAAGCCCGCTGGCTCTTCGCCGAGAACGGACAGGGCACGGTGACCATCGAGAACATGGGAACCCGCGGACAATATTTCAACGTGCGCATACAGAACAATCAGACGCCTTATCTGGTAGGCACCTACGGCGACAACTCCTCGGCTAACAGTTTCTTCGACATCTGCGACGAAAACGGCCGGTCCATCATCGAAAACAGCGGTACGGATCCGAGCGACTCGGCCGTCAAGGGAGAAAGCGGGCAGGACGAGAACGGCGCCTACTGGGAACGCACGGGACTGAAGCAGCCCGTGGTGTTTACTACCGACACCAAGAACCCCGTACTCTACTACATCCGTAATGTGCGCTCAGGCTATTACGCTACCGACGGAGGCACGAAACTGACGCAAAGCGAAAAGGCTTCCGGCCAGTTCTATTTCGTACAGAGCGGGAAGGGAATACAGATATATTCCTCTGCCGGCAACTACGTGGCTACCAGCTTTCCCTATTCATACCAGGGCCAAAGCGGCCTTAACATGGAAAGCGGCACAAGCGTCAGCAACAACATCTGGGGGTTCGGCTTCACGAATAAAGTAGAGATGCCGGGCTACACCATCGAGAAACTCGACAACCTGCCGGGCAGCGGATGGACTTCGCAAAGTTCCTACCTCTACTGGAACGACTACGACCTGGGCACCAACCGCGTCGTGGGCCTCTATGATGTCGACGCCGGCTCCACCTTCGTGTTCAGTTCGGCCGACAGCCGCCACCTCGCCTACCTCATGCAGCAGGGCGTCGTCATCGAAGGCGTCGAGCCCGAAGGCTTCCGCGCCTTCGTCGACTCCATCCGGCTGGGCGACAAGGACCTCGTGCACGACTATGCGAGCGACTCCTACTTCGCCCCGCTGCCCGCCTCTGCACGAGACGGCGCCGACTATGTGGCCCGGTTCGAGGTGAAGATGCGCCAGACCGATGCCGAATATTCACTGACCGTAGACGGCAAGCCGCTGGCAGCCGACGGCACGGTCACGCTGAACGGCGTAACCTGCGAGACGCCCTACACCATCGCCGTGATGAAGAACGGCACGGAGGAGGTGGCCTCGGCACAGCTCAACTTCACGTTCCTGCCCATCGTCGAAATTAAAATGCCCTCCTGCAACGGCAGCTACTACACGACCGGCAGCATACGCGTGACCGACGCCAATTTCGCCGGCTACGACTCGACCTACATCGCGGCCTTCCGCTACCGCGGAGCCACCGCGCAGAGCTTCGCCAAAAAGAGCTATGCCGTGAAACTGCGCGATGCCGACGGCAACTCCGTCGACCATGAGTACTTCGGCCTGCGCAACGACAACAACTGGATACTCGACGCCATGGCCGTAGACAAGGCCTGCATGCGCAACCGCGTCTCGACCGACCTCTGGAACGACTTTGCGCCACGGCCTTACCAGCGCCGCAAAGGCTGGGAGCCGAAGGCCAAATCGGGCACACGCGGCCGTTTCGTCGAAGTATTCCTCAACGGCGAATACCACGGCCTGTACTGCATGACGGAGAAGATCGACCGCAAGCAGCTGCGCCTGAAGAAGAGCGACCCGGCCACCGCCACCAGCGAAGAGACGGTGCGCGGCACACTCTACAAATCGAAGCAATGGGGCTACGAGGTATTCATGGGACACGAGCAGGATACCAAGGTCTTCCCTCATCGCGCCCCTGCTGCTTACAACAACAACCTGCGCGCCGAAACATGGCGAAGCTATGAAATCAAGCATCCCGACTGGGAAGACGAGAAGATTGACTGGGGTCCCTTGTGGAACGCCATCAACTTCGTAGCCACGAGCAGTGACTCGGAATTCGACAACAGCGTGGAACAGTACTTCGAACTCGACGAACTGAGAGACTACTATCTGTTCATCGAACTGATGCTCGCCACCGACAACCACGGCAAAAACATGTTCTTCTACAATTACGACCAATTGAGCACCGAATATGCCAAGAAGATGGGCATAGCTCCATGGGACCTTGACGGAACATGGGGACGCCGCTGGGACGGCAGCGAGAAATACACCGGCGCCGAACAGAACTTCGACACCTTCCTCTGGGAATACGAACACGGACAGCACACGATATATTACCGCCTGCAGAACAGCCAGTACTGGTATTGGAACGATATGCTCAAGGAACGCTACGCGCAGCTGCGCCAGTCGGACTTCGACACCGAAGCTCTCAAGAACCGTTTCCAGGAATATTCCGACCTCTTTACCGAGAGCGGTGCCGCCGGCCGCGAACAGACGCGATGGGGAGGCTACCACCGGAACATAGCCGGAGATGTGGAGTTCATCAAGAATTGGATTGAGAAGCGCATCAATTTCCTCGACGAGCAATACGACTACACGCCAATATCCGACGGTATCAAGCAGACCATCAGCACCGAAAAGGTCTATGCCGCCGGCGGCAACGGCACCATCTATGTGAAGGCGACCGCTCCCGCAGAGATCAAGGTCCACACTCTGGGCGGCATACTGGTGCGGAGCGTCCGCGTAGGCACTGCTCCCGTTACGCTCGATGGCTTCGCCGCCGGAATGTACATCGTCAATGGCCGGAAAGTTCTCGTGAAGTAAGCGCGCGGAAACCGGCCGCACAAAGCAAAAGAACTGTTTGGATTCCGGGACTCCTCCCGATAGATCCAAACAGTTTCTTAATAAGAAAGAATCTCACAACAACTATCATTCATCCTGATGTCACATAAGAACAAGAAAACAACCAGCCGGCCGTCGGTCGCCGAAAAAACGGCCGACGCCAAGAGCACACCGTCCGCCACGGGCGCCACGTACAAGACAACACCCCGGCGACCGCTGCCCGCCGCAGTGGCCTACTTGCCCGTATTCATACTGCTATGGATTTTCTGCACATGGATATACGGCGATGTCTTCTGCCGCACAGCCGAGGAAAACTTCATCACGACCGACGCTACGGCCATGCGTTTCCTGACGGACCAAAGCTACGGCTGGCTCTACTGGCTCTGCCGCTGGCCCCTGCTGCTGTTAGGCAACAAGCTGGCAGGCGGCCTGCTGCTCGGCGCCGTCTTCACGCTCATCACCCTCCTCGCCGACCGGCTGTTCGGACTCGCAGGCTTCCGCCGCGGCACCATGATCATAATCCCCGGACTGCTGTTGGGATGGACCGTCTATCAAGGCGTGAATCTTTACAACAAGCATGAGCCATCCCTCTTTTTAGTGTTCACGCTCCTCACCCTGCTCGTCCTGACCGTAGCCGTAGTCGTGAAGCATTTCCTCCTCGGGCGGAAAAGAGAGGGAAACATCACCGGCCGTTTTCCCCTCGGCTGGACGCTCGCGGCCGTTGTCTTCGCCGCCCTCGCCCTGTCGGCCCGGAGTTTCCGGGCAAACGACATTCTCACCGCCCGCCTGCAGAACCAGATGTACAAGGCCGACTGGGCCGAGATGATAGAAGAGGCCCAGGCCGCCGACCGGCCTTCGCGCGCCGTCGCCGCCTACCACGCCATAGCCCTATTGCAGAGCGGCCGGTTGCTTGACGAGATGTTCAACATCCCCTATGATTTCCCCGAATCGAATGTCCGCAACGACGAGAAGGCCAACGAATACAGCCTCTTCACGGCCGACTGCAACTTCTACGCCGGTCTGATCAATGCCTCCTACCGCAACTGCATGGACCACACCGTCATGAACGGCCCCTCGCTCTATTATCTCAAACGGATGGTCATCTGTGCCATCGTCAACGGCGAACGGGAACTGGCGCACAAATATCTCGCACTTATCGGCAAGATGCCTTTCGAGAAGGACTTTATCGAGAAATACGCACCCATGGCCGACGACCACTCGCTCGCAGAGAAAGACGAGGAGCTGGCCCGCGTCATCGCCCTGTGCCCCACCGAGAAACGCTTCGAGCAGTTCTACATGCCGCCGGCCTTCCTCGGCTACAACGCAGGACTGCTGTCGGGCACCAACGCCACCCTCGAAACAGCCATCGCCGCCCGCCTCTACTCGAAGGACCTGTCCACCTGTGCCGAACTCATACAGAACTACGCCAACCTGCACAACGGCACGATTCCGCAGTCGCTGCAACAGGCCCTGACCATCATCGCACAGAAAAACCCGCAGGTGGAGCAGGCTTTCAGGAATATCGTACAACAACAATCCCAAACGCTCATGACATTCCTCGCAGCCACCAAACCCCTCATAGACGAGCGCACGCAACTCTATGCCGGCAAAAGCGACAAGGAGAAGCAACGCATTCGCGACGAATACAACAAAAAGATACGCGAAGCCATGCGCGGCGACTGGCTCGGCACCTACTACTATTACTACTACTGCGAAAACAACGACCAGGACCAGATACGCCCCGCCGCAGAAAAGGGAAGCGGCATCAACTGATACAGAAGACAGCGCACACTCATCCACATTTCATACAAGACGAACACCATGTCACTGAAAAGCATATTCATCACTATCCTCGGCGCAGGCTTTCTGACGGCCTGCAGTACCGATGCCGTTGTTCCGGCCGACAGCACACCCGTCGACGAACAGGCCGCCATCTATCCCGACTACCGCGACATCATAGTTCCCCCGAACATCTGTCCGCTCAACGTACAGATCAAGTCGGAGGGCGATGAGTTCGTGGCCGCCATCGCCGGCAAAGAGGGCGCCCCGCTCACCGCGGCAGCCGGCAAGGACGGCAAACTGTTCTTCGATCCGCAAGCCTGGAGCGACCTGCTCGGCAAAAACACCGGCGGCGACCTCACCGTCACGCTTTATGCCAGCCGCAACGGCGCCTGGGTTAAGCATCCCGACTACAAGATACACGTGGCTCCCGAAGCCATAGACCGCTATCTGTCCTACCGCCTCATCGAGCCCGGCTACGAACTCTACCGGCAGGTAGGCCTCTACCAGCGCGACCTCGAGACCTTCGAGCAGAAACCCATCTACGAGAACAACCGCAGCTACGACTCCATCAACAACCACTGCGTCAACTGCCACAACTATCAGAACTACGATACGAAACGTATGCTCTTCCACGTGCGTGCCAAGCACGGCGGAACGGTCATCGTGGACAACGGCAAAGCCAAAAAGGTAAACATGAAATGCGACTCCATCCTCTCCTCAACCGTCTATCCCACCTGGCACCCGCGCAAGAACTGGCTCGTATTCTCTTCCAACCAGACGGGACAGGCCTTTCACATGGACGACCGGCAGAAGATAGAGGTAGTAGACTACGGTTCGGACCTCGTATTCTATGACGCCGACCGCAACACACTGACCAACATCCTGCGCACCGACTCCGTGCTTGAGACCTTCCCCTGCTTCGCCCCCGACGGCAAGAAACTCTACTACTGCTCGGCGCCCGTGCCCATATTCAAGGGCCGCAACGACAAGGAACGCCAGGACATCATCACCGCCATATACGACAGCGTGCGCTACGATCTCATGAGCCTCACCTTCGACGAGCAGACCCAGCGCTTCGGAAAGCCCGTGCTCGAGGTAGACTGCCGCGCGCTCGGCCAAAGCGCCACCGTGCCCCGCGTGAGTCCCGACGGCCGCTACCTGCTCTTCACACTCGGCAACTTCGGGCAGTTCCACATTTGGCACAAGTCGTCCGACCTCTACGTGAAGGATCTCCGCACCGACAGCATCTATCCGCTCACAGCCACCAACAGCCCCGATGTAGACAGCTACCACTCATGGAGCAGCAACGGACGCTGGATAGTCTTCTCCTCGCGGCGCGACGACGGCTCCTTCACGAGGCCCTACATCGCCTACTTCGACACGCAGGGACGCGGCCACAAAGCCTTCCTCCTGCCGCAGGCCGACCCCGAGCAGAACATCACATTGCTCAAAAGCTACAATGTGCCGGAACTCACCCGGACAGCGGTCACCGTAGAGCCCGATAAGCTGAAAGAGGTCATCTACGACGACACCCGCGCCGAGAAAGTAACCTACCGGCCATAAGAAATTCACCTCCCGCGCAGCCTGCCCGCCGGCAAACTGCGCGGGATTTTTTATGACTACTTCAAACTTCCCCAAAACCTATGCTCCCCATCAGCCGCACACTGCTCGGCATGACCGCCCTGCTTTCACTCCTCTCCTGTCGAACGCAGGAAAAGACATACGCCCTCACGGCCGAAGACGACCTCACCATGCGCAAAGAAGCCGATGCCTTCCTGCGCGACATGCCGGCCGGTCTTCAACACCGTCAGGCACAGGCCGTAAGAGAAGCCATAGCCGGCGACAGCCGACAGCTGAACGCCGTCAGAAAATCGCGCGACACACCGCCCGACACACCGGCCCACGTAAACATTCTCACACTCACCCCCTCGCTGCGCCTGTACCAGCCGGCCGGCCAGCAAACGCGAAAACTTCCCCTCCTCATTTATCTGCATGGTGGCGGCTGGACCTTCGGCAGTCTGAACAGCTGCAGCCGGTTCTGCAACGCCATGGCCGGAACGGGGCGGATGAAAGTGCTCGCCGTGGACTACCGGCTCGCTCCGGAGCACCCCTTCCCCGCCGGGCTCGACGACTGCATCGCGGCCGTGTCATACGCCGGAACAAATGCCGCCCTACTCGGCATTGACAAAAGCCTCATCTCCATAGGCGGCGACAGCTCCGGCGGCAATCTCGCGCTGGCAGCCGCCCTCTCGCCCCGCTGCGAGGGGAAAATCCGTTCGCTCGTTCTCTTCTACCCCGTCACCAAAGCCTTTGAGGACGACACCCCCTCCTGGCGGCAATACGGCGCGGGCTACGGGCTCGACGCCGACATCATGCGCGAGTTCAACCGCGCCTACCTCTCCCAGACCCATCCGGCTGACCCCCGCGTCAGCGTCGCCCTCTGTGCCGACACCACTCTCAACCGTCTGCCGCCCACACTGCTCATCGCCGCGGGACGTGACATCCTGCGCGACCAAGGCGAAGAGCTGGCCCGCCGCGCCGCCAAGCGCATCACCCGCGTAGAGTTTCCCGAAGCCGTTCATCTGTTCATCACGGTCGGCGGGCAGAACAAAGCGTTCGACAAAGCCGTCGAAACAGCCTCCGATTTCATCCAACGGCAGAAAGGACGATAAGGCCATTTCCATCTCATTTTGAAACAATATATAATTAATTAAGAAACAGACATTTACAGATACAACCCTTCTCCCTCCGAAAAGCATTACTTGGTTTTCGAAAAAGCATTACTTGGAATTTTTACACGAGTAAGTACTTTTTAAATTCCAAGTAATGCTTTTTTCAGGCCTCTAATTCCCTTTGAAAAAATCCTGCAAGAAGAGCCTGCACGCGCCTTGCGACAGAGTCCCTGCCAGGGGTGCGGCCAACAAGAATCCGGCCCGCGACCAGCTCCGTACCGGCCGGCCCTACCGGCATTCCGGTTTTCGAAATAAAACTTAATACTTTCCCAAAACATTCATAACACAAACGTAACCGGCGCGCAATAAGCCTGCAAAGCCAAGTCCTTAATTTTGCAGCAAAATTAAAACAGGCTATGAAACCGAAACTCGTATTAGGACTTTGTCTGCTCGCCGCGACACAGGCTCAGGCGTGGGACTTGAAAGGAAGAATCAAGGATGCAAAAACCGGCGAGGAACTCATCGGTGCGTCGGTACAGGTGAAAGGAAAATCCGCTCAAAGAGCACTGACAGGACTGGACGGCAGTTTCACCCTCCCCGTAGGGTCAGCCCCGAAAGCTAAATATACTTTAATATGTTCCTACATCGGATACCGACGGACGGAAGTCGAAGTCGACGCCGGACAGGAGGTCATCGAAATAGCCATGAACAGCAACGACGTAGAGCTGTCGGCCATCACCGTTACGGGCAGAAACACCGGCAAGACCGAAGCCGGCGCCAGAAGTATCGAGAAACTGGCTATGAACGTGGTCAACGTAATGAGCTCCAAGGCCATCGAACTCTCGCCGGACATAACGGTGGCCAATGTCATTCAGCGCATGTCGGGCGTTACCGTCGAACGCAACAGCAGCGGCGAGGGACATTACGCCATTCTTCGCGGCATGGACAAACGCTACAATTACACCCTTGTCAACGGCATAAAGATACCCAGTCCGGACAACAAGAACCGTTTTGTTCCCTTAGACATTTTTCCCTCGGAGATGCTGGACCGCCTGGAGGTGACCAAATCGCTGACAGCCGACATGGAAGGCGACGGCATAGGCGGTGCGGTCAATCTGGTCATGAAGGATGCTCCTTCCGAGCGACAGTTCACCTTCAATATCTCAACGGGGTACAATGCCATGTATCTCGGCCGCAGTTTCCAGTCGTTCAGAGCAAAGGACATTTCGAAGAAGTCGCCGTACGAGGCTATGGGAAAGCCTGAGGATTACAGAGTGACGGACGGCGACTTCAGCATGTCGAACCTGCACATGAAACGGACGGCTCCCCTCCCCGACCTGAACGCGGGCCTTTCTTACGGCGACCGCTTCTTCAACGACCGCCTGGGAGTAATGCTGGCGGCAAGTCTGCAAAATACTTTTCGCGGCAAAGAAAGCGAGATATACTATCAGCCGGGGACTGCGCACAACGGCATAGAACACCGCAACTATTCCTCGCAGCAAACCCGCATCGGCGCCCACCTCAAACTGGACTATCCCATCAATACTCACCACGGGCTGACATGGTACAACGGTTACATGGATATGACCGAAGCGGAGGTGCGCGACGGAAAGGACGACAAGGAGCGGCAGGTACGCATGAGGTGGAACCGTCAGTACATACTCAATTCCACACTGAAAGGCGAGCACCGCTTCATCGACGACAAGCTGCATCTGGACTGGTCGGCCGTCATTTCCAAGGCCTTCAACGAGACTCCCGACAACACCGAGATATTCATGCAAGGCTCGCACATACAGACTTCGGGCGCGGCAACCCGACGCTGGGAGCATAATTCGGACAAGGACATGGCCGGATATATCAACCTGACATACACGCAGAAAACGGGCGGCAGCAGCCGGATTGATTTTTCGGCCGGAGCCATGTACCGCGACAAGAAGCGCTATAGTTTCTTCAACGAATACACGTTCAATTCCGCCACAGGAAGCAAGCAGCCGCAATACGAGGGAAAGGACTGGAACAACTTCGACGAGATTCTTCTGACGCCACGCCCGTACGGCAATATAGGCGACCCGCTGAACTACGACGCGGCCGAGAAGATAGGCGCCGGCTACGGCATGGTGAAATACGCCGGAAACAGACTGGAACTGACAGCCGGCCTGCGCGTAGAGCACACCAGTCAAGGGTACAGGCTGAGATTCGCCCGGGAGGCCGATCCCGAAGGCCGGCAACGATATGCAGACTTTCTGCCAAGCCTTCATGCCAAATACACGCTGCACGACCATGCCGATGTGCGCTTCTCGTATGCTAGGTCGGTCAACCGTCCGAGTTTCTTCGAGATAGTTCCGTACAGCATCATCAATGAAGACTACAAGGAAAAGGGCAATCCGGATCTGAAGCATACCGTGGCCGACAATCTGGATGTGCGTTATGAACTTTTTCCCCGCTCGTCGGAGCAATTCATGATAGGCGTCTTCTACAAGCGCCTGAAGCATCCCATCGAATACGGACTGATCAACGAGGGCCAGGACACGTATTACAGGCCCATGAACTTCGGCAATGCCGACAATCTGGGCGCCGAGGTAGACATTATGAAATACTTCAACTGGATCGGCGTCAAGGCCAACTACACATATACCCATTCGAAGATAACCACCGGCAAACGCCTGATGAACGGTTCGGAGGTCACTCAAAGGCGGCAGTCGCGCCCTCTGTTCGGCCAGGCGGCTCACGTGGCCAACATATCACTTCTCCTCAAGGATGCCAGGCACGGATGGGAAGGACAAATAGCCGGCAGCTATACCGGCAGACGGCTGAGCGACATCTCCAACTGGTATGAAGACGACATCTGGGAAGCCGGCTATTTTCAACTGGACATCTCCGCCGAGAAAAACTGGAAGAACGGCCTGAGCGTCTTTGCCAAAGTCTCGAACCTGCTGGACACACCGCTGTTGCGCTTCATCCAGAACGGGCCGCACACGGAGGAGGTGGTCTCGGACCGTTACCAGGGAAATGTGATTGAGCGCAAAGAGCGCCACGGGCAGTCGCTCACGGTAGGTCTCAGATATAAATTATAAATCCAGCACACACACCAATCATTTCCATCAAAAGAAAAGAAACCATTAATCAATTCACTCATTTATGAAATTCAATTCGTTTTTAGTAAGTACGGCCATGATGTCAATGGCACTGGTGGCCTGCAGTGATGATGAGACCATAACCGGCAGCGGCCTTCCGGACAACGGAGGCAACGGCGAAGTAGCCGAAAAGACCGTAGCAGGTGCCGTGGACGGCGTATGGGAAGCCAATTCCGTCATAAAGGTATCGGGACACATCGTGATTCCCGAGGGAAAGTCGCTGATCATAGAAGAGGGCGTACAGGTCATCTTCGACGACCGGGGAGTAGGCGTCAACCATGCCCCCATAGAGTTCACGGTAAACGGCAATCTCTATTGCGAAGGCACCGCCGACAATCCGGTACTGATGTCGGTAGCCGAAGAAGACCGTAACGCGTCGAACATCTTTGCCGGCCTGTGGGGCGGCATCGTAGCCACAGAGTCCTGCGGAGAGATGCTCATAGACCACACCGTCATCGAATACACAGGCGGCCAGGTCGTAGAAGGCTCTCCGGCCGCGACAAACGGCGTCTACACCGCCGGAGATGACGCTTATCCGCAAATCACAACCAACAACATCAACGGCAAGTACGTCATCACCAACTCAATACTGCGCAACGGATGGTCTGACGGGATTTACCTCATGGGCGGCAACGCTATCATCACCAACAACATCTTCTCAGCCAACGGTTACGACGGAGCAGAAGCAGTGAACGTGAAAGCCGGTTGCGTGGCCGATGTGGCCGGCAACATCATGTTCAGCCCGAACACCAACGGACTGAAACTGTCCAGTTCCGGACAAAGCGAAACACGCGCCCAGGGAAAAGTACAGGCCTACAACAACACCATCGTCAACGCCGGGTGGCGACGCGACGGCGAGAAGGGCGGTTGCGTTTATGCCGAGAAAAACATTCTGGCCAACGTTGTCAACAACCTGATGGTAAACTGTAAGTTCAGAGCAATGACTCCCAACTATGCGAAACCCAACGATCCGGAGGAGGGCTACGACAGCAACTCGGTCATAGACTATAACTTTTATGCGTCGGGCCGGCAGAAAAGCGATATTATATTCGCCGAAGAAAGCGGTGTGGCCTATTCATGGGAAGGCTACAACTACACCCACAAGAATTACTTCGCCGGCACCGTCGACGCCCATAGCGTCATTGCCACGGAGAACGATTCAAAAGATCCTTTGTTCGTCAACTTCGATCTCAACGGCGTAGGACTTACAGACTACATCTACGACGAAGCGTGGGATTTTCACGTGAAGGCCGGCTCGCCGGTATTGAGCGGGGCCTACTCCGGATCGGACATCGTCCCGTATTTTGCCGGCGGACTGACCCTCAACGGCAAAACCTACAAGTCTCCGGCCATTTCCAACCACTTCGGCGCCTTCGGCACCAAGTGACCTCCCCAACCTCACAGACAGCAGGACATAACATCCATTAATCAACGAAAATAACTTATGAATCCCATCAGAAGCATTCTGTCAGCTCTCGCACTGGCGCTTATATCCGTCTGCTCGCTGGCCCAGACGCCCGAGACATGGAAGTCGCTCGAGAAGCCTCTCAACTTCTATTTGGCGAACGACTTGGGACGCAACGGATATTACGATCAGAAACCTATAGCGGAACTCATGGGCCGCATGGCCGAAAACATCGATGTGGAATGCGTGGTCGCCGCCGGCGATGTGCACCACTTCGAAGGAGTACGCAGCGTGGACGATCCGCTATGGATGACCAACTACGAACTGGTTTATGCGCATCCGGAACTGATGATACCCTGGTACCCCATCCTGGGCAATCACGAATACAGGGGCAACACACAGGCCGTATTGGACTATGCAGGCATAAGCGCCCGTTGGAACATGCCGGGCAGATATTACACCAGGACGCTTGAGAACGACGATGTCACGATACGTCTGGTCATGATAGACACCGCTCCCTTGATCGACAAATACCGCGAAGACACCATGCAGTATCCCGACGCCGGCAAGCAAGACATGAAGGAACAGCTCCGCTGGCTCGACTCCGTACTGTCGTCGGCCCGTGAAGACTGGATACTGGTCATCGGACACCACCCCATCTACGCCGAAACCTCGAAAAAGGATACCGAAAGAACTGACCTGCAGCAGCGGGTGGACCCTATCCTGCGCAGGAATAAGGTGGACATGTATTTGTGCGGCCACATACACAACTTCCAGCACATGCGCGCATCCGGAAGCAACATCGACTATGTGGTCAATTCATCCGGTTCGTTGAGCCGCAAGGTCCAACCGGTCGAAGGCACCGTCTTCTGCAGCAGAGACTCCGGCTTTTCGCTCATAACCGCCGACAAGAAAACCCTGAAACTCCACATGCTCGACAAGGAGGGGAAGGTACTTCACACAATCACCCGGAATAAATAAGTAACAATAAAAGGAAGTCAAAGAAAAGAGAGGCCATATCCTCATGCCACACGTGGCAAGGACATGGCCTCCTCTTTCATTTATCATATAACCGCCAGGAAAGCTAAAACCCGAAGAATATGGCACCGCAACGAAAATAATCCGTTAAATTTGCGCCGTAACCCTCTCAATCATCACGCATCATGGAGAATTATAACGGAGAATACGAAACGGCCCTCGGCATAACGGTCACCTCGGCCACACACCAAGGCTGCCTGTGGACCTACAACCGCTTCAAAAGCCTGGTCAAGACCTTCGACTTCGGCAACATACGCATATACGAGAGCAAGTCGGCACGCAAGGGCGATGTGCTCTCGCGCGACCTGCAAATAATCCTGACGGGCTATTCCCGGGACATCATCACCTTCAGGGAGTGCGTCGACCTGCTGCTGCAACGTTGCAACCACTGGCTGCCCAGCACCCAGGTCCGTCTCTATCGGGCCGAAACGGCGCGCAAGGGCGCCCGCGCCAGTCTCACAGAGCCGCCCGTCTGACTCTCCGGCTTCGCCCTACTGCCATAAGTGCAACGATACCGGCAATTTACACGGAAAATATTTTGGACGCCGACATTAAATATATAAATTTGTGCCGGACGAGGAACGCTCCCCCGATTATCGGGCCCGGAGCGCCGCCCGCCAGAACTGAATAATAACCCTTAAAAAACGAGAAAAGCAAGAAACAGACAGAAAAAGAGAATAGAGACACAGGTGGATCCGGCCCGTCGGCCGGCACCTTCCGCAAATCATCCACAAAAGGGCCGCCCCGCAAGAAGCGGCGGCACCCAGTAAAAAACAACGAACTGTGTTTCCGTTCAACGTACTTGTAAAGACATAAAATATTGAGCTTTTAGCTCTTGTTCTTTCCTATTAGAATACCGCCAATATTCAAACATACAAGAACAAGCAGTTCAGAAGTTCACGCTTGTAAGGCGTGGATTGTTCTGTGCTTGTTGTATGTGTAGGTCACTTGGCGGTAACCTTAATAGGAAGCAAGCAACATGAATGGTTACACGCCTTTTTTATTTTCACACATCCAACATGTCACAACGTTATTGCACCAGCTGCAACTTCACGACCACTGATTCTTCCTCTGCCTATTGCCCGCGCTGCGGAGCACCTCTTGTAGAACAAGATACTCAGTCGGGGAATACAGAAACATACTGCCCATTTTGTAATCACCCCAACCGTGCAAATGCCACATTCTGCTCCAACTGCGGCAAACCTCTGAAACCGTCATCAGGCAAGACCGATGTAAATTGCCCACCCAACTATCTCGTATGGGCCATCCTCGCTACTGTATTTTGCTGCCTCCCTTTCGGTATTATATCTATTGTATATGCTGACAAAGTTGAAAGGTTGTGGCACATGGGAGAATACGAAGAAGCACAGGAGGCATCAGACAAAGCCAGAATGTGGGCTATCGTGGCGGCTTCCGCAGCTGCCGCAATCATTGCAGTATATATCATTTTCGTCCTTATAACCGTCACCTCATTTGTTTCCGCCTCATCTTCACATTTTTAAGAATATTCCGCAAAGTCCCAATAGCCGCTTCCTCTTCGCCCTGCTGCTCGTCGCAACCGTCGCCGTCCTCGCCGCCCTCTGGCACTACGACCCTGCCACATCGCCGCTCGCCCCGAAGTGTCCCTTTCGGCTGCTCACCGGACTGAGTTGCCCCGCCTGCGGCACGCAGCGGGCCCTGCACGCCTTGCTCCACGGCGAAGTGGCGGCGGCCCTGCGCTTCAATCCCTTCATGGTCTACTCCGTTCCCTACGCGCTCGGGCTCCTGCTCACGAAATACGCCGCGCGGGGCGAATGGGCGCAACGCTGGCACAGAAGGCTGGCCGGACGAGTGGCGGTGTGGGCCTATGTCATGTTTTTCTGCACATGGTGGATTGTCCGCAATATCGGGGACTGGTGAAAACGGCCGGCATACTCGGGACGCAGGGGACGGAGGGATGAAAGAAAGGCTAATTTACCTGGAAAAATGTTTTGTCGGAATTTACCTTCATTTCATCATATCTATCTGACATAAAACATAATACACTGAAAGATATTTCAAAATCCATCGCCTTTCGGAAGCCGGAGGAAAAGCATTACTTGGTGTGCGGAAAAGCACTTACTCGTGTAAAAATTCCAAGTAGTGCTTTTGCGAAAACCAAGTAGTGCTTTTTGGCGGCCGTCTGCAGAAGAGCGCGGCAGAAGAAGTTATCTTCATAAAAAGACGCCGACGCACTTCAAAAGTACTTCCCGATGCGTTTCTTTCAGCAAAACGCGCTATAATACAAACGAATAGAAGGAAATGAAACAAAAACATGAGTAAACGATTTTCTTCATAAAAACACTGAAATGAAGAAAGCATCCACAAAGTTCAGTGCTTTCATAAAAACACAAAATGCCATGCCGGTAAAAAAGCAAGAGAAAACGACTGCCGGACAGTAAGAAAACGCTAAGTTTGCAAAATGAAAACAAAATTTGAACCATCAGCCGAAAGCCTCTCCCGCACGCGGGAAATCGAATCGCGATACGGCAAGTCCCGTCTCATGGCAAGAAGCGCCATCTTCCTGCTGGGCCTCATCATATTTCCGACACCGGGCCGTGCGCAAATCAGCGACTCCGTCAAAACCGACACGTTGGGCTTCGCAGAGGTGACGGCCCGGCACATACGGCACCAGGGCACCCGCGACATCCTGACCGTGAACAACAGGATACGCAACAGACATATCAATGCCTTGTCCATGCTCAAAGAGTTTCCTGCGGTAAGATATAATCCCATCAACGAGCAGATAAGAATCAACGGAACAGACAAGATAGCCTATCAAATCAACGGGACGGACAAAAGCGCAGAGGACATCAAGAACCTGCCGCCGGACGCCATAGGGAGCATTGAACTGCAGAAACAGGCTGACGGGAAATACGCCGCAGACGGCATACGGTATGTAGTAAAGGTGAATCTGAAGGAATCCTACAAGGGACTCGACCTGTCAGTCAGGAACTTTCTGATTGTATCGCCGAACGGGAACAACGGAGACAACGCCGTGGCATGCGAACAGCCCAACCTCAACCTGCAATACCGCAGCAACGACTGGAACATCAACGCGACGGCGGCATACGGACACTTCGACTGGAATTTTCCCGTCACCCTGCAAAAGGACTACGGAAGCCTCTCGATGACTTCCGCCCAGTACACGCCGCGACACCCCAACCAGAACACGACACGCAACGAGTTCGCCTACAGGTTTTCGGCCGACCATACCATCAACCGGAAGCACACGCTGGCATTCAATGCCCTGTACAATCCCGCAAGGAACAAGGAACATACCGTTTATCAGTATCTGACGGAACCGGCCGGAACGGAACGCACGGAGGAGAACCGCTCGGCCAACGACGAAGACAATCTGAAGTTCAATGCCAGTTATCAGGGGCCGATTTCCAAAGCATGGAATCTCGATGTCAACATGGGCTTCAACTATGCCGACTACGACAACGCCTATTTCTTTGCCGCCCCCGAGCTGGAGAGCAGGTCGGCCGCCGGACAGGACAAGCGCTACTACTACGGCAGAGTAGCGGCCCGCAACACCGGTCTGGAGCACTGGACTTTCGACATCGGAGCCGTCTACACCGGCAACCGGTACCGGACCTGGCAATCCGGCACGAAGACGCGCATCAATACCGACCGCTACAACATCTTCGCATCCGGCACCTACACCCCGACCGAGACATGGAGCCTCCGCGCGGGACTGTCGGGGGCAGGACTGCACTCCTCATTCGAAAACCGCTTTCTTCTGCAGCCGACCTTCAACATCAGCCATGCTTCGCAGGACGAGAAGTTCGGACTCGACCTGGAGTATGCCATCGTTCCCGCCTATCCGAAACTTTACCAACTGTCGGAAGCCGCCTATAGAGTAGACCAAATGATCACGCACAAGGGCAATCCCTGGCTGAAACCGCTGTCAAACTACCACAGATTCAACGGCAGTATGAACTTCGGGAATTGGCTGCTGTTCGAGAACTCGCTGGAATACAACAGGAACAGCATCGCCGACCATTACTTCCGGAATGAAGGTGAAGGCATCGTCCGGTCCTATAAAAACGCACGGTACTTGCAGGATGCCTTCTCGGCGACCTTTTCCTTCGACCTGTCTTCGTCGTTCAGCGCGGAGGCCATGCTGGGTTTTCACTACAGCATGATGAAGAACAATGCGTACAGAAGGCACAAGACCAGCCTTATAGCCGACATCACGCTCAATTATTACAATGAAAAAAAGGCCTTCCTGGTGTCGATGGACTACAGCAAGAACAAGATTGCGCAGTGCATGCTGCAAGGCGCGCGAGAGACGGGACAGGACATCCTGCACCTGACCTTGCAGAAACTCTGGCTGAAAGGCCGGCTACGCGGACAGCTGATCTATGTGCTGCCGGTTCATTGGGGCCTCAGCTCTTACCAAAACGAATATGTCAACACGGATTTCTACAGCATGAGGCAGCGCCTCAATCTTCGCACCTACGACAATATGATCTTTTTCCGCCTCACCTATCAGCTTCATAAAGGGAAGAAGACAAAGCGGCTGAAGGATTCCGGCATCTACGACGATGAAAACAAAGCCGGCAGAGACTTGATAGGACAATGACAGGCACACGGATTACTCCGGCGGGTAATCATGATGAAGCGACACGTGAATTGTCACATATACCTTCATCCGGACGCCAAGATTACCAAACAAAAGGAAGACGGCATGCAGTGCCGTCTTCCTTTTGTTTTCATGTGCCGTTTATTAAGGACACTCAGTTGTTTTCTTCAGCAACCTCTTCCGCCTCGGCCGGAGCGTCTGCGAAGTCGGTATAACCGGCGGCCACAAGGATGTTGTACCACTGGATGAGTTTCTTGATGTCGGTGGGATAGACGCGGTCGCGGTCGAAGTTGGGAAGTACTTCGCCGAGATAATCGAAGAGTTCGGCGCTGGTGGCGTGCTTCGTGTCGAGCGACACGGCGGCGCCGTTTTCCTTCTGCTTGATGGCCTCGAACACCTCCATGAGGGGCTTGTCTTCCTCGTCGGTGTACATGGAGACATCGTTGAGAGAGGTCACGCGGTCGCGCACACCGGCGGGAAAGCGTTTGCGGGCGGCGTCGACAGACTCCACGATGAGCATGTTGCGACCTTGCGAAACGAGACGATATAGACCGGGCTTGCCGGAGATTGCCAAGATTGTATCCTTCATTTTGTATGTATTATATTAAAAAGTGTAGTTAGTGCGTACAAAGGTAATTCTTTCGGCCGATACGGCCACCACCTGCGACTTATTTTTTCACACTTCGCTGCCGTAAGCGGGCGTAACAGCGGCGAGCATGGCGGCGATGTCGGCGGCAAGGCGGGCCTCGTCGCCTTCATTGCAGAGCAGGAAGCGGGCCCGGCGCCGCTTCTCCTCCTCAGGCAGTTGCAGGGCCATCCAGGCGCGGGCCTTTTCTTCGCTGATGCCGTCGCGGGCCATGAGGCGGCGCAGGCGTACGGCAGGCGACACGGTGACGGCGGCGGTGAAGTGGACCAGACGGTCGAACCCCGACTCGAAGAGCAGGGCGCACTCCATAAAGACGACTCTATCGCCCGCGGCGGCACGGGCGGCGGCCCACCCGTCGAAAGCGAGGGCCACACGGGGATGCACCACGGCGTCGACGCGCGCGGCCTGCTGCGGCCCGCCGCAAAGATAGGCGGCAAGGAGGGATTTCACCAATGTGCCGTCGGGGGCGTAAAGTCCCGGCCCCACGAGGGCGGTGAGTTCCCGTCGCACGAAAGGGTCGGTGCGTATGATACGCTTGGCCTCGTCGTCGCAATAGAACACGGCGTAGCCGGCTGCCTCGAGGCGGCGGCAGACATGGCTCTTGCCGCTGCCGATGCCGCCCGTCACGGCTACGCGCACGGGCCGGGACGGGAACTGCGGCAAGGACTTATCGTCGGATGTTTTCAATGACATACTCCACTTCTTCTGCCGAAAGCCGCGGATGGGAGGCTCCGGGCGGCATCTCGGCCAATATGACGCGGCAGACGGTGCTGCCGTCGGCTGGCAACTGGTTGTAGTCAACCACGACCTTGAAACCGTCGGCGGTCATGCTGCGGTAACGGTCCATACCCACCTGGAAGGTGACTTCCACCTGGGCGGGGAAGGTGCGCAACTCTACACCCTCGGGCAGATTGACACCGGTGACGGGTATGACAAGGGTCTTCTCCACAAGACGGTCGACGCCGACCTTGACAACAGCCTGGGCAGGTGCGAATTTGGCACCGGGAATCTTGCGGAAATCGGCTTTCCGCCGCACATTGTCGACCAGTTCCTGAAGATCGGAAGCGTCGACATAGGCGGCCTGCAGCGTGTCGAGCACGCGGTTGGTGGCAAGCACGGTCACCGAGTCGGGCTGCAGCGACACGCCGGCTATACTGTAGCCGGCAGCGGCACTTACCGGTGCCGAGAGCCGCACTGGGACACGGCGCGAACGGCCATGATTGTAATAGAACACGAGCGTGTCGGGCTTAAGCGCCACTACGGCCGTGCCCTGGGGCAGACCGCCCCGCAACTGACGGATCAGTTCGGATGAGAGCACGCGTACGCGCCCCTCGCCGTTGGCATAGGTGGAAAAATCTAGCACGAGATGCGGCAGTTTGTCGCCGTATTTGTAGTTGATCAGCGCCGTACCCTTGTCGCGCAATGTCACTCTGACCGAGGAGGGGAGGTCGCTGGTGAAGACGACGCCGTCGGGCACGCCGCGCAGTTCAAGGGGGACATCGAACTCCTGCTCGTAAGTCTCGCCGAGCGACTGGAACACCCAGAAACCCGCGGAGAGCGCGAGAAAAAAGAGGAAGGTCCAGAACTGGCGGTTCCATACTCGCCGCAAGAGCGCACTGAACAGAATTCCTGTTTTGGTCATGGTTATAATTCAGGTTGCAGGCCGCCCGGACACGGCCTAAGAAAGAGCAAGGCGGGAAAAAGAAAGATGTGGAACGTGAGGTGCGCGTCAGCCGTCGTGCCGCGCTTCTTCACATTCCACACCGCTAAAGAGAAGGGCGCGGAAACCGCCCTCTGTGTTTCTTACTTCTGATTGACGGCTGCGGCGTTGGGCATGATGGCGCTTTTCTCAAACTTGACCTTCACGCCGGTAGCCACCTCAAGCATCACGGTATTGTCGCTGTCGTCAATGCTCTTGATGGTGCCGTGGATGCCGCCTATGGTCACTACATTCTGCCCGGTGGAAAGAGCATTGCGGAACTTCTGTATTTCCTTCTGCTTCTTGTTCTGCGGACGGATCATAAAGAAATAGACAATGGCGAAGAGCACGACCATCATGATGATAGTGGGCATCATGGAAGGCTCCTGGCCGGCTTGCGGGGCCGCGTCGAGCAGCGCGTAGAGGATAGTGTTCATTGTTTCGATGTAATTATAAGATGAGTTATTCGATTTATTTCAAAAGAAGATTGTCGGCCTTGAGTTTCTTGACGATGGCGTCGAGCAGGCCGTTGATATAAGAGGCGCTGCGGGGGGTGCTGTACACCTTGGCAATGTCAAGGTACTCGTTGAAGGTCACGTTGAGCGGTATGCCTGGAAACGAGAGCATCTCGGTGAGGGCCAGTTGCATGATGATGACATCCATGAAAGCAAGGCGGCTGAATTCCCAGTTTTTGCTGTTGTCGCGGATGAGCTGGCGGGTCTCGGCGCCCTTCTCAAGGGTAAGGCGGAAAAGGTTGACGGCAAACTCACGGTCTTCGTCTGCCGCAAATTCCGGAAGCAAGGGCTGCTCCTCTGTAGAGTCTTCGGTGAAGCGCTTGATGGTCTTGAGCACGAAAGAATCGACAATGTCCTTATCGTCGTTCCAGTAAAGGCTATGATCCTCGAGCATGGCGTCGAAGTCGTCGTTGTTGCACACGCAGGTCTTGTAGAGCTTGCGCACCAGCTCGCGGTCGGCCTCATAGGAGAAATCCTCCTTGGTGAGATAGAGCTGCATGATGTCGGTCTCTACAAATTTAGCGTACAGTTTCTTGAGAATGGCCTCTTCCTCTATCCACTCCTGCCGTTGCTTCTCGGTGTACTCCACGAGGAACTTGTTGGCGGCAAGTTGCGCGAGAAACTTGTTGGCGGCAAGACAGGCGTCGGGGGTCGGCCCGCCGGCAGCCGTTCCGAGACGGCGCTGACGGGCGGCGGCAGCGGCCTCCTTCTGCTCGGCGATGGCGCGCAGACGCACCAAGACGGTAAGAAGGTACTGATAAAGGTCGTAAGCCTTGCCAAGGCTGAAGAGGTATTCCTTCTCGGCCACATCTATGGCTTTGCCTTCATTCTGATAGTAGGCATAAACGAGCTGAACTGCCTTCAGCCTTATCATTTCTCTGTTTATCATATTTTATCTCTGGATGATTGCGGTTGAGTCTTGTGTAAGGACGGACTTGTGGCGTCAAGACCCTGTCCGTCGGTCTATTTTCTCCGCAAAATTACAAAAAAAGGGGCAAGCGGCCTTTTTTATACCCTCTTTTTTTGGAACTTCGGGAAATTGGTCGCAAATTTGTAAGGCAGAGAAGACCTGACCGCACCAGGACAGAAAAACTTTTCAGTTCCGAACCTTTCTTATAACAAAAAGAATACAGCCATGAACGACCAGTTTAGAGAGACACAAGACAACGAGATACAATTCTCAAGAACAGTAAAGGCGGGCAAACGCATCTATTACCTTGACATAAAAAAGGACCGCCACGGAGAACTCTACATGTCGATCACCGAGAGCAAACGCGTAAAAGATGCCACCGAAGAGGAGCGTCCCGTATTCGAGAAGCACAAGATATTCCTCTACCGGGAGGATATGGAACGTTTTGCCGCAGCCTTCATGGCCGCAGCCGAATACGCCGAAAACAACTGCCCGCCGCATGCACGCCATCGCCGCGACCCGCACAACGAGCGTTTCGTGACAGAAGGGCAGATGGCCGAGCAGAACGGATATGATGAAAACGACGACGAGTTCGCCGATCCGCAAGTAAAGCCCCTCTCGGAATTTCGCTTCGACATCGACTTCTGAAACAGGACGACACAGAAGGCTTGACAATAATTTTGTTAAAAATATAAGTCATATCACGGCAGTTTGCATATAAATGCTTATATTTGCCGAGAATATGCAACTTTATGCAACGAGTATCCACTACGGACACCCGGAGGTAAGTATGCAGCAGGCATTGCGACCGCTCAGCAACGACAGCATTGCGGGCGTCCGCAATCGTCACGCAAACTCGCTGCCGGCAAGACTTATACATAATAAAAAAAGAGAACACAAAAATAATATAAAGTCACACATATAATATGAAGAAGAATCTGTTTCATTCCGTCGTGCTCGCCGCACTGCTCTTCGCAGGCGCCGGCAACGCACAAGCGCAAAAAGGTTATGAGGTTCCACCCATCAGCGACGAACACGCAGCCCTGGCTGCACAGGTCGTAGAACTCCAGCTCTCCGACCCCGACGAGGCCAACAAAATATTCACCAAGTTGTTCCGCAAAGTACGCAACAACAAGGAAGCCCTGCTCAGCGTAGGCCAGTACTTCCTCGACAACAATGTCTACCCCTGTGCCAACCAGTGTTCCAAGCAGCTCTATACCATTGCGGCCGACTACCTGCCCGGCCTCATGTTCAGCGGCGAAGTCTGCATGTTCCGCAAGGACTACGGCATGGCCGGCCAGAAGTTCGAGGAGGCTCTTGCCATCGACTCGACCTACGTTCCCGCCCTGCGCCGCAACGCTTTCGTCTACAAGAACGTCAACCCGCACGTGGCCATCGAATACCTTGAGAAAATCCGCCGCATCGACGCCGGCAACCACAGCATCGACCGTGAGCTGGGCGATGTGTACTACAATCTCGACGAGTTCGACAAGGCCGTAGGCAGCTACGACACCTACTTCAAGGCCGTGCAGCAGAACGACTCCACCGACATCCGCGCCGCCGAGAACTACCTGCAGTCGCTCTACGCCACTCAGAAGTTCACCGAAGTGGCCGACCTCGTGGAGCGCTTCGCCCCCCTCGACCCCGCCGACATGGTATTCAAGCGCATGCGCCTCTTCTCGGCCGTAGAGAACTACGAATATGCCAAGGCCAAGGAAGCCATGGGCTACATCACCAACCAGGAATATCCCGACAGCTTCTATCTGTACCTCGACTACGCCTATGCCGGCAACCTCATGAAGGAGCTCGACGACATACCCGCAGCCATCGGCTACTTCGAGAAGGCCGTCAAGACCGACTCCACCAAAATCAGCGGCCTGAAGGAACTCGCCAATCTCTACAGCAGCAACAAGGAGACAGAAAAGAGCATCAAGACCTACGAGCACTATCTCAGCGCGAAGGGTGAAGACAAGGTAGACCTCACCGACCTCTACGGACTGGCCCGTCTGTACCTCTCCGCCTCGCAGAAGGAAGGCCTCACTCCCGAGGAGAAAGCCGCCCTCACGGCCAAAGGCGACGCCGTGTGCGTGAAGATGATCGAGAAGAAGCCCGACGCCTACCAGGCCGTACTCCTGCGCGCCGCCATGCACATCACCGACGGCACCAAACCCGAGGAAACGCCGAAGCAGTACTACGCCGAGGCCCTCAAGATGATGGAAGGCAAGGAAGGCGTGGACAGCGCCAAGCTCCAGGCCCTGCGCTACCTGGCTTTCTACGCCGTGCAGAAGGATGAACTCGATGATGCCCGCAACTACACGAACCAGATCATCGCCATCGAGCCCGACAACGCCTTTGCCAAGCAGATCGACTCTTACCTCAAGAGCCAGAACAAATAAGCGAACGCGCAAATACACTTTGCGACACGCCACCAAGAAGGCAGCTCCGCCATCCACGGAGCTGCCTTCTTTATTTTTTGCCGTACAGGAAGCCGGCGACCATTAATTTCTGCTGGAACCGGCTTATACCCAAGCGAAGTGCAACCGGCAGCAAAGCACACGAAACTGCATCCATTTCCACCGCAGGCGGATACCGACGGGAAGAAGGCGCCCGGTCTACTTACTACAGATATTGCGGCCCCGACTTTCCCAAGTCGGGGCCGCAATACAATATGCCATCAACTATTTACCGCACGATGCTGACGCCAGTGACGCGAGGCACGCGGCTGGGGGCCTCAAAGGGACCTCCGGGCACCTCGACATCCTCTATCCGGAACTTCAGCGCGTTTTCCGAGCGATACTCCCTGCCGCCGACGCTGTACTTAAAATAGCCGTAGTCGGCGAAATCCTTGGCCGAAGTCAGTTCGGGGTCGTAGATATGGTTAAGATAAAGCCAGTCGAGGGCGGAGAGATAGTCGTTGCTGCAAGTGTAGGTTCCGTCAAGAGTATTGTGTCCGGCCAAGTCCATGTGGGACTTCGGAGACAACCACCACATCAGATTGCCGGAATAGTAATTGCCGCCATCCAGCTTAATCGTCGGGTCAAACCAGAAACAGCCCTTGCACTCATAGGAAAACGAGAGATGGTCGTTCTCCACCCCGGCGTCGACAAACTTCACCGAGGGCCTTACGCTGTAAGTCCATTGTCCGAAGGTATAGTCGCCCAACCCGTTGCCGCCGTCCGATATGAAGAGCATCAGGTCGGCCGACGCCCTGAAGTTGTCGGTGTCCACTTCCATCATATCCTTCATCACGGGTATCAGCACATCGAAGTCCACCTCTTTCACACCGTAGCCCACCATCACGGCCGTGTTCCGGCTGGGCGCGGGCAGAGTTGCGGGCGTCTTTGGGCCGTACAGCTGATAATCCTTCGGCAGATACGCGTAGTCTATCGTCCATGACGACTCGGCGTCCACATCGCACACGGCGTGCCCGGTGACGCGGATATATTCGCCGGCGTCATTACCGTCGCCCTTCGCCACCTGTTCGGAATAGACCTTGTCAATCGAGATGGAGTTGGCCGGCAGCAGGCGCGTGTTCGTTTCGACGGTGCCCTTGACGGCCATGTCGTCGAACATGACCAGAGGGTCGGCGGAATCCACGTAGTCGGCATTGATGAGATACGGCACGACCACATAGTCCGTCCAGTCGCACCCGACGGGCAGGTCATACACGAGCGTGCACTCATAGCGCTCTATGGCCTGAGGCTCCAGCCACATAGGACTGCTGCGGTGTCTGTCGTAGAAGTCATAGAGGAGCAGGCCGCACCTTATATTCCGGAAATCGTCGTCGGTAGTATAGGAATGATCCGAAAAGTTCACATGAACCTCCATCTTGCCGTTGCGGCTCTCCACGCCCTCGACGAGGGCCGATATGCCGTGCAGGCTCAACGTGCGTACATCGGCGAGGCGGTCCGATATGATTCTGTCCAGCTCATAGTCCTGCAATGCGGGCGCGGCGAAATACGTATTGTCGGGCGCAGACCGCACCGGCTTCACATCGTCGGCCATAATACGGTTGAGCATCTCCCTCCAGTCAGCCTTCTCGATAGTAGAGTAGTCCTTCGAGGCCTGGTGGAAGTCGATGAGCGCCGCCGCCACTTTCTTATAGTAGTCCGCCTGCTCGCGCGGGCGCGCCTTCTTGCCGTCGCCGCCGCCGTCGCCGGGCTGCGGCAGTTCGTCCTTGAACTCGCCGGCCTCCCTGAGCTGGTAGCCATTCTGCGAGCGGGTCACCACGTAATAGTTCTCGGGGGTGATGTAGCCCACCACGTTAAAGTCGGCGTCGAGCGTAAAGACAGAGTACGTATTGTCCTGATGCTCGTCGGCCACGGTCAGCATCGCCCGGTAATAGCCGAAGGGAAGCCGGGCGCAGACGAAGTCGATGTTGTACTGCAACCCTTTTATAGAAAGGTCTCGTGCCGTGTTGGCCTCGTAGTCCCAGATGCCATTGGCCTCGTCGCCCAGACTGAAATAGACATTCTTGTCGTCGACATTCTCGCCGCCGCCCGATGTCTCTTCGCTACATCCCGTCAGGGACAAGGCAAGCGTCAGACAGATCCAGGAAACGAGCCTTCTGTGGAAACCAAAATTCAATACCATTGTCAAAACCGTTTTTATGATTGAAGATTTATTGTAATAAATGCAAAACTAACAAAAAATGCGTTTCCGACCAAACGCCGCGGGTAAGGATATGCGACGGGCACTCTCGGAAACGGCCCGAAACGCCCCCCGAAAACTGTTTCGCAGTTCTCCTTCATTTCATCATATATCACTGATGCACTGAGCGTTCAGCTGAAAGATATTGCATCCGCCATGAAGGGAAGGCGCCGTGGCGGCAACACGCCGGCAGCCCTCCGGCAACGCCCGCCGGACCGACGGCGAAGGGCACTTACCGCCACAGAAAAAGCACTACTTGGTTTTCGCAAAAGCACTACTTGGAATTTTTACACGAGTAAGTGCTTTTCATGAAACCAAGTAATGCTTTTCAAACGGTGGCCGGCATGACTCAAAAAGCCCGTTTATTTCAGCACACAGCACTTAATATCAAACGATTATGACATCATGAAGGATTTTTATCACAAAACAATTCTTTCAGAATATCATGGCATTTTTCAGCGAAACCGTTCATTGCAACTTTCTGAGAACAAGGAGCATGAAAGGAAGAGACGGGTTCCTCGGCACATCTGTACGCGGCAAGTCCCGAAGGCAAGGCGCGCACGGCATCCGGAAGAGGAAACGCGGGGGGCAAATCCGCGCAAAAAATCAAAAGATGTGAAAATTGATTTTTTCTCGCTATCCGCAACGAATTTTCACGATAAAATTATTACTTTCGTACCAACTTACCGCCGCAAGGCGTTAGGCAGACTTTAAGCTAAACCCTACCGACAACTATGAACAAATACGTGAAATGGGGAATAGTGGGTGTCGTCGTACTCGGCCTCGGCGGCCTCGGCATCTACAACTTCATCCCCCGCGAAAACAGTGAACTCAAGAACGGTCCCGCCGGCAAGGGGGGAAAAGACAAGACACTCAACGTGCGCTACGTGGTGCTCAGGAAGCAGGCGCTCGCCGACGAGATTGCCGTGAGCGGCAGTCTCAACCCCGACGAGGAGGTGGACCTTACCTTCGAGACATCGGGCAAGGTCACCGCCATCCACTTTGCCGAAGGCGCCCGCGTGAGAAAAGGCGCGCTCCTCGCCAAGATCAACGATGCCGTATTGCAGGCACAGCTGCGCCGCCTCGAGGCGCAGCTCAAACTCACGCAAGACCGCCTCTACCGCCAGCGCGCCCTGCTCGAGAAGGAGGCCGTCAGCAAGGAAGCCTTTCAGGAGGCCGAGGCTAACCTGGCCGGCCTGCGCGCCGAAATGGACATGGTGCGCGCGCAGATTGACCAGACCGAGCTGCGTGCACCCTTCGACGGCGTGATAGGCCTGCGCAAGGTGAGCACCGGCGCCTATGTCACCACCGCCACGCCCGTGGCCACCCTCACGCGCACCGCGCCGCTCAAGGTGGAGTTCAGCGTGCCCGAGCGATATGCCGGACAGCTCGGCGCCGGCGCCCGCCTCACCTTCACCACCGAGGGCGACCTCACGCCCCGCACCGCCGAGGTATATGCCGTCAACTCACACGTAGACGCCGAGACGCGCTCCATCACCGTGCGCGCCCGCTACGCCAACGCCGACGGCCGGCTCATGCCCGGACGCTATGCCAGCATCAGGCTCACGGCCCGCGAATACGGCGAGACGCTTGCCGTGCCCAGCGAGGCGCTCGTGTCGGAAATGGGCGTGGACAAGGTGTTCCTCTGCAAGAACGGGAAGGCCGTGCCCGTAGAGATCAGGAAAGGACTCCGCACCGACAGCCAGGTGCAGGTAGTGGCGGGCCTCAGCGAGGGCGACACCGTCATCACCAGCGGCACCATGCAGCTGCGCACCGGACAGAAGGTAAAACTAACGCGCTAAGCTCATGAACATTTCCGAACTCAGCATACGCCGCCCCGTACTGGCCACCGTCTTCACGCTGGTCATACTCATCTTCGGAGCCATCGGATACATGACGCTCGGCGTGCGTGAGTATCCTTCGGTGGACAATCCCATCATTTCGGTCACATGTTCCTATCCCGGCGCCAACGCCGATGTCATAGAGAACCAGATCACGGAGCCGCTGGAGCAGAACATCAACGGCATACCGGGCATACGCTCGCTCACCAGCGTGAGCCAGCAGGGACAGAGCCGCATCACGGTAGAGTTCGAGCTGTCGGTCGACCTCGAGACCGCCGCCAACGATGTGCGCGACAAGGTGTCGCGCGCGCAACGCTTCCTGCCGCGCGACTGCGACCCGCCCACCGTGTCGAAAGCCGACGCCGACGCACGCCCCATCCTCATGGTGGCCATACAGAGCGACAAGCGCTCGCTGCTCGAACTGAGCGAGATAGCCGATCTCACCGTGAAGGAGCAGCTGCAGACCATCCCGGAAGTGAGCAGCGTATCCATCTGGGGCGAGAAGCGCTACTGCATGCGCCTCTGGCTCGACCCGGTGAAAATGTCGGGCTACGGCGTGACGCCGATGGACGTGAAGAACGCGCTCGACCGCGAAAACGTGGAACTGCCGTCGGGTTCCATCGAGGGCAACACCACGGAGCTCTCCATCCGCACCATGGGACAGATGCACACGACCGAGGAATTCAACAACCTCGTCATCAAGGAAAGCGCGGGACGCATCGTCCGCTTCAGCGACATAGGAACCGCCGAGCTGGGACCGCGCGACCTGAAAAGCTACATGAAGATGAACGGCGTGCCGATGGTAAGCGTGGTGGTGGTGCCGCAGCCCGGCGCCAACCACATCAACATCGCCGACGCCGTGCACCAGCGCATGGAGCAGATGAAGAAGGACCTGCCCGAAGACGTGAAGTATGAATACGGATTCGACACGACCCGCTTCATACGCGCCTCTATCAATGAGGTGAAGACCACCGTCTACGAGGCCTTCGTGCTGGTCATCATCATCATCTTCCTCTTCCTGCGCGACTGGCGCGTGACGCTCATTCCCTGCATCGTGATACCGGTGTCGCTCATCGGCGCCTTCTTCATCATGTATCTGTGCGGCTTCTCCATCAACGTGCTCTCCATGCTCGCCATCGTGCTCGCGGTGGGTCTGGTCGTCGACGACGCCATCGTCATGACGGAGAACATCTACATCCGCATAGAGCGCGGCATGAAACCCTTCAACGCCGGCATCGAGGGCGCCAAGGAAATCTTCTTCGCCGTCATCTCCACCACCATCACGCTGGTCGCCGTGTTCCTGCCCATCGTCTTCATGGAGGGCACGACGGGCCGCCTCTTCCGCGAGTTCAGTTTCGTGGTGGCCGGCTCGGTCATCATCTCCTCCTTCGCCGCCCTCACGGTGACGCCCATGCTCTCCACCAAACTCCTTGTGAAGCGCGAGCGCAAAAACTGGTTCTACCGCAAGACGGAACCATTCTTCGAGGGCCTCAACCGTCTCTATGCCCGTGCGCTCGCCGCCTTCCTGCGCCACCGCTGGCTGAGCCTCGCCATCATGGCCGTAGCCATCGGCACGGCCGCCCTGCTCTGGACCTCGGTACCCTCCGAGATGGCGCCGCTCGAAGACCGCTCGAGCATCAGCATCAGAACCACGGGCCCCGAAGGCGTCACCTACGAATACATGCGTGACTATACCGAGGACATCAGCCGGCTGGCCGACTCGCTCGCGCCCGACGCCTCGTTCGTCACGGCCCGTGTGTCGGAAAGCAGCGGCGATGTGCAGATCACCCTGAAGGACATCGCCGAGCGCGACTACTCGCAGATGGATGTGGCCGAACGGCTCTCGAAGGCCGTGCGCGAGAAGACCGACGCACGCGCCTTCGTGCAGCAGCAGTCGACCTTCGGCGGCCGCCGCGGCAGCATGCCCGTGCAGTACGTACTCCAGGCCACGAACATCGAGAAACTACAGGAAGTGCTCCCCAAGTTCATGGCCAAGGTCTACGACAACCCCACCTTCCAGATGGCCGATGTCGACCTGAAGTTCTCCAAGCCCGAGATCCGTCTGAGCGTCAACCGCGAGAAAGCCAGCCTGATGGGCGTCAGCACACGCGACATAGCGCAGACGCTGCAATACGGCCTGAGCGGCCAGCGCCTCGGCTATCTCTACATGAACGGCAAGCAATATGAAATCGTGGGAGAGATCAACCGGCAGCAACGCAACGACCCCAACAATCTCAAGAGCATCTACATGCGCAGCGCCGACGGCAACATGGTGCAGATGGAGAACCTCGTCAGTCTCGAGGAAAACATCGCGCCGCCCAAGCTCTACCGCTACAACCGCTTCGTATCGGCCACCATCTCGGCCGGTCTGGCCGAAGGCAAGACGATAGGCGAAGGACTCGACGAGATGGACAAGATAGCCAAAAGCACGCTCGACGACACCTTCCGCACGGCGCTGGCAGGCGACTCCAAGGAGTTCCGCGAAAGTTCCTCGAGCCTCCTCTTCGCCTTCGGCCTGGCGCTGCTGCTCATCTACCTAATCCTCGCGGCGCAGTTCGAGAGTTTCAAGGATCCCTTCATCATCATGCTCACCGTACCCCTGGCCGTATGCGGCGCCCTCGTATTCATGAGCGTGGGCGGGCAGACGATGAACATATTCAGCCAGATAGGCATCATCATGCTCATAGGGCTTGTGGCCAAGAACGGTATTCTCATTGTGGAATTCGCCAACCAGCGCCAGCAGCAGGGCGAGGACAAGATGACGGCCATACGCGAGGCTGCCGCACAGCGTCTGCGCCCCATCCTCATGACCAGTGCCTCGACCATTCTCGGCCTGCTCCCCCTGATGCTGGCCACCGGCGAGGGCTGCAACGGCCGCATCGCCATGGGAACGGCCGTAGTGGGCGGCATGCTGTTCTCCACGTTCCTGACGATGTTCGTCGTGCCGGCCACCTACTCCTATCTGTCCACCAACCTCGCAAACAAGAAGAAGCAATGACAAGGATACTTTTTACGCTCCTCGCGACAGGCGTCTTCGCCTTCCTGCCGCTGCACGCGCAGGTCATCTCTCTGAAGTCGTGTCTGGAAACCGGGCTGAAAAACAACTACTCGCTGCGCATCGTACGCAACGAAGAACGGATGGCCGAAAACAACGCCACACGCGCCAACGCGGGCTACCTGCCGACGGTCAGCGCCACAGCCGGATACACCGGCAGCCTCGACAGCCGCAACACACGGCAGCGCGGCGGCGGCGTGACGCACGACCGCAACGTGCAGGACAATGCCGTCAACGCCGGCATCAACGCCGAGTGGACCATCTTCGACGGCTATAAGATCCAGACCAACTACAAGCGCCTGCAGGAACTGCGGCGCCAAAGCGCCACGCAGACGCGCATCGCGCTCGAAGACTATATGGCCAACCTGGCCGCGGAGTATTACAACTTCGTGCAGCAGCGTCTGCGCCTGCGCAACCTGCAGTATGCCGTGGCGCTCTCGAAAGAACGCCTGCGCATCGTGCGCGAGCGCTACATCATAGGCAGCAACTCGCGCCTCGACCTACAGCAGGCGCAGGTCGACTTCAACGCCGACAGCGCGCAGAGTCTCAAACAGCGCGAACTGCTCGCCTCGTCGGCCATACGCCTCAACAAGCTCATGGCCGTAAGCGATGTCGACAGCCGCTTTACGGTGAGCGACACGGCGATAGACATCAGCACCTCCTTCTCCTTCGACAGTCTTTGGGTGGCTACGCAGCAGACCAACGCCCGCCTCTTCAAGGCCGTACAGGACCGCACGCTGGCCGAACTTGACCTCGAGAGCGTACGCAGCCGCGACTTCCCCTACGTGAAGCTCAACGCCGGCTACGGATACACCTACAACACCTTCGGCAGCGGCACCAGCAAGAACCGCCACAACTGGGGCGGCGACATCGGCCTCACCGTAGGCTACAGAATATTCGACGGCAACCGCAAACGCGAACTGCGCAACGCCCGCCTCAACATAGAGAACGCCGAACTGGCCCGCCGCGACCTCGAGACATCGCTCTACGCCGACCTGGCCGACCTGTGGCAGGCCTATGAGAACAACCTGCGGCTGCTCGCCCTGGAGCGGCAGAACCTCGGCGCCGCCGAGGAAAACCACCTCATAGCCCGCGAACGCTACCTGCTCGGCGACCTCTCGGGCATAGAGATGCGCGAGGCGCAGAAGAGCCTGCTCGACGCCGAGGAGCGCATACTCGTGGCGGCCTACAACACCAAGGTGTGCGAAATATCCCTGCAACAAGTGAGCGGAGGCATCATGGACTACCTCGACCGGGAATAGTCCGCAACAAACATAGCCCTCTTTACGCGCAGCCGCCGGTAGGATACCGGTGGCTGCGCGTGATTAATATGTTATAAAAGCCCTGCATACGTTTTTTTTTCCTAACTTTGCGGCAACTACAGGGCACTACACGCCCGCCGGCGCCTACGGGGCTCTGCCATTCGGGCCCCGCGCAGTCACAGACATCACCATAACATCTTAATATTACTAACCTATGAAACTGAAAAAGTTATTAGCCGTCGCCTTCGCGGCCGCCGTCGCTTTCGGCGGACAGACCGCACAGGCGCAGTCGCTCTCCCCCTCCACCAAGTGGCACTGGGACAAGGGCACCATCGTAGTTGAAGACCCCGTCCGCCCCGCCGGACAGCAGAACGTGCTCGGCCTGACCGTACCCAAGATGCAGGCCGTACGCGTAGCCTTCGTAGGCCTCGGCATGCGCGGTCCCGGCGCCGTGACCCGCTTCACCCACATTCCCGGCGTACAGATAGTGGCTCTCTGCGACTACGTGGAGAAGCGCGCCGAAGCCTGCCAGAACGAACTGCGCAAGGCCGGCCTCAAGCCCGCCGACATTTACTCGGGCGAGAAGGGCTACGAGGAACTCTGCAAGCGTCCCGACATCGACCTCGTGTACGTAGCCACCGACTGGGACCACCACTTCCCCGTGGCCAAGTGCGCCCTCGAGAACGGCAAGAACACGGCCATCGAGGTGCCCAGCGCCATGAATCTCGAACAGTGCTGGGAGCTCATCAACCTCTCCGAGAAGACGCGCAAGCATTGCATGATTCTCGAGAACTGCTGCTACGACTGGTTCGAACTCCGCGCCCTCAACATGGCGCAGCACGGTGTCTTCGGCGAAGTCATCCGCGCCCAGGGAGCCTACATCCACAACCTCGACGACTTCTGGGGCGCCTACTGGTCGAATCCCAAGGACGACCCCGAGAAGCTCGGCTGGCGCATGAAGTATAACATGGAGAACCGCGGCGACGTGTATGCCACTCACGGCCTCGGCCCCGTAGCCCAGGTGCTCGACATACACCGCGGCGACCGCTTCACCACCCTCACCGCCATGGACACCAAGAGCGTGCACGGCAAGGAATACGTGGAGAAGAAAACCGGCAAGAAGTGTGAGAACTACCGCAACGGCGACCACACCACCACGCTCATGCGCACCGCCAACGGCAAGGTGGTGGAGATCCAGCACAATGTGATGAATCCCCAGCCCTACAACCGTCTGTACCAGCTGACCGGTACCCGCGGCTTCGCCAACAAGTATCCCGTTTCGGGCTATGCCATCGACGCCTCACAGCTCAAGGCCACAGGCAACACGCCCAAGGTGGACGACCTCACCTCGCACGGCTTCATGCCCGAGGCCGAGAAGAAGGCCCTCGAAGAGAAGTACGAGCACCCCATCATCAAGAAGTACGGCGAAATGGCAGCCAAGGTGGGCGGCCACGGCGGCATGGACTTCTTCATGGACGCCCGCATGGTCTACTGCCTGCAGAACGGCCTGCCCCTCGACATGGACGTATATGACCTGGCCGAATGGTGCTGCCTGGCCGAGCTCGGCACGCTCTCGATGGACAACGGCTGCGCAGCCGTCTCCTTCCCCGACTTCACCCGCGGACACTGGAACGAGGTGAAGGGCTACAAGCACGCCTACGCTCCCGAAGCCGAAGAGAAGCAGGCCGAGGCCACGGCCGACGCCTTCACCGCCGCCCAGAAGGCTGCCGTAAAGCAGGCCGACCTCTGGACGCTCTACGACAACATGAAGAAGAACGCCGGCGACGCCAAGGCCAAGAAAGCCTATGACAAGGCCGCCGAGAAGGTGCAGAAGCTGATGAACAAGGCCATCGCCAAGAAGTAAGCGCGACACAGCGCTACGGCCAAGGCCAATGATACGCGGGCAATGCTGACTGTCTCAGCATTGCCCGCGCTTTTTGTCTTATCGTTCCGGAACGGAGCCGCCTACATCCTGCATGACAGAATACGGTGTCAGTGCATCGGTAAAATCCCTCGCGTTCTACTGGTATTTCCCTATAGTAAGTTCCACTTAGAATAAAAAAACTGAAAGCCACTCGTATCTTTCCGCTTTCAATTTTCCACTTGTTGAAAGCCTATTTCCATCAGATAATCATCAACAATATAGTTGTCACTCTGAACATATAGTCCGGTGCTGCGGTCATGAAATCTCCGGCACGTATCGCTGCGATAGAAATCTTTAAGGGCCTGAAGAGGCGACAAGTCAAGTTTTTCGGCAATGCGGCACGCGATGACGCCCATACGGCTCCATCTCAGAATATCCAGTATTTCCTTACTGTAATTATCCATCAGTCCGACAATTTTATTGATTCGTTGAATTCAAGATGCCGGCCAAGCATTTCCTGACTCAAAATGCAAATCTGATTGTTGGGCCTGAGATAACGAAGACGCCTTATCGCGCCTTCCTCCGAAATCAATCCGTTGATAAAAAGATTGACCGTATCAATCACACGGTCATTGGCCACACCTCCTTCAATATAGTCATATTTTTCCCACACGGGTTCACCCTTCCTGCACGACACGATGAAGTCGAGCCAGTCCCTGTCATAGTTTTCGAAAATCCGGACATGCGCTTCCTTCAGCAAATTCCCGCGGTCGAGAAGATACACGTTAAGTATTGCGGGCAACTGTCTTTCGGCAGCCCGCCGGGAAGCCCACATCACAGCCTGCTCGTAGACATCAGTCATATAGAAGCCCGGGCCGAAGTCAAGATTCCTGCGGCCCGCTCCGCACAGCGGATGCAGAATAGTCTCGGTGGCCGCATGATATATTTCTATTTTATCTATCACGATCTCAAGTTTTTTCAGACTCCCAACGATTAAGGGTCTCCAGAATATTATCGGTCAGATTGTCCCTACCCTCCGTGTGAAGGGCCTCGTAGTGGGGAAATATGTATTTATCGATGAGACCGACCGCCTCCATCCGGTCGAGCATTTCCTCATAATGGCAGCCGACCCGGGCCGCCGCACTCTCTATGCAGGAGGCGACGAATCCTATCTTTATCTCGGCGTCCGAGAGTTGGTTCCACGTTTCCATTTCCAATTCCTTTTCGATGAAGCGCCAAATCCATGCCACTCTTTATTGCCCATCGTTACATGATTGTCCGGGTTCTCCTTATTCACATGGAAGTACAAGTGCCCACTATGCAAATTTACGAATTATTTTTCAATATTCCGCTCAAGAATATTTCTATATCTCAGAGAATTATACTATCAAATCCATAACCGTTCCGCAGGGCCGGCAAATCGCTGCATGACCGGTTCCGGTCCGGCGACCGGAACAAGCCGCCGAACGGCCCCGCAGAGCCGGCTGACTTTAACGTATTTAACCTTCCGTCACATTTCGAGGCCATGCTTTTGCCGGATGCACTACCTGCATTCCGAAAAGCATTACTTGCATTTTGAAATGCACTACTTCCTTTTTCAAATGCAAGTAATGCTTTTCACCGATGTATTACTTGAAAAATTCACGGAGCGGCGCGAAAATCCGCCGCAAGCGCCTGAAAAAGAAATACGAATAAGGGCGGACCCTGCGGCCCGCCCTTTTGCCGGTGCAAAGATACGAAATATTTTGCCGGAAAACAAGAAGTGTTAAATTCCGGTCTGGCCTGCGACAGACTGCGGCAAAGCGCCGGTGCCGACGGCATAGAGGACAGCTCGCGGGGCTCTACAGACAAGCCGCCGGACACCCGTCATTTCCATGACACCCGGCCGCCGCGACCAGTCCGCCGACGACGGCGGAAAATCCGCCCCGCGCATTTTTTTGCCCGCCAATGACCGTTCATAGAGAATAAAGTCGTACATTTGCACCATCTCCATCGGGCCAGACTGGATTTGACAGCAGGCCGAGGTGGTAAGTAAGCATGCAGTGCGCCTGAAAGTGGGCACTTAAAACTCGGCTTTCAAAAATTTAATTGGCGAAAACAAATACGCTCTCGCTGCCTGATTGAAGTCCAGTAGGTCAGCTTAATTCCGGCTAAAGGTTGCCGGAACGAGACATCGCCCGGGAGCAGTTTTTCCGAAGCGTCCCGACACGGCGGTGCAGTCAACTCGGAGATAGTCCGCGGGCGGCCTCGCGCTGCGGGCGAAACACTTAGAGGATAAGGCGACGGTTGGTGGCTCCGGTCTTGCCGCCGCTCGAAAAACCAAGGCGGAGATAAGCATGTAGAAAGCTTATTGCTTCCCTGTTTGGACGAGGGTTCAATCCCCTCCTGGTCCACACTCACACAACAAGCCAATAACCCGCCGTCCGGTGGGTTATTTCGTTTATAAACAAGCTAAGGGCAGAATGCCCGCAACATGCCTGAAAACAAAGAAAACATGGAAACAAGAACACAAGAGGCCGCCGAAAAGAAGCGGAGCGGCAAGTACAATTGCGCCCAGGCCGTGGCCTGCACCTACTGCGACCTGGCAGGCGCCGACGAAGAAACGATGAAGAACCTGGCCGGCGCCTTCGGCACTGGCATGGGAAGCATGGAGGGAACATGCGGCGCACTCGTGGGGGCAGGCCTCATATTGGGCGCCGTACGCAAGGACCGCGTGCGGGCCATGAAGGAGATGCGCGGCATCATGACAAGCTTCAGGCAGCAGAACGGCGCCGTGACCTGCCGCGAACTCAAGGGACTGGGCGACGGCCCTGTGCTGCGTGCCTGCAACGACTGCGTGGCCGACGCCGCCGCCCTGCTCGAACAAGCCCTCGGACAGGAGTAGGAGCCGGCCGGCGAAGTTTTTGATAAAAACCGACGGCCGTTAACCGATTTTATGCTAATTTTGCTTCGCCTACGGACGGCCCGAGCCACGCCGCAGGCAAGCCTTTGCTATGGAAGAAAAGAAGTACTATAAATACCTGAGCGACATCGACTCGCCCGACGACCTGCGCCGACTCCCGCTGGAGGCCCTGCCCGAAGTGTGCCGCAGCCTGCGCGAGGACATCATCGACGAACTGGCCGACAACCCCGGACATTTCGCCTCGAGTCTGGGCGCCGTGGAACTGACCGTAGCCCTGCATTATGTGTACAATACGCCCTACGACCGCATCGTGTGGGATGTGGGGCACCAGGCCTACGGACACAAGATACTGACCGGACGGCGCGACCGCTTCTCTACCAACCGCAAACTGGGAGGCATACGCCCCTTCCCCTCGCCGCAGGAGAGCGAATACGACACTTTCGCCTGCGGCCACGCCTCCAACTCCATATCGGCCGCACTCGGCATGTCGCTCGCCGCGCTCAAGAAGGGCGAGGCCGACCGGCACGTAGTGGCCGTGATAGGCGACGGCGCCATGAGCGGCGGTCTGGCCTTCGAAGGCCTCAACAACGTGTCGGACACGCCCAACAACATGCTCATCATTCTCAACGACAACAACATGAGCATCGACCGGTCCGTGGGCGGCATGAAGGAATATCTCATGCACCTGCACACCGGCTCCTTCTACAACCGCCTCCGTTTCCGCTTGGCCAGAAGACTCGCCTCATGCGGAATGCTCGACGAGAACCGGCGGCGGCGCATCCTGCGCTTCAACAACTCGCTCAAGTCGCTCCTCACCCGCCAGCAGAACGTGTTCGAGGGCATGAACATACGTTACTTCGGCCCCATGGACGGACACAACGTAGGCGAGCTCGTGCGCATCCTGCGCGACATCAAGGACATGCGCGGCCCCAAGCTCCTCCACATACACACCGTGAAAGGAAAGGGCTTCAAACCGGCCGAAAAGGCGGCCACGGAGTGGCACGCCCCGGGCCTCTTCGACAAGAATACGGGCGAGCGCCTGCAGGACACCCCCGAGGGTTGTCCGCCCAAGTTCCAGGAGGTGTTCGGCACGACCCTGCTCGAACTGGCCCGCGCCAACGAGCGCATCGTGGGCGTAACGCCCGCCATGCCAAGCGGCTGCTCCATGAACATACTCATGGAGGCCATGCCCGGACGCGCCTACGACGTGGGCATCGCCGAGGGGCACGCCGTGACCTTTTCGGCGGGTATGGCCAAAGAGGGGCTCATCCCCTTCTGCAACATCTACTCCTCGTTCGCACAACGGGCCTACGACAACATCATACACGACGCCGCGCTGCTGTCGCTGCCGGTGGTCATCTGCCTCGACCGCGCCGGACTGGTGGGCGAGGACGGCCCCACGCACCACGGCGTGTTCGACATGGCCGCGTTGCGCCCCATCCCCAACCTGACCATTGCCTCGCCGTTCGACGAACACGAACTGCGGCGGCTCATGTACACCGCACAACTGCCGGACAAAGGCGTCTTCGTCATACGCTACCCGCGCGGACGGGGCTGGCTCGCCGACTGGCATTGCCCCCTCGAGGAGATACCCGTAGGCAAGGGACGCCGCCTCAAGGAGGGCCGCGATGCGGCCCTCATATCCATAGGCCCCATCGGCACGCTGGCCGCCGAGGCCATAGCCGAGGTTGAAGCCGAGAAGGCGCTCAGCATAGCGCACTACGACCTGCGGTTTCTCAAACCGCTCGACGAAGAACTGCTCCACGAGGTGGGACGCCGCCACAAGCGTGTCGTCACCGTGGAAGACGGGGCGCGGACAGGCGGCATGGGGAGCGCCGTACTCGAATGGTTCAACGACCACGGATACCGCCCCGAAGTAATAAGAATGGGAGTGCCCGACCTGTTCGTAGAACACGGCAGGGTGGACGAACTGCGGCACCTCACAGGTCTGGACAAGGAAAGCATCAAGAAAGTACTGGCGGAGGGCACCGGCGACGACCGGTCCTGACACCACTAACAACATCGGCAACATGAAGATCATCATAGCCGGAGCCGGAGCCGTAGGCACACATCTGGCCAAACTGCTCTCGAAAGAACGGCACGACATCACGCTTATCGACGACGAGGCCGAACGCCTCGAAGGCATCAGCTCCAACTTCGAGCTGCTCACCATCTGCGCCTCGCCTTCCTCCATCGCCACACTCAAGGAGGCCGAGGTGGGAAAGGCCGACCTCTTCATCGGCGTCACCCCCGACGAGGCACACAACATGACCTGCTGCATACTGGCCTCGAAACTGGGTGCCAGGAAGACCGTGGCGCGCGTCGACAACTACGAATACACGCGCCCCGAACACCGCGAATTTTTCAAGACCGTCGGCATAGGCTCCATCATCTATCCCGAAATGCTCGCGGGCGCCGAAATCATGCACAACATCAAGCACAGCTGGGTGCGCCAGTGGCTCGAGGTGCAAAACGGCGCGCTCGTCATGCTCGGCGTGAAGGTGCGCGGCGACGCCGGCCTGCTCAATGTGCCCCTGCGCGAACTCTGCGGCCCGGAGGCACCCTACCATATCGTAGCCATCAAGCGGCGCGCGTCGACCATCATACCCCACGGCAACGATGCCCTGGCCGCCGGCGATGTGGTCTACTTCATGACCACCCCCGACTACGTGCCGCACATCCGCGAACTGGCCGGAAAGAAAGACTATCCGGATGTGAAGAACATCTTCATAATGGGCGGCGGCAGCACAACGGTACAGGCCCTTTGGAACATGCCGGAAAACATACACGCCAAGGTCTTCGAGACCGACGCACGACGCTGCGAACGCCTCAATGAGATCATACAGCACCACAACGTACTCGTGTTCCACGGCGACGGCCGCGACATGGACCTGCTCGAAGAGGAGGGACTGCGCAACATCGACGCCTTCGCCGCGCTCACAGAGAACTCCGAAGCCAACATACTCGCCTGCCTCGCCGCCAAACGCGCAGGGGCGAGAAAGACGGTGGCCATGGTGGAGAACCTCGACTACATAGGCATGGCCGAAAGCCTTGACATCGGTTCCATCATCAACAAGAAAATGTTTGCGGCCAGCCACATCTACCAGATGATGCTCAAAGCCGATGTCACCACCATGAAGAGCCTGACCGTAGCCAACGCCGATGTGGCGGAGTTTATGGTGAAGGAAGGCAGCCGCGTCACGAAAAAAGCGGTAAAGGATCTTGACCTGCCTTCCACCGTGACACTCGGCGGACTGGTGCGCGACGGTCGCGGCCTACTCATCAACGGCATGACGCAGATACGCCCGGGCGACACGGTCGTGGCCTTCTGTCTGGAAAACGCCGTAAAACGCCTCGAGAAATACTTCAAATAAAAAAAGCCAATACCGGTCGCGGCGCCTCTGCCATGACCGCTCCCCCCCGACACACGGATGATCAACGCTAAAATCATATTCAAGGTGCTCGGTTCCCTGCTCATCCTCGAGACCCTGCTGCTGCTGGGCTGCCTCGGACTGGGCATCTTCTACGAAGAAGAGAACTATCTTACCTTCAGCCTGCCCGCAATAGCGTCGGCCATAGTAGCCATAACACTCAAAGTGGCCGGCCGCCACGCCGAAAACCGCATGAGCCGCCGCGACGGTTTCCTGTGCGTATCGCTGTCGTGGCTGGCATTCTCCACCATAGGTATGCTGCCCTTTATCGCCGGCGGATACGAAACGCGCATCGCCGCGGCCTTCTTCGAAAGCATGTCGGGCTTCAGCACCACGGGCGCCACGGTCTTCACCGATGTCGACGCCCTGCCCCACTCCATTCTCTTCTGGCGCAGTCTGACACATTGGTTCGGCGGCATGGGCATCGTGTTCTTCACACTCGCCGTATTGCCCACCATGGGCACGGGCGACCTCAAACTCTTCTCGGCCGAAGCCACAGGGCTCAAGACGGGCAAGCTGCATCCGCGCATAGGCACCACAGCCCGTTGGCTCTGGAGCCTTTACCTGCTGCTCACCGTGGCTTGCAGTGCCGCGCTCTACCTGAGCGGCATGAATATCTTCGATGCCATCAACCACGGCATGTCGACCATCGCCACCGGCGGTTTTTCCACCCACACCGAAAGCATCGGCTACTTCCGTTCACCGCTCATTGAATATGTGGAGATCATCTTCATGTATCTCGCCTCCATCAACTTCACCCTCCTTTACCTCTTCTTCATCAAGCGGCGCTGGCAGGCCGTATGGAGAGACGGTGAACTGCGCTGTCTGGTTGTCATCAGCCTCTTCACCATCGCCTACACCACCGTGGCGCTTCACTTCACCTCCGACTTCGGTCTGGAGCGCTCCTTCCGCTACGCCGCCTTCCACACCGTATCCCTACAGTCCACCACCGGATTCACCTCCTACGATTTCATGGTCTGGCACCCCTCCACCTACCTGCTCCTGCTCTTTGTCAGCTCCATCGGCAGTTGTGCGGGCTCCACCAGCGGCGGCATCAAGTGCATCCGCATCATAACAGCCTACAAGATCATGATCAACGAATTCAAACACATGCTCCATCCGCGGGCCGTGCTGCCGGTGCGCATCAATCAGAACGTAGTGACGGAAAACGTGCGACACACCATCTTCGCCTACTTCGTAGCCTTCTTCCTGCTCATCTTCTGCGCCGCCATACTGATGTCGAGTATGGGCATTCCCCTGCTCGACTCCGTCAGCCTCGGCATAGCGTCCTTCTGCAACACCGGCCCCTCCATCGGACACGCCATCGGCCCCACCGACGCATGGAACACACTCTCCGACACAGCCCTATGGATTAACTCCTTCCTCATGCTGGCCGGCCGCCTCGAAATATTCTCGCTGTTGTTGCCGTTCATCCCCGCCTTCTGGCGCGACAACTAAGCGGAAAGGCAATAGCCGATACCATCTCTCCTCCCGTCATTCCCCTGATTCATTATGAAAGAGATATTCAGTTTCCTGAAAGACATAGCCGCCAACAACAACCGCCCGTGGTTTGCCGAGAACAAACCGCGCTATGAGGCCGCAAACGCACGTTTCGCAGCCGTAGCGGCCGACATGATAAAACGCATAGCCCGCTTCGACCCCGAAGTGGCGGGCCTCGAAGTCAAATCGACACTCTACCGCTTCTATCGCGACACGCGCTTCAGCAACGACAAGTCGCCCTTCAAACGCCATCTGGGCACCTACATCAACTCACGCGGCAAGAAGTCGCCCCACGGCGGCTACTATCTGCACATCGAGCCTGGTGCCTGCATGATATGTGTAGGAACCTACGAACTGCCCTCTCCCATACTGCGCGCCGTGCGGCAAAGCATCGTCGACTACATCGACCGCTTTCACGCACTCATGACGGAACCGGCCCTCACAGCCCTTGCTCCGCAACTCGGCGAAACCTATCTGAAAACACTTCCTGCCGGTTTTCCACGCGACTTCGCCTACCCGCAATATCTACGGCCGAAACAATACGACCTCTCCGTCTTCCTTCCCGACAGCTTTTTCCTGCAGAAGGGATGGGAAGAAGAGGCAGCCGGAATATTCCGCACGATGAAGCCTTTCCTCGACTTTGTCAACGACACCGTCGACGACTATCTCTGACCCGCACCTCTTTCCGTCTCCCGCAAACTTCCCGTTTATTATCACCTGAACCATGAGCACCAAGACACTCCACCTCCTGTTCTGCGGCCTCCTCCTGTCGGCCGTCACAGCCTGCGACAACCGTAACATCCACCAGGTAGTCAAGGAAATAGCCGAAGCGCCGGTCGACACCGCCGGTATGGAAGAGAATATACTCCAGGTCAACGTTTTCTCCGAGATTGATATAGACTGCTTTGCCGATGTCACATTCCACCAGTGCAACTCGTTCTTCATCAAAATCAAGGCCCGCCCTGAAGTATTGCCGCACGTATCGGTAAAGAATACCGACGGCGTGCTCCGCCTCTCCACCGACCGCCGCTACCGCATGCCCGAGAAAGCCGTCATCACCATCGACATCAGCGCACCCAGCCTCAACAAGGCCACGCTCAACGGCATAAAGTGCCTGCGCCTCGGCAACATCAGGCAAAGCAGCCCCCTGCATCTCGACATCAACGGTGTGGGCGCCATCACGGCCAGTTCCGTCACGGTGCCCGAAATAAGCTGCAACCTCGTCGGCGCCGGCAGCATCGACCTGAAAGGCATCGACACCCAGCGTCTCACGGCCGAACTCACCGGCAGCGGCAACATCTATCTGCAAGGCCGCTGCGACAAACAGATATTCAAACAAACCGGCACCGGCACCATCAGTTTCGACAAACAATAAAAGAAATACATCCCTATTCACCGGCTTCGCCATATCCCATAGCCGGCATTCAGACTCTTGTGCATACTGTACCTTTTTCCGGACAAAGGAAAAGACATCCGGGAAAAGGGACTATATGCCCCCAAAGCTATAAAGGAATTGCTCTACTCCGTAAGATTCCGCCCCATATCGGCCCGACATCTTGCGGCGATTGAAATTTATTAGTTTCGTTTTTTTACAAAAACATTTTTTTCTTATCTTTACACTCTCTATCCGAAATCTCCTTTCAAGAGAGTACGAGGAAAGACATCGCATTACCTAACTAATAATTAAACATCTCAAAAAAACAGATTGACATGAAAAAAGCAATTCTTTTAATGCTGGTGCTTATGAGCGTATCGCTCACGGCGTCGGCACAAAACCAGCAGCAGGAGCGGCGCCTCGTCAGCGAAGCATACGACGAGTTTGCCCCTCATTGGTTCCTGCAGTTACAGGCCGGTGCGGCACACAGTTTCGGCGAAACAAAATTCAGAAACACCATTTCGCCGGCTGCCCAGATAGCCGCAGGCTACAAGTTCAACAAATTGTTTGGCCTGCGCCTTGCCGTAAACGGCTGGCAGGGCAAGAACGAATACAAGTCGGTCAACCTGAAATACAAGTGGAACTATGTGCAGCCCAACCTCGATGTGATGCTCGACCTTTCCAATCTCATCGCCGGCTGGAAAGCCGACCGCCTCTTCAACGCCTATGCCTTCGTCGGTGCCGGCATGCCGGTCGGATTCGGCAACGATGACGCTGTAAATGCGGCAGCAAGCATGAGCGACATCGGTTTTGAAAAACTTTGGGACGGCACAAAAGTATTCTGGGCAGCCCGCGGCGGCCTGGGAGCCGATTTCCGCTTGTCCAGGCGAGTGGCCATCGGACTGGAAGTAAACGCCAACATGATCTCCGATAAGTTCAACTCCAAGAAAGGCAAGCACGACAATCCCGACTGGCAATTCAACGGACTGGTAGGCGTCAAAATAGCCCTCGGCAAGACCCGCAAGCACCACGACGCCGTGTATGAGTACGTTAAGCCCGCACCACAACCCAAGCCGGAGGTCAAGCCTCAGCCCCAACCGGAGGTAAAGCCCCAGCCCCAACCCAGCCAGGAGGTCAGGAAAGTGGAGCCCATGAATGTAAACGTTTTCTTCTCCATAGGCAAGAGCGCAATCCGCCAAAGCTTCCTGCCGAAACTGGATCAGCTCGTGACATATCTCAAGGAAAATCCCGAAACGAAAGTACAGCTCACGGGCTATGCCGACAAGAATACCGGCACAAAGCAGATTAACTCACGCCTGTCAAAGGAACGGGCCAATGCGGTTAAAGCATATCTTGTGAAAAAGGGAATCTCTGTCGACCGCATAGCCACCGGCTACAAGGGCGACACTGAACAGCCCTTCAAGACAGCTGCCGAAAACCGTGTCACCATAGCCGTGACTCAATAAGCGACAACCGGGAGACATTACAACCCAATAAAACTTTTTTCTTGCGATGCAAAATCAGGCTGAATCCCTGCGAGGGATTCAGCCTTTATATTTCCCTTATCCCATCAAATTTACCCCGAATCGGTCATCAGACTATTGCGCATAAAGAGGAACAAATCGTCCCAATAGCCATAGAAGAGTTATCAGGAGACGATTTATTATCATACAGAAAATATTTCAGATTAACACAGAATCCTAATCTACAACAGAATATACTGAAAGTTATCGAACCTCCGGTGCATGATAGTTTCCTTTTCAAAGCACTGCTTGCATTTCACAAAAGCACTTACTCGTGTACGAAATGCAAGTAGTGCTTTTCAAATTCCAAGTAATGCTTTTCCCGACGGCAAGTAACGGTTTTCTTGGCCGGGCTCCGCGGGGCGAAAATCGGAACAACGGGCGGAAGAGTTGGCGGCGGGGAGGATTCATGGGGCCGTGGACGGGAGGAAGATGAAGGGGCCGGAGGGGTGCTTCGGGTGGGGCTGCTTTCAGTACAAACTTTTGAGGAATAGGCGGGTATGGTAGAATGAAGGTTTTTCTTGCGATAACTTTTCCGGGGCTTTAGCGGGGATTTTCGGGCGGTATGCCGTGGGAATTTACGGGACTTTCGAGAGGTCGTTCTGTCGGGTCTTCGGCGGAAAAGTTCCGAAAAAGAGGACAGGAATCGGGGCCGGAAACGGGGGAGTTGACGGACAAAGAAAGCAGGGGCGGCCGCGGCGCGGCGTATCTTTGCAGTTCTCCGGCTCCGGAAGGGGGCCGAAACCTTAAAACCGATACGACCATGATGCTTTCTTCTTCACTGCGACAGACGGGACTGCGGATGTTCATCCGCCTGACGGACCTGATTATCGACGCGCTGCTCGAGTGCCGCTCGCGCGCCGTGCTCACCGGCGCTTCGGGTGCGGCGCCTAAGATTTCCGAACCGGCGGCAAAGGTTTCCGGACCGATCCGGAAGGCGGACGCGGCGGCGGTGCGGCGCGGGGCCGTGGCCGACGGGCAGCGCCGCCTC
>ENA-UOJC01000321-UOJC01000321.1-human-gut-metagenome-genome-assembly--contig:-C104-NODE-321-length-87314-cov-8.978272_pt1 | contig 87314 bp, 88 predicted proteins | sample MGYA00242339_ERZ723886 | MGnify/ENA metagenome assembly ERZ723886 | reverse complement strand
TAAAGGAGAAACCTATGAAAGCAACAGGAATCGTGCGGCGTATTGACGACCTCGGACGCGTGGTCATTCCAAAGGAAATCCGCCGAACCATGCGCATCCGCGAAGGCGACCCGCTTGAAATATACACAGATCGGGAAGGTGAAGTCATCTTCAAAAAATACTCGCCGATCGGCGAGCTGACCTCCTTCGCAGCGCAATACGCAGATACACTCAACAAAACCTGCGGCATGTCGGTGGTCATCACCGACCGGGATGCCGTGATCGCCTGCGCCGGCGTGCCGAAAAAAGAATACAATGAGAAAAAGATCTCCGGCGAAATCGAGGATGTCATCGAAAGCCGCGCGCTCTATGTCAGTGCCGCAGACGCACAGAGCATCCCTGTGATCGAAGACGGCAGCAGTCACTTTGTCAGCTGCGCCATGCCGATCATCAGCGAAGGAGATCTCGTCGGCTGCGTCATTTCGGTGCAGACCCCCGAGAACCAGAACGCGCAGCCGCCTACGCGCGATGTGGAGATCAAACTGATCCAGACTGCCGCCTCCTTCCTCGGCAAACAACTGGAGGCTTGAGCATATAAAAAGGATGCCATCGGCATCCTTTTTATATATTTGTTATTTCAGCATAGAAATTGCGTCCGTGATTGTTTTCTCCATGGCTTCCCTGCCGTATTTATCGACTTCGGCTTTGTTCTTTTCGCCGTGCGTGAGGCATCCGGCACCGCCGATGCAGCCGCCGGTGCATGCCATGCCTTCGATAAAGTTGGCATCCAGCAGGTTCTTGCTCTTTTTGAGAAGCGCAACACGGCAGGCTTCAATGCCGTCGCAGGTGCAGGCTTTCAACGCAAAGTCGATCTCCTGCTCTTTCAGCCCCTGCGCTACTGCGTCGGTCAGCCCGCCGCTGCGGGCAAAGATTCTGCCGAAGTAAGAAGCGTTGTCAAGCACGCCTTCCTCCAGTGCCGTAATATCCATATCACGGCTGTCAAACAGCGCCTGCAGTTCCTCAAAGGTCAGCACCGCGTCGATATACGGCTTGACTTTTTCATTCTGCGCTTCGGCTTTCTTTGCCGTACAGGGACCGATGAAGACGACCTTGGCATTTGCCGTCGTATCTTTGATGTACTTTGCAATCGTTGCCATCGGCGAAAGATTATGCGAAACATAGGGCAGCAGATCCGGGAAGGACTGCCGAATATACGTCACAAATGCCGGGCAGCAGGAGCTGGTCAGAAACCCTTTTTCGGCAAGCTCTTTCGATTCCGCCTGCGCGACCATATCCGCGCCGAGCGCAGCCTCCACGACCGTGTGGAATCCGAGCTTCTTAAGCCCCGTGATCACCTGTCCGAGCTTAGCATAAGTAAACTGGCTGGAAATCGAAGGTGCAACAACCGCATAGAGCTTATCGCCCTTGCTTTGCTGTGCCTTTTTCAGAAGGTCAATCACATTGAGAATATAAGACTTGTCCGAGATCGCACCGAACGGGCACTGATAGACACAGGCGCCGCAGGAAATGCACTTGTCGTTGTCGATCGTTGCCGCCTTATCCTCGTTCATCGTGATTGCCTTGACCTTGCAGGCGTTCTGGCAGGGACGTTTGCGGCTGACGATTGCCGTATACGGGCATACCTTGGAGCATGCGCCGCACTCCTTGCACTTCGTCTTGTCGATGTGCGCAACATGGTTCTCGTCAAACGAGATCGCACCGAAACGGCAGACGTCCTCGCACCGGTGTGCCAGGCAGCCGCGGCAGGCGTTGGTCACCTCAAAGCCGCCGACCGGACACTCGTCACAGGCGATCTCGATGACCTCGATCACGTTCGGATTCTCCTTGTCGCCGCCCATCGCAATCTTAACGCGTTCGGCAAGGATCGCACGCTCCTTGTAAACACAGCAGCGCATGGTCGGCGTCTTACCAGGGACAATGATCTTCGGAATGTCCAAAAGATTGTCAAACAGGGTGTCCTTCCACGCCTGTCTTGCAACCTCGCGCAGAACTTTGTATTTCAGATGCTGTACTTTTGTATCGAATTTTCTCATGCGTTTGTTCCTCAGAAATAGCTGACCTTGATCCGCTTGCCCATCTGCTTCAGGCAGGCGGAAAGCTCCTCGACAAGGTTCATTTTGATGTTGAAATTGATCGGCAGATCCGGGTTTTGATGTGCGGGGTTCACGGCTCTGCCGACAAAGAAGTTAATATCGGTCGCCTCTTCAAAAAGCAGGCGGGCAATCAGGGACGCACCGTCGCGCTTCATGCTCCACTGTGCGTAGGATTCATTGTCGGCGAGATAATCCTTCGCATATTGTACAACGCGGTTGATGGTGATGACACCCTCTGTGACGAGGTCAACGCCCTCAAGCTCCGCTGTCGGCGGGATGTCGCTGCTCTCAAAATTGAGACTCGGTTTCAGCGGTTTGTGCAGATACTTTGCCGCAATGGTCGAAGTTGTCCCGCCGCAGATGATATGTTTGCCTTCCTTGGAGAAGAAAAGCGACATCATGCGGTCACAGTCGTCCCGATTTGACGGCGGTCCGAACAAAAGATTCATCGGTTCGCGCTTCCGGATGCGTACGACGCACGCCGTGGCATCATCCCCCGGCTTTTCTCCGTAGAGCTTGAAGCATTCATCCACCAGAATGGTGGAAAGCGTCTTCGCCGTATAACCGGCAACCGAAACCGTCGCCATGAAGTCGATGATGTCCTCCCGGCTCCAGCCGAAGTTGTACGCCATGCCGATGCCAGCGTGCGGGCAGCCGTCACTCATCGCGATAAAAATATCGTTTTCACGCAGCTTGATCGACGAACGATAGATCTTTTTGCCGCCGATGCTCAGCTCGGTCTTCGGATAATCATAATTCTCGCCGTCGCGCAGCAGAATGAGCAGCGGATTGTCGTACTGCATGATCTCTGCCGTCTCATTGTTCAGCAGATGAATGATCGTGAAGGTCGAATACGCGACGCCGCGCACCGAGCAGATCGGCAGGGTCGCCGCGATCGTCTCCACACAGTCTTCCAGCGTCAGCCCCTCCGCCATCATCGTGGAAATGATCTTGGAGGTCAGAGTTGACAGAATGCTGGCTTTGACGCCGCTGCCGAGACCGTCGGCAAGCACAATCACCGTGGAGTTTTCATCCTGCTCAACCACGTCCACATGGTCACCGCAGAGCTGCTCACCGTAGTGATTGACACTTTTATAGCCGATATCGGCACACAGATTATTCATCGGAAATGCTCTCTTTCAGTTTGGTCAGCGCGATCTTGGTCTCCGCAGCTGTCTCGCCGAGCAGGGATGCAATCTCCTGCACAATGCGCATTTGCTTGTCGACAACCTTGTCCGCGATCTCGACCGTCTGGCGGCTGATACTTTCCTTCTTCTCGCGTTCGTTTTCCTCATCGGTGACGTCACGCATGATGCTGATCAGCAGATGATAGTCCTTGTCATAGACGACCGTCTGTTCGATGTATTTCTGGTACTCGGCGAGGTATGTACGCATATCCCGCACGCCTCTGCCGCTCTTCAGCACATCCATATAGACCTTGGGGTCGAGAATCCGAATTACCGGTTCGCCGAGGACGTCCGATGCAGATCGGATATTCATGATCTTTCGTGCGGCATTGTTGATCTGCTGCACTTCGAGATTCTCGTTCAGCACAATCAGTCCGTTCGGCGTGTTATTGACGATATTGTCCGAGAAGCTCTCCGCCTTGTCCTTCAGATACGGCAGACACATGGAGATCTCCGCCTTGCCCTGAATAATGGCGATTGCCTTTTCACGGCAGGTGTTGTAGCCGCAGGAACCACAGTTGAGCTCATCCGACGGTTTGAATTTGCCCATCTGCCGCAGGATCGACTGGATCTCGGCATCGGACGGTGCGGACGCCTTCCGCTCGATCACCGTAAAGGATTTGCGTACGGCAAAGCGATCCGGCTGTTCAACCTCAAAATCACGCGTACCGGCAAAGTCGGCGACCGCCTTGTAATCCCTGACCGGTGAACGGTGGTACTTCTCCATAACAGGACCGCCGACACAGCTGCCGACGCATGCCGACATCTCGATAAAGCAGTGATGAATATTCCCCTGCTCAATCTCATGCAGCGCGGCAATGCAGTTGTCCACGCCGTCCAGCGCCATATATGTATAGCCGGGCGCGTTCTGCGCCATCGTCTTGAGAATGCCGCCTGTTGTCGGGAAGAAGCGCGCACGGCTCTCCTCCTCATGGTCCATTTGCTGCGCAAGCTCGATATTCTCGGCTTTCAGCCAGTTTGTCAGCTCTTCAAAGGTCAGCACCGCATCCACGATGCCTTCATAATACTCCGCCTCATCCTTTTTGGCGACGCACGGACCGATGAAGACCGTCTTTGCGTCCGGGTGGCGACGCTTGATATCGGTACAATGCGCCTGCATCGGGGAAAGTACATCCGCAAGATACGGCAGTTCCGCCGGGAAGTACTTCTGAATCAACAGGTTAATGGAGTGGCAGCAGGAAGTGATGATCACATCCCGCCCATCCTCGCGCAGCATCCGTTCATATTCGGTCTTGACAATGGTTGCGCCGACAGCAGTTTCCTCCACGTCGGCAAAGCCGAGTTTTTGGAGGGCTGCGCGCATGGCACCGATGCCGACACCGTCATAATTGGCGACAAAAGAGGGGGCGATGCTTACATAGACCGGCGCGCCGCTCTGCAGAAGCACCTTGACCTTCTCGGTCTCATCCACGATCTCTTTTGCATTTTGCGGACATACGACAAAGCAGTGTCCGCAAAGGATACATTCGTTATTGATAATATGCGCCTGGTTGCCCGAAAAGCGGATCGACTTGACCGGGCAGTGGCGAATGCACTTATAGCAGTTTTTACAGTTGGATTTTTTCAGCGTCAGACAATTCGACATGGATCATTCTCCCTGTGCCCGTATGACATTCAGAATCTTATTCTGAAAGAACTCGTTGAAGTTTTCCTTTGTAATACCGGTCGAGACTTCATCATCCACCGTGACGGATACGCCGATACGATTACACTTGCCGGTGCAAAAGCTGCCGGCAAGTGTAACTTCGTCTTCAAGATGATTGTCTGTGACGGCTTTTTTCAAAAGCTCGATAATATCCTGCGATCCCTTGATATAGCAGGAGCTACCGACGCAGACCTGTACAACCATGGCGACGCTCATACACGAGCGAGGATCGACTTCTCAAAGAAGTCGTCCACGCTCTCGGGACATACCGAATAGAAATCGTCATCCACGGTTACGCAGACACCTTTCTGACACTGTCCCATGCAGAAGGTGCCGCCGAGCTCAACTTTGTCGCCGAGATCGTGCTCTGCAATTTTATGTTGCAGAGCCTCGACGATCTGGCGCGAGCCCTTGAGGTGGCAGGAGCTGCCGATACAAACCGTTACTTTCATGAAGTCGTCCTCCGATTATTCGTAGTCCACAACGTCGACCCAGGAGAGCAGGAACTCGCGTTCCTTTTCGTTGCCCTTGACCGACTGGGAAGCTGCAACAATCGGCATCCACTTCTGTACATACTGTCTTGCCGTGTTGCTCTTCTTGCAGAACAGTTCGAGATACTTCTTGGCAGTTGCTTCATCGCCGGAGAGGCAGAACAAAAGGTAGGTGCGCGCCGCATCGGCGGACGCATTACCCTGCGTAGCGTGCGACCAGTCGATGATATAGGGTGTGCCGTCCTCGGCAATGATGATGTTGGAGGGGTTGAAGTCGCCGTGGCACAGCTTGTTGTGCTTGGGCATGGCTTCAAGGCGGGTGCGCAGATCATAGCGGGTGGTTGCGTCCAGATCCGCCTGACCGATCTTGCGATTCATCTTGTCCTTCAGCTTATTGAGCAGCGGGCAGGTCTTGCTCTGCACTTTGATCTGCAGATCGACAAACTCTTCAAGATACTTGTCGAGGTTGTCGGGGTCCTCCGCCATGATCTGTGCAAGCGTCTTACCCTTGATATAGTCGGAGACGATTGCCCACTTGCCGTCGATCTTGCCGACCTCGATGATTTTCGGGATGTTCAGCCCGGTTTCTTCCACTCTTGCCTGGTTGAGCGCTTCATTGAGGATGTCCGCCTTGGAATAATCCGCGTCAAACACCTTGATGCAATTCTCGCCGTCGCGATAGATCGTTTTTGCGTTTCTGACTGCAATAACTCTGTCAAGTTTCATGGCTGCTCCTCCTCAGTTCTTCTTCCCTTTTTTAGCGGTGGTATATGCGCGCTTCGCCGCGTCTGTATCCGCGCTGACCAGTGCGGAATCGACAGCAGGCATCTCTGCCTCGGTAAAGTGCTTGTTTCCATAGTATGCGTTGAGGTACATCTGCTTGATCTCGCTCATCAGCGGGTAGCGCGGGTTTGCACCGGTGCACTGGTCATCAAATGCCTGCTCGGTCATGTCGTCCAGCCGATCGAGGAAGTTCTGCTCGTCAATACCGTAATCCCTGATCGTCTTCTTGATGCCGACGCGCTCCTTCAGTGCGTTGATTGCGGCAATCAGCCCTTCGAGCTTCTCCTCTTCGGTCTCGCCCTTGATGCCGAGGTAATCCGCAACCTCTGCATAACGCTCCAGCGTGTGCGGGTGGTCATACTGCGAGAAGGTACCCATCTTTGCAGGCTCTTCGCTCGCGTTGAAACGAAGGACTTCTTCGATCATCAGCGCGTTGGCAACGCCGTGCGGCAGGTGGTGGAATGCGCCGAGCTTGTGTGCCATCGAGTGGCAGACGCCGAGGAACGCATTTGCAAACGCCATACCTGCCATCGTTGCGGCATTTGCCATCTTTTCACGTGCCTCGACATCGGTCTGACCGTTGTCATAAGCGCGCGGCAGATAAGTGAAGATGGTCTTGAGTGCACGGAGAGCAAGACCGTCGGTGTAGTCGGTTGCCATCATCGAAGCGTAAGCCTCAAGCGCATGCGTAACAGCGTCGATACCGGATGCAGCAGTCAGCCCCTTCGGTGCGCTCATGTGGAAATCGGTGTCGATGATCGCCATGTTCGGCAACAGCTGATAGTCGGCAAGCGGATACTTGACACCGGACTTTTCGTCGGTGATGACAGCGAAGGGCGTAACCTCAGAACCGGTACCTGCCGAGGTCGGGATGGCGATGAAGTATGCCTTTTCGCCCATCTTCGGGAAGGTGTACACACGCTTGCGGATATCAACGAAGCGCATTGCCATATCCATGAAGTCTGCTTCGGGATGCTCATACAGAACCCACATGATCTTGCCGGCGTCCATTGCGGAGCCGCCGCCGAGTGCGATGATGCAGTCGGGCTCGAATGCGCGCATCTGTGCCGCGCCTTCCTTTGCGCAGGCAAGCGTCGGGTCGGGTGCTACATCAAAGAACGTGGTGTGCTGAATGCCCATCTCGTCGAGCTTATCGGTGATCGGCTTGGTGTAGCCGTTGTGATACAGGAAGCTGTCGGTGACGATGAACGCCTTCTTCTTGCCCATAACGGTCTTCAGCTCGTTAAGTGCAACGGGCAGGCAGCCCTTCTTAAGATACACCTTTTCAGGCGCTCTGAACCAAAGCATATTCTCTCTCCTCTCGGCAACGGTCTTGATGTTGATCAGGTGCTTGACACCGACATTTTCGGAAACGCTGTTGCCGCCCCAGGAGCCGCAGCCAAGCGTCAGAGAGGGCGCAAGCTTGAAGTTGTAAAGGTCGCCGATGCCGCCCTGCGAAGAGGGAGTGTTGACAAGGATACGGCAGGTCTTCATCCGCTCGGCAAACTCGTCGAGCTTTGCCTGCTCAGTCGCAACATTGAGGTAAATGGACGAGGTGTGACCGTAGCCGCCGTCCGCGATGAGATGCTCCGCCTTGCCGAATGCGTCCTGAATGTCCTTGGCATGGTACATTGCCAGAACGGGCGAGAGTTTTTCGTGTGCAAACTCTTCGGAAAGCTCGACACTCTCGACTTCGCCGATCAGGATCTTCGTGCCTTCGGGAACATCCACGCCCGCCAGCTTTGCGATTGTGTATGCCTTCTGACCGACAATCTTCGCATTCAGTGCGCCGTTGATCAGAATCGTCTTGCGGACCTTGTCCAGTTCTTCACCCTTCAGGAAGTAGCAGCCTCTTGCGGCAAACTCGTCCTTGACTGCCTGATAGACGCGGTCAAGCACGATGACAGACTGCTCGGAGGCGCAGATCATGCCGTTGTCAAAGGTCTTGGAGTGAATGATCGAGTTGACGGCGAGAAGCACGTCTGCCGTGTCGTCGATGATTGCGGGAGTGTTACCTGCACCGACGCCGAGCGCGGGCTTGCCGCTGGAATATGCAGCCTTGACCATGCCGGGACCGCCGGTTGCGAGAATGATGTCCGCTTCCTTCATCAGAAGGTTGGTCATTTCCAGGCTGGGAACATCGATCCAGGAGATGATGCCCTCGGGCGCGCCCGCCGCAACTGCCGCTTCCAGTACGACCTTTGCAGCCGCGATGGTGGACTTCTTTGCTCTCGGGTGAGGGCTGATGATGATGCCGTTGCGCGTCTTCAGCGAGATCAGCGTCTTGAAGATCGCCGTCGAGGTCGGGTTGGTGGTCGGAATGACCGCTGCTACCACGCCGATCGGCTCTGCCAGCTTTTTGATGCCGTACGCCTTATCCTCTTCAATTACGCCGCAGGTCTTTGTGTCCTTATAGGCATTGTAGATGTATTCAGCGGCATAGTGGTTCTTGATAACCTTGTCTTCGACCACGCCCATGCCGGTCTCTTCCACTGCCATTTTGGCAAGCGGGATGCGCTGCTTGTTTGCAGCGGATGCAGCGGCGAGAAAGATCTTGTCGACTTGCTCCTGCGTGTAAGTTGCAAACTGATTCTGTGCGGCTCTGACGCGCGCGATCGCTGCTTCCAGCTTTTCAACGCCGTCTACGATCTCGTACTTGTTTGCTTCCATGATGTGTCCTCCTGTGATATGGTTTAAGAATTTTTCTTTGTTCTTTCTTAGGTTTTACGGGCGCACACAATTTGCAATATGCCCCTTTCATCTGTCTGTTAAAATTTTAACACATTCAGGACGGTTTGCATATTGTTTCTTTGATATAGGCGTATTATCAATTCTGACATAGCGGTTTCGCACAAAAAAGGCGCTGGTGCAGCAGTGCCTTTGTGTCAAATGCTCAGATTCTCCTTCGTTTTATGCAGAATCCGGAGAAAGATCCGATCCACTTCACTCGGGCTGTATTCCTTTTTGTGAATCAAAAGATCGTTGTAGGTCCGTGCGCCGTCCATGCAGCGCCGTTCCACGAGTCCGTAGCGATCCAGTTCCGCCTCCGACACGGGCGAAGACCAGCAGAAGCACAGCGGATTTCCGCTAAGCAGTTCGAACCGGCTGGCGCGCTCAAAGACAAAAATATGCTTTTCTGCGTCTCCGGGCAGTTCCTCCCGCAGAACGGATGCGGACGGGAGCGTCGGCACAAACGGATCGGGGTGTGCAACTTCGGTGTAGTCGCGCAGGTCTGCGCGTGTAATCGTGTCGGCGTCGGCAAGCGGGTGCCGACGGCTCAGCAGAAGCACGCTGTCAAATTCGGCAATCGGTTCGCCGACCAGTCCTTTTTCGGCAAGCAGCGCCTTGAAATAGCCCGCATACCCTTTTGCAAAACGGATAATGCCGAGGTTATATTCGCCGCTCAGCACATTTCGGATCGTGCGGAGCGCGTTGGTTTCCTTATAGTAATACGTAAACGGCTCTGTGCGCGTCTCGCCCGCAAAGGCAACCATCGCCGCTGCAATATAGTCAGCGCGCGGCGCGGACAGCGAAAAGGTCAGTCGCCGCTTTTTACCATCGCGGAAAACCGACTCCATCTCGTCGATCTGCGCAAGAATGCGCACCGCGTACTGTAAAAACGCCTCGCCGTCCGGCGTGACGACCATGCCGCGCGGTGTACGCTCAAAGATCGTGATGCCGAGACCCGCTTCCAGCTCTCGGATCGCACGGCTCAGGTTCGGCTGCCCCATATACAGGTTTTCGGCAGCCTTGTTGAGCGAGCCTGTCTTCGCGATCTCAACCGCATATTTCAGATGCAGAATGTTCATAGACAGCCTCCGTCAGCCGCGCGTTCATGCATCTTTTCCGATATACTGCCGCACACGGAGCGGAACGCCCGCCTGCTCTGCAATCGTCTCGCACTGCCGGATCTCGTCCGGTGTGAGCGCTGCATCCACAACCGACAGCACGACATGCGGAACATAGTGCTTGACATGTGATGCGAAGTCCAAAATCGCGCCGTAGGCATCCTCACCGAAGCGGGAATGGCAGACGCGCTGATACTCCGCCGCATTCGGCGCATTCAGGCTGATCGACAGCGTATCGACTGCGCCCGCAAACAGCGAGGACGTGTCTCTGCCGTGGATCAGATCGGACTGTCCGTTTGTATTGACGCGGATCTTACATCCGTATTTGGCTTTCAGCGCCTTTGCAACATGCACAAGCGTATCCAGTCGTTCGGTCGGTTCACCGTAGCCGCAGAAGATCACTTCGTCGTATTTTTTCACATCGCGGGCATCCACTGCAGCAAGAATCTCTTCCTCGGTCGGCTCGCGTTCGAGCCAGAGAGAGTTTGAACCGTATGCGCCGTCGCCGTTTTGACGAATGCAGAAATCGCAGCGGTTGGAGCAGCGGTTGGTAATATTCAGATACAGTGAATTGCCAACCTCGTAGGTGATGGTCATACCTTTCATGGTTTTGTTCCTTTACAATGTAATTCCGAAAAATGCTGCCGCATTCTCCGCGGTGATCCGACCGACCGTATCTGCGTCTATGCCGTGCAGTGCGCCGATCGCTTCGGCGGTGTAGGAAATCAGACCGGAATGGTTGCATTCGCCGCGATGCGGATGCGGCGCGAGATAGGGGCAATCGGTCTCAATGAGCAGCTTGTCCATCGGTACGCTTTTAGCGACCGCGCGGACGCGCTCGGCGTTTTTAAATGTGACAACGCCGGAAAAGGAGACGATCCAGCCGCGGCGGATCAGATCCGCTGCCATCTCGGCGCTGCCGCTGTAGCTGTGAAACACACCGCGCACATTCGGGTATTTGCAGACCATATCAAAGCAGTCACCGTGCGCTTCCCTGTCATGGATGACCACGGGGAAACCATACATCTCGGCGACGCGCATCTGCATCTCAAAGTAAGCGCGCTGTGTCTCGCGGTCGGTATCGTCGTAATGATAATCAAAGCCGATCTCGCCGACGGCAACGATCTTATTTTTCTCCGCATCATCCAGCAGATCGCAAAGCGCACGCCGTGCCGCATCGATGTCGCATTCCGTTCCGGCACAGCTCGGATGAATGCCGACGGCAGTATACATCTGCGGATATCGCGCAGCCTGCGCGATACACTGCCCGGAGCTTTTCAGGCTGTCGCCGATATTGACGATATGCGATACATTTTCGGAAAAGAGTTTTCGGAGCAGCGCATCGGCACCGCCCTCGTACTCGCGTGCAAAGCGGGCATCATAATAGTGCGCGTGGGAGTCAAAAAACATCAGCGGACGCGCTCCCCGAGCGGCGTCTCGGGATCGAGGAAGACCACGCGGATCTGCTCCTCGCCGGACGCCAGGATCATGCCGAAGCTCTCCTCGCCGCAGAGCTTTGCAGGCGCAAGGTTGGCAACAACAATGACTTTTTTGCCGATGAGATCGGCAGGCTCGTAGAACTTCGCAATGCCGGAAACGACCTGGCGCTTTTCATAACCGAGGTCAAGCTGGAGTTTGAGCAGCTTCTTTGCCTTCGGGATCTTCTCGCAGGCGATGATCTGCGCTGTGCGCAGCTCTACGCCCATGAAGGCATCAATGCCGATCTCCGGGACAGCCTCCGGCTTTTCAACCGGCTTTGCGGCAGCAACTGCTGCAGCGTGCTTTGCCTCCACATCGGCGAGGATCTTTTCTTCATCGAGACGGGCAAACAAAACCGCAGGTTCGCCGACCGGCTTACCGGACTCCAGGACGCCGAAGGTCTCGATGCTGTCATAGTCACGGCGATCGGTTGCCAGCTGACCGAAGATATTCTCCGCCGTTGTCGGGATGAACGGCGTCAGCAGGACAGCCGCCGTGCGGATGGTTTCAAGCAGGTTATAGAGCACCGTGCCGAGACGTGCATGCTTGCTTTCATCCTTGGCAAGCGTCCACGGCGTGGTCTCGTCGATATATTTGTTGGCGCGGCGCAGCATCGTAAAGATGGCATCCAGCGCGTCGGCGATGTGATAGTTCTCCATGCAGTCGTAGGAGGTTTTCTTCGCCGTCTCGACGGCTGCAAGCAGCTCGGCATCCACATCCTCTGCCGTACCGGGCGCGGGGACGATACCGTCGAAATACTTTTTCGTCATGGCAACCGTGCGATTAACCAGGTTTCCGAGGTTGTTGGCAAGATCGCCGTTATAGCGCTTCAGCACGTTCTCATAGGTGATCACACCGTCTGCCGCATACGGCATTTCGGCAAGCGCATAATAGCGTACGCCGTCCACGCCGACGATGTCTGCAAGCTCGTCCGCATAGATGACGTTGCCCTTGGACTTGGACATCTTGTCCGCGCCGAGGTTGAACCACGGATGCCCGAACACCTTCTTCGGCAGCGGAATATCCAGCGCCATCAGAATGATCGGCCAGTAGATCGTGTGGAAACGCAGAATGTCCTTGCCGATGATGTGCACATCGGCAGGCCAGAATTTGTTGAACAGTTCAGGCTGCTCCGCATTGTCGGGATCATAGCCGAGTGCGGTAATATAGTTGGAGAGCGCGTCGATCCAAACGTAAGTGACATGCTTCTCATCAAAGGTGATCGGGATGCCCCACTTGAACGAAGTGCGCGAAACGCAGAGATCCTGCAAGCCGGCTTTGAGGAAGTTGTTGACCATTTCTTTTTTGCGCGCTTCCGGCTCGATGAATTCAGGGTGATCCTCGATATACTGCATGAGCCTGTCTGCGTAGTTGCTCATCTTGAAAAAGTAGGCTTCCTCCTGCGCACGGCTGACCGGAGCGCCGCAGTCGGGGCACTTGCCGTCCACAACCTGCGTCTCGGTAAAGAAGGACTCGCAGGGGGAGCAGTACCAGCCCTCATAATAACCCTTGTAGATGTCGCCCTTGTCATAGAGCTTCTTGAAGATATGCTGCACCGAGCGGACATGGTAGTCGTCGGTCGTGCGGATAAATTTATCATAGCTTGCGCCCATCAGATCCCAGATGCGGCGGATCTCGGCGGACACGTTGTCCACATAATCCTGCGGTGAAATGCCCGCTTCGTTTGCATAGTTCTCGATCTTCTGTCCGTGCTCATCCGTGCCGGTCAGGAAGAACACATCATAACCGACCTGTCGCTTGAAGCGCGCCAGCGCGTCGGTCATAATGACCTCATAGGTATTGCCGAAATGCGGCTTTCGCGAGCTGTACGCGATCGCCGTTGTGATATAAAACTTGCCTTTATCCTTCATTTTCTGCCTCCGAAACCGTTTGCATTTTCTGCGTGCATTTTCTGCGTGCATAGTTATTTATAATAGTATACCATAGGTGCGCGCTTCTTTCAAGCGTTTTTTGACAGAATCAGGACGGTTCGCGGAGATTTTGCAGTACGGATGCGGTAAGCACGAGCGCGAGCTTCTGCCGATAGGTTCCGTTCGCAAGACAGGCGCTTTCCGCACGGTTGGAAAGGAATCCGCACTCAACCAGCACAGCCGCCGTCCGGATACGGTTCAACAGATAAATGTTGCTTCCCGCCGCCTTGATCCCTCGTGTATTCCCCGGTTGCAAAAGCGCCGCCGTATTCGCCTGTATGAAGGCAGCAAGCACGCGGCTTTCCTCTGCGTGCGGCGAATAATAGACCTGCAAGCCACTGTACTTCTCCACGGGAAAATTGTTCATGTGTATACTGACAAACAGCGCGCCCGGATTTGCCTCGGCAAGTGCGGCGCGGTTTTTCAGGTCGGTCTGCTTCAGTTTGCCGCGCAGCGCCGGATCGCTCTCGTCGCAAACCAGGCTGTCCACCGTCCGCGTCATACATGTCTTTGTCCCCGCGGCGCACAGCATATCATGCAGCAGCGTTGCAATCTCCAGATTGAGATTTTTTTCGACAAGTCCGGTCACGCCTGTCGCACCGCCGTCTCTGCCGCCGTGCCCTGCGTCAACAATGACCTGCACGGGGCTTGCGGTATAAGCAGTTTGCAGCCGTCCTGTGTGCGTTGCCCACGGCGCGGTGACGGCGACAAACAAAAAATAGAGTGCGCAGAGTACGACTGTAAATGCAAGGCAATAGACGGCGATCCAAAAGGTGAGACGGCGGCTTTCCGATCTGCTCATAAGTACCCTCCCGCGTGATTTTCTCTTCAAGAAGATATGCTTCACCGCCGCAAACAAGAACACGCGCGCATATCCGCGCGCAAAGCGCAAAAAAGAACGGCTCGACGAGCCGTTCTTTTTTAGGGGTGTTTCTTACTTTGCGTCACGCATCGAAGCGACTGCGATGCGGGTGAAGATGACGCACGCCTCGGCGCGGGTGATCTCGTTTGCCGCATTGTAGTTGCCCTTGGTGTCGCCGCCGACGATGCCGGCATTGGCAAGCAGTCTGACGGCTGCCGCACAATTCATATCATCGGTCACGTCGGGCAGGTTCTTTTCGCGAATTGCCGCATACTCCTCTGCAGGCAGGATGTTGGCAAACACAATCGCCATGTCGCCGCGCGAAATATTCTTGTTGAAGTCCGTGAACTGACCTTCCTTGATGATACCGTTTGCCACGCAGTAGTTGACATAGGGATCATACCAGTTTGCAGCGCCGGTCGTATCCACCGACTTGCCGGTGTAGACCGTGTGAATATTGGCAGCAGCCGTCAGCGCCTGCGCAACGGTGAACTTGCCGTCGGGCGAGAAGGTTGTTGCGCTCGTGCCGTTTGCCAGCGCGTATTCATATGCGGTCTTGACGAAGGAATAGAACCACTTGTCCTCGGTCACATCCGTGAACTGACCGCCGTAAGTGCGGCTTGCCTGGAACTTCGGCACCGTCAGGCTGCCGTCCTTGGAGACAGCGATCACAGCCTTGCCGGCAGTGACATCCACAAAGGGGAATTCCTGCTTTGCGTCGCCGGTTGCGGCCGCGTTTACGGTGTAAGCGCTTGCGTTTGCAATCGCGATCTCATACATACCGTCCGCAGCCTTGTCGGCAATTTTGAAGCTGACATCCGCAATCGCGATGTCACCGTCGATCTTGTTCAGCGAGACGTTCGCCATGACAAGCGTGACCTTGGATGCACCGGCAAGCGTCTCTGCGTTGTAGGGTGCATAGACAAAGCGGTTGTCCTTCGTCGTGTAGGACGTGACGGAGAAAACATTCGGATCAAACGTCAGATCAAGCTGTGCACCGACGATGCCGGGGCTGTTTTTGAGCACGACCGGGACGGTGACGGTATCACCGGGCTTGCAAGCGGCGCTGCCGACCGTGAAGGTTGCGTTGCCTGCCGCAAATGCGGACAGTGCGAGCGTGCTGACCAGCATCAGCACGGCAAGAATAACGGAAATCTTTTTCATAATTTACTCCTTTGCCTCTATAAAATTATTTTTTGAGGTAACTGTCTTTAAGACCGACGATGCGGTTGAACGTGTTCGGGTACTTCGTGTCTTTGACGAAATAACCGGTGCGGACAAACTGGAAGCGGTCGCCCGGCGCGGACGCCGCCAGCGCCTCCTCCACCTTGCAGCCGACGAGCTTTTTGAGCGAGTCGGGATTCAGGTAGTCATTGTAGGTCTTGTCTTCGGGAATATCGGCGACATTCTCGATGGTAAAGAGCCGATCATAGAGCATGATGTCGGCATCCTTCGCAAATTTTGCGGACAGCCAGTGGATCGTCCCCTTGATCTTTCTGCCGTCGGATGGCATATTTGCACCGGTCTCCAGATCCGCCGTGCAGAGCAGCTCCTTGATGCTGCCGTCCGGATTCTTCACAACCTCGTTGCACTTAACGATGTAAGCGCCCATCAGGCGAACCTCGCCGTCCGGCTTCATACGGAAGAACTTCGGAGGCGGCACTTCTTCAAAGTCGCTGCGGTCGATGTAAAGCTCACGGGTGAACGGAACCTTGCGTTTTCCCGCGTTCTCGTCGTTCGGATTGTTGGGAAGCTCAAAGTATTCGACCTTGTCCTCGGGGAAGTTGGTGACGACCACCTTGACGGGGTCCAGGATCGCGACGCGGCGCGGCGCGGTCTCATTCAGCTCCTCGCGGATGCAGTGCTCAAGCAGTTCGATGTCCACAAGGCTGTACGCCTTGGCAACGCCGGCACGCTCGACAAAGTCAAAGATGGATGCAGGGGTGTAGCCGCGGCGGCGCAGACCGCAAAGTGTTGGCATGCGCGGATCATCCCAGCCGTCTACAAGATGTGTCTCGACGAGCTGGCGCAGATAGCGCTTGCTCATGACCGTGTAGGTCACATTGAGGCGGGCGAACTCGCGCTGCTTCGGCTTTTTTTCAATGCCGATGTTGTCCACGACCCACTCATAAAGCGGGCGGTGGTTCTCAAACTCCAGCGAACAAAGCGAATGCGTAATGCCTTCAATCGCATCCTGAATCGGGTGTGCGAAGTCATAAAGCGGATAAATGCACCATTTGTCACCCTGACGGTGATGCGAGGTATGCACAATGCGGTAGATCGCCGGGTCACGCATGTTGATGTTCTGGGACGCCATATCGATCTTGGCGCGCAGCGTGTGCGTGCCGTCTGCAAACTCGCCGTTCTTCATGCGCTCGAACAGATCAATGTTTTCTTCTACGCTGCGATCGCGCCACGGGCTGTTTTTGCCGGGTTCGGTCAGCGTGCCGCGGTATTCGCGCATCTCCTCGGCGGAAAGGTCGCAGACATACGCCTTGCCGTCGCGGATCAGCTTCAGCGCGTATTCGTAGCAGCGGTCAAAATAATCAGAGCCGTAATACACGCCGCCGGTCGGCTCTGCGCCGAGCCATTTCAGATCCTCGTAGATCGACTCAACGTATTCATTGTCCTCCTTGACGGGATTGGTATCGTCGTAGCGGAGGTTGAACAGACCGCCGTATTTCTTCGCCATGGTGCTGTTGATCCAGATCGCCTTGGCGCTGCCGATGTGCAGATACCCGTTCGGCTCGGGCGGGAAGCGGGTGTGAACCTTCAGCGACGGATCAGCGGCAAGGTCTGCCTTGATGATCTCGTCTATAAAGTTGGATTTGATCTCTTCCATAGATGAAACAGGCTCCTTATATTCTTTCTTCGGCAGTCTTCAGCCGCGCAAGCACACGGTCGCTGCCGAGAATGTGCATCACTTCGTACATATCGGGGGAATTCTGTCTGCCCGTCACGGCAACGCGCAGCATCATGCTGACGTCACCGACATGCCCCTTCCAGCCGGACGGATCCGCCTTATAGGCTTTTGTATCGGGGCAGAAACCGTGCCGCTCAGCAAGCGCACGGATCTTCTCAAACCAGACGGTCTGGTCGTCACCGGCATCATAAGTGCTGACATAATCCGCCAGCACGGCGACGATGTCTGCCTTATCAAAGGCAGGCATGTCCGCCTCTGCGGCAAACAGATCGTCGTAGAAGAACGCCATGCAAGCTTTCAACTCGCTGAACACGGCAAAATCCTTGCGCGGCTTTTTGCCGCCTCTGCCGATGGCGAGGATCCGCTTGGCATAGTCGGGATCGGCGGTCAGCTTTGCATAGAAATCGGTGTCATAGTCCTTCGCCCACGAGGCGGCGAGATCATAGACCTTCTCCGCGCTCATGCGGGACAGCACATCCTTGGAAACATCGCGCAGCTTGTCCGTATCGAACAGCGAACCGGCGGGATTCATCTTCTTATAAGAGAATTTGAAGTCGTCCGGGCTTGCCGTCGGACTTCCGCGCCGCCAGTCCTCATAGTTGGAGTTGAGCACGGTCAACAGGTATTCATAGATCGCCTCAACCGGATAACCAACCTCCTGATAGAAGGTCAGCGCCAGCTCGGGATCCTTTCGCTTGGACAGCTTACGCTTGGATTCGCCATCCATCTTCATCAGCGGTCCGATGTGCAGGTACTTCGGCGGTTTCCAGCCGAGCGCCGCAAAAAGCTGAATGTGGAACGGGAGGGACGGCAGCCATTCGTCGCCGCGCACAACATGCGTGGTGCGCATCAGGTGGTCATCCACCGCATGCGCAAAATGGTAAGTCGGGATCCCGTCGGATTTGAGCAGGACATGGTCGATGTCGTTCTCGGTCAGCTCCAGATTGCCCTTGATCAGATCGGTGAACTTGATCTTATGTTCGATGTTCCCCTCGGAGCGGAACCGCAGCACCCAAGGCATGCCTGCCCTGATGTTTGCCTCGATCGTCTCATAGGAAGCATCGCGGTATTTTGCCCACTTGCCGTAGTAGCCGAAGTTGGATTTTTCAGCCTCCTGCGCTGCGTGGATGGCGGCAAGCTCCTCCTCCGTGCAGAAGCAGGGGTAAGCCTTGCCTTCGGTGACCAGCTTTTTTGCGTAAACGTGATAAATATCCTTGCGCGCACGCTGTCGGTACGGACCGTAAGCGCCGCTGTCGCCGTCAATGGTCGCGCCCTCATCGAAAATAATATTGTAATGCTTCAGCGAATTGATAAGGATCTCAACAGCACCGGGCACTTCGCGCTTGCTGTCGGTGTCCTCGACACGCAGAAACAGCACGCCGCCGGATTGGTGCGACAGCCGCTCGGAGGTCAGCCCCTGCACCAGATTGCCGAGGTGGACAAAGCCGGTCGGGCTGGGCGCCATGCGGGAGACGATCGCCCCCTCGGGCAGATCACGCTTCGGATAAAGATCTTCAAGCTGCTCCGGCGTCATTCTGACGTCGGGAAACAGCAGTTCGGCAAGTTTTGTATTGTCCATGTGCAGTCTCCGTCGTTATTCGTGCAGGTATCCGAATTTCTTTTCACGGTCAAGCGTGGTCGTGCCGCCGTGCCCCGGATATACCGTATAGTTTTTCTGTAGTTTGCTGAGTTTTTCCACACTTTCGCGCATGTCCGCATCGCTCGAGCCATAGAGATCGGTTCTGCCGATCGCGCCGCGCATCAGGGTGTCGCCGCTGAGCAGATCGTCGCCGAACAGGTAACAGACACTGCCCTTCGTGTGCCCGGGCGTGTTCATCGCCGTGATTGCCTCACCGCCGAGCATGAGCTTGTCCCCATCATGCAGAATGATGTCGGCAGGTGCGTGCCGCGTGTCTCTGGCGAAAAACTGGAGATACAGGCTCTTAGCCGGATCACCGAGAAAATCAGCGTCGCCTGCATGGATGCAGACCTTTGCCCCAAGGGCACGCCACTCATCCACAAAGAGGATGTGGTCGAAGTGCCCGTGCGTCAGAAGCACATATTTCAGTTTCCACCCGTCGCGCAGATAGGGCTCTGCCGCGCCCGGGTCGATGCTGGGGTCAACAACGGCAAATTCCTTTGCCGTATCCTGCAAAATCAAATAGGAATTGGAAGCGTATCCGGCGCTTTCCAGGCTGACAACGCGCATAAAACACCTCATACTGTATGGATACATCTCATTATACACCAAAGATTTTGTTTTTTCAAGATTCTTGCAAACTTTCTGCAAAAAGTGCACAATTTTCTTGAGTGGATGTAAAATGCGCCGTTTTCCATGTCGGTTTCGGCGTGCTGCGCATAAAATACAGTGTGCGGGCAATTCAGAAAAACCGGAGTCTTATCATGTCCAAATGTATCTTTACGACCGGGTCCGTCACGCAGGCGATGAAAGCCAAACGCATCCTTGCGGAACATTCCATTCCGGTCAGCACAACGAAAATCAGCTCTGCGCGCGATCGGCGCGGCTGCATATACGGCATTGAGTTTTCCTGCGCGCAGAAAGGCAATATATCGAGAGTGCTGTCCTTTGCCGGCATCTCTTATGACGAATATACAGAATGATTTATCTGGATAACGCCGCGACCACATTCCCGAAGCCGGACTGTGTCACCGCGGAAATGAACAAATGTATCCGCGAATACTGCGGCAATCCGGGGCGCAGCGGGCACGTGCTCTCCCTGCGCGCCTCGGAAAAGATCTACGAATGCAGGCAGACGCTCGCCGCCTTCTTCGGCAGCGACAAGCCGGAAAACGTCGTCTTTACGCTGAACACGACCTATGCACTCAACCTCGCGATCAAGTCGCTGTACACGCCGGGGGCGCACATGCTCATCAGCAATATGGAGCACAATTCGGTCTACCGACCGGTCTGGGAACTGCAGGCGCGCGGCGAAGCCACCTATGACACCTTCAACGTGCTGCAGCCGACCGACCGGATCCTCGCCGAACTGCACGCAAAGGTCACACCGAAGACAAAAATGCTGGTCATGCTCCATGCTTCCAACCTCTGCGGCAAGGTCTTCCCCATCCGGGAGATCGGCAGCTTTTGCAGAAAGCACGGCATCCTGTTCATCGTTGATGCCGCGCAGAGCGCCGGCATTATCGAGATTGATATGAAGCGCTGCTCGATCGACGCGCTTTGCGCACCGGCGCACAAAGGGCTGTACGGTCCGCAGGGGCTCGGCTTTGTCATCTTCGGCGATACACAGCCGGTGCGCACCGTCATCGAGGGCGGCAACGGCATCAATTCCCTGTCCGCCGCCATGGACGGCGAACTGCCCGAGCGCTTTGAGGGCGGCACGATGCCGACGCCTGCCATTGCGGCGCTGGATGCCTCGGTTCGCTTCATCCGCGATGTCGGCGTGCGCAAGATCAATGCACATGAAACCGCGCTTGCCGCCGAGCTCTGCCGTCTGCTGTCCCGCATCCCGGGCAGTATCCTGCGCGGCACGCGCCTGCCGGAGACCGGCATCGTGCTCTATGAGAATGCCAACGTCTCGGTCAATCGCATTGCCGAGGGGCTGAATGCGCGCGACATCTGCACGCGCGGCGGCTTCCACTGCTGTCCGCTCGGGCATGCCGCTCTGCGAACGGGGAAAGAAGGCGCGATCCGCATCAGCATGGGCTATTACAACACCATCCGCGATATCGACGCGGTTGCCGATGCCATCGGCGAAATCTGCAAAAAATAGAAAGCGGCTCCCGGGATCCTCCCGAGAGCCGTATTTGCGCTTAAAAATCCTGTCTGCCTTCGATGGCGCGATTGAGCGTCACCTCGTCTGCATATTCGATATCGCCGCCAACGGGAATCCCGTAAGCCAGGCGGCTGACCCGCACGCCGAGCGGCTTCAGCAGCTTGGAAATGAACATCGCCGTCGTCTCGCCTTCCACAGTCGGATTCGTCGCGACGATCACCTCGCGGACGCCGTCTTTGACGCGCTCCGCAAGATCGGCAATATGCAGCTTGTCCGGCGTGACACCGTTGATCGGCGAAATAACGCCGCCGAGTACATGGTAAACGCCGCGGAAGCCGCGGATCTTCTCAAATGCCAGCACAGCCTTTGCGTCTTCCACCACGCAGATCAGCGATGTGTCGCGCGTGCTGTCCGCGCAGATCGGGCAGATCTCGTCCACGGAAAAGTTGTGGCAGACCGCGCAATGCCGGATCTTTCGCTTTGCGCCGAGCAAAGCCTCGGAAAAGCCTTCGACCGTCTCGTCCGGCAGATCCAGCACGGCAAACGCCATGCGCACCGCGCTTTTGCGCCCGATGCCGGGCAGCTTCCGAAACTGCTCGATCAGCGTCTCAAGCGGCGCAAGATACTCCGTCATTCCAAAACCTCCGCAAACCGGAAATTACAGCAGCCCCGGAATGTTCAGACCGCCGGTGATCTTCTGCATCTCGCTCTCGCTGGTGGAATCAACCTTTTTGATTGCCTCGTTGACAGCAGCCGTCACAACGTCTGCCAGCGTCTCGATGTCATCGGGATCGACAATATCGGGCTGAATGTCAATATGCAGAATTTCGCGCTTGCCGTTGATCTTCACCTTGACCATACCGCCGCCCGCGCTGACTTCATACTCGCGCTCTTCCAGCTCGGTCTGCAGTGCCGTCATTTCCTCCTGCATCTTCTGCACCTGCTTCATCATGCCGTTCATGTTCTGCGGACCGCCGAGTCCCTTCGGATAATTTGCTCTCATGGTTGTCTCCTTATCGTGTATATGTCTTAAATATTGTCCAGTTTATCAAAAAAATCGTCGCCGTCGGTATCGCTCTTTTCCACATATTCATAGGAAATGCGCTCGGGCGGAATATTTTTGCCTTCGCGGGTGGAGATCTGCACGGCAAGCGCCGCTTTGGCAGCATCGCCGGACATCATTTTCATCGTGAATTTGTCAGCAAAGCGAACCACCACACGTCCGTTTTCCGCATCCATATAGCCGCGCGAGCCGTCCCGCATGCCCATGGCGCTGCGGCTCTCTTTGGAAAGTGCCTCGGTCAGTTCCAGCCAATAGGAAAGCGGTCTCAGCGAAGAACCGCCCTTTGCTGGCGCAGGTGTTGCCGGCTTTTCCGGCACGGGCGCTGTCGCATTTGCAGGCACGGGGTCTTTGACCTTCTCTGTCTTTTCGGCAGGCGCAGGCGCGGGTGCGTCCGGGATACCGAGCGAAAGCCGCGCGATCTTTTCCTCCGCGGCGGCAATTCTCGCAAGCATCGCCGACGGGTCATCCGACAACCGCGGATCGCAGAGCTTGATCAGCGTCATTTCCGCAATGGTGCGCTTGGTCGAACCGCTCCGCTGCATCTGCGAAAGCGCATCGTCCAAGAGCCGGAGATGGCAGAGCAGCTCCTCTGGCGTATACAGCGCCGCAAGCGCGGCAAGCTCTTTGGTCTCCGCCTCGGTTGCGTCCAGGTACAGCGCGGGGCGCTTTGCCGTTTTGACAACCAAAAGATCCCGATAAAGTGCAAGGAGGTCCTGCCAGGAAACCGCAAGATCGACCGACGATTCGGCAACCGTGCGGACAAACTCAAAAATCTGCTCATAGTCGCGCGCATGAATGGCGCGGACGAGCGCATACAGGCTTTCCGCACTGTTGATGCCGAGCGCTTCCGTCACATACGCTTCATCCAGCGTCGCGCCGCCGCTGCTGCACAGGTCAAGCAGGCTGATCGCGTCACGCATACCGCCCGCAGCATGTTTGGCAAGGATGCGTGCTGCGCCATCGGTCAGCGGGATGTTCTCCTGCCCGGCACTATACCGCAGGCGCCCGACGATCGCGTCGGTGGCAATCCGTCGAAAATCAAACCGTTGGCAGCGTGAAATGATCGTTGCGGGCAGCTTTTGGAGTTCGGTCGTCGCCAGAATGAACACAACATGCGCCGGCGGCTCCTCCAGCGTCTTGAGCAATGCGTTGAACGCGGAGATCGACAGCATGTGCACCTCGTCGACGATGTACACACGATATTTCAGCCCGGACGGCGTATAGGCGACCTCGTCGCGGATGGCGCGCACCGCGTCCACGCCGTTGTTGGACGCCGCGTCCATTTCCAGCACGTCAGTCGCGCTCTCGCTTTCGATCGCGCGGCATGCCGCGCATTTGCCGCACGGATTGCCGTTTTCGGGGGACAGGCAGTTGATCGCTTTTGCCAGGATCTTTGCGCAGGACGTCTTACCCGTGCCGCGCGGACCGCAGAAGAGGTACGCATGCGAGATGCGGTTCTCTGCCGTCTCATACTTCAGGATCTCGGTGATGTGCTCCTGCCCGCAGACATCGTCAAATGTAGCGGGACGCCATTTTCGATACAGAGCCTGATACATTGACTTTGCCTCCTAAAAAATGAAGCGAGGGCAGAAAAACCGCCTCGCCCCGATTTGTTCAGTCACATAATAAGACCATACACCCGAAAATCGAGCGACCGTAAATACGCGTTAACCGCACCTCCCGCTCGGGACAGGCATCCCCGCGGCACATCAAACATACTGCTTAATGCTGCTTGGTTCCCCACCTGACATGGTTCACAGCCATTGATTGCGCAGGACCCATCCTTCAACGCGGTCAAATACGGCGCAGACCGCACCGCCGATGCTCTCAGACCGGGAATCCACCCTCACTGCAGCGGATTGTGAGTACAGAGGGCCGCTACTCCCCCGGCTGGTATGGCCTTATTACATGACCGAATCCTTATTTCCCAAACAGTATAGCAGATTTTTTCGTGTTTTGCAATACCCTATCCCGAATTCCTTAAAATACATTTGACATTGCGGCGCGATTTTGCTATAATTATTTTGTTCTATTTCCGTGCTTTTGGAAGGAGGCGCTGCATGAAGAGTTTCTTTCCCGCCGTCATCGGCAACGAAAAGCTGAGGCGCCGCCTTGCCACTGAGATCCGTGAGGGCAGATTCCCGCACGCCTATATCCTTGCCGGCAAGGACGGCAGCGGCAAAATGACGCTTGCCATGCAGATCGCAGCCGCGCTCGCCTGCAAGAACCCGGATGTTCTCCCCTGCGGCGAATGCGACAGCTGCAAAAAGATTCTCGGCGGTTTTTCACCCGATGTTCTTGTCATCCGCAAGGAGGACGACAAGAAGGAGTTTTCGGTAAATCTGATCCGCGAGATCAAAAGCGGGCTTTACATCGCACCGAATGAACTGGAAAAGCGCGTCTATATCATCGAGCATGCGGAACTGATGAACGCAAGTGCACAGAACGCATTTCTCAAGATGCTGGAAGAACCGCCGCACTACGCTGTCTTTCTCCTGCTCTGCTCCAATACCGCAAGTTTGCTCGACACGATCAAAAGCCGCGCGCCCGTTCTCTATACCGAAGTGCTGCCGCAAAGCGATGTGCGCGCCTATCTGCTCGAACATTCCCCCCGCGCACGCGAAATGGCGGCTACCGACCCGTCAAGGCTGACCTCCGTTCTGCTCTCGGCAGGCGGCAGCATCGGGAACGCCATGTTTTTATGCGAGGATGCGGAAAAATACGATGCCGAAAAGAACCTGGTTTACGCCCTGCTCGACGCGCTGACGGCGCCTGCCGCCGCCGGGATCGGGATGCTCTGCGATGCACTGCCGACGGCATCCGATGCGCTCTGTGAGCTGCTCGACATGCTGAAACGCGCGTTCCGCGACATCGCCGTTTTGCAGAAGGCACCGAGCTGCGCCCCGCTCTTCTTCGAGCGTGCCGACCGCGCCGAAACGTATACCATGAAGATCACCGTCGCCAGAGCGATTGCCCTTGTCGAGGCGGTTGACCGGCTGCTCGCCGATCTGCGGCTCAATATGGACACACGTCTTGCCGCCGTGTCTCTCATCGGCGATATGCGCACGATCATGATGAATTAACGAATCGAGGAACATATATGACTGACAATACCGAAAAGCAGACCGCGGATACGACTGCCGCGGAGACGGTGAAAACCGAAGAATCGACACCGACCGACGCGCCCGAGAATGCCGAACAGCCCGAGAAAAAAGTAGAGATCATCGGCGTCCGTTTCAAGCAGGGCTGCAAAACCTATTATTTTGCCGCCGGCAAGAACGTTGCCAAGGTCGGCGACAGCGTAATCGTCGATACGGCGCGCGGACTGGAGTTGGTCTCGGTTGCGCTGGCAAACAAGCTGGTCTCGGAAAAAGAGATCGTTCCGCCGCTCCGTCCCGTGATCCGTGTGGCGACACAGAACGATCTGCGCCGCGCCGAGGAGAACCACAGAAAAGAGTCCGAGGCGTATGAGATCTGCAAGAAGAAGATCGCCGAGCACAAGCTCGATATGAGCCTTGTCGGCGCGGAATATACTTTTGACAATGCCAAGCTGCTCTTCTATTTCACATCGGACGGCAGAGTCGATTTCCGTGATCTTGTCAAGGATCTCGCCTCCGTCTTCTGCACCCGCATTGAGCTGCGCCAGATCGGCATCCGCGATGAAGCCAAGCTGTGCGGCGGTCTCGGCGTCTGCGGCAGACCTTTCTGCTGCAGCACATTTCTGTCCGACTTTGCGCAGGTCTCCATCAAGATGGCAAAGGAACAGAACTTCTCGCTCAACTCCGCCAAGATCTCCGGCGCATGCGGCAGACTGATGTGCTGCCTGCGCTTTGAGCACGAGACCTATGAAGAGGCGATCCGCCGCACGCCGCCGATGGGCGCGACCGTGCAGACGAGCGCCGGAAAAGGCGTGGTTGTCGAGACCAGCCCGCTTGCAGGACTGGTCAAAATAAAACTGGAAGACAAGCCGGAAGCACCGCGTGCCTTCCCCTGTGAGGACGTCACCGTGCTGTTTTTGAAGAACAAGAAGCCGCCGCAGCAAGCAGGCGGCGACGCAAAAGAGCCGAAGGAAAAGCAAAAAGAGAAAAAAGATGTGAAAAAGGAAGAAAATAATCCGTAAATTTTTGCGATTGCTCTTGATTTTTCCGTAATTTATGCTACAATGAAATAAATCTTTAACGGAGGTGTTTTGATCATGGCATACAAGATTTCCGATGAATGCATCGCTTGCGGCGCTTGCGAGAGCGAATGTCCCGTAGAGGCGATCAGTGAGAAGGACGGCAAGATGGTCATCGACGCAGACAAGTGCATCGAGTGCGGTGCTTGTGCGGGCGTATGTCCCGTAGGCGCTCCCGCTGCCGAATAATTCGCCGACAAACGAATACATAAGAGAAGCGGATCCGATTCTATCGCATCCGCTTCTTGATTTAATTAGGATGGAAACAAAAATTGCGCTGCTCGGAGACGAGCGGCTGGATGTGGTCAATGAGAATATCACACTGATTCAGAAGAAAAGCGGGCTGACCTTCGGCACTGACGCTCTGCTGCTCGCCGCTTTTGTGCGCGGCAGCGGAAGCGGAATTGCCGCCGATTTCGGCGCAGGAACGGGAATTGTCTCGTTTCTCACGGCGGCGCGCGGCAAATTTGCAAAGCTCTATGCCGTGGAGGCACAGCCGGATTTCTGCGATCTGATCCGGCGGAACGCCGCGGTCAACCGCATGGAGGACCGCGTTTTCTGTATGGAACGCGATCTGCGCGCACTGACACCCGCCGACCTCGGCGGCGAATGTGATGCCATCCTGACCAACCCACCGTATATGCGCGCCGGCAGCGGCAAAACAAATGACCACGGCGCAAAAGCGATCGCGCGGCACGAAGTCCTTGGCGGCATCGACGATTTCTGCGCGGCAGCCGGGCGGTGCCTCAAATACGGCGGCATTTTTTATGCAGTCTATCGTCCCGAACGCATGGCAGAGTTGTTCCGCGCCATGCAAAATGCCGGGATCGAGCCGAAACGGCTCGTGGCGGTCTGTCCCGATACCGGGCGCGCGCCGTCGCTGATCCTCGTCGAGGGCAAGAAAGGTGCTGCGGCAGGGCTGATTTTTGAGAAGCCGCTGTTCCTCTATGCCGACGCGGTGCACATGGTTTACACGGAAGAAACACGGTTCATCTATGAGAACGGAAGATTCAAGGAGCGGGCATGAGCGATACCGAATTTTTTGATACGGAAAAGAATAAAGTCGTCGGGGGCACGCTGTATCTTGTGACAACGCCGATCGGCAACATGAGCGATATCACCTACCGCGCGGTCAAGGTGTTGTCCGAGGTGGATTTCGTCGCCGCGGAGGACACCCGCAATTCCGCGCGGCTGCTGCGTTTTTTTAGTATCAACAAAGAACTGGTCAGTTACCATGAGCACAATAAGAAAAGTGCAGGTGAAAAGATTCTCGCGCGGCTGCAAGGCGGAGAGTCCTGCGCGCTGGTCACCGATGCGGGAACCCCCGCCGTCAGCGACCCGGGCGAAGATCTGGTGCGCTTGTGCGCCGATGCCGGCATCCCTGTAACTGCCGCGCCGGGCGTCAGCGCTGCGGTCACCGCGCTCACGCTGTCTGCACTGGACACCCACCGCTTTGTATTCGAGGGCTTTCTGCCGGTCGGCGGCAGCGAACGCGCCGCACGGCTTGCTGCCCTTCAAAGCGAACCCCGCACGGCGATCCTCTACGAAGCGCCGCATAAGCTTCGCCGCACGCTTGCCGACCTCGCAGAGACGCTCGGCGGCGAGCGTCGCATTTCACTCTGCCGCGAACTGACAAAGCTGAACGAAGAAGTGTCGCGCACTACGCTTGCAGACGCCGTAACCTACTACGCCGATGCCGAGCCGCGCGGTGAATATGTGCTGATTCTCGCGGGAGCAGTCGAGCGCGGTGTACAGAATGCGCCGTGGGCTTCCCTTTCGGTTGCCGAGCATGTGGACATGTACATCGCAGAAGGGCTGACAAAGTCCGACGCCATCAAAAAAGCCGCGAAAGACCGCGGCGTGCCGAAAAATGTCGTCTACAACGAATATGTCAGGTAAAATGAAGCGGGTTTTAATCATCGGTTGCCCCGGCAGCGGAAAAAGCACTTTCGCACGTGCTTTGCATATGAAGACAGGGCTCCCGCTTTATCATATGGATATGCTCTATTGGAATGCCGACAAGACAGCGGTTCCGCGCGATGTATTTGATGCGTGCCTCGACCGTATTTTGCATGCGGATGCATGGATTCTTGACGGCAACTACAACCGAACCATGGAAATGCGCTTTGCCGCCTGTGACACAGTCTTCTTTCTGGATTATGCAACAGATGTCTGCCTATCCGGAATCGCCGAACGCCGCGGCAAAGTGCGCACTGATATGCCTTGGTTTGAAGAAAAAGAGGACGCAGAGTTCACCGCATTCGTTCGAAATTTCAATTCCGATTGCCGTCCGACCATTCTGAAACTTCTTGAGACACATCCGGATCTGCAGCAATTTGTATTTCATACACGCGATGAGGCGGATGCTTATCTGCAATAAAAAATGGAGCCGATCGGCTCCATTTTTTATTGTTATGTGTTATGCGTTTTTCTCTTTTTCAAGCAGCTTGCGCCCCATGAGCACGCCCATCACGCTGCTCATCATCAGCCCGCGCGTCCAGCCCGAGCTGTCGCCGAGGCAATGCAGCCCCTTGATGTTGGTGTCGAGGTTCTCGTCCATTTTGACCTTATTGGAATAGAACTTCAGCTCCGGGCTGTACAGCATCGTTTCGGTGCTGGCAAAGCCGGGAACGACCACGTCCAGCATCTTGATGAACTCAATGATGTTGGTCATCGCGCGGTACGGCATTGCAGCCGTAATATCACCGGGAACGGCGTCTTTCAGCGTCGGCTTAACGTTGCTGAAGGTCAGCTCCTTTGCCCAGGTGCGCTTGCCGTCGAGAATATCACCGTAGCGCTGCACGAGGATATGACCGTCGCCGAGCATGTTGGTCAGCTCGCCGACCTTCTGTGCATAGGCAATCGGCTGGTTGAACGGCTCGGTAAAGTTGTGGCTGACCAGGATTGCGAGGTTGGTGTTGTTGCTCTTCATATCCTTGTAGCTGTGCCCGTTGACAACGGCAAGGTCATTGTCGTAGTTCTCCTGCGCAACAAAGCCGCCGGGATTCTGACAGAAGGTGCGCACTTTGTTCTTCCACGGACGCGGATAGCCGATCAGCTTGCTCTCATAGAGCACCTTGTTGACCTTCTCCATGACCTCGTTGCGGCATTCCACGCGCACGCCGATGTCCACCGTACCGGGCTTGTGTGCGATGTTGTGCTTGGCGCAAAGGCTCTCCAGCCAGTCCGCACCGCGTCTGCCCGTGGCAATGACGATCTCGGGCGCGCGGTATTCGCGCACCTCACCGCCTTCACGGACGAGCACGCCGTGACATTCGTTGTCCTCAATGATGATATTTTCGCATTCTGCGTTGAAGTGCATCTCCACGCCGGCTTTTTCCAGCCAGTTCTGAATGTCGTGGTACAGCTTCTGCGCCTTCTCGGTGCCGAGATGGCGGATCGGGCAGTCCACAAGGCGCAGATTAGCCTTGATGGCGTTTTTGCGGATCTCCTTGATCTCCTCGCTGTCGCCGATGCCCTCAATGTGCGGGTCTGCGCCGAATTCGAGATAGATCTTGTCGGTATAATCGATCAGCTCCTGCGCAAATGCCGCGCCGATCAGATCCGGCAGGTCGCCGCCGACCTCATAGGAAAGACTCAGCTTGCCGTCCGAGAACGCGCCCGCGCCGGAAAAGCCGGTCGTGATGGCGCAGGAGGGCTTGCAGTTGACGCATTTGCCGGTCTCCGCCTTCGGGCAATGCCGCTTTTCCACCGGCTTGCCTTTTTCAATCAGCAGAATCTTTGCTTTGCTCTGATTCCGCAGCATTTCAAGCGCGGTGAAGATACCCGCAGGTCCCGCGCCGACGATAATCAGATCGAAATTCATTTGTTTTCTCCTTTGCTCGGATGCTTGCAGCAGGCAGCGCCCGCGCACGCATTCATCATTATAACATGCAGCGCCCCGCAAAACAAGACGCCCCGTAAAAAAGCCGACTCCATATGGAATCGGCTTTTTGAGAAGCCCCGTTCGGGACAACTTATCTCTTCGAGAACTGCGGTGCGCGACGGGCGGCTTTGAGGCCGTACTTCTTTCTTTCCTTCATACGAGGGTCGCGGGTGAGGAATCCTGCCTTCTTGAGGGCGGATCTGTAGTTTTCGTCAACCGTGAGCAGTGCGCGAGCAACGCCGTGGCGGATTGCGCCTGCCTGACCGGACATACCGCCGCCCTTGACGTTGGCAACGATGTCAAACTTGCCCTCGGTGCCCGTAACGCCGAAAGGCTGGTTGATGATGAGCTTCAGCGTATCAAGACCGAAATACTCGTCGATGTCACGGTTGTTGATCGTGATCGAACCGCTGCCGGGATAAATGCGTACACGTGCAACGGACTTCTTTCTTCTGCCGGTTCCGTAGAAATACGGCTTTGCGCTTTCGTACATAATTCTTTATCCGTCCTTTCTCTTAGTTAAGCTCGATGGGCTTCTGTGCCTGCTGCTTGTGTGCGTCGCCTGCATAAACCTTGAGGCGGGTTGCAGCTGCTGCGCCGATCGAGTTGTGCGGGAGCATGCCCTTGATTGCAAGCTCCATAGCGAGCTCCGGCTTGGTTGCCATCAGGGTCTTGTACTGCACTTCCTTGAGACCGCCGATGTAACCGGAGTGATGACGGTAATACTTCTGCTCGAGCTTCTTGCCCGTGAGAACCGCCTTGGATGCGTTGATGACGATGACAAACTCACCGCAGTCAACATGAGGGGTGAACTCGGGGCGATGCTTACCGCGAAGAATGGTCGCTGCCTTGACGGCAGTCTTGCCGAGCGGCTGATCAGCCGCGTCGATCACATACCATTTGCGTTCAACGGTTTCTTTTTTAGCCATGTAGGTAGACATTGAAAATCCTCCATTAAACTTATCGTAAAAATAGTCTTTCAGTCGAACATTCGGTATTATAGCATGGGAGACATGCCCTGTCAAGCGTTTTTTGAAAAAAAGTTCAAAATTTTAATTTACGATATTGCAAGCTTTGATTTTCTCGTTTTTTCTCTTGTTTTCTTGCAAATGCGCGAGGCGCAGGAATTGTTATTTCGCAACCGGAACATTGCCTGTCGTAGACATGTTTTCCTTTTTCATATATATAAGCGACCTCATCAGAAAGGAAGACCGTCATGTTTGCACTTACATCCTTCGCCATGGGCATCATCTGGCTGATCCTCGGACTGTCCGGCACGCAGAACTTCCCGCCCCCGCTGTCGCCGAAGACCGAAACCGAATTATTTATAAAGATGAAGGAAGGCGACGACGCGGCGCGCACCAAGCTGATCGAGCACAATCTGCGGCTGGTCGCCCACATCGTGCGCAAATACTATTTCACAAACAAAAATCAGGACGATCTGATCTCCATCGGCTCTATCGGACTCGTCAAGGCAATCGATTCCTTTGACTGCGCAAACGGCGCGCGCTTTGCCACATACGGTGCGAAGTGCATTCAGAATGAGATCCTGATGCATTTCCGCTCACAGAAAAAGCTGTCCTGCGAAGTTTCGCTGAGCGAAACGATCGACACCGACCGGGACGGCAATCCGCTGACCTATCAGGATATTGTGTGCTGTGGGGACACTATTGCTGAGGACATTGACCGCCGCCTGCATGCCTCCAAGGCACTGCGCCTGGTCAATGAGCGGCTGGACGAGCGGGAGCGCCGCATCATCGTCCTGCGCTACGGGCTTGACAATCGCCCTGCCATGACGCAGCGCGATGTGGCAAAGCAGCTCGGCATCTCGCGCTCCTATGTTTCCCGCATTGAAAAAGCCGCCCTGGAAAAACTCGCAGACGGCTTTAAGGTCAATAAAAGTCAAAGAATCGATGCGGATAATTGATCGGCTTTTCACTGCTTTTCAGACAATCTCGATCCGATTGGAATCGTAGCACGCGCCGGGAATACCGAGCGCGGCAAGCAGACGCAGATAGTACGCGCAGATAATGTTTTCGGTATAGAAATGCCCGGCTTCGACGAGCGTGATCCCCATCTCCGCCGCCTCTGCCATGGTATTGTAGCTGAGTCTGCCGGACACATAAGTATCTGCCCCCGCCGCGATCGCGCCGCGGATGAAATCCTTGCCGTCGCCGCCGAGCACCGCCACGCGGTGTGCCGTATCGTGCGCCTTTGCAAGCAGCAGGGCATCCGCATGCAGCACCCGCTTGATCTGCGCGCAAAAATCGTAGATGTCGATTTCTGCGGGCAACAAACCGATGCGCCCCATGTCGCTCTCACCGTCGCCGAACGGCTCTGTCTGCATAAGACCGAGCGCACCGGCAAGCAGATCGTTCATTCCGCCGGGCATCGCGTCAAAGCGCGTGTGATAAGACAGCACCGAAATGCCGTTCTGCACGGCGAACAGTACCTTTTTTGCAATGTGATCGTCCGGCGTCAGCGCGCCGAGCTTATGAAAGATCAGCGGGTGGTGCGACAGCACGACGTCAAACCCGTTTTCGGCGGCGTAACGCAGCGCATCATCGGTCACATCCAGCGTGCAGAGCACGCGGCGCACCTCTGCATCCGGATCGGGCGTACACATCAGCCCGTCGTTATCCCATTCACAGGCATATGCTATCGGAATGCGCGTCTCCAGCGCGCTGTGCAGGTCATGTAATTTCATATTCGCCCTCCAGAATCCCGTTATAGCCGTCGAGCAGCGCAAGCTCCGCCGCGGCATCCGCGCCCGCTTTCCGCTTGCCCGCAATCTGTTTTTCCACAATGGCTTTTCTGCGGTGTACATAACGCAGGAAAAGCGGTGTGCGCTTTTCGATGTTCAACCGCCCAAGTTCTGCCTCAATGGGTGTCAGCGTATACGGCACGCCCGTATACGCCGCGCACAGGCACTGATACATGCGTCCCTCGGACAGCACAATGTCCTCCTCCGTCACGGCAAAGCCGCTTGCGGCGAGGTATGTCCGCAGCATGGAAAAATCGGTCATCGGCTGCAAGATCAGCTGCACGCGTGCATCGCGGATAAATGCCGCCGCATCGAGGATGCCGACGATCGTCTCACCGCCCATACCGCAGATAGCAATATCCGTCGGCGCAAAGTGTTCAAGCGGTGCAAGCCCGTCACAGACCGTCACGCGGATTTTGTCTGAGAGCCCACGCTCGGCAATGCGCGCGGCGGCAATGGCTGCCGGCTGCTCGCCGATGTCGGACGCGACCGCAAAGGACACCCGCCCCGCCTCGACCAGTGCGATCGGCAGTTTGGCATGATCGGTGCCGACATCGGCAAAAACCGCGCCGCGCCGCACCCTGTCTGCCGCAAAACGAAGACGCGGCGACAGCAAATCAATCTGTTTCATTTGATTTTACAAACGATGCCTTTCCGCATGCGCGGAAAGGCATCTCATCTTTATTTGCTTGCGAGGAACGCGTTGATGCGCTCAACCAGCTCGTCCGCATCGGTGCCGTGCACCGCGCACGCCTCTTCAATGCTCTCGCCGCGGGAATGCGGACAGCCAAGGCAGTGCATGCCGATCTCCATAAAGAACTGTGCCGTTTCAAGATCAAAGTCCAGCACATCGCCAATCAGGCTGTTTTTCGTAACCGTCATATCTGTCACTCCGTTTGATAAATTTCGAGATTTATTTCGATACATTTATTATATATCCCCATGTCTTAAATGTCAATACCGCGTTTTTTGCGAATAACTCTTGCAAAACATGGCGGAAATATGATATAATCACATAGTTAATACAGTTTTGGAGGGACGATATCTTGATCGTTGCACTGGAAGAAGCAAAATATAATCTGAATGAAATGCGCGGGAAAGTCAAGGAGCTCGGCAGCGCGCTGCGCATCGACGAGACCCGCGAAAAGGCAGCAGAGCTGGAAAAACAGACCTACGCCGAGGACTTCTGGAACGATCAGGAGAATTCCAGTAAGATCCTGCAGCAGGTCAAGCAGCTGAAGGACCGCGTGGAAGAATACGAAAAGCTCGCACATAAGCTGGAGGACGCCATCACGCTTGCCGAAATGGCAATCGAGGAGAACGACGAGTCCTATACCGAGGAAGTCCAGCATGAGCTCGCCGAGATCCAGAAGACCGAGGAGCGCATGCGTCTCGAACTCCTGCTCTCGGGCGAATACGACGACAGCAATGCGATCCTTTCCTTCCACCCCGGCGCAGGCGGCACCGAGGCGCAGGACTGGGCGCTCATGCTCTACAGAATGTACACCCGCTGGGGCGAAAAGCACGGCTACGACGTCAAGCTGATCGACTGGCTGGACGGCGAAGAAGCCGGCATCAAATCGGCAACCATCATGATCTCCGGTCCGCACGCCTATGGCTATCTCAAGAGCGAAAACGGCGTGCACCGTCTCGTCCGCGTCTCTCCCTTTGACGCCTCCGGCAGACGGCACACCTCGTTTGCCTCGGTCGAAGTCATGCCCGAGTTCAAGGATGACGGCAAGGTCGAGATCCGCGATGAGGATATTGAAGTCACCGCGCACCGTTCGAGCGGCGCAGGCGGTCAGCACATCAACAAGACCGACTCGGCGATCCGCATTCTGCACAAGCCGACCGGCATCGTCGTCGGCTGCCAGACCGAGCGCAGCCAGCTGCAGAACAAGGAGACCGCGATGAAGATGCTGATCTCCAAACTGATGGAGATCAAGGCACGCGAAAAGCTGGACAAGATCGAGGATATTCAGGGCAACAAGAACAACATCGAGTGGGGTTCGCAGATCCGCTCCTACGTTTTCATGCCTTACACACTGGCAAAGGACACACGCACCGGCTATGAAGACGGCAACATCAACGCAGTCATGGACGGTGAAATCGACGGTTTCATCAACGCCTATCTGAAGATGAACGCAAAATAAGCAAAAAGAGCGGTTCTTCCGCTCTTTTTTTACGAAAAAGGCTTGACACGGCACTTTGGCTATGTTATACTCTGTAAAGTGTTTTGCTTTACAGTGAGAGTGAGGGGCATGAGATGTTCGAGAAAAATATGAATATCTCCTTTCTTCTTGACTTTTACGGAGATGTGCTCGACGAAAAGCCGCGCGCACTTCTCGACCTTTACTATAATGAAGACCTGTCGCTTGCCGAGATCGCAGAGAGCGAGGGCATGACAAGACAGGGTGTCCGCCACGTCATCAAGAAAGCCGAGCAGCAGCTGCTCTTTCTTGAAAACAAGCTCGGACTGGCAAACCACTTTGTGAAAATACGGAGCGTGAGCGACGGGATCATCGCTTCCCTGTCCGATGCCTGCGAAATGCTCTCGCGCGGCGCGGACACGGACGCTGTCAAAGCCTTATTGCAGGCGCAGATCGCAGAGGTCCGGACGCTTGCGCAAATCGGAGAATAACTATGTTTCAGAGTTTAAGCGAAAAGCTCGCGAATGCCTTTAAGAAATTCAAGAGCAAAGGCAAGCTCACCGAAGCGGATGTCCGGGAGGGGATGCGCGAAGTCAAGCTTGCACTGCTGGAGGCGGACGTCAACTTCAAGGTTGTCAAGGACTTTGTGAAGACGGTCACGGACCGTGCCGTCGGCGCAGAGGTACTGGAAAGCCTGTTGCCCGCACAGCAAATCATCAAAATTGTCAATGAAGAACTCATTAACCTGATGGGTTCGGAAAATTCCAAATTGGAGATCGCATCCGCCCCGCCGACGGTCATCATGATGGTCGGCTTGCAGGGTGCGGGTAAAACCACGCACAGTGGCAAGCTCGCCGGTTACTATAAGAAAAAAGGCAAGAACCCGTTGCTGGTTGCCTGCGATGTTTACCGCCCTGCCGCGGTCAAGCAGCTTGAGGTCGTCGGCGAAAAACTCGGCATTCCCGTGTTCAGCATGGGCACCGGCATTTCCCCGGTCGAAATCGCCAAGGCGGGCGTTGCGCACGCAAAGAAAAACGGCTATGACATGGTGTTCATCGACACCGCAGGCAGACTGCACGTTGATGAAGCGCTGATGAACGAGCTGAAGGACATCAAGGCGGCAACCTCGCCGACCGAGATCCTGCTTGTGGTTGACGCCATGCTCGGGCAGGACGCCGTCAATGTGGCGCAAAGCTTCAACGACCTGCTCGACATCACCGGCGTTGTCCTCACCAAGATGGACGGCGACACGCGCGGCGGCGCCGCGCTCTCCATCCGGCACATCACCGGCAAGCCGATCAAATTCATCGGCACAGGCGAAAAGCTGGATACCATCGAACCCTTTCACCCCGATCGTCTCGCCTCCCGCATCCTCGGCATGGGCGACATGCTCACGCTGATCGAAAAAGCCGAACAGGCATATGACGAGAAAAAAGCGGCAGAGCTGGAAGAAAAGATCCGCAAATCCACCTTTACTCTCGACGATTATCTCGAACAGATGGCGCAGATCAAAAACATGGGCTCGCTTGAATCCATGCTTTCGATGATGCCCGGCGTCAAGCCCGGTGCGCTGAAGGACGCGAAGATCGATGAAAAGGCGCTTGCCCACATGGAGGCGATCATCCTCTCCATGACAAAGGCGGAGCGTGCAAAGCCGGAGGATCTCAACTTCTCCCGTAAAAAGCGCATCGCTGCCGGCAGCGGCACAAGCGTGGAAGAGGTCAACAAGATCATCAAGCAGTTTGACCAGATGAAGAAAATGATGAAACAGTTCACCGGCAATCAGAAACAGATGAGCCGGATGTTCGGCAAAAAGATGAAAATGCCGTTTTAACGGATTTTTATAAAAACTATTTATTTATTTTTCGGAGGAAAAACCAATGGCAGTTAAAATCAGACTCAGAAGAATGGGCGCAAAGAAGGCTCCCTTTTACCGTGTTGTCGTAGCGGATTCCCGTTACCCCAGAAACGGCAGATTTATCGACGAGATCGGTTACTACAACCCCCTCACCGAGCCTGTTGAGATCAAGATCGATGCAGACAAGGCAGCAAAGTGGATGGAGAGCGGCGCACAGCCTACGGATACCGTGAAGGCTCTTCTCGTCAAGAGCGGTATCGTAAAGTAATCCTCTTTCGGGAGCAGACATGCTTGTACTGAAAGACGTGCTGACCGACATGGCAAAAGCTATCGTGGAGAAACCCGACAGCGTTTCGGTCACGGAAGCCGCCGGTGAGGACGGTGAAGTCCTGCTTACCCTCAGCGTCGATCCCGACGATATGGGCAAGGTCATCGGCAGACACGGCAGAATCGCCAAGGCGCTCAGAACCATTATGAAGGCGGCGGCGACCTCCGTGGATCAAAAGGTTACCGTTGAAATCGAAGACAAATAATGCAGCAAAAGAGTCTTTCCGAAGGCTCTTTTGTGCTCTTTGGAGGTTGTCATGGCAAAATATCTGATGGCGCTCGACCAAGGGACGACAGGCTCGCGCTGCATTCTGTTTGACACAGCCGGCAATCCCGTTTGCAGTGCCGCACAGGAATACACGCAGTATTTTCCGCGCGACGGCTGGGTCGAGCACGACCCGATGCAGATTTTCGACTCGCAGCTTGCCGCGGCAAAGGAAGCGATGCGGAAAGCGGAGGCAACCGCAGCCGACATCTATGCCATCGGGATCACCAATCAACGTGAAACCATCACGGTGTGGGACAAAACCGACGGCAAGCCGATCTACCGCTCGATCGTCTGGCAGTGCCGCCGCACGGCAGACGACTGCGAAAAGCTCAAAGCGGACGGCATCGAGCCGACGATCAAGGAGAAGACCGGACTGGTCTGTGACCCTTACTTTTCCGCGAGCAAGCTCCGCTGGATCCTGCAGCATGTAGACGGTGCCAGCGAAAAAGCCGCATCAGGCAGACTGCTCTGCGGCACGGTGGACACCTGGCTGATGTGGAAGCTCTCCGGCGGCAAAATCTTTGCCACCGATGCATCCAACGCCTCGCGTACCATGCTCTGCAACATCCGCAGCGGCGACTGGGACGATGATCTGCTGCGGCTCTTCGGCGTGCCGCGCGCCATGCTGCCGGAGATCAAGCCGTCGGCGGGGCTGTTCGGTTATACCGATCCTTCTCTCTTCGGCGGCGCGATCCCGATCACGGGCGTTGCCGGCGATCAGCAGGCTGCCATGTTCGGGCAGGGCTGCCATACGCCGGGGGACGTCAAGAATACATATGGTACGGGCGGCTTTTTGCTGATGAACATCGGCGAACTGTGCGTCACGCCGAAAAGCGGATTGCTGACAACCGTTGCATGGAAGCTCGGCGACCGTGTGACCTATGCCTGCGAGGGCTCTGTGTTTGTCTGCGGCGCGGCAGTGCAATGGCTGCGTGACGGACTCGGACTGATCCGCACCGCTGCCGAAACCGAGACAATCGCGCGCTCGGTGGAAAGCAGCGGCGGCGTCTATGTTGTGCCGGCATTCTGCGGGCTCGGCGCACCGTACTGGGATCCCTACGCCCGCGGCATGATCTGTGGGATCACGCGCGGCACGACCCGCGCACATCTTGTGCGCGCTACGCTGGAATCCATGGCGTATCAGACCAACGATCTGCTGCATGCCATCGAAACCGAGTGCGGCGTCAAACTCTCGCGCCTGCGCGCGGACGGCGGTGCGGCGGCGAACGATTTTCTTCTGTCCTTCCAATCCGACCTGTCTGCGCTGCCGGTCATCCGCCCGAAGTGCATTGAGACGACCGCGCTCGGCGCAGCGCTGCTTGCCGGGCTCGGAGCCGGGCTTTTCAAGGACGTTGCCGAGACGCAGCAAAGCATCGCACCGGATCGCATCTTCGAGCCGACACTTGCGGAAAGCGAAAGGCAAGCGCTGCTGGACGGTTGGAAGACCGCCGTTTCGCGCGTGACACGCGGCACACTGTCATAAACCGAAACTGTTTCGGAAATACTCCTTTCAGGAACCTGAAAGGAGTATTTTTTATGTTAAATTTGCAAAAATGCGCAATCATCGGCTGCGGCAACGTCGGTGCTACCTGTGCTTATACGCTGATGCACAGCGGTATTTTGTCCGAAATCGTCCTGCTTGATGCAAATGCCAAAAAGGCGGAGGGAGAAGCGATGGATCTGAACCACGCACTTCCCTTTCTTTCGCCGATGCGGATCTGCGCCGGCACATACGAAGACCTCGCCGACTGCGGCATCATTATCATCGCGGCGGGCGCCGGGCAGGCAAAAGGTGAAACCCGCATTGATCTTTTGAAGAAGAACCGCGCCATTCTGCGCACGATCCTTGACGGCATCAAGCCCGTGAATACAGAGGCGATTCTTCTGCTTGTCTCCAATCCCGTCGATATTCTGACCTATATCGCGTTGGATCTCTCCGGCTTTGATCCGCATCGTGTCATCGGCTCCGGTACGGTGCTGGACACGGCGCGGCTGAAGTTTCTCGTCGGCAGAATGCTGCAGGTGGACAGCCGCAACGTGCACACCTTCATCATCGGCGAACACGGCGACAGCGAGCTGCCGGTCTGGAGCAGCGCCAACGTCTCCGGCATTGATCTCTACGGCTTCTGCAAAATCAGCGGCGTGCCCGACTACCAAAACCAGCTCGACCGCATGTTTATGGAAGTGCGCACCAGCGCATACAAAATCATCGAAAATAAAGGTGCAACTTACTATGCCATTGCCGAAGCCGTTTTGCGCATCGTCGACAGCATCGTGCGCGATCAGGACAGCATCCTGCCGGTCTCCACACTCGTCGAGGGACATTACGGGCTCTCCGACATCTGCCTCGGCGTCCCCTCGGTCATCGGGGCTGACGGCGTGAAAAATGTGCTCGACATTCCGCTTTCGCAAGCCGAATATGCCGATCTGCACACTTCCGCAAAAGCGTTGAAAAAAGCGCTCGGCGAACTGTCCGAAGACGTTATGGCGCCTGTTTAGTCAAAGCTTTACAAACGCAAAAATGATTGCCTTGTTCCGATAATTTTGCATCTTATATTCCGTGCCTCCTTTGCGCAAAATGAATGTTGAGCGAAGAAACACGCTCACAGGGCGGCAGATTCTGCCGTCCAAGTCGGGAAGGAACGGTCAAAGGAATGAACAGAATTATATCGAAGGCAAGGCAGTTCTGCGGAATCGGCGCGCTTGTACTGCTGATTTCCTTCATCCCGTTGCCTGTCGCGGCGGCAACACCCGCGCAGGCGCCGAAATACGCCGACGTTGTTGTATACCCGGGCGGCACCCCGTTCGGCGTGCGCTTCGGAGCAAACGAGGTGACCGTTCTGCGGCTCACCCGATTTGCATCATCGGGCAAAGAGGTGTCGCCCGCCGCCGACGCAGGCATTCTGCCGGAAGACGTGATCCTTTCGGTCGACGGGCAAAAGGTGACGACGCTTGCCGATGTGACGCGCATGACCGATACGATGGACGCGACACCGGTCACACTGACCGTCCGCCGCCGCGGCAGGGAGATCCCCGTGAAGGTAACCCCTGCCAAGTGTGACGAGGGCGGATATCGTCTCGGCTTTTTGCTGAAGGACACCTCGGCAGGCATCGGCACGGTCACGTTTATCAAAGATGATGCGCTCGTCTTCGGCGGACTCGGGCACGGCATCTGCGATGCAAACGACGGGCATGTCCTCGAAATCGACACGGGCACGATCAGTGATGTGCACATCAACGGCGTGAACAGCGGCAAGCCGGGTGCGCCCGGTGAACTGCGCGGCAGCTTTGAGGGGGAGAAATGCGGCAAATTAATTGCCAACACCGAGGTCGGACTTTTCGGTATGTATACGTCCCCGCGTGCAGAGCTGGAAGCACCGGTCGCCGTTGCAGAGGCGGATGAGGTCAAACCGGGACCTGCAACGATCCGCTGCACATTGGATAACAATCAAAAAAGCGACTATCAGGTGGAGATCGTGGAGATCAACCGGGACAGCACTGCCAAAACCAAAAACTATGTCCTGCATGTTACAGACGAACGTCTGCTCGCCAAAACCGGCGGCATTGTGCAGGGGATGAGCGGCAGCCCCATTTTTCAGGGCGGCAAGCTCGTCGGCGCGGTCACGCATGTCCTTGTCAATGACCCCACAACGGGCTACGGCATCTATATCGGCAACATGCTGGACGAGATAAACAGCCTCTTATAAGCGGATAAGATAGGTTCAAACGAACCTATCTTATTCTTTTACATCAGCGGATCTGCCGCTTGATGCGCTCGATCGCGCCCTTCTCCAGGCGGGAGACCTGTGCCTGCGAAATGCCGATCTCCTCGGCGATCTCCATTTGTGTCTTGCCGCCCGTGAACCGCATGCCCAAGATCGAGCGCTCACGTTTGTTCAGTTTTTTCATTGCCTCACGCAGCGCAATGTCCTCCAGCCACAGATCGTCGTCCACCGTATGATCGCTGATCTGATCGATCACAAAGATGGAGTCGCCGCCGTCGCTGAAGACCGAGTCGTACAGAGAAACAGGCTCGATGATCGCCTCCATCGCGCGGGAGACCGCCTCGGTGCTTTCTCCGATCGCTTTTGCAATATCCTCTACCGTCGGCTCGCGAGACAGTGTAGAGGACAGCTGCTCGCGCGCCTGCAATGCCTTATAGGCAAGGTCCCGCATGGAGCGGCTGACGCGGATGGAATTGTTGTCCCGCAGATAACGGCGCACCTCGCCGATGATCATCGGCACGGCATAGGTGGAAAATTTCACATCCAGCTCAATGTTGAAATTGTCGATCGCCTTGATCAGCCCGATACAGCCGACCTGAAACAGATCGTCCATATTCTCTCTGCGCCCGGAAAAGCGCTGTATGATGCTGAGGACAAGACGCAGGTTGCCGGAGATCAGCTTTTCCCGTGCAGCCGCATCGCCCTCTTTGGTTTTTTTCAGGAGTTCCTTTTTTTCTTCGTCAGTCAGATTTTGCAGTTTTGCGGTGTTCACGCCGCAGATCTCAACCTTACTGAAATGCATGTTCAATCTCCTATGAAATTTCTTTCAAAGTAAGTATTGACACATGCGAAAAGCGGTATACAAACGCACGGCGTGGGAATTTCTGCCTGCATGAACCGACAGTTTCCGCGCAGATTCCGCCGCATTTTCCGCGTCGGCAATGTCGCCCACGCGCCCTTCTTGACAAACGAAAAGAATCCGTGTATAATTTTTATAAAATCAGGAGGAATGAGGCGGAATATGGCGAAAATCACTTTGAGCTTAATCAAGCGCGATCATGTCAGAGTCGTTTTGGAGGCGATTGCGCGGAAGAAACACATTACCAAGCAGGAGATTGCCGCACTGACCGGTCTCAGCCTTGTCACGGTGGGCAAGATCACCGATACGCTCGGTGAAGCCGGCATCATCGTACACGGCAAGAATGTGCAGCAAAAGGTCGGGCGGCGCGCAGAGGTGCTGCGTGTGCGGCAGGACTGGGCGATCCCCGTCTATGACCTGTCCGGGACGACATTCCGTTTTTATATCACCTCGCTCGACGGCAAGATCATTGACAAGGCAGAGTTTCCGCGCAGCGCAGATGCACAGTATGTCTCCGCCGACTTTGTACGCTTTCTGAAACTGACGCTCGGACTTCTCCGTCGTAACTACCGCAATCACAAGCTGCCCGGCGTCGGCGTGGCGATCCCCGGTGCCTATGATGCGGAAAACGACCGCATCATCTCCACCATGATGCCGGAAATGGGCGATCTGAAGCTGCTGCGCAACTTCAGAAAGATCTTCAAGGACGCCGATATTGTCATCGACAATGCGAGCCGCCTCTGCGCCGCCGGACTCATCGAGGCACTGCCGGACTACAAGCAGCGCACGATCACCTGCATTTCCTTCGGCGACAGCATCGAATGCACGACCTGCGACCGCGGCGAGTACCCGCGCGGTGCGCATAACCTCGCAGGCAGACTCGGCGATCTGCCGTATGTCAGCGGCGTGACCTACACAAACTTTATGCATGACGCACTTTCTACGTCGGTCATTCTTGAACCGGCGCTCGAGATCATCCGCACGGCAGCGATCGCCTATGATCCCGAGGAAATCTATATCTGCTCCAACCGTTTTTCATTTTCACCGGACGAGGTTCTGCGCATGCAGAATCGCCTTGCCGCATCGGTCGGCATCGGCGCGTATCCGCCGAAGCTGCACGCAGTCTACAATCCGGAGATGGAGGCGATGAGCGGTATCATTTCCCGCGTCATCGGCAACTGGCTGGACAGCATGATCGTTCCGCAGACGCGAAAAAAGAGAAAAACCGCCGACGGCGCGGACGTAAACGGAGAAACACCGACGGTGGCAGAGGCGGTTGCGGATGAGACGGATGTTTCCGAAGATGCCGATGCATAATTCCGCCGCTGCGGCGCAAACTAACAGACGAGGTTACAGCCTCGTCTATTCTTTTTATAAGGCAGGTAAAAACCATGGAAAACAACAGAGCAAACATGTGCATCGAATGCACCGTCAACCAGTGCAAGCACCACTGCCCCGACCAGAACTTCTGCTCGCTCGACCGCATCAAGGTCGTCACCCACGAGGAGAACCCCACGGTCACGCAGTGCACCGACTGCCACTCGTTTGAGGTCAAGAGCAGCTGCTGCGCACAGTAAACCAAAGTTAACCCCAAGTTCTGCGGGCACGTCACCGCGCACGCAAAAAAGAGGAGCGGCAAGCGCTCCTCTTTTTCTTCTTATTATTTATTATTCTGTTATGAACGCTCTACGATCTTGACATTGATCGGCAGCGCACCCGCCTGCTCATAGACGATCTCATTGATCTGCGCGATTTCGCTCGGCAGAAGCCCATCGCTCTTGACAACGATATTGACCGTACTGCCGTTGACCACGGCAACGCAGTCCTTAAAGCCCTTGGCTTCGATCAGCGTCTCGATATTCGCCTCACTCTCAATGTCCTTGGCGATCTGCGAGATGTCGGCAAACGCCTGCGCTTTGGTCTCCTGCATCGCCTCTGCACTGTCTACCACGGTCTGCAACACGCCGAGTGCCTCGTCCCGCGCCTTCTGTCGGCTGAGTACGGTTGCGGCAAAGTAGGAATCCTCCGCTCCCTTCCCTGCCTCGGCGATGTCGCCGCCGGCACTCTCGCCGCCCGCAGCAGCGCCGTAGGTGTCCTCCATGTTGTTTGTCCCGTAGCCGATCGTGCCGATCGGGTCGCTGAAAATGCGGTAGTTGACGTACACCGCGCCCGCAATGACCAGGATTGCCAGTGCCACAATCAGATTCCGTTTACCGATCTTCTGATAAGCCTTCTTGAAGAATTCGCCTGCTTTTCCGAGTTCGATCTTATGTTTCATGATGCCCTCCGTACCGATTTGGTTTACATTGTCATATATATGGGGAAGAAAGCGCCGATATGCTACCCGCTGCCCGAAACCGAGATTCTTGTGCTCGGCAAGGCGTAGAGTGATTCCAGCATGCTGTGCAGCCGGAGCTGCACGGCAGGGTCGCTGCCGCCCCGACACACCACGGCAATCCCACAAATTTTCTGACCTTCACTGCCCTTTCCGAGGATGGATGAAGCATACACAGCCTCATATGTGATCATCACCCGCGCCTCCGAAACGCCGTCTACCGAATTGCACAGAGCGGCAAGCCGTTCTTCCTCGGTCTGTGCAGTCGGTGCGGCATCGCTTTTGCCTCCGAAAAGCGAAGACAATGCGATGCCGAGAATCAGGAGCAAGAGCAGCGGCACGAACCACTTTTTCTGTGCCAGACTGCCAAAAAGCGCGCTCATTCAAATACCACCTCGACTTCCGTATCCGTACCGCACTGCGCGCGGACGTAAGCCTTCACTTCATAGCTGCTGAGCAGCAGATCTTCGCGGACAAACCGCACAGTGACCGCCGAAACCTGCAGATTCTCCCGATTGAGCACCGCGCAGCACGATGCAGGCGCATGCCCGCACTTGTCCGTAATGCCGGTGCACAGCCGCTCCGCAAGCATTTTCTCCGCCTCGCGGCAGACTGCATCCAGGGTTTCCGCCGACAGGCTCTGAAAGTAGGCGGTCTCATCCCGGAAGTCCATGACAGGCACGACCTGCACACCGCCGCGCACTGCGTCGGCAAGCACAAACAATGCAAGAAGACTGCACAGCGCAGCGACTGTCTTTGCAGCGGCGCGCGCGCCTGCGCTTTCGATCACAAGGCGCAGCAACGTACCGACAAGCGCGAGCAGCAAGCATAAAAACAGCGCTTCTTTCATGCTGCCACCGCCGGCAGACTGCCCATAAAAATGCCGATATTCAGAATTCCCATGACCACAACCGCCGCATTGGCGGCAAGCGCAAAATCAAAGGCGCATTTCACCTGCAAAAACAAATTCCTGAGGTTTTGCAGTTCGGTACATTCACAGAAAAAACCGAATAAAGAAAGCAAGAGACTCCAAAACCAAATCCGGATTAACACAGGACCGAACATGGCAGCGAGAAAGAGCACGGACGCGATGCCTGTTGCATTTTTGACGGTGACGAGACTTCCGCTGACCAGCTTGAGCGCATCGCCGATCGTGCCGCCGACGATCGGCACGGCGTTTGAAACCAGCAGACGCAGCGTCTTTGCGCTGACGGTATCCGCATTGACGGCGGCAACATTCTGACAGCCGACGATGATAAAAAATACCGACGTAAAAAATGAGAAAAAGCCGAACAGCACATTGCGCGCGCCCTTTGCCAATGACAGCATCGCCGCCGATCCGCCTGCCGCGCCGATCAGTGCCAGTGCGAGAAAACAGGTGACCACAACGGGCGAGAGGCGCGTGATGACCCATTCGGCGGCGGCGAGAAAGACAGACAATATAACGCTGCCAGCCCCTGCCGTCGCCAGGTTGCCGCCCGCCGCTGTCAGAATACCGATCACAGGCGCCAGCGCACCGAAAAACAGCGAGATATCCCGCATATAAAGCGCACAGGTATCGAGCGTTTCAAACGCGGCGCCGACCACAACTGCGGAAAGCAGCAAGCCAACCAGTGCATCAATCGCATGGCAGATCCGCTCGCTTTTCATCGCACTTCCGAACAGCTTCAGGGTAAATGCAAATATGCAAAGCAGCAATGCGCTTCCGACAAAATCCGGAACGGTCAACACATCTGCAAAAACACCCCGCAGCAGTTCGGCAATGCCTGAAAACAGATTATCCCCGCCGTTCCGCCTGCCGATGGATGCAAGCAGCCGCTTTGCATAGTCGCTTTGGACACGTGCGGCAGCATCCTGTAAAAAATCCGAATAGGTTTCTTCCATTTTGCATATCCTTCAGTTCAACAGCATTTTTTCGGCAAAGCCGAACAGATCCGAAAGGATCGGCTGCGCCGCCAGGATCACTTCGACAACGCCGAGCAGTTCCAGTGCGCGCGCGGCGGCACGCTGCCCATTCTCCTCGCAGAGCGCGGCTGCCGCCGCCGAAAGCAGCGAGATACCGGCAGCACGCAGCAGAACGTCCGCGTGCGGAACAGAGGCGCCTGCGCTGTCCAGCCATGTGCGCACCGTACCGAGCAGCCCGCCGAGCTGCGCCATAGCATACAGAAACACTGACAGATACAGCAGCCCGGCACTCACCTGTGCGAGTTCTTTTTCCCGCTTTGCAACCGGCAGAAGCAGCGCGGACGCGAGTGCTGTGAGCGCAAGAACGCGCACAAGCTCCGTCATATCCCGAAAATCAGGCGGATCTTTTCAAACAGCTCCGACAGCTTATCCGCCAGCATCAGGAGGACGGCAACGATCCCCGCCACCGACACCAGCATCGACTGATCCTTTCGATCCGCACGATCCAGCACAAGTCCGGAGAACATCACGATCATGCCGACGCCGATCACCTTGTAGACAAGCGATAGTTCCATAGCTTCCTCAATTCCCGTTTCGCGTTTACTCAAATATATGGGGCTTGTCTCGCATGTATGCACAAAAAAACATCGCCTGCCCGGAACAATGTTCCGAGCAGGCGATGAACCTGCTACAGCTCGTCAAGCGTACCGAATCGGTACCCCTGCTCTTTCCAATCATCGATAAGTTCACCTAAAATATCCGCGTTGGTTTTCGAGGTGGGGTGCAGGAGAAGGATCATGCCGTTATGCGTGCCGCGAAGCAGTTTTTCCTTCGCTTTCTCCGCGCTCATCTGCGCGTTGTTGTCCCAGTCGGCATACGCAAAACTCCAGAGTATCGTTTTATAGCCCATGTCTTCGAGAATCTTCAGGTTGTTTTCGCTGAGCCTCCCCTCGGGCGGTCGATAATACTTCGGCATTTCCCTGCCGGTCTTTTCGCGGAAAACATCCGCAAGTCCGCAGAGTTCTTTCTCAAATGCAGCGCGATCGGTGACGGCTGCCATGTTTTTGTGCGACATCGTGTGGTTGCACACAAGATGCCCTTCGTTGACCATACGCAAAACGAGATCGGTATTCGCCTCGATCAGATGTCGGAGGACGAAAAAGGCACCCGGCACGTTTTTTTCTTTCAGCGTATCGAGAATACGTGCCACATTGCCGTTTTCATACCCGGCGTCAAACGTCAGGTAAATGACCTTGTCCGGGTTGTCATCCCCGTGCTTTTTGTCCGCATAGTAACAGCTGTAGCCGTTAATAAAGGACTGCGCCTCGTCAAGCAATGGCTGCTTATGCTCGTCGTTTTTCTTGAAATACCAGCTGAGCTCGTCCGCTGCGCTTGCGGAGATCACCGCCGGAATCAGAAAAACGAAAAGGAGCACGCGCAAAAAGAGTTGCTTTGGTTTTTTCATATTCGGTTTCCCCAAAATACGATTGTGATCGGTCACGATCCTATTTTGCCCGGGACACGCCCGGATAACCGCATGAAAATCTGTCAGCAAAGAAAAAGGTTGGTCATTCCTGCTCGAAATCGCGCAGGTAAGCCGCCACCGAGCGCGTCATTTCTTTTGCAAAATCCGAATTGTATTTTCGTGTGCAGAAAGCGTGCAGCCAATCACGGTACGACGTGCCGCCGCACTGATATTCCAGCATATCGCGCAGCTCGTCCGCATCCATCGCCCGATAGGCGTTCTCATGTACAATATGCGAAAGTGCGCAGCGCTCCGGTTTTTTTCGCATTTTCTGTTGTTCGGTCGGGAAACCGAAAACAAGCATCACTGCGGGAAATACATAAGGCGGAAGATGCAGCAGTTTACGCTGCCGCTCGCAGTTTTCCGTAATATCGCCGATATAGCAGGAACCGAGGCCGAGGCTTTCGGCAGCGACGACGGCATTCTGCGCGGCGATCACGGCATCCGACACGGCAAGCAGCAGATCGCCGACGCCGGGACTGCGTGCGGAGCACCCGACGCTTTTATATGCGTCATACCACTTTTTGCAATCTGCGCAGAACACCAGCACCATCGGCGCACGCGCAATGAACGGCTGATGGTCGCAGCTGTCTGCCAGTGCAGCTTTCAGCGTGTCGTCCGTAACATCCAGAATTGTGTAGAGCTGCTGGCATCCGGCGCTCGGCGCCTGCACGGCAGCCGCAAGGATTGCCTGTTTCATCGCGGACGGAACAGGTTCGTCCGTATAGGCGCGCACGGATTTGCGCGCATACAGACTGCGCAAAATATCATTTGTATAACGATCCATATTTATTTGTTGTTAAATGAATTATATATGAGAAATTTGCCGTCCACATTTCGGAAATAGAAGGTCATGTCCACATAGTCGTTGTAATCCTTCAGTCCGCGGTATTTCAGCACATGCGTGAGGCTGACGCGGCAGGAAAAGACATCGTCGCTGTAAGCGTAGAATTCGGACGCCGTCACGTCGCGAAACTCGTAGCTGTTGTGGTCGATGACCCACATCGTCGCCGAGGTGCGAAGATTCTTATAGATGGCAGAAGACGGATCGAAATACTTTTTGATCTGCGCAAACGACGTGTCGTTCTGCATATAGGTTGCATATGCCATCGCAGCCGCCTTAGCATAATCGCCGTACTGCTCGGCAAGCGCATCGTCGTACAGAATATCCGCCGTGTACATCGCCTTGGCATCGTCATAATGCACGGTGCTCTCCCTGCCGTCCTTGTCCTGCACCGTAAAATCCGGCGCGGCACACAGGCGGTCAAAGGTGTAGGTCGTATAAAGGATTCCCTGCACGCCTTCCGGCATAAAGTCCGCGGACGGCGTGGTCACATCGTCTCCGAGGCAATATTTTGCATCCGCTGCCGTGCCGTTGACCGCGAGCGCATACCCCTGTGGGATCTGAATCGAGAATGCGGTGAGCAGTTTCGGATTCAGCTGCACCGTATCCAGGGTGTAAAGATCCAAACCGTGTGCGGTTTTCTCCCCGCTCTTTTTCAGCGAAAAGGTTGCAAATTTCTTGCCGTCGCACTTCACGGCATACTGCACGGCGCTGTCAAGCCCGCTCGACATGCTTTGCAGAGAGAGTTCTTTGCCGCGCGTCAGCTCGGCAAAGTATGCCGCGATATGTTCCCGTGTCTCATATTCGGAGAAAGAGTCCGCGAAGAATGCCGCCAGCTTTTCACCGTCGCCGGCAGTGAGGTTCTGATCCAGAATATCCGCGGCAACATATTTATACTGCGCGCCCTCGTATTCGGCAAGCAGATCACGCAGATACCCCTTGCCGACCTCAGTGAGAATCAGCACCGCGACGATAAAAACCAATAAAACAATATAGAAAGGTGAAATCCTGATTTTTTTCATCACTCATCCCCCGCGACCAAGAAGAAAGTCGGAATTTTGCGCGGCGTGGTGAACGCCTTGTACTTGTTGACGAGCCCCTGCTTCTGATATTGGTCGAGCTTGTCAACATCAAACCCATACTTGTCAAAGTAATTCTCGTAGTACATCATCGCGGACGAACCGCCGTCCAGCATGCCCGCCACAACGGCGCCGTAATCCACCATGATGTCAATGACGTCATTGTGCGTCGCACCGAGGCTGGACGCGCTTCTGCCGTCGGTGACAAGCAGAATGACCGTGCCGTCCGCACGCTGACCGATTGCGGTGCGCTGCGCCGTTCCGGTATTGCTGTCGGCATAGTACATGGTCACATCGTCGCCGTCATGTGTAATGAGCACATTGCCGGTCTGGAAGCAGACGCCGTCGCGGATACCGAGCGCATCTGCCTCTTTGGCACTCATGCCCTCGGTCACGATCAGCTTATTGTCCTTATCAAAGCCCATGAATGTGCGTCTGTTCTGTCCGTCGTTCCAGACGAGCTTGCCCTGCGAATAGGTCGTGCCGATCGGGTTGTCGCCCGTACCGACGCCGCCTCTATCGTAGAACTCGCCGCCGTTGATGGCGGCAATCGCATTATACTTCTTTACAACATCAAAAATGCGCGCGCCCTGCTTGCCGCTCTTAAAGTCGCTGGAAGTGCCGACAAAGACACGGGACGGATCCTTCACGAGCAGAATATATGCCTTGTAGGAACTGCCGTTGACCGTCTCAAACAGCATGCCGTCGATTGCCTTGTCCCAGGCATCCGCCTGTTCGGTGTTCCCCTTCGTTGTGCCGTAGTCCTCGATGGAAACCGTGTCCGTATTGACTTTTTTGCTGTTTGCAACGATGGCATCCACGGTTTCCTTGCCCAAAAACAGCCCGGGCACCCACTTGGTCGCGCTTGCCTGCATAGCGGAAAGCACAAGCAGATCGCGGATGGTCTCACTCGGTCCGTGCGCAACGGTCGCCACGGCGGAAAACAGCACATACAGTGCCGAAACCAACAACACAAGCAAAAAAAGCAGAGTACGCCGAATGACGCGACCGACCCTACCGCGGCGCTTCGACTTTTCTGTGCGGCGCGGTCTTGCAGGCTGCGGGCGCGCAGATGCAGACGGCGTTCTTGCCGCCGCAGGTTGTGTCCGATGCTCCTGCGCCCATGTCTGCTGCGGCGCTTGTGCACCTGGCTGCGGCTGCGACGGCGTCTGCTCCGTCAGTGTCCGAACAGGGCGCGGACGGCGTGCGCCGCCCCCTTCTTTTGGATTCATACGATTCTCTTCCATATAATTCCCTCAACGAAACGATTCCTTATCAATCTCTTTTTTGAACACCCATGCCTGCTGGATGCGGAAACTTGCGATGAACAGCACGCAGTCCACAACAACCCCGAGCAGCGTGATCTGCCAGGTGCTGTCGAGCCCGAACAGCAGTTTGCCGAATGCGGTTGCGCCGGACGAGCCCAGCAGTATGCACGCGGCGAGGATAAAATAGCGCAGCATCGAGCGCCGCGTATTTTTCGCCGCACCGAAAACCTTCTTTCGGTTCAGCGTAAAGTTGAACAAAGCGGACAAAACGCGCGCACATGCCTTACAAAGAGCGGTTGCAACAAGGGCGGTTGTCCCCTCGTCATCAAAATGCACGGAAAACAGCTTTTCTGCAAGTGTAAGAAACAGGAATACCAGCAGTGCATCCATAAGGAACGACGCAAGCGATGATCCGATGAACAGTAAAAACCGTGCATAGACGCGCACCGAATCACGAAAAGGGCGGAAGTGTGACGTGCGATTCTCTTCTATGTAGACCGTGTCGATCTTCACCTCGGAAATCCCGATGCCGTGCGCCTGCATCTCGTGCAGCATGTTGGTCTCATACTCAAAGCGGTCACCCGGCACAGTCAGCATCAGCGGAAGCAGATCCCGCGGAATGGCGCGCAGCCCCGTCTGTGTATCCGACAGCCGCAGCCCGCAGAAAATGCGAAAGACGGCGGAGGTGATGCGGTTGCCCATGCGGCTGCGGCGCGGCACATGCGGCAGCGAAAAGTCCCGGCAGCCGAAAACGATCTTCCGGGCGTCCCCGTCTGCGATCATTGCCTCAGCGCAGCGCCGCACATCCTCGGCGCGATGCTGCCCGTCGCCGTCTGCGGTGACAACGCCGGGCGAATCCGGACGGTGCTCCAGCACATAGCGGAAAGCGGTCTTCAGCGCGGCCCCCTTACCGCGGTTGACCTCGTGCCGCAGCACCGTAATATGTTCGTCTTCCTTCGGAAAGAACCGAAGCGTATCTTCACGGCTGCCGTCATTGACCAGCACAAGGTCGGTAAACCCTGCGGCAAGCAGCGATGCAACCGTTTTCTGCAATTTCTCGTCCGGATTGAGCGACGGCAAAACCACCGTCACATGTGCAAAATCCGATGATGGCATATTTTACTCCTTTGTCTGTTTGTTCAGCAGCTTCAATGTATCGTACAGCGTGGAAACGCCGAAAAGCTTTGCGGTGGTCTTTGCGGTCAGCTTTTTCTCGTTCTTCTGCGGGCAGAGGATCGTGCCGAAGCCGAGGCGTGCCGCCTCCTTGACACGGTAGTCAAAATGCGAGACCGCACGGCACTCACCGGCAAGCCCGATCTCGCCGACGGCGATCAGGTCGTCCGGCAGAACGCGATCGGTGATGCCCGAGATCAGCGCAAGCGCAATGCCGAGGTCGGCGGACGGCTCGTCCAACCGCAGACCGCCGGTGACATTCAGATAAACGTCGTTCTGATAGAATTTCAACCCGAGCCGTTTTTCCAGCACCGCAATGATCAGGCACATGCGGTTGTAATCAATGCCGTTTGCGGTGCGGCGCGGCACGGCAAACGCGGTCTGTGTGACAAGCGCCTGTACCTCGGCAATCAGCGGGCGCGTTCCCTCCATGACGCAGACCGCGCATGCGCCGGAAACCCCGCGCGGGCGCTCCGACATCAGCGTCTCGGACGGATTGTCCACCTGTACAAGCCCGGTGTCGGTCATCTCAAAGACGCCGATCTCGTTCGTCGAGCCGAAACGGTTCTTGATGGCGCGGATAATGCGGTAGGACTGCCTGCGTTCGCCCTCAAAGCAAAACACCGCATCCACCATGTGCTCCAGCATCTTCGGTCCGGAGATGCCGCCCTCCTTGTTGACATGCCCGACAAGGATCACGGACAGCCCCTCGTTTTTCGCCTTGGTGATGCAGGCAAGCGCGCATTCCCGCACCTGTGTGATGCTGCCGGGCGCGCTGGTATACCGGTCTGTGCTGACGGTCTGGATCGAGTCCACGATCAGCACATCCGGCTTCAGCTCGTCACAGCGGGCAAGAATCGCATCCATGTTGGTCTCGGTGAGCAGATAGAGCTTGTCCGAGTGCACGCCGAGCCGCCCTGCGCGCAGTTTGAGCTGCCCGCAGGATTCCTCGCCGGATACATACAGCACCTTTTTGTTCTGCCCGAGCACGCCGGAGATCTGCATCAGCAAAGTCGATTTGCCGATGCCCGGCTCGCCGCTGAGCAATACGACCGAGCCGTAGACCAGACCGCCGCCGAGCACGCGGTCGAGCTCTCGGTATCCGGTCTCAAACCGCATATAATCCGGCATATCATAGGCGTCCAGCAAAACCGGCTTATTGGGCCCGCCGACGGCTGTCGCCGTCACCTTGACGGGCGCCGCCTCCGGTTCGATCAGTGTCTCTTCAAGCGTGTTCCACGCCCCGCAGGAGGGACAGCGCCCCATCCATTTGAGCGAACGGTATTCACATTCCGAGCATACAAACGCGGTCTTCGGCGTTTTCATCGGCTCGCCCCCCTATATGTAGCTATCGTTGATTGCAAAGTGTCGTTTCAGATTTTCGTCAGTTTGGCAAAGGTCGCCATCAGTTTTTTGGTACCGACCGTGTCAAATGCGACCTCGTAGAGCGTATCTGCGCCCATCTTGTTTGCCGAGAGGATCAGCCCCTCGCCGAACATCGGATGGCGCACGCGGTCGCCTGCGCAGAGGATCTCCGTCGGTGCGGCAGCCTTCTTCGGGATACCGCCGTACTTCGTTGCATAGCTGTCCCCGCCGAAGGTCGGCTTATGCGCGGCGCGCGGCGCAGGCGCCGCGCCCGGCTTGCGGTCGCCGACCGTCACGCAGAGCGCCTCCGGAATTTCCTTCAAGAACTGCGACGGCGGGTTGTACTGCGTCTTGCCGTAGGTGATGCGTTCCCGTGCGCGGAAGATGTACAGTTCTTGCTTTGCACGGGTGATCGCCACATAGGCAAGGCGGCGTTCTTCCTCCATTTCGGACGCGTCCGTGATGGACTGCATCCCCGGGAAGATCCCGTCCTCCATACCCGGCAGGAACACCACCGGGAACTCAAGCCCCTTTGCCGAGTGGATCGTCATCATGACGACCGCATCTGCATCGGCATCATACTTGTCGACATCGGCGACAAGAGAGATTTCTTCGAGAAAGCCGACCAGCGTCGCCTCTTCCGCGCGGGACTCATAATCTGCCGCAACGGAAACCAGCTGCTCCACGTTGTTCAGCCGATCCTCAGCCTCCGCGCCCTCGCTCTCCAGCATCTGCCGATAGCCCGTAGCAAGCAGCACACGCTCGACAAACTTGGAGAGCTCGGTCGTCGCCGCAAGCGCGGTCAGCTCTTCAATCAGATCGCAGAATGCCAGCAGTTTCCCTGCCGATTTGGCAAGCGCGGTGTACTGCGCCGCATTCTGCATGACCGCATAGGCGGAGCAGCCCTGCTCCTTTGCGATCTCAACAACCGCCTCGAGCGTTGCCGCGCCGATCTTGCGCTTCGGCTCATTGACCACGCGCAGCAGCCGCTGGTTGTCATCATGATTCGAGATCAGAAACAGATAGGCAAGGACGTCCTTGACTTCCTTGCGGTCATAGAAGCGCATGCCGCCGAGCACGCGGTACGGCAGTCCGCTCTTGGCAAACGCAGTCTCCAGTGTCTGCGCCTGCGCGTTCATGCGATAGAGAATGGCAAAATCTCCGTAATGCCGCCCCATGCGGGCAAGCTCCATCACCTTGTTGACGATCAGCCGCGCCTCATCGTTTGCATTGTTTGCCACCGTCACCGTGATCTTGCTGCCGGTGTCGCCCGCTGTCCAAAGCGTCTTACCCTTGCGCCCGAAATTGTGTCCGATCACCGCGTTTGCCGCATCAAGAATGTTCTTTGTTGAGCGGTAATTCTGTTCCAGCTTGATGACTTTGGCATCCGGATAGGTGCGGTCGAAATTGAGGATGTTCTCGATTGTCGCACCGCGGAACTTGTAGATGCTCTGATCGTCGTCACCGACGACCATAATGTTGCGCCAATGCCCCGCCAGCATCTCGGTCAGGCGGAACTGCGCGTAGTTGGTGTCCTGATATTCGTCCACGCAGACGTGCTTGAACTTGTGCTGATAATATTCGAGAATATCGGGATTCTCCTCAAACAGGCGTACGGTGAGCATGATGATGTCGTCGAAGTCCAGCGCGTTTGCCTGCACCAGCTCCTCCTGATACCGTGCGTAAACCTTGGCTGCGACCGACCAGAGATAGTCCGCCGTGTTCTCCTCCTGCATGTCCTTCGGCGTCATCAGCCGATCCTTGGCTCTGCCGATCATGTTGAGCATGCTCTTCGGCGGGAATTTCTTGTCGTCGAGGTTCATATCCTTCATGCAGCGGGCGATCGCCTTTTTCTGATCGTCCGTGTCATAGATGGAAAAGCCGGGCTTGTAGCCGAGCAGACCGATATGGCTGCGCAGGATGCGCATGCAGACCGAGTGGAACGTGCCCGCCCAAACCGCATCCGCCGCCGTCGGATCATCCAACGCCTTGGCAAGGCGCTCTTTGATCTCGCGCGCCGCCTTGTTGGTAAAGGTAATCGCCAGAACAGCCCACGGCGGGCATACGCCCTCGGCAAAGCATTCCAGGTACTCGCCGAGCTCCTCTCGGCTGCCCGCCTGCGCCGCACGGCAGGCGTCGGCAAAATCGTCCGGCACCTCTTGCGGCTCGGTTACCGGTTCGCAGGCAAGCCCGTAGCGCAGAATATGTACGATGCGCTGCACGAGCACGGTCGTCTTACCGCTCCCCGCCCCCGCGAGGACCAGCAGCGGACCTTTCACCGTGCAGACCGCCTCACGCTGCATGTCATTCAATTTGCTGTAATAGGTATCAAAAAGCGCTTTTTTCTGCGCATTATATGCCGTAGGTTGGAATATCAATTTCACAGACCCGGTCATGCGACCGTCCTTTCAAAACTAAAGTAAATCTATTATACTATAGTTTGTCTGATTTAGCAATAAAAAAGTGGCAGAGAGTTGCCTCTCTGCCGGGAAAAATTTTTCCGCTTTTCAGAAATCTTCGTGGTTCTGTCTCTGCTGATTCTGCGGGTTCTGTTGGTTCTGATTCTTGTTCTGCTGATTCCGATTCTGATTCTGCTGATTCTGCTGATTTCTGTTCTGATTCTGCTGGTTCTGGTTCTGCTGATTCTGATTCTGGTTGTTCATGATCGTTTTCTACCGAATGTTCGGCTGCCTTTCAAAAATTTTCGTAAAGTGCCGCTTTGCCGTCGGCAATGCGCCGAAAACACGGCGCCTTATTATTCTGCACAGAAGATGCGCGGGTATGCATAGGAAATACCAGAGAATACTGTAGATGAGCGAGATCTGCCCGCAAAGGTTGAACCGCATGCCGGAATAGTCCCATACACCGAGGCGGAACACGCGGTTGATGAGCAATCCGGAGAAAAACTCAACAGCCGTCACCCATATCGTCGAGATCAGCGCCCGCACGGCGAGCCGCCAGCGGCGGTGCACCAGCTCAGACACATATATGAACAGAAAGCATACGCCGCCGCAGATGCCCATTGTCCAGTGCGTTCTGCCGCGCCACAGCACCTCGATCATGCGATAACCGATCGAACCGATTGCATAAACCGTCAAAACTTCCCGTTTTTTCATCGGAATCACCTGCCTTCCCATGCAGTATTCACTTCATGGCGCAGTTTATTCCGGAATTCCGGGTATTTTATTGACTTTGTGCAGATATAATGCTATAATGCAATATCATTTATAAAAAATTTTTCGCAGAGGTACAGCCATGAAACAAGATAAACTGAAGGTCGGCATCATCGGCGCAACGGGCATGGTCGGTCAGCGTTTTCTGACCCTGCTTGAACATCACCCCTATTTCGAGGTCACCGTGCTTGCAGCAAGCGCCTCCTCGGCGGGCAAAACATACGCGGAGGCGGTGGACGGCAGATGGAAAATGGCAGAACCGCTGCCGGAGGTCTACAAATCCATGCGCGTGTACGACGCGGACGCAGATTTTGACATGATCACAAAGGCGGTCGACTTCGTCTTCTGTGCGGTCAACATGAAGAAGGACGAGATCAAGGCGCTGGAAGAGCGGTATGCCAAGGCGGAGACACCGGTCGTCTCCAACAACTCCGCCAACCGCTGGACCGACGATGTTCCCATGGTCATCCCCGAGATCAACGACGCGCATCTCGCCGTCATTGAGGCGCAGCGCCGCCGTCTCGGCACCAAGCACGGCTTCATCGCCGTCAAACCGAACTGCTCCATTCAAAGCTATGTCGGTATGCTCACCCCGCTTCTGAAATACGGCATTACCGAAGTCATCGCCACGACCTACCAGGCGATCTCCGGCGCGGGCAAGACTTTCCGCGAGTGGCCCGAAATGATCGACAACGTCATTCCCTATATCGGCGGCGAGGAAGAAAAGAGCGAGCAGGAGCCGCTGAAGATCTGGGGCAAGGTCGAAGGCGGCAGGATCATCAAAGCGGACGCGCCGGTCTTCTCCGCGCAGTGCATCCGCGTTCCCGTCACCGACGGGCATACGGCAGCCGTCTTCGTCAAGTTCAAAAACAAGCCGACCAAGGAGCAGATCATCGCCGACTGGCGCGCTTTCTCCGGCAAGCCGCAGTCCCTCGGACTGCCGAGCGCTCCCGAGCACTTCATCACCTATTTTGAAGAGGAAAACCGCCCGCAGGCAAAGCTCGACCGCGACCTGTACGGCGGCATGGGTATCTCGGCAGGCAGACTGCGCGAGGATGTCATCTTTGACTACAAGTTTGTCGGACTTTCGCACAACACCCTGCGCGGTGCCGCGGGCGGCGCGGTGCTCATCGCCGAGCTGCTCTACCGTGAAGGCTATATCGTCAAGAAATAAAGATATACGACAAAAAGCCGCCTCATCCGAGGCGGCTTTTTGTCCCAACATATTGATTATATCACAGGAATGTGCCCCGTGTCAATTCGCTTTTTTCATAGTTCCGACGCATGAAATTCATCTGCTTTGCCGATAGTATTTTCCCGCGTTTTCAGGTATACTGTAAGCGGAAGGAGGAAAACAAAATAAAAATTCTTCAAAAGGGGTACACGGTATGAAACTTACAATCAGCGGTCGCGATATGACCGTCCGAAACGACCTCAGAAGCATCACGGAAAAACGGATTGCAAAGCTCACGAAGTTCTTCGATGACAATGCGGAAGTCAACGTCATCTACTCCAAGAAGCGCAATCTGCAGATCGCGGAGATCACCGTCTATGCAAACGGTACATATTTCCGCAGCGAAGTGGAGGGCGACACCTTCAACAATTCACTGGACGAGGCGATTGAAGCCATCGTTCGCCAGATCCGCAAGAACAAGACACGCCTTGCAAAGTTGCTCCGCGCCGATGCATTCGACTATGCAGCGGATGAGCCGGAGCTGGACGAGGCGCCCGAGTTCCTCATCCGCACAAAGTCCTTCCCCATCAAACCCATGTCGGTGGAGGAAGCCATTTTGCAGATGAACCTGCTCGATCACATGTTCTTCGTCTTCCGGGATGCACAAAGTATGGAAACCTGCGTGGTTTACAAGCGGAAAGACGGCGCTTATGGTCTCATAGCGCCGCAGTAGATAGAAGGAAGCGCAAACCCCCGTGCCCGGCACGGGGGTTTGTGCTTTATTCGGAACAAAAGCAAGAAAAAACGCATTTGCAGACCGCAAATGCGTTTTTTGGTGACCCGTGGGAGAATCGAACTCCCGTTTTCGCCGTGAGAGGGCGATGTCTTAGCCGCTTGACCAACGGGCCGTGGCTTGACAACAATAGGATTATAGCACATCCGAAAACAAATTGCAAGCCTTTTTTGAAAATTTCCGTCGGTTTTTTTACAAATGTGCGAAGCGACAAAAGAGACGCGGTTTCCCCGCGCCTCTTTGTTCATTTTTGCTCTGTGTTCTCCGCGTCCGCCTGCTGCTCTTCCAGATACTTTGCAAAGATCCGGGTAAGCGCCCGCAAGGGATCCTCGGTCTTCTTCGGTCGATAGGAAACATACGCCTTCGCCGCCGTGATGATGCGCACCTCGTTTTTGAACGCGAAGGAGACGGCAGCCCATGTGGCAAGGTCAAACTTATCCGCGAAAATGCGGATCTCCCCGTTTTCCACCTTGACAAGGCTCATGCCCGCACGTTCCGCCATATGGCGCACGAGCGAGATCTGCATGAGGTTTTTCACCGGCTTGCCGAATTCGCCGTAGCGGTCGATCATCTCGTCGGCAACATCCTCCATGTCCGCCTCGGTCTCGATGAGCGCAATGCGTTTGTACATCTCCATGCGCCCGGCGGAGGAATAGATGTAGTTGTCCGGAATATAGGCATCGAGCGGAATGTCGATCTTGCACTCCTTGCGCTCCGGCAGCTTTTCGCCCTTTTCTTCCAGCACCGCCTCGTTCAGAAGGCGGATGTACATGTCGTAGCCGACGGCGTCCAGATGTCCGTGCTGCTCCGCGCCGAGCAGGTTGCCCGCGCCGCGGATCTCGAGGTCGCGCAGAGCAATGCGGAAGCCCGCGCCGAACTCGGCATATTCCCGGATGGCGGCAAGACGTTTTTCCGCGATCTCGGAGACGACCTTGCCCTGTCTGTAAGTGAAATACGCATAGGCGCGCCGCCCCGAGCGCCCGACTCTGCCGCGCAGCTGGTGCAGTTGCGAAAGACCCATGCGATCGGCATCCTCGATGATCAGCGTGTTCGCATTCGGCACATCGACGCCGGTCTCGATGATGGTCGTGCAGACGAGAATGTCAATTTCCCCGTCGATCAGCGCCTGCCAGATCTCCTCGATCTCCTCACGCTCCATCTTGCCGTGCGCCACGGCGACGTTGGCGCTCGGGTTCTCCCGCGCGATCCGCGCCGCAACATACTCGATCGACTCCACACGGTTGTACAGATAGAAGACCTGCCCGCCGCGTGCAAGCTCGCGCCGGATGGCTTCGCCGATGATGATGTTGTCATGCTCGAGCACATAGGTCTGCACGGGCAACCGATCCTCCGGCGGCTCATCCAGCACGGACATGTCGCGGATGCCGCCCATCGCCATATTCAGCGTGCGCGGGATCGGCGTTGCCGACAGCGTCAGCACATCAATGTCCTTCGCCATCTGCTTGAGTTTTTCCTTCTGCGCAACGCCGAAGCGCTGCTCCTCGTCCACGATGAGCAGACCGAGGTCCTTGAACTCCACGTCGGAAGAAATGATGCGGTGCGTGCCGATGATCATATCGGTCTCACCGCGCTTTAGGGAGCGCAGAATCTCCTTCTGCTGCTTTGCCGTGCGGAAGCGGGACAGCATCTCCACCTTGACCGGAAAATTGCGCATGCGGGAAAGCGCCGTATGATAGTGCTGCAGCGCCAGAATCGTCGTCGGCACAAGCAGCGCAACCTGCTTGCCCGCCTCGATCGCCTTGAACGCGCCGCGCAGCGCCACTTCAGTCTTGCCGAAGCCGACGTCGCCGCACAGCAGTCTGTCCATCGGCACGGGACGCATCATGTCGCGCTTGATGTCCTCGATCGCCGAGAGCTGGCTGTCGGTCTCATCGTATTCAAACGCCGTCTCAAAGTCGTGCTGCATTTTGTCGTCTGCCGGGAACGCATAGCCGCTCTTGCGCATACGCTCTGCATAGAGCGCGATCAGCTCCTTCGCCATGTCCTTGACTGCCGCCTTGGCACGCGACTTCGCCTTCTGCCAGTCGCCGCCGCCCATCTTGGAGAGCCTCAGAAGCCCGTCGTCCGAATGTGCGCCGATGTATTTCGACACCATATCGAGGTTGTCCACAGGCAGAAACAGCTTATCCGTTCCGGCATATTGAATATTGATGTAATCGCGCGAAACGCCGCCGACCGTCAGATTCTGAATGCCGAGGTACTTGCCGATACCGTAAGCCGTGTGCACCACATAGTCGCCCACCTCGAGATCGGCATAGGACAGGATCTTCTGCCCGCTTTTCATCTTCTTTTTGCTCTTTCGGCGGACAAGCGAAGGCTTCTCTTCCTCACCGCCAGAGAGCGTCAGCGCCGCAAAGCGCGCCGCGCTCAGTTCATAGCCGCATTCCAGCGGCTCGACCGAGAGATAGACCACACCGGGGATCAGATCCTCGATGTCCGCGCCTTCGCCGAGCGAGACCGCCTGGATCCCATCGTTGCCGAGCGCCTCCAGCAGGCTTTTGACCTCGGCGTCCGCACGGCATGCCAGAAGGATCCGATATTTGTTTTTGATGAAGCCGGTCAGATCCTCCTTCATCAATTCATATTTCTTAAAGGAAGATGCCAGCTGCCGACAGCGGAAAGCGAACATGCCGCCGATGCGTTCGCCGGCAAGCCCGACCGCGAAGGTATTCAGGTGTACGGCGACATTTGCCGCAAAGAAATGCTCAGCGCGGACAGGCTCTGCCGAAAATGCGGTGTGCCCGCCGCGGATCACGCCGTGCTCCAGCAGGTTTGCAATCAGCTCGCCGTCATACCGCGCAGTCGCCTCCAGCCGATCGCGGATCGCGTTCGTCCCGCACAGAAGCACCGCCGTGCGCAGGTCAAAATAGTCAAAGAGGCATTCCTTTTGCGGGTAGATCTGCGCGACGTATTTGTCCGTGAAATTCAACGGCTGCCCGCCGTCGATCGCGGCAAGCTCCTTTTCCAGCTCCTCGCGCGCATCGACGGTTTCGCACTTTGCCAGACAGTCTTTCACGGTTTTGCGCACGACTGCCAGCGCCCGCGCGTCGCAGAGCACCTCGCGCACCGGCAAAAGTTCCAGATCGTCGCGGTTTTCGATCACGCGCTGCGTCATGCGGTCAAACACGCAGATGCGGTCGATCTCGTTGTCAAAGAACTCGATGCGGTAGGGCTGTTTTTCGCCATCGCCCTCCTCGGGCGGAAACATATCAATGATACCGCCGCGCTGCGAATACTGCCCTACATTGTCCACCGTTTCCACGCGGACATAGCCCATCGCGGCAAGCGCCGCCGCCAGCTCCGCAGGCTCGATCACATCGCCGATGCCGTAGCGGAAGCGGTTGCGATCCAGCACCTCGCGCGGCATGGTAAAACGCAGCGCCGCCGCCGGCGTGGTGACCACCGCGTCAAAATCCCCGCTCTGCACGCGGGCAAGCACCAAAAGCCTCTCATGTTCATTCTCATGAGAGGCGGTAATGTTATAAATGTTCAGTTCGCGCTCGGAAAACCGATAGGCGCGCAGTCCGCTGCTCTGCAAGTGCGCGGTCATACGGATCGCCGTCTTGTCATCCTTGACAAGGACAAGCGCGCCCCGTTTGTACGTCGTCGCGAAATCCGATATAAACGCATCGAGAAACGCCTTTTCAATGACGGGCGGCATCCCGCTCACCACAATGGGCAGCGGATTCTGCCGCATCTGCGTGCCGAGGCAGTCCCAAATCTGCGCGTATTCCCTGTCCAGTCTGAGCGACTGTGCACAAATACTCATTGCTTTTTACCTGTTGTATAAATTCATTGCCTTGTCGATCTGTCCCGACAGAATCAATTCCACTCCATCATACACCCGCGAAAACATCGAAAACAGGATCTTTTTGTCGGCATCCGAATAGGTGCCGAGAACATAATCGGCAAGATCATAGTCTGGCGACGGCTTTTTGCCCACACCGATCTTGACGCGCGGGAACGCGTCCGAGTTCAGCTGATAAATGATGCTCTTGATTCCGTTGTGCCCGCCGTCGCTCCCGTTTCTGCGGATGCGCATCACGCCGACGTCAAAATTGATGTCGTCAAACAGGACAAGGATGTTTTCCGGCGGAATCTTGTAGAAATCCGCCGCCTCGCGCACCGCCTCACCGGACAAATTCATGAAGGTCTGCGGCTTCATCAAAAGGACGCGATGCTCCCCGATGCGCGCATCGGCGCACAATGACTTAAATCGCGCGCGATCGACCCGAACGCCGCATTTTTCGGCAATAAAATCGAGCGCCATGAATCCCGTGTTATGTCTTGTAAAGGTATATTTGTCCCCCGGGTTGCCGAGACCGACCACAAGGTGAGTCAGATTCCCCGCGGCAGGCGTGTCTTTTTTCTCGATCTGCTTAAATAAATCAAATATATTGCTCATACAGCGCACATAGCCTCCGCACTACTTTCTCAGCATAATACTTTATCACAAATTTTCCGAAATTGCAAGATTTTCGGAAAAAATACAATTTCGAGTGTAAAAAACTTCACAATTTTAATACTATTTCACCTATGAAATTTTTCCAAACCTATAGATATTTCCCAAAAAACGTGGTATACTATTGGCTGCGGTTCGCATAGGTGCGGTGCCGTGATATAAGTCGGGCTTCCGACTTGTCGTTTGAAAAATTGTGTTTGCAATTTTACAATATTTTTGGAGGTTCAAAACAGTATGAGCAAAAAGTATGTCTACCTTTTCTCGGAAGGCAACGCGAAGATGCGTGAGCTTCTCGGCGGTAAGGGCGCAAACCTTGCTGAAATGACCGGTCTCGGTCTTCCCGTTCCGCAGGGCTTCACCATCTCCACCGAAGCGTGCACCCAGTATTACGAGGACGGCAAGCAGATCAATCCTGAAATCCAGGGACAGATCATGGAGTACATCGAGAAGATGGAGCAGATCACCGGCAAGAAGTTCGGCGATCTCGAGAATCCGCTGCTCGTTTCCGTCCGTTCCGGCGCACGCGCATCGATGCCCGGCATGATGGACACCATTCTTAACCTCGGTCTCAACGAGGAAGTCGTTGAGGTCATGGCAAAGAAGTCCGGCAACCCGAGATGGGCGTGGGACTGCTACAGAAGATTCATTCAGATGTACTCCGACGTCGTTATGGAAGTCGGCAAGAAGTACTTTGAAGAGCTCATCGACAAGATGAAGCACAAGAAGGGCATCACCCAGGACGTCGACCTCACTGCCGACGACCTCAAGGTGCTGGCTGAACAGTTCAAGGCTGAATACAAGTCCAAGATCGGTGAGGACTTCCCGACCGATCCTAAGGAACAGCTGATGGGCGCTATCAAGGCGGTCTTCCGTTCCTGGGACAACCCCCGTGCAAACGTCTATCGCCGCGACAACGACATTCCCTACTCCTGGGGTACCGCAGTCAACGTACAGATGATGGCGTTCGGCAACATGGGCGAGACCTCCGGTACCGGCGTTGCATTCACCCGTGACCCCGCAACCGGCGAGAAGAAGCTGATGGGCGAGTTCCTGATGAATGCACAGGGCGAAGACGTCGTTGCAGGCGTCCGCACGCCTATGCCGATCTCCAAGCTGCATGAGGTTATGCCCGCAGTTTACGACCAGTTCGTCGAGATCTGCCACACGCTTGAAAACCACTACAGAGACATGCAGGACATGGAGTTCACCATCGAGGACAGAAAGCTCTACATGCTCCAGACCCGTAACGGCAAGAGAACCGCTAAGGCAGCACTCAAGATCGCCTGCGACCTCGTTGACGAGGGCATGATCACCGAGGAAGAAGCCGTCCTCATGATCGACCCGAGAAACCTCGACACCCTGCTCCACCCGCAGTTCGACGCAAAGGCACTGAAGGCTGCAACGCCGGTTGCAAAGGCACTGGCTGCATCGCCCGGAGCTGCTTGCGGTAAGATCGTCTTCACCGCTGAGGATGCAAAGGAGTGGAAGGCACGCGGCGAGAAGGTCGTTCTTGTCCGTCTTGAGACTTCGCCCGAGGACATCGAGGGCATGAAGGCATCGCAGGGTATCCTGACGGTCCGCGGCGGTATGACCTCCCACGCGGCAGTCGTTGCCCGCGGCATGGGTACCTGCTGCGTATCCGGCTGCTCCGCAATCGCCATGGATGAAGCAAACAAGCAGTTCACGCTTGCCGGCAAGACCTATCACGAGGGTGACTTCCTCTCGATCGACGGCTCCACCGGCTGCATCTACGACGGCATTATCCCGACCGTTGACGCCTCTATCGTCGGCGAATTCGGCAGAATCATGGGCTGGGCTGATAAGTTCAGAAGACTGCAGGTCCGCACCAATGCCGATACGCCCCGCGATGCGAAGAAGGCATTTGAGCTCGGCGCACAGGGCATCGGTCTGTGCCGCACCGAGCACATGTTCTTCAACGATGACAGAATCGCTGCCATCCGCGAGATGATCTGCTCCGACACCGTTGAGCAGAGAGAAGCCGCTCTCGATAAGCTGCTGCCCATGCAGCAGGGCGACTTTGAGGAGCTCTATGAGGCTATGCAGGGTCTGCCGGTAACCATCCGCTTCCTGGATCCCCCGCTCCACGAGTTCGTTCCCACTGAGGAAAAGGACATCGAGCTGCTCGCAAAGACGCAGCACAAGACTGTTGCTGAGATCAAGAACATCATCGCAGGTCTGCATGAGTTCAACCCGATGATGGGTCACCGCGGCTGCCGTCTGGCTGTCACTTACCCCGAGATTGCAAAGATGCAGACCCGTGCGGTCATTCGCGCTGCGATCAACACGAAGAAGAAGCACCCCGATTGGGACATCGTTCCCGAGATCATGATCCCGCTGGTCGGCGAAGTCAAGGAGCTGAAGTACGTCAAGGACGTTGTTACCTCCGTCGCTGACGAAGAGATCAAGAATGCCGGTGTTGATCTGCACTACAAGGTCGGTACGATGATCGAGATCCCGCGCGCCGCTCTGACTGCGGACGAGATCGCAACCGAGGCAGAATTCTTCAGCTTCGGCACAAACGACCTGACGCAGATGACCTTCGGCTTCAGCCGTGACGATGCCGGCAAGTTCCTCGGCGCGTACTATGACAAGAAGATCTACGAGAACGATCCCTTCGCAAAGCTCGACCAGAAGGGTGTCGGCAAGCTCGTAAAGATGGCTTGCGAGCTTGGCCGTTCGGTTCGCCCCGACATCAAGCTCGGTATCTGCGGTGAGCACGGCGGTGACCCGTCCACGGTGGAATTCTGCCACAAAACCGGTCTGACATACGTTTCCTGCTCGCCCTTCCGTGTGCCGATTGCAAGACTTGCAGCAGCACAGGCTGCTATCAAGGAAAGCAAGTAAGCGATCGCCTGCAGGCTAAACGAATCAACTTATAAAAACGGAGAGGATGTATTGCATCCTCTCCGTTTTCCTTTATCCGCGCACTGTACTTTCAAAGGGCATTGCTCTATTTTCTGCCGAGATACCGGAACACGCGCTTTTTATATTCCGTGTACGCTTTTCCGAATGTCGCGGTCAGATACTTTTCCTCCTGCAAAATCTGCAAGTGCAGCATGACGATCGCAAACAGCGAAAAGAATGCCGTGAGCGGATTGAAATACATCAGCAGAACGCCGATATACATAAAATCGAACCCCAAAAATGCGGGATTGCGGCTGAATTGATAAATACCGCTTGTGACAAGCTCGGTTTTGTCCTGATCGGGGATACCCGCACGCCAGCTGTCTTTCATGCAGATGACCGAAGCAAGGAAGATCAGATCTCCGAGTATCCCTGTGCAAAAACCGGTGAAACGCGCACCGGCAGGCATATAGTTCCAGCCGAATGCGATGGAGAACAGCTGCGCGAACGGGGCGCCGAACGTGGCAATGCTCATAAACAGTTCTACCGTATGGATGGATTTCTCTTTCCGGTTTCCGATCTGGTGGGTCCGGATGCCGTGCCGATGCTGAATCAGCATTTTGGAAAAATAGATTCCGTAAAACAACACCAGAACCGCAAGCGCCAACAGAACGTATGACATATTTTCTTCAAACGGAATTTTCATGTGATTACACTCCCTCTGTCAGAACCTGTTCTTTTTGCCCGATTTGTTGATTTTTGCAATTTCCTTGAATTTTGCTCGTTTGGCTTCAAGGTATCGGCTGTTATCTGCCACATAGTTATTTTCGGTTTTCAGTTTCCGATAGGATGCAAGGCGAGCCGCATCCAGCATTCCCTCTTCAAGCGCGCGCAGGACAGCACAGCCGGGTTCTGCGGTGTGGGTGCAATCGGCGTATTTGCACGACCGTGACAATTCCTCGATGTCTGCAAACGCCGTGTCAATGCCGCTGCCGCTGTCCCACATGCCAAGCTCACGCATACCGGGCGTATCAATGACAAAAGCGCCGTTTGAAAGCGTGATCAGTTCCCGATGGGTCGTTGTGTGCCGTCCCTTGTCGTTGTCACCGGTTTCACCGGTGGCGATGTCCTCTCTGCCCGTGAGCCGATTAATCAGCGTGGATTTGCCGACGCCTGAGGAACCGAGAAAAGCGATCGTTCTGCCGGGGAGAATATACGGCATCACTGCGGCAAAATCGCCGTCGAGCGAGGAAACAGCAATCACATCCACGCCGATCGCTGCATTCTGCACTTCGGCGATCTTGCTTTCCGTGTCCGGACAGAGATCCGCCTTTGTCAGAACGACCACCGGCGCAGCGCCGCTGTCGTAGGTGACGGGCAGATACCGTTCCAGTCTTCTGATGTTGAAATTTTGATTCAGTGACATGCAGATCAATACCGTGTCAATATTGGCTGCAACGACCTGCTCGCGGCTTCCCTTGCCTGCCGCCTTGCGGATAAAGCAGCTCTTGCGCGGCACAAGGCGCGTGATGATCGCATTGCCGTCCCCCTCCTGCCATTCGGCAATTACATAATCGCCCACTGCCGGGTAATCAGCGACCATGACCGCCTCGTATCTGTATTTACCGGAGACCGATGCCGTTTTCACATCCGCCCCGCTCTGAATTCTGTAAATTCCTTTTTCCTGCGAGATGACTCTTGCCTGTCGTTCGCTCATGCCTGTGCCTCCCTATCTGAAAATGACCTGCTGTAAACCGGCAAAACTTTTTTCCAAAACAAAACCCGTTTACAATCAGGAGCGCGCCGAATCCTGAGTACCGCGAGGATGCCCGACGCAATAACGAAACCGCCGTACTTTTTCATTTCTGCATCACGTTACACGCTCCAATGCTGTCATGTCTCCCGACTGAACGACGAGAATACTGCGTTTGATTTTTTCTTCGTCCAAATCCAACCGGCGCAGGGCTTCCGGATTCCCGATCACTGCATCTTCAAAGCGGCAGCGGACCGGTTTTGCATGGACGCAGCCAACGACGGTATAGGGCTATACGTCCTTGGTTACCACGGCACACGTACCGACAATCGCACCGTCGCCGATTTTGTCCCCTGTTCAGAACAGCTGCCCCGGCAGCTTCAGCTTTTCCTTCTTCGGGAATGCGGCTTCAAACTGTTCAAAGGCTTTTGGATTCTTCTCGCAGACAAAATACCCCTCCGGGTCCTTGTAGGTGCCTGAAATGCCGTTCAGAAAGCCGGGGATCAGCTCTCTTATGAGAAAATAGTCTGCCTCCGGGTCGTCGGCATAGCGCACGCCCTTTGTTTTTGCGGGGACAAAGCCGGACTTTCCGTAAAACAGAATATTGCCGGTGATGGCAAGCGCGCCTGCACCCATTTCCTTGGCTTTTTCCATGGAATAGTCGAGCAGCTTCTTTCCGTAGCCCTGCCGCTTGTATGCGGGCGCGATGCCGATGGGACCGAAGGTCATGATCGGCACCTTCCTGCCGTCATCGCAGTCAATTTCCGACCGCACATAGATGACCTGCCCGATCAGCTCGCCGTCCAGCTCCATCACAAAGTCCAGCTCCGGCACGAATGCCGGGTCATCCCGATAACAGTGCAGCACATAGTGCTCCATGCAGCCGGGGCGATAGACATTCCAGAACGCCTCGCGGGTCAGGTTCTCAACGTTTCGATAATCGTCTTTGGTTTCAAGACGGATGGTTATATTTTTTTCTGACATGATAAAGTCTCCAATTTTTTATTTTATCTAATCTATTTTTCCGGTTTCATACAAAACAGGTGAATGCCCAGCGCCGCATTGAATCCCGTCGCGGCGAATACGCTGAAGCGCTCTACGATGCCGAAGTATTCGGCGGGAACTATTTTCATGCCCATCGCGCCGACAAGCATCATGCCGAGGGCAACGCCCGCGCATATGCCATAAGAGCGGAAATCCCTGCTTTTTGTACCGGCGATAATGATCACGCTCAGCGATACGATGGACAGCAGCACGACTACGGCGGTGACAACCATGTGCATCACATCCTGAAATGTCCCGGCATAGCCGCTGTCCGAGAGCGGAAACATCCGATACCCGACTGCCGAAATCCACTCCATGACGGCAAACAGATATATGCCTGCGCGGAGCAGCCCGGTTTTCTTGCCCCCGATGCCGATGCAGACAACAGTTGCGCAGACGACCTCGCACACATTGTAAAGGGCGCTGAGCCGATTCCAGAGCGCCAGCGACGGCGCATTGGCGGCGCTCAGATCGCTGACCGCCTGCGCCATCCAGTTATAATCCGGATAAGCAAGCGGCGTGAATATCACTGCCGCCGTGTATGAAAGAAAGCTGACAACACCGAGCAGTCCGAGCTTTTGTATCAAAGATTTTTTCATTCGTTTTCACCTTTCCGCGAGCTGCTTTCATGAACCATGCGGAAAAAGAGCCGCACATGGCTTTGGAGTTGATCCAGGCACGCTTGTTCCCTTTCCGGCTGGCGGTCGCAAATGCCGATAAGCGTCACAACCGGCGCGACATACAGCATCGCCAGCGTATCCGGATTCTCTGCACAGATCTCGCCGGAGGCGATCAGGGCGCGGAAAATACCGGCATGATAGCGCAGGATACGTTCCACATATCGATTGGAGTAGAGCGCCGCAAGCTCCGGCGAACGGAACTGCTCAATCGTCATCATGCGGCGGAACCGGCTGATCGTCTCGTCATGGAGGGAATATTCGAAAATCTGCCGCACCTTTTCAAAAAGGGCGTCCTCGGTGATCTCCGCAAAATCCGGAACATCCTTTTGCACATCCTGCACATGAATGTCGATCTTATCCGTATCCGCCGCATACTGCGCAGCCGTGGATTCTACAATGGCATCAAAGATCGCCTGCTTGCTCGGAAAGTGATTGTACAACGACGGCGCTTTGATGCCCACCGCTTTTGCAATCTCCCCCACGCTGACGGAATCGTACCCTTTTGCCGAAAACAGCTCCAAAGCCTCATCCAGAATTCTCTGTCTGGTGTCCTCCTGTTTCACATCCGCACCTCGCTAACTAATGTTCGTTAGTTATATTATAATCCAATTTTGCAAGATGTCAAGAGGAACATAGCAGTCGAGGCATGTTTTCGGCGCAAAGAACTCAAAACAGCGGAATCTCTCCGTCAAAATGCGCCGCCTTTTCCAGCAGCGGTCCTTTTGCGCCCATGGTAAAGGCAATATCACTGCTGCGGATAGACAGGAGGCGCATTTCCGGTTTCAAATGCAAAAATGCCATCATTTCTTCCGTGAGCGTGAATTCACCGGACGCTGAAACGGAGATCCAGCAGTATGCACGCCCTTTATAGGGAACGAATGTGCCGGCAGGGACTTCATAATGCAAAAGCGTCGGTGTTTCAGTCAGGATATGTCCAAGCTTTGACGGCAGGAGCAGTCCCTGCCGCGTCACGCAGAAACCGCCCGTGATTTTGCTCCCGGTAAACAGATAGATCTTTTCTTCCGAAGCCATATGGTATTCATCTACCGCCTGCAACGGAAGCTGAACCCGTCCGTCAGGGCGAATTACCGATTCCCCGAAAATAAATTTTCCACCCTTATTCATTTGCGGCATAGACACACTTCATAGCAACCGAACGGTTACCTGTCAAGACTTTTTTGAATTTTTTCAATGGTCAGCGAAACGATTGAATCGACACTGTCAGATGCGCTGCACCGAAAATGATCATAAGTATCACAGCAGGAAGGTTATGCAGCCAAACGGCAGCACACATAAAGTACAGCACGGGAAACACCGCAAGCGGCATCGGGACAAAAAGAAACGCGCGATTCAGCAAGACAATCTCTCGCCCGCCCGCAAAATAGCGGATCCATACGGCATAGTACAGGATCAAAAACAGAGCGGCAAGCCAAAACCAGACACCCCGGAATTGAACCGGCTTCCGACTCACCAAAAGCGTGATCGCCGTCAAATAGGCGATCAGGCTGCTCTGCTCCACGATCTCTATCCAGCGTGTGACCGTCTCCCCCTGTTCCGGCTTCCCGGTCGGCGGGAAAACGGCATAAACAATATTGATCAGCATGGGCAGCATAAACACCGCAAATCCGACCCAAGAAAAGGATAACTTCAAATTCATAGAACGACACCGGCTTTCACAGCAAACTCCGGCAGCTTAGTCGGCTTACCGTAAACGGCGATCAGTGCCCGGAACTCCCGACGGAGCGCCTCGCGAAGCTCCGGCTCTGTCAGATGCAAATGATCGGTATTGGCGAGGATAGCCAGCCCATAGGTAAAGTAGACCATGTCCTGATGAAAGCGGCGGGCGACCTCCTCACTGTATCCGAATTCATCGACGATGACCGCAATCACCTCCGAAAGCAGCACGTCATTTTGATATGGTCCAAGCTGTTCGCCTTCCAGATAGAGCCAGCGGAATAGTTGTTTTTCCTCGGCAGCAAATTTCACAAAGCCCATCCCGTAGCTGCTGTAACGGCTGTCATTTCCCGCATGGATGCGCAGCGAATCCCGCACATGCTGCGTGTGCATCTGAATGGCGCGTTCGGTCAGGGCGGCTTTCAATTCATTCATATTTCTAAATGAAAAATAGATCGGCTGCGTGGAGCACCCCAGTTTTTTCGCAACGCTACGGGCGTTTATGGCAGAATAGCCATCGTCACGCAGCACATTGATCGCAGCATCCAAAATTTCGTCTTTTGAAACCTTTTTGGCAGCAGGCATGTAGATACCCCCTCGAATAATAACATTTTGTTATATATAACGTATTGTTATTATATTGAAGAAAAACGATATTGTCAAGAGGCTTCCTATAACAAATTAAAAATTCTCGGCTATGTATGCTTTGCGCCGCTTCCGCTCGACATCACCCGCATGGAAGCCGCTGTAATGGGCGCTGTGCTCGATGCTGTTTCTCCGGTATTGCACTTTCCCTCTTTTTTGAGACCGCTTATGCAATGGACACCTGATCCGTGCGTCTCTGCTCCGAAAATCCGAAACGCGGGATTGAACCGATCCAGGAATTGTGCTACAATAGATCTGTCCATTCAACCGATCGGAGGTTTTAACATGAAGGTTTGCGTCATCACGGGCGGCAGCTCGGGTATCGGCAAGTATACGGCGATCGAGCTTGTGCGCCGCGGGTATACAGTGTATGCGCTGTCACGCCATGCAGGGGACGCCGCAGGCGTGCGGTATCTGACGGCAGACGTAACATGCGACGCGGACATCCGCGCAGCAGTCGACACCGTGCTGCGCGAATGCGGCAGAATTGATCTGCTCATCAACAACGCAGGCTTCGGCATTTCGGGTGCGATTGAGTTCACCGATACGGATGCCGCCATCCGGCAGTTTGACGTCAACTTTTTCGGCGCCGTGCGGATGTGCCGTGCCGTGCTGCCGATCTTACGGGAACAGGGCGGCGGTCGCATCGTCAACATCGGCTCGGTTGCCGGCGTGGTTGCAATCCCGTTTCAGGCATACTATTCCGCCGCAAAATCCGCGCTGTGCGCCTATACGCTGGTACTGGCAAACGAGGTGCGCCCGTTCGGCATCACGGCGATCTGCATGCAGCCTGGCGACATCCGCACCGGCTTTACCGCCGCCCGTGAAAAAGAAGTGCTTGGCGACGACATCTACAGCGGGCGGATCTCACGCTCGGTTGCCGGTATGGAACGCGACGAACAAAACGGCATGTCCGCGGAGGCTGCCGCAAAATACATCGCCAAAGTTGCCGACAGCCGGGACAAAAAGCCCGTGCGCACCATCGGATTCTCCTACAAACTCGTCTGCGTGCTGGCAAAGCTGCTCCCCGTGCGCGCAGTCAACCGTCTTATCGGTATGCTTTACGCAAAATAAGTAAGGGCGGCAGCGTTTCTGCCGCACTTTACAGCTCCAGCCGCATCAGGAGCAGCGACTGCCATCCGGTCGTGCGAGAACGGAAACCGAGCGGGTTTCTGCCGTACTCCGTAAATCCCATGCTTTTGTACAGCGCGACCGCCGCAGCGTTGTCGGCAACGACCTGCAGTTCAAGCTGCGCATACCCTGCTTCTCCGGCGATGGAAATGCACGCCGCCGTCAACGCGCGGCCGATGCCCTGCCCCCAGTACGCTTTCTCGATGCTGATGCCGAATTCCGCGCGATGGCGGAGTTTTTCACGCGCGCCGATCGGTCCGACACCTGCCGTGCCGACAAGCTTGCCGTCCACAACGGCACACAGCTCGACCGCGTTCTCGCTGTCAGCCGTCTTTTGCAGGAAACCTGCCTCTTCGTCCACGGTCATCTTGGATTCGTCCGGATAGGTCAGCAGATTGTCCGTTTCGGCATGCGTCTGCAGAAAGCTGCGGCGCACCTCGGCGGCATCGGCAGCTTCCGCATGACGGATGATGCACGCCTTTCCGCTTTTAAGCATCAACGTCTGTTTGAATTTCATCTTGTTCGCCTTTGTGTCTTTTCGACAAAATTATTCCGGTTTCTGCCCCTAATTCTGCGTTTCTATTGACAGAAATCGTGCAGAGTGGTAAAACTATATTGTAAAATTTTTAACGGAGGTACCGACATGGGTATTTTTGAAGGCAAGGTCGCCATCATCACCGGCGGCGGCAAGGCAAAAAGCATCGGCTACGGCGTGGCTACGGCATACGCCAAGGAAGGCGCAAACCTCGTCATCACGGGGCGCAACGAGCAGAAGCTGATTGACGGCAAGGAAGAACTTGAGCGCCTGTACGGCATCAAGGTTTTGGCGATGCAGTGTGAGGGCGGCGATGAAGAAGCTGTGAAGGCGACCGTCAAAAAGACGATCGAGACCTTCGGCAGAATCGACGTGCTCATCAACAATGCGCAGGCATCCAAGTCCGGCGTGCTGCTTGAAAACCACACGAAGGAGGACTTTGATCTCGCAATCTATTCGGGTCTGTATGCAACCTTCTTCTTCATGCGGGAATGCTTCCCCTATCTGAAGGAAACCAAGGGCGCCGTCATCAACTTTGCATCCGGCGCAGGTCTGTTCGGCAGAGTTGCGCAGTCGTCCTATGCGGCTGCCAAGGAAGGCATCCGCGGTCTCTCCCGCGTTGCGGCAACCGAGTGGGCTCCCTACGGCGTCAATGTCAACATCGTTTGCCCGCTTGCCATGACGAGCGAGCTGGAGCACTTCAAAGCCAATTACCCTGACGCATACAATGCAACGCTGAAGGGCGTCCCGATGGGTCGCTTCGGCGATCCCGAGAAGGACATCGGCAGAGTCTGCGTGTTCCTCGGCTCTGAGGACGCAAAGTATATGTCCGGCGAGACGCTCACGCTCCAGGGCGGCAGCGGTCAAAGACCGTAAAGATGATAGATGCAGAAGGCTGCGCGGCTTGCCGCACAGCCTTCTATTTTTTCTTCGGCTGCGGGATCAGCGCATACAGCCGCAGAATCAGCGCATCAAGCAGGTCTCTGTCTTCGATATCAAGGATGTAATGCTCTTTCGCGCCGTCATACGGAAAGCCGCATTCCGCTGCGGCGAGCAGCTCCGCAAGCGCTGGCAGCTTTTTGACATAGACGATGTTGTCGCAGACTACGAGAATCGGCTTCCCACCAAGGTAAACCATATATTCACCGAACATTTTCTTCGCCCGTACATCGCCGAAGCGATCGAGCTGTTCCAAAACAAATGCAATATACGATGCGGATGTTGCCATAAGCCTTCTCCTTAAAGTACAAATTCGCGCAGAAGCCCGATGATCGTCAGGTGCAGCGGATAATACACGTAGAATCCCCATTTCATGATGCGGTTGAGCTTCGGATCGGCGCCACGCCTGCCGTTATAAAGCCCGAGCAGCGGAACGGAGAGCACCGCGCATAGCTGCAAAAGACCGTAGAGCGGATCAAGCGCAAGCGCATAGACCGCTGCGTAGATTGACACATAGAACACGCACCATGCGATCTGTCGGCGCGCATTGCCGCGGTTTGCACCGATGGAGAGCACACAGAGCGATGCAATGCAGCTCCAGTCCGCGGGGAATGCGACAAGGCAGATCAGCAGCACAAGCAGCGTTTTCGCCCACGTTTGCAGCCGTTCGGCGTCGTTAATGCACAGCATCACAAGCCCCCATGCAAGCGACCACATCACGCTGGTCTGATTAAAAAACGAGCCGCGCGAAAACGGCACGAAGGACCATGCGTCCACATAATCGCCGGACGCGAAGATATAGGCAAAATGCGAGATAAAAGCGAAGATAAACAGCCGCGCCGCATATCGCCGGACGCTGCGCGTATAGTGATACCCCTCGGCAATAAAATAGCACATGATCGGGCAGGTCAGCCGCCCGATGACATGCAGAAAAAGCGCAATCGGCACGGTCGAATACCCGGGAAACAGCAGCCATGCCAGATGATCCGCCGTCATTGCCAGAATGGCAATCAGCTTCAGCATATTGGCGTCAAGTCTGTGCGCATAGGTTTGTTGCAGCATATGTAAAACCTCATATCCGATGTTATGTAACAATCGTTATTATACAGCATGCACCATGCTTTGTCAACCCCGCAAAAACGATCGTCCTTCTTGACTTGCGGCAGAGATTGCATTATAATGAAGAAAATGTGAGGTGGCTTTCATGACGGACATATTTGACTATCTGAACTGGCGCGGCGACCTGCCGATGCAGACCGTACCCATGAACGAAGTGGACGGTATGGTCTTTGCGCGCATTGCGTATCTGCCCTTTGAAGCCTTTGATGTGCTGCACGGCGAAACCACCGTAAAAGATGCCGCAGCGTCCCTGCTCGCTGCCGACGACCCGGATGGACGCATCCGACAGAAAAACGACGCGCCGCTGCTCCGCGCACTGCGCGAAAGCGACCGGTTCGGCAATGCACAGATCGTCGATTTCGAAAGCAGGACGGACACCGTTTCGCAGACGCAGTTTGCCGCCGTAACGCTGCGGCTGCCGGACGACAGCATCTGCATTGCCTTCCGCGGCACCGACAATACGCTGGTCGGCTGGAAGGAAGACTTCAACATGAGCTTTGTCTGCCCCGTCGCCGGTCAGGTTTTGGCGGTCGCCTACCTGGAACGCGCGGCAAAACAGTACCCCGACTGTCCGATCACCGTGCTCGGGCATTCCAAGGGCGGTAATTTTGCCGTCTATGCAGCGGCGTTCTGCGTGCCGACCACGCAGGCGCGCATCCGCGCCGTCTGCAATTATGACGGTCCGGGATTTGACGAAAAGATTCTCGCCGCAGACGGCTACAAAGCGATTTGCGGCAAGATCAGCACGCTTGTGCCGCAGTCGTCGATCGTCGGCATGCTGCTGGGACACGAGGAATCCTATACCATCGTGCACAGCGAGCAGGTCGGCATTCTGCAGCACGATCTGTTCTCGTGGGAGGTCCGGCGCGACAGCTTCTCACACCTTGAAACCGTGGACAACAGCAGCCGTTTTATCAACTACACACTGAAAAAGTGGATTGCCGACATGGATTACGAGCAGCGCGAGACCTTTACAGACGCGATCTACACAATTCTGACCGAAACCCATGCAAGCACGCTGCGCGAATTGTCCGACAACTGGTTTGAAAGCGCAAAGACCATCGCAAAATCACTCGGAAACCTCGACGAACCCACGCGACGCGCCCTCACGCAGGCGATCTCCCTGCTTGCCAAAAGCGCAAAAAGCGGACTTGCGCAGATCATCGAATCCAAATAAAAAATACGGGATGCCATATATGGCATCCCGTATTTTTTATTGAATCAGATAAGCCGTGGAAGTCTCGCCGTTCCAAACAACGAAGGCGCCGAGCGCCTCGGCAAGGAAGCGCACCGGCAGATAGGTTCTGCCGCCGGCAGGATCAATATAGGCGGGCGTATCCAGCGCAACCGTTTTGCCCCCGACGGTTGCCTGTGCCGCGCCGATGCGGATGGAGATGACCGTACCGTCCTTTGCCGTGAATTTTGCAGTGCTTGTCGCACCGTCCCACGAAACCGCCGCGCCGAAGGACTCCGCCACAAAGCGGGCGGGCAGCATGGTGCGGTTGTTCCGGATCACCGGCGCCGCATCCAGCTGCGTTTCGATTTCATTGACGCTGCCGACATTCCGCCCGATCTTCAGTTTGACCCGCGTCGTGCCGAAATTGTCAAATCCGCCGGCCTTTGCGCCGAGCGGCATGGTGTTCAGCGGCACGGTAAATACCGTAGAAAGCGGTGACGGATGTCCGTCCTTTCCGATGTGTACGCCGTCTGCATCCACGCTATATGGCTCCATGAAGCAATAGCGCCCGCCGGATGTATCCTTGCCGAGATAGCCGTGATACAGAATGTAACGCGTCTTCCCGTCGGGTGACGTAAAGATCGACGGACCGCCGACGCCGTTTACTTCCCCGTTTTTGGAGAAGACCGACTGCGGCGACTTCTTCCAGCTTTCTTTGGCGAGGAGATCGCCGCCGAGGTAGGTCATTTGCCCGAGCTTGTACCCGGTCGTCCAATAGCCGCTGGACGCATACAGCACGTGCAGCTCGCCGTTGTCGCCGACGATCGGGGTTGCGCCCTCGATAACGGCGGGGTACCACTTCCCCTCCGCTTCTGCGTAGCCATAGCCTTCGCGTTCCCAGTCATATTCTGGCGTGACCAGTTCAAGTACCCTGCCTGTCACCGTCCACGGGTTTTTCATCTCGGATAGATACATCACCTGTCGGAAGTCTGCCGTATTCCGACCGCGCTGCTCGATCCAAAGCGCATAAATCTTACCGCCAAACCGTAGGGTCGACTGTCCGGCACACCAGTCCACTGTGTTGACAAAGCTCTCAGTGTCGCTGGTGAAACGCGCCGGAACACCAATCTCGCCGGTGATCGGGTTGACCCAGGTCCCCTGCAGGTCGTCGGAGGTGCATTTCAGCACATAGCTGCGGCGGCTCTATCCGTCGGTCGCCGTCGCGGGAAGCCCGTCCAGCTCCCGGCTGAAGGTCGAGAAGAACAGATACCAGCCTGCACACTCCGCCCCGAAATCCTCCGCGGAGAAATACTGCAGTTCGGACGGCCAAATGCACGCCGTGCGTGTTTCCATCGCTGCCGATGCCGTGCGCGCGTCAAAGATCAGCTCGCCGACCGAATAGGCAAGGTCGGCAACATTCGCCGCCTTGTACATGCTGAGCGTCGAGCCGGAAGTGAACATGTAATAATAGACGCCGTCAACCAGCGCGATGCGCGGGTCTGCCGTCTTGCGAATCGGGTTCTCATAGGTAAAACTGCCGCTCTCCGCCCGGGTCAGCAATGTATCGTCCGAAACATGCAGCGTGGATGTAATGTTTCCGCCGAAGCGGCTGCCCCCGACAAGATCGGTCACATGCGCAAAATTGCCGCCCGAAATCATCAGGTCAAAGCTGCCGTTTGCCGTTGTCTCATAGCGCGTGGCAACACGGATCTTGCCGTAGAAGTTGCCGCCCTCGAGGTTGATTTTGATGCTGCCGTCAAAAGTTTCGGTCACAAGCGAGGAAAGTCCGTATATGCCGCCGTAGAAATTGCCGCCGCGCACGGTCAAAGTGCCAACGCCGGTCTGATTGCCCGCGCCCATGGCGCAGACGCGGCTGTAGAAATCACCGCCCGTTACGGTCAGCGAGGTTGAAAGGTTCGGAAAATCCGCTGCGGCGGTATTTGCGCCGTACAGCTGATACCAGGTGCCGCTCTCCACGGTCAGGTCCGCGCCGGACAGCCGGAAGTCATTTCGGCGCGTGCCTCCGGCAAGCGACGGATAGACCGTCACATTCGGCGCAAGCGAACAGGTTACATCTGCCCCGATGCGCGCCGTGTAACCGTTGAAGTAAAGCCATGTCGAGTTTTTCTCGGCATAAATATGCAGTTTTTCAAACGTAGTCGGTGTGTAGAAGCCGACATTGCCGGAGATGCGCAGCTCTGCCCCGGATGTCCGATAATCCGTGCCGTCATACACCGAGGTCAGCGTATAGGCATGTTCGGAAGTCGGGAGAACGGTGCTTGTCGTCACGCTGACCGGACCGCAAAGCACGATCGTGCCGCCCTCCGGCAGCATGGCATAGGCAGCCTCCGGTGTCGCCGCCGCGTTTTCGGGGGACGAGCCGTTTCCGCTGCCGCCGTCCCGGACAAAAGCGACTGCCCGCGACGAAGTCACCGAGAATGCAGGCGCAATCCGCGCGGCAAGACCCGCATCTGCTGCGGGCAGTACCACAAGTTCCGCGCGGTTGCAGTTCTGCACCATAAACGATGCAAGACTGCCGCCGCCGAGCGTCAGGCAAAAGCGATCCGTAATGTTCTGCACCTGCATCTTCCCTACACTGCCGCCGAGCAGCTCGACAGAAACGGTTTTGCCGGTCAGCGTCAGTGAAGTGATGCTGCCGCCGTTCTGTACAAGCGCTGCATTACCAGCGAGCGTTGCAGCATCCAGTGTGCCGCCCGCGAGTGTCAGGCGGCTGCCGGTCAGCGATGCAAAATGCCCGCCCGCAACCATCAGATCGTCACCGGTCAGCGAAAGCGCGCCCACCGACGCACACTGTGCGGTCACAACCGCCGTATGCGCACCGCACGCAATCGTGCCGTTTCCGGCAAGCGTCACTGCGTCAAAGGTCACCGCGCCGCCAGTCGTGAAGTCGCCGTCGATTTGCAGGCGGTCGCCGCGATAGGTGATCGGCTGTGCATGCGCGGGCTCTGTGAAGTTCTTTGCCGTATAATTGCCGACGATCATAATGTCCCCGCCGCCGTCTGCCAGTTGTCTGACTGCATCGGCAAGATTGCCGAGCGGTTTTTCGCGGCTGCCGTCGCCGTTTGTGCCTGCGGCAACATACAGCGTACCGAAGCGCTCAAGTTCCGTGATGCCTTTCACAGCGCTTGCAAAGTCTGTCGTGTAGAGCAGCGAATTATAGCGCAGGCGGATCGTTTTGCCGTACGCCAGATTTTGAATCTGTTCGCTCCCATAGGTCACCTGGATGCCGCTTAGCTGAACGCCGTCCAGCGTCACTTCGGTGCTGCCGAGCATATTGTTGATATACAGCGTGCGCATCGCGCCGCCGTAAAGCCCGACTTTTGCGTCGCCCAGTGTGCGGCGCGTGGCGTCGCCCGAGGTGAAAATGTCTCCGATGCTGCCGTCATAGATCTGCATATCCAGCCCGCCGGAATAGTGGTTCAGCGCCGAACCACCAAAGATGCGGTCGATATGCCCACCGCGAACGGTGATGTGCGCCGTTCCCGTAAAGGTATAGGTGGCAGCACCCTTCCCCATGCCGAAGGCGATCACGCGGGCGAAATCGCCGTTTTCGATTGTGATATGCGCATCACGGTCTGTCGGCAAGTCCTTGCTGCGCGGCGCATAATAGCCGCCGATGGCATAGAGGTATTTCGCCGAGCCTTTTGTATTCTCGACGCTGAAGCCATCGCCGAACACAAGCGCATGAAAATTACCCGCAAGATAGATCGGTGCGGCATCGTTTTTCAGCGTAACATTTTCAAAGCAGAGGTCGCCGCCGCTCTCGTAGACATACGTTTTCGGAAAGTAGATACACGCCCCGCTGCTTCGATAATCCTGTGTGCCGTCGAGCGAGGTGACGGTGATCTTCCCCGCATGGGTTGGCTCCACCAGGCGCGGAATGCCGTCAACGACCGCGTCGCGCTCGGTCACGGTATACGTTTCGGTGACGATGATTCTGCCGCCGTCGCACACCGCCCCGATCGCCGCTGCAAGGGTGGAAAACGGTCTGGTAGCGCTGCCGTCGCCGGTCTCCGGTGTCCCGGATGCGCCGAGATAGACCGTCTTTTCGGCAGCGCCCGCCGCAAATGCGTAGGCGAGCACGGCGAGCAATACGGCAAAGATCAGTGCGCGCAAAGTGCGCAATTTGTTCCGGTTCATGCGCATCTCCTTTCGTCAGGCGGTTTCAATACCTGCGCTGCGGCGGATGAAATCGTCCTGTACTTCTCTTCTCATATTAACAAAGTATTCGTTCCAACCGCAGACACGCACCTGCAGATTCGGATACTTCTCCGGGTGCTCCTGTGCATCGCGCAGTGTATCCAGGCTGAGCACGTTGCCCTGGATGGCAAAGCCGCCGCCCGTAAAGAAGGTGCGGATCAGCGCCTTCATGGCGGCAAGTCCCGCGTCGCCCTCGACCGCTGACGGATGCACGATAAAGTCCAGCGGTGCGCCGTCCGTGAAGTTGCAGTTGTCGATCGCGCAAACCGACTGGATAAACGCCGTCACACCGTGCTTTTCCATGCCGTTCGTGGGGCGCATGTTCTTGGACAGTTCCTCGCGCGCCAGGCGTCCGTCCGCGCTTGCGCCGGTACGCATCCCGTAACCGGAAACCATGTTGACCGAGTCGCAGCCGAGGCGGAATACACCGCCGGTCGAGGTCGGCTTGCCGACGATCTGCGCGGCACAGAAATCGTAAATGTCATGCGCAAGGGTATCCGCCTCCGCTATGTGGTTGCCGTATTTGACAGGGTCATGCAGAATTTCCGCGCGCAGCGTCTCCGCGCCCGCCCAGTTGTTCTCCAGAATTGTACGCAGCTCTGCAAGCGTCACGCGGCGGCGCTCATAGACAAACTTTTTGACCGCGAGCAGCGAATCCACCGCCGTGGCGATCGCAAAGCATTTGATCGACTGGTTGCGATAGGTCATACCGCCGTCAAACACGTCCCTGCCGCTCTCAATGCAGGATGCGATCGTGCCGGAATAATAAGGCGACGGGTTTGCCGCATAGGCGAACTTCGCCTGTTCATTGACATTGTTGATGACCATCGCGCAGTGCTCGGCGAGGTACGCATAGTAGGTATCGAGAAATGCATCCCAGGTCTTCGGCTCCTCGGTGTGCATGCCGACATACAGATGCGTCAGGAGGTCGCGACCGCCCGTGACAGCATACTCGCACGCCTTGGCAAGGTTAATCCAGGACGCGCAGATGCGTGCATCCTCAAGCCCGGGAATAACCGGCTCGTAGCAGCCGGTCGGAATATAGTCCTTCGCGATCTCCCGCGGAATGCCGAGCCGTTCGTAACCGATCAGAACCGTTTCGTCATTCAGCAGCACCACCGACGAATTGCCGTCGCGGATCATCTCGCAGAGCTTGCCGAGCAGTTTGTCAGACACGGTCTTGCCGCAGCGGATATGGATCTTCGGGTTGTGGATGTCCAGCTCCTTGTAGGCATCCAGCATCAGCACCGTCAGGCGCGCTGCCGGGCAGTCATCGGAGGTCCAAGCCTTGCCGATGCAGATCGGCTGATCAGCATAGCGTTTCTCCGCCGCGACCTTCTGCCAGAAGTAGCGGAACATCTCCTTGACCGATGCTTCGGTCTCTCTTCCGCTTTCGAGATCGGCGACAAAATAGGGCGTGTACAACTCGTCGATCGCACCGTAGCTGCGGCAGCGCTCTCTGCCGAGCTCCTCCACGTTCAGCATGATGTGCGACAGACAAAGCACCTCATAGAGCGTCTTCGGCGGTGCCGCCAGCAGGTTTGTCAGCGCTGCGGCATAGCGCGTGCAGCCGACGTGCTCCGCCTCGGCAAGCAGACGGCGCATATAGGTGAGCATCGCAGTAAAACTGATGATAACCGAATCATAGAAGACCGACTGTCTCTCGGTCAGCGTCCCCGCAGCCTGCTTCTCGCGCTTTGCATCCTTTGCACGCTGCAGGAGTCCGGGCGCACCGAGACGAAGCACCTCGCTCCAGTCCACCACTGTATGCCACACATCGGTGTCCGGCACGGCAACGCCGGAAAAACGCAGGACGTTCCGCTCGGAGCGGATGGCGGGGCAGCCGCGCATCAATGCATTCTCATACCGCTCGCGGCTGTACATTTCCAGTACACTCTGCGTAGCGACCGTTTTATACTCGCCGCCGTGGCGCAGTTTGTCCGGAAACATGGTGTGCGGATTCAGCGAAAGCTGCGCGTTTTCAAGCAGCAACCGGTAACCGTGCGCCATCACAAGCGGCGCAGGCATCTTCGGATTCGCCGCGGCAAAATCGCGGATCATCCGATCAATCACGTGCGGCTCAAGCCCACTTGCCGTGTTCCAATCCGCTTCTTCATATTCATTTTGAATATAAGGGCGATCCTTGTAGAACTCAGTATACATGATTTTCCCCTCCGTGTAAATCACTCGGTAAAGTTTCTTTGTTTTCTGCCTTAAGCATATCGCCCTTTTCGGGGAATGTAAATCCGACTTTCGCGCGGATTTGTGTTTTTCGACCTCAGAATTGCAGCTTTTTTCAAAATCCCTTGATTTGCTTATAAAATTCTGCTTTAATAAATGCGGGGGGTGATGATTTGGAAATTCGTTCTGTGTCCGAAATCTCGCCGATGATCGGCACGTTTCACCGTGCCGTCGGGACCACCATCCGCAAAGGCTTCATCCCGGCGCGATCGCCGGGGCGGCGCTCGGACGGGTTCGTCTATGTCATCAGCGGCAGAACGCACTATGATTTCGGCGACTATGCCTTTGACGCAAAGCCCGGAGACATCTTCTTTCTTGCCCGTGACAGCGTCTATTCGATGGATATCCGGGAGGAACCTTACACGGTGCTGTTTGCGAATTTCGACTTTCTGCTGCCGCCCGACACTGCACTGCGCTGTGCGCAATATCCCTCGATCGGCGGCAAAAATTCAGAGAAGCTCTTCCGACGCATGCGGGAGGTCTGGTGCCTGCAGCAGCCCACCGTCAGGGAGGACTGCATGTCTCTTCTGTATGCGGCATATGCCGATTTTCTGAAGTCCGCGCACGGCGCAATGTATCTGCCGTCCGTCAAGCGAAAGCGCATGGATGCAGCGCTCGGCTATATTGACATGCACATTGCCGACGAATCGCTTAATGTTGCTGAAGTTGCCGCCACCGTCAACCTCAGCGAATCGCATTTCCGCAGATCCTTCCGCGATGCATTCGGTATATCCCCGGTCAAATACATCACCATGACCCGTGTCACGCAGGCGCAGGAACGTCTGCGCTACAGCAACGAGCGGCTCACCGACATAGCGGAGGCACTCGGTTTTTCCAATCTGTATTATTTCAGCGTTGTTTTCAAAAAAGAGGTCGGTGTCTCGCCCAGCGAATACCGCAAGCGCTACAGCGCCGACCCGCTGACCTGACTTCAAAAAATAAAAGCGCCTTTCGGCGCTTTTATTTTTCCACTAAGCGGTCACAAAGCGCCGCCAGGTTCCGCACGGTGCGAAAATCGAGAAAATGCTCGATCTTCTCGGTCTGCCGCAGCTCATCCGTCGAATGATTGACCATGCAAAGAAAGCGTTGAATGACCTCATGACGATAAAGCAGATAACGCCCGGTCTCCTGCCCTTTTTCGGCAAGGCGGATGTAACCGTAGCGGGCAAACAGAATATAGCCGGTCTCCGCAAGATGCGCCGCCATCTTGGAGGCGGAAGACGGACGCACATGCAGCTCGGCTGCCAGCGTGCTGACGCGGACGATGCTGCTTTTCGCCGACAGGCGGCAGATCATCTCCAGATAATCCTGCATGGCGGGCGTCAGTTCGTCGCTTTCGATCAGCTGGTAGCCCTTCAGCGTATAGAATCCGTTTGCTCCGCTCATCACAACATCTCCTCACCGTTTTCGTTCCATCGCAATACAATGGGAATAGGAAAGAATGTTTCCTTACACTAAACCAGTATTACGAGGTCACAAAAAATATGTATTGTCTGAATGATATCGCGCCCGGTGAACGTGCGCGCGTTGTTTCGCAAAGCACCTGCGGTGCGCTGCGCCGCAGGCTGCTCGACATGGGACTGATTGCGGGAACCGAGGTGGAATGCGTCGGCAAAAGCCCTGCCGGCGATCCGCGCGCCTATCTGATCCGCGGCGCGGTCATTGCGCTGCGGGACGAGGACTGCCGCCGGATCTGTGTCGAGCGCGGAGGCACGGTATGGGGCTGACGCACAGTTCGGTCGGGCGCGGCGCCATTGACCGAGGCATAGCGGATACAAAGCGTGCCGCCGTGGCGCTTGCCGGCAACCCCAATGTCGGCAAAAGCACCATCTTCAACGCGCTCACCGGCATGAATCAGCATACGGGCAACTGGTCCGGCAAAACCGTGTCGAATGCGGCAGGCATTTGCAAAACGCGGGCGCGCAGCTATACATTGGTGGACATCCCCGGCACATACTCGCTCTATGCAAAATCCGCCGAGGAGGAGGTCGCACGCAACTATATCTGCTTCGGGCATCCCAGTGCCGTCATCGTCGTCTGTGACGCAACCTGCCTTGAACGCGGGCTCGGGCTGGTTCTGCAAACGCTGGAGGTCACGCCGCATGTGATCGTCTGCGTCAACATGATGGATGAGGCAAAAAGCAAAGGCATCGAGATCGACCTTGCCGCGCTCTCCGCACACCTCGGCGTCCCCGCCGTCGGCACGGCGGCGCGGAAAAAGAAGAGTCTTGCCGCGCTGACCGATGCGCTTGATGACATGACCGCATATAGAGCGGCGGACTCCGTGCAGCTCGTCAGGTACGACAGCACTGTTGAGCGTGCCGTCGAAGTGCTGACCCCTTGCCTCGCAAAATTTGCCGGCAAACTGCCGCCGCGCTGGCTGGCACTGCGTCTGCTTGACCCGGACGCCGCGATGCTGCATGAGATCAACCTCGCCTGCGGAAAAAATCTGCTGACCGACGACGAAGTGACGGCAGCACTCAACCGTGCGCACGCCATTTTGGAAGCGGAAAACCACGGCGATGAACGGCTGAAGGACGCCGTTGCCTCTGCGGTTGTCACCCGCGCCGCCGAAATTGCCGCCGCAGTCACGCGCAGTAAAAGCGGCGGCTACTCCGCACGCGATCGCATGCTGGACCGCATCCTGACCGGGAAGGCATTCGGCTACCCTGCTATGCTTCTTCTGCTCCTGTTCGTCTTCTGGCTCACGATCTCGGGCGCCAATCTGCCCTCCGCATGGCTTTCCGCCGGATTCACTTACCTGGAGGGCAGGTTCTCCGCCCTGCTTTTCTGGCTGCACGCACCGCTGTGGCTGCACGATCTGCTCGTCCTCGGCATATTCCGCGTGCTGTCCTCTGTCGTCGCCGTGATGCTCCCGCCGATGGCGATCTTTTTTCCGCTCTTTACGATCCTGGAGGACTCCGGCTATCTGCCGCGCATCGCCTACAACCTGGATCGCCCGTTCAAACGGTGCGGCGCCTGCGGCAAGCAGGCGCTGACCATGTGCATGGGCTTCGGCTGCAACGCGGCAGGCGTTGTCGGCTGCCGTATTATTGATTCGCCGCGTGAACGGCTGATCGCCGTACTCACCAACAGCTTTGTGCCCTGCAACGGGCGTTTCCCCGCCATGATCTCGCTGATCTGCATTTTCTTTGTCGGCATTTCCGGCGGTGTCGGCACTTCACTTGTCTCGGCGCTGCTGCTTACCGTAGTCATTCTCCTCGGCGTCGGTATGACACTCCTTTTTTCCCGCCTTCTGTCCCGAACGCTGCTGCGCGGTGTTCCGTCTTCCTTTGCGCTGGAGCTGCCGCCCTATCGCCGCCCGCAAATCGGCAAGGTGATCGTTCGTTCCGTCTTTGACCGCACGCTCTTTGTGCTCGGACGCGCGATTGCGGTCGCCGCGCCTGCCGGTGCGATACTTTGGCTGCTTGCCAATGTGCACATCGGCGATGCCAGCCTGCTTGCGCACTGCGCTGCCTTTCTTGATCCGCTCGGGCGTCTGCTCGGCATGGACGGCGTGATCCTCACTGCCTTTATTCTCGGCTTCCCCGCCAACGAAATCGTCATTCCGATCGCCGTCATGGCATACACCATGGGCGGCACGCTGACCGATGTCGGCGACCTTGCCGCGATGCGCGACATCCTTACGACAAACGGTTGGACGCCGCTCACCGCCGTCTGCACCATCCTGTTCTCGCTGATGCACTGGCCCTGCTCCACCACGGTCATGACCATCCGGGGGGAGACCGGTAGCCTGCGCCACACGCTCGCCGCCGTGCTGCTCCCCACGCTCGCCGGTGTGGCGGTGTGCTTTCTCGTGGCAGCCGCGGCAAGACTTGTCGGGTAAGCGCGCCTTTTGAAACAAAAAAAGGCCGCCGCGGGCGGCGTTTGAGGAAATCTGAACACAGACTATCGACCATAAATGTCCCCACCGTTTTACGGTGGGGACATTTATGGTCTTAGGCACCGGTTCTTGACATGCAATCTAAAATATGTTATAATCATACAGAAATACGCGAGAGAACCTGCAAAGTTTTACAGATTTCGCTTTCCATGCAATTTATACTGTCTTTTATAT